>Ga0302156_10004003_pt1 | contig 11043 bp, 10 predicted proteins | sample I_Bog_N3_2_FD_193503 | JGI IMG/M metagenome (GOLD analysis project Ga0302156, IMG submission 193503) | Peat permafrost microbial communities from Stordalen Mire near Abisko, Sweden - I_Bog_N3_2 | ecosystem: Environmental > Terrestrial > Soil > Wetlands > Peat | place: Sweden: Abisko, Stordalen... | reverse complement strand
AGCATTCACAATGCTACATGCGCCGGGAAGGTAGTTGCTGAGATCCGAGGACTTGGGGTTATTGGGAGCACTGTATTCCAGGCTGGTGCCATAAGGGTTTTCAAGATCGCCGGTAGCGGCCGTGGGCGGGCCGGTAGGGGGGCCGAAGCCGCCGTTGCCACCACATGTGGGAATGAAGTAGGAGCCAAACTCGCCGTAGAGCGACTGCGAGGCCGTGGGACAGGTTGAGGCATTCACGAACGGCAGTTGCTGGTTGACGCCGAAGGGGCCGCCTGTGACGGTGCCGATGGCGTAGCCGGGAGAAAAGTAGCTGAAAAGTTCGCCGCGGTCGTAGTAGAGACCAACGCCGGTGCGGACGACCAGCTTGCTATGGAACATTCCGGGCTGCCATGCTGCGCCGGCGCGAGGGCCGATGCCCCATTGCCGGCCGGTGAGGGTGGTGGGGCTCACACCCTGGGTGGGGTTGGCGTTATTGCCGGCGATGATAATGCCGGTATTCGCGATCGTGTCGGAACCCACATTGTAGCTATAGAGGCTGGGTTCAAAGTTGAAGATGCGGCCATACTTCTCGGTGAGGCCGGCATCCCAGTCATAGCGCAGGCCGGCAGTCAGCGACAGGGTTGGGGTGATTTGCCACTTGTCCTGCACGTAGGTGCCGAGTTGGTTGGCACGGTAGTAGCGGCTGGCGTTGCCCTGCAAGAAGGAGCTGACGTAGAAGCCGGTCGCGGCACCACCGGGGCTTACGAAGCCTTGCACGAACTGGCTGAAGTCGTCGGAGGCAATCGTGCCGGTCCCGGTGCGCTTATCGATCGTGTTCAGTTGCGTGTAAGTGTAGCTCGCGCCGAAGCTCACCGTGTGCTTGCCAAGTATCCAGATCGCGTTACCCGAGGGTGCGAGGCGGTTCTGGAAGATACCGGTATTGGAAGACTGCGATTCAGCGTTGGGGCCGATATTCAGGTATACATTGGTAACTCCAGCTGGCTGATATTGACCCAGGACGTTGTAGATAGAGATTCCGGGGAAATATTTCGATCCGAACATGTTGATGGATCCCGTGCCAGCCGCGCCGCCGGGGATAGAACTCGGACCAAAAGGTTGCTCATTATCAGCCCAGTTCTTCTCTCGAATGATGCCGAAGGTCTGGGTAGTGCTGAGGTTGGACTTGACGATAAACGTATTGGTGATTGAGGCAACCTGTGCGCCAGAGTCCAAATGCTCATTGAAACCGGGAACGCTTGAGTAGGAGAACGGCGAGATGGTGGGATCGTGCTGGTAGTAGTACTTGAGAGAGAGTGTGTCCCTCTTGCTGGCGTTGTAATCCAGGTCGGCCACGGCCATATCTCCGGTAAACCGGCCCGTGCCGGGGATAAACGCGTTGTCGAGATGGGCAGCGGTGGGCGGAGTGCCGTTCAGCGCATCGGCGGGAATGAGAAATTTCCCAGGCTCGCCGGGAAGCGCCGGCGAGTTGAACAATACCAGGGCGAGGGAGTCGATATTCGCGGCCGTGATGTTCGGGTTGCCAATATTGGCACCGAACGAATTGTTGCTCAAATTCGCCAAAGCCGAGGCAGTACGGTCAGAAGCGTTCGGGCCCAGGCCAACGGGAACGTCCAAAAACGAGTCACCCAACTCCTGGTCGGAGACGTGTAGGTGTTGATAGGCGAGGAAGCCGAAGAGCTTGTCCTTGATGATGGGACCGCCGACGGCGCCGCCGGCTATGTGCCGGTGCAACTCCGGAACCTTATCGTTCGCTGGAACATCCGGATCCTGGTTGAAGAAGAATGGAGCGGCGTTGATCCAATTGGTGCCGCGGTGAACGTAGGCTGTACCGTGAAAAACATTGGTGCCCGAAGCGGTGCTAAGGTCGATGTGCGCGCCGGAGGTTGAACCTTGAGTGGCGTCATACATCGAGGCATTGACGCGGACTTCCGAAATGGTTTCAGGCGCGGGTGTGGGGATGGCGTTGCCGATCGAGAGGTAAATGGAGGCCGCGGATGGGATGACACCGCCGCCACCGCCAGGGCTGGTCTGGACGCCGGTGCTGTTGATCACACGTGCTGAGGGCACCTGGCTGGTGCTCTTGCCGTTGAAGAGGTTGCTGGCGTCTACGCCATTGAGCAGGAAGCTGTTCGAAGTGTCCCTCTGGCCGTTGGACCAGATAGGTGCGTTTCCGAGACCGGAATTCGCGCCGGTTCCACCGCTCAACTCTGCGCTGACTCCCGTGGATTGGGTCGCTAGACCAGTAAAACTGCCCGTCGCCAGCGGCACCTTTTCAATTTGCTCCGTGTCCAGCACGTACCCTACCGTCGTATCAACGGCGTTCATCAATGGCGCGCCTTCCACCACGACGGTTTCGCCTTTGGCCGCGGCTACTTTCAGTTGGGCATTGAGCGTGGCTGTGCGATTGGCCTGCACGGTGATGTGCGGGGTCTTCTGGATATCGAATCCGTCCGCCGTGTAGGTCAGCGTGTAGGTGCCGATAGGCAGATTCACGAATGTGTAGCCGCCTGTGGCATTGGTCTGAGTCGAGCGCGTCAGCGAGGTTTGCTCGTCCACCACGGTCACCGTGGCATTGGGTACAGCGTCGCCTGATGGGTCAGTGACCTCACCAGTGATGCCGCCAAGTGTCTGCTGTGCCACCAGGGTTGAACCGCACAACGCAACGACCGTAGCAATTGCCAGCAGCCGGGGAAGAAGGGGGCAAACGCGATGCAGGGAGATTCTCAAGATGAAGGCCTCGGAAATATGGATTTTTCGCCCATGGACTTTTTGAGTTGTTCAAAATACCTGGCTAAATGAGAGGTCTGTAGTACAGGGATCCTTCAAAAAGTGGGGACCCGATCAATTTCGCCAGTTGCGCTCAAGTCTCGGTTTGGGATGAACTACAGATTCTAGATAGCGTAACGATCTAAGTATAAAGATCGTCTAAAGATTTTCGGTCTGCTGAGTTGCTGGGTGTCGAATAGGTGCGTTCGCTCCGGCGGCGCAACGGAGCCGTTGGCCTGGCGCTGTTGATCGAATTCCGACCGGATACTGAGTGCCCGCTGTGAAGGCCCGGGGCACCCTCATCGTTTTTGTCGCCGGAATGGCCATCCGCCTGGCCTACGATCTTGCACAACTCGGATCATTCTCACCGCTCGATGGTGGCTTCGATATAACCGTGTGGCTCGTCGATGGGCACAAAAATGTGGTTGGGATTGTCCTGACCGAAAGGGCGCAGATCCGCTAGCAAGTGGTGCAGATTTGGCATGATCAGCGTGACGCGGGAAATCTCCGGCGCGGCGGCCAGCGCAGCCTTTCCCATGTCGAAGAGCGTATGCTGCACGCTCATGCTGTCGTGCTCGGCAAACTCCTTGAGGATGGCGGCAATGATTCGTGTCCTCACTTGCGCATAATCCGGTGAGCCCTCGTCGTACTCCCAATGTACCGTTGCGCTTGTGCCGAAGATTCGGTCGGTGGCCGGCTTAAGAGTGGTCAGTTTGTCTTGGATGAAACCCGTAAACGCCGATTTGGTGGTCTTGAGAATGACCAACCCATCAACTCCCGACCTGACTGACCATTCACGACGCTGGTCGCGAACGGCGCGAACGGTGTGCACCTCCGGGCCGCCGAGTTTAAAGGTGAATGCATCAGGCGCGCCGTCGACATGCAGGCGCTCCCAGGCCTTCTCCTCGATCTCAACGAGGGCCCCGCTTACTTGAGGATTGTTGGCAAGCAAATAGTCGCCCAGCTCGGTTGCGAAGTCTTCTATGGTCGCTGCTTTGGAGTCGCGGGCCACAAAATAGACGGTATTCTTCATGGTGTCCGTGGGTAGGATTTTGCTGTTGTCGGCCTCAATAAAGCTGGCCTCGAAGTCGCCTTCCAGCAGTACACGCACGGTCCACTCGTTGAAGTCGTGACGATCTCCGTGGCGCGTGATCCGCGAGAGGCGCACGCGCGATTTTCCGTAGCGATTCTCACCCAGTCTTGCCATATCTCAGTTTCCTCGATAGGTTGTGTAGCTGTTGTCGCTTAGTAGAAGCGGCAGGTGATAGTGCGCCTCGCCGTCGCAGACAAAGGTGACGGAAATCTCCGGATAGATGCTGGTGCGGCCCGTGCGAGCCAGATACGCGCCGGTTCCGAAGGTGAGGCGATAAAGGCCTCGGTCGGCATCCTGCGTAAGGTCGCGGCAACGTCCGTCCGCGTCCGTTGCGCTCTCCGCAGCGGTATCCCATGCGTCGTTTTCCCACATCTCCAGCCGCACTGCAACTCCGGCAGCCGGCTTGCCCAGCACAGTGTCCAAAACGTGCGTCGTAATTGCGCTCATCTGAGCCTTCATTCTACAAGCCACTTTCCCAAACGTATCTGCATAATCTGCCGTTGTTGCTCTGCGGCCTCGCGCAACTCAGTTACGCGGTCGCTGGCCAGGCGGCGATCGAGGATAGAGAGCATCTCCTCGGCGCTCCTGCCGGTGGCGCACACGATGTACGTGAAGCCGAATCTCTGTTCGTAGAGCGCATTGCCTTCAGCCAGTTCGGCGAGCAGCCACTCTGTCGCGCTGTCTGTCGAAGCCTGTTCGGTCCGCGACCACGCCGCCGATTGCTCGGTCGCGTGCGCAGTCTTGCGCTCTCCAATGCGTGGATGGCAGACAAAGGCTTCAAGCCAGTCGGCCTCTTCCATCGTGCTCCACACTGCATCTGCTTTGGTGCTCAACTCTGCGATGCTCCCTATGGGGCGCAGCGCAACCATCGCTGCGGCCCATAGGCGAGCCCCGCAGCAGGCGATCATGGCATCCTGCGCCGTGGCCGCATCGGCTTTATTCCAGGCCGCAAGGACTTGATTCATCGCGGCGTCTCCTTTGAACCAAGCTCGATTAAGGACTCCTCAAGAAGATTGGCGGCCACGTGCCTGCGGTACTCGGCGGTAGAACGAATGTCGTCGATGGGTTGTGCTTCGGCGAGTAGTGCGTTTCGAGCCGCTTGAATCGTATCTGGAGCAATGGTCTGGCCCAGCAAAGCCGCTTCAGTTTGATAGAGCCGTGTTGGGAAAGCTGCGAGGCTCGCTGCCGCCAGTCGAATTTCGTTCACCAAACCGTTTGTTACGAGCGCCGTAGCCGCCAGCGCAACCTTTGAAATAGCCATGGCCCGCCGCGTTCCCACCTTGCGCATGTACTGCCGGTGATGCGCGAATCGGAGCGGCAGATGGATTGCGTAGAGCAGCTCATCGGTAGCCATTGCATTGCGCTTGTATTGTGTGTGAAAAGCCGCATAGGGAATGCGTCGTCGACCGCGCACCGACACCATCTCGATCTCCGCGTCATATACCAGCAGGGCGGGCGAGGAATCCGCGGCCGGCGAACCGTTCACGAGATTGCCGCCTAACGTTGCGCGGCTCTGGTTGGCGATGGAGCCGATCCAGCTTGCTGCCTTGGCCAGCAGCGGCAGATGCGCCGCAACTTCAGCGTGTGCACGCAGATCGCAAAAGGTTGTACTTGCGCCGATTGCGATGCTCTTGGGCGACGTCTCGATGAAACGTAAATCGGGAATGCCCCACAGGCTGACGAGCTTTTGCGCGCGAAGTTGACCGGCCGCATGCGCCACCATCAGCTCGGTGCCTCCTGCAATCGGAGTCCATTCCCCGGGCGCGCGGGAGAGCAGTTCCAGCACCGCGGCCAGGCTGCCGGGCGCGATCAGCTCATGACCTTCCGGGTTACCGCGCATCGGCCTCCTGCTCTGCACTGCGATTTGTCGAGTCCTCAGCGTTGTGGGCAGCGGCTGCAATCACCGATTCAAAGATACGCGTGAAGCCTGTACAGCGGCAGAGATTGCCCGCGAGTCCTTCGCGAATTTCGGCCAGGCTGGGGTGAGGATTGCGCGCGAGTAGTTGCGCCGCGGCCATCAACATGCCGGGCGTGCAGATGCCGCATTGCGCTCCGCCGCATTGGAGGAATGCCTGCTGCAGCGGATGCAACTCGCCATTGGCCGCGAGTCCTTCGACAGTTTGAATGCATGCGCCCTCGGCCTGCAACACCGGCACCAGGCAACTGTTGACCAATTCGCCGTTCATGCGCACCGAGCACGAACCGCACTCGCCCTCGCCGCAACCCTCTTTTGTGCCCGTCAGGCGCAGATCCTCGCGCAACACGTCCAGCAGGCGCTTCATGGGCGGTGCCTGAACCGCGCGGTCTTCGCCGTTGACGGTCATGTGGAGAGTGGGCCAACATGCGCTCATACTGTAGCCGCCTCCTCGACCGGACGCTGAGCGGCAAGCCCGGCGAACAGATCTTCGGGCAGCAATGGGATCGCATGGAAGCTGACGCCCGTTGCGTCCTTGATCGCATTCAAAATGGCAGGCGCGGGACCGTCGTGGGGCAGCTCGCCGATGCCCTTGGCGCCATAGCCGCCATGCCGAAAAGGAATCTCTTCGAAGTAGACGTGAATCGGCGGCACATCTTCGGCAGTAGGCATGATGTAGTTGGTCATCTGGTTGTTGGCCATGCGGCCGTTCTGCCAAACCACCTTCTCATAAAGCGCGTAGCCGATGCCCTGCGCGACTCCACCCTCAATCTGTCCGGCGGCCAGCACGGGGTTGAGCACGCGGCCCGCCTCCTGCACCGACCAGAACTCTTCAACCTCGGCGGAGTAGGTGACCGTATCTACGGCCACCTGCGCCACCTGCACCGACCACGCAAACGCAGGATACGCCTCACCGCGATACTTCTGGTCGTCCCAGAAGATGCCGGGAGGAGGTTCGTAGCGGCACAGCGAGATGATGCTGCCGTGCGCCGCGCGATACACCTCACACGCGGCGAAGAACTCTTCGCGCGAGAAACCCTCGCCAAGCCCAGCGTGCTCACGCAGCATAGCGACAAGCTGCGTGCCAGCGCGCTCAATCAACCGGCCCACCACCATCGCCGTGCGCGAAGCCACCGTGGGTCCGCTGTTGGGAACGATGCCGGTATCGGCTGGCGCCATGATCACATCGTTCATGTCCAGGCCGATGGCCTCCGCGGCAATCTGCGTCAGAACGGTGTTGGTACCCTGGCCAAATTCTGTGCTCGATACCAGCACGCGCACATTGCGCTCGGGCGTTACATCCACGCCGGCCAGTGAGTTCAGAGTGCGCTCGCCGGAGCCGGTAAAGCCGGAGCCGTGATAGAAAGCGGCGACGCCCAGGCCGCGCTTGATGGGACTGCCAGGATTTTCGCGGGCAAACCGCGCACGGCGCGCGTGGTAATCGCTTTCGGCCAGCGCGCGGTCCATCAGTTGATCGAGAATCACGGGCTCGCGCATCACCTGTTCGGTTGCCGTGGTGTCGCCGTCATGAAGAAAATTCCTGCGCCGCAGTTCGATCCGGTCGATGCCGAGAGTTGCGGCGATCTCGTCCATATGGCGTTCGACGGCAAAGATGGTCTGCGGCGCGCCGAAGCCGCGAAATGCGCCGTACGGAATCGTGTTGGTGGCCCAGGAGCGCGAGCGCACGCGTACATTGGGGCAGACATACGGGCCGGGCGAGTGCAGCGTTGCCCGCGAGAGTACGGTCGAGGAGAGCGTCGAGTAAGCGCCGCCGTCGGTAGCAATCTCAATGTCCATCGCCAGCAGCTTACCGTCCCGGTCGAGCGCGGTGCGATGGCGAGTGCGCGAGGGATGGCGTTTGGTAGTCGCGGCCAGATCTTCCATGCGGTCGTAGACCATTTTGACTGGGTGGCCAGACTTGAGAGCCAGCAGCGCGGCGTGCGCGGCCAGGATCGATGGATAGTCCTCCTTGCCGCCAAAGGCGCCGCCGGTCTCGGTCTGAATCACACGCACCTTGTCCTCGGGCAGATCGAAGACCGCCATCAACGCCTTGTGCACGTAGTAAGGGCATTGCAGCGAGCCCCACACCATGACGCCGCTCTCGGCGCTGTACTCGGCGATGACTCCGTTGTTTTCAATGTAAAGATGCTCCTGCGCGCCGGTGCGGTATTCGCGTTCGACGATGTGCGCTGCGCCGCTCCATGCAGAGTCGACATCGCCCTTTTCAAGCAGAAAACTCTTGAAGCAGTTATCCGCGCCCCAAACAATGACGTCCTGCCGCTCGCTGTCCTCTATAGTGAAGACCGGCGGCAGCGGGTCGTATTCGATGTGTACGGCGGCCACGGCCTCGCGCAATTTCTGCTTGCTCGCATGCGCCAGCAACACAATCGCTTCCTCGCAGTGATTCACCTTCCCGTCGGCAAGGCAGGGCTGGTCCGCAACGATGAGCTGGATGTGATTCTTGCCGGGAATATCGGCGGCCGTTACGATAGTGAACTCGCTCCAATCGATGCGAGGATCAAAGACGATGGAGCGAATAAGCCCGCGCGGGATAGAACTGCGAACCGTGGCGCCGTGCGCCATGCCATCGCGTTCCATGTCGTCCACATAGTGCGCGCGGCCCAGCAACTTGTCGACTCCCTCTTTGCGGGGGACGGGAGCGCCTACGATGCGGGTTGTCGCATGCGTGCTCATGGTTGGCCAAGTTGAAACCGTGGAACAGATTGAGGCATAGCATACATTGACGCCGCAAAATTGCAAAGGAAATCGTTTATGCGGCAAGGCGAGCCAGGGTCCTGGCCAGCACCTCAACGCCGTTGGCGATCCATTCGGGCGAGGCATACTCATCGGGCCGGTGGCTTACACCGCCGCGGCAGGGAATGAACAGCATGGCCACGGGCGCAATGCGCGCCATAAAGAGCGAGTCGTGATAGGCGCGGCTGACCATTCTTTTCGAAGTCCGGCCCGCTTCCGCGGCAGAGGTCTCCATCGCGGAGAGAATCGCGGGATCGCAGGTAGCGGGTGGATCGGCATTGACCAATTCCGTTGTTACGATGACACCGCGCCGTCTCGCGACATCGGTACATGCTGTGTGCAAGGCATCGATTACGCTGTCTCGGCGTGCACCGTCTATGTCGCGGATGTCGGTCTCCAGCCGCACGAGTGAGGGAATGCTGTTGACCGCGCCCGGAAAAACTTCGCACACGCCCACAGTGCCCACCGTATCGATGAAGCCAGTTGATTTGGCCGCCCGTTCGAGCGCCAGAATCAGTTCCGCCGCCGCCGCCAGCGCGTCTTTGCGGCCGGGCATCAGCTTGCCACCGGCGTGGCCGCCTTCGCCCTCGATTCGAATACGCAAGCTGGCCGGCGCGGCAATATGGGTCACCAGGCCCAGGTCGATACCCTCCCGCTCCAGCAGCGGTCCCTGTTCGATGTGCAACTCAACAAACTGGTGAAAGCGCCCCGAGGGCAACGCGACGGTTTCGAGCGCGCCGGCGAACCCCGCCTGGCTGCGCAACTCTTCCAGTCCTCGGCCCTGCTTATCGCGCAGCGCAATCGCTTGAGATGGAGTGAGCACGCTCCCCATCATGCGGCTGCCCAGGCAACCGATGCCAAAGCGTGTAGGCTCCTCGGACGTGAAGATCACAATTTCAATCGACCGCCGAGGGCGGAAGCCAGCGCGTTGCAAGGCGCGAATGGCCTCCAGGCCGCCCAGCACGCCCACTGTTCCGTCGTAGCTGCCTGCATTGGGAATAGCGTCGATGTGCGAGCCGGTGCCCACCGGCGCAAGAGCGGGGTCGCTGCCTTGCCAACGCGCGAAGGTGTTACCGACAGCGTCTTCTTCGACCGTGAGTCCCGCGTCCACAAGCAGGCCCTTTACGTACCCCCGTGCGCGCATATCCGCCTGGCTAAAGACCACGCGGGTCACCACCGGAGGCTCGCCCTCCGAGATTTGCGCCAAAGCCGTCAGTTCCGCCGACAACCTGTCAAGGTCGAGTTTCGGTTGGGTCTCCATGTCTTTGCCTCTTCTGCTTGATTCCTAGGTAACGATGGCTTTATTGGCCTTCTTCGACTTCTTTGGCTGGCTCACCCGCTTCGTGTGCGCGGTCACGTAGTGAAACCGAATCAAATAAACATTATCGCCCTTGCCGTGTTTTGCGATTCTAAGCAGATCAATCACCCCCAGGAAGCCTGACTCTCGCGCCAGTTCCGGAGTAATATCGGGAAAACCGATCGGTGTAACTGACTCAATTTCGATCTCTCCTGCCCCCATGCGATAACGTCCACCAACTTTGACATGGGGACTCGTCCAAATCCGGATGCTACATGTGATTTGCCCTCGGACAACTCTCTCGCGAAGGTGTTTGGCGAAGACCATCGGACTGTCCCCCTCTTTGGGTTCCGTATCACGTTCCCAGCGGATGCCGCCGCCAGTCTTTGTAGATGAGGTACTTGGCCGGGCGCTTGCCTAGCGCGCCAAACCATTGCGGGCACCACGGGCCCATCCAGATGAAGTCGCCGGCCTCCACCGGGTACCAGGAATCTCCCAACTTGTAGATGCCGCCGCCCTCAAGCATCAGCAGGCCGTGCTCCATCACATGAATCTCCACCATACTCAGTGCCGCGCCGGGATCGTACGTCATGGTGTTTACAGCAAAATCGTACGCAGGGCCATCTGGCATCAGCGAGCGCACGCGGAGGGAGTCGTCTCCCATCAGCGCAACGGCAGGGATGACAGCTTCATTGCCAACGACAATCTCCGGGATCTGTTCTTCAGCGTCCAGAGATTCATAGGGCTTTTCAATCACTGCGGCGCGCGAGCGCGAGACGGCGCGAACCGTGTGCTCCGCGCCCTGGGGCAGATAGGCAAATCCTCCAGGGGCGAGGATGTGCGTCTGGCCGCCGGCCTTCAACTCCAGCTCGCCTTCGAGCAGATAGAGAAATCGCTGCGCCGGCGCGGGCCCGAGCGTTCCCTCGGCAGTGAACTCCGCGGTCATCTGCGTAAACCGCGCCCCCAATTGCGGCCCAACGTGTACGATGAACTCCACTCCCGCGGCGCCCGGCAGCGGAGTACGCACAAAGGTGTCCGGCGTTTGCAGCAGATGATCCGGCTTCAGGCTGCTTCGTGTTGCTCCCAGATGATGCAATCTTGACCTCGTTTGAGCATTCTATCCAAAATCCCTGGCAAACCGCAGAAGAAACTCGCGTCCCACGTGCAACGATGCCTCAACATCCTCTTCGCGTACTGTCTCGGCAGGATGGTGGCTAA
>Ga0302156_10004000_pt1 | contig 11050 bp, 9 predicted proteins | sample I_Bog_N3_2_FD_193503 | JGI IMG/M metagenome (GOLD analysis project Ga0302156, IMG submission 193503) | Peat permafrost microbial communities from Stordalen Mire near Abisko, Sweden - I_Bog_N3_2 | ecosystem: Environmental > Terrestrial > Soil > Wetlands > Peat | place: Sweden: Abisko, Stordalen... | reverse complement strand
AAAGAAAAACGATGTGCGGCGTTTTCATCTTCATCCGCATCCCCGGAATCATCCAACGCTTCGCCTCCAGATCGAACTCCTCCCAACGTGCGCCGATCAGCTCACTTGTCCGGACAAACGTCAGCGCCATCATTTTGACGGCTAGCCGGGTCAGATGCTTGCCCTGGTACAACTCGATTGCTCGCAGGAGCGCGGGCAACTCTCTTGCGTCAATGCGGGCCATGTTCTTTTGGCGGGTAGGCTTGAGAATGTCCGATGGACGAATCTCGGCTGCCGGGTTGCGCTTGGCAATTCCGTGGGCCAGAGCGTAGCGGAAGATCATTCCGGTGACCTGGAGAATGCGCTTGGCCATGTCCAAAGCGCCTCGCGCCTCAACAGCTTTGACCAACTGCACAACTTCCATCGGTTCAATTTCATTAATCGGGCGATTTCCAAGAACCGGATAGACGTTCGCGCGGAGTCTGCTCGCGGTTGTTGCCGCATGGTGGGCACTCTTGTTTCCACGCCAATGCTCCAGCCATAGTTCGGCGACCTTCTCAAAAGCGTGTTCGGTCGCTTCCCGGACAGCGGTTTTCTCGGTCTTGCGCTCAACCATGGGGTCTATGCCGTTGGCCAGTCGCTTCCTGGCGGCGTCGCGGCGCTCGCGGGCCTCGGCCAGAGAGATGTCGGGGTATCGGCCCAGCGCCATCAACTTCTCTGCGCTGTCAAAGCGGTATTTCCAGCGCCAAAGTTTTCCACCTGTTGGCGTAATCATCAGGTGAAGGCCGCCGCTGTCGGAGATTTTGTAAGGTTTTTCGCCGGGCTTGGAGCGCCGGATTTCGGTATCGGTGAGCGCCATCGGACCTCCGAATGTCTCCGAAAGTTGAAATACCCCCACTCTCGGATAATCTACCCCCATCTATACCCCCACGGGAGCATGGCTTCCACAATACGCCTCCGGACGTAAAAACACAAAAACCGCTGTTTTATCAGCGGCTTATAGTTCACTAGTGGATGTCTTCGGATGTCTCTAGATTTGATCTTGGTCGGGGCGGAGAGATTCGAACTCCCGACCCTCTGCTCCCAAAGCAGATGCGCTACCAGGCTGCGCTACGCCCCGACGTTCCAGCTTGATTGTACCGCGAATCGGGCTTAAGAATGTACCCCGTTCGAGGGAACCAGCACATTACCGAGCCAGACCAGCAGCCAGATCGCCAGCGCGATGGGGATGGCGAAGACCAACCCAAGAGCTGCTGCCAGCAGCAGCAGAAATGCCCAATCGCGTCCAGTGTGCCGGCGTGGCTCGCCCAGATGGCGGCAGAGCAGGCGATAGTTGCGGCGGTTGGCTTTCCAGGCGATATCGAAGATGTCGCCGAAGAGAGGAATTGAACCCACCAGCACGCCGATGCCGAGATTGGCGGCCATGCGTACCAGCGTTATGTACGGAACGCCGCGAATCCAGGCGGCCAGAGGAATGATCAGCGAGAGCAGTCCCGCGAGCACGTCGCCGAGGCCGGGAACCAGTCCGATAATGCCATCCAGGCCGAATCGAAAGCCGGTGCCCGGGATGCGAAAGGCCTCGTCCAGCAGGATCTCGATGCCATGGAGGGTCCGGTCACGGAAGAGCCATGCTCCGCGGTTCCATCGGTCCTGGCTCGAAGAGCCGTCTGGGGCCAGATTGTTTCCCGGGTTTGCATCGGAGCTGGGCATGGTCGCATCCTTGGGTTTGGCTCGGCTTTGAATCCTGATTCGATGCTACAATCGTAAGGGTATACGGCGGCTATAGTTCAGTGGCAGAACGCCTGTCTGTGGCACAGGATGTCGAGGGTTCGATCCCCTCTAGCCGCCCCAATCATTGCACGGACTGCGATACCAAACCTCCTTGAATGGCCTCGATTCGCCTCGAATGGCAGAGTTGCCGAGTCTCAGTGATCCCTGAAATCCACGATATCAAAGAGCTTGCCGCCATGTCCTCGCGACTGCCGGAATGGCTGACTTCGTTTCAGCCGGGGCGCGGGCTGAGCAACGGCCACCTGCAAACAATAGTAGGAAATTTCCTTCCCCGTCCGCCTTTTCGGCTGGTCAGCGTGGCGGAAACGGTGGAGGTGGACCCAGCCGATGGCAGCCGCGTGCTGTGCCATTGCCACTGGCAGGCAGAGCCGCGGCGCGGTGAGCGCCTGACGCTGATTCTGGTCCACGGGCTTGAGGGCTCGTCGGAATCCCAGTACATTCAGGGCATCACGGCGCGGGCATGGGCCGCCGGCTGCAATGTCATCCGCATGAATATGCGCAACTGCGGCGGTGCGGATGCGCTGACGCCCACGCTCTATCACTCTGGACTTTCAGGCGACGTGGGCGCGGTCGCGCGCCACTATGCCGAGCGTTTCAGCCTGGCGCGGATCGCGCTGGTGGGCTATTCGATGGGCGGCAACCTGGTGCTCAAACTGGCTGGAGAGTGGGGCAGCCAGTCGCCGCTGCTTTCCGTGGCCGCGGTCTGTCCTGCCATTGACCTTGCCGTCGGCGCGGATGCCTTGCACGAGCCGCTCAACCGAGGCTACGAGTGGCGCTTTTTGCACCGGCTGATGGAACGATACACCCGCAAGGCGGAGCTCTTTCCCAAAATCTATGTTCCCGCCGAACAACTCGGGCCGGTTCGGTCGATTCGCCAGTTTGACGACAAGGTTGTGGCCTCGTACTTCGACTTCCGCGATGCCGACGACTACTACTACCGCGCGGCCAGCGCACGCGTAGTGGACCGGATTGCCGTGCCCACGCTGATCTTGTGCGCGCAGGACGACCCCTTTATCCGCCTCACCCCCGAGACTCGCGCCAAACTCATCGCCAACCCCAGCATAACCTTCGTTGAAACCCGCCACGGAGGCCATTGCGCGTATCTATCCAGGAACCGGGGCGACGAGATTCACTGGGCGGAGGCGGTCGCAATTCGCTTTCTGCTGGCTGAGGCAGGGCACACCAATGCAGGCTGACTGGGAAGTTGAGATCGGGGGCGATGCGCCAGTCATTGAATCGCGCTGGCCGGGATTTGTCGATCTGCGCCGCGATCCTGAACATGCCCGCCAATTGCCTGAGGCCAAGGGGCTGCCTGGATTGGCCGAGGCGCTTGCAAGGCTGAATGCGGCCGCCTCGACGGTTTGGACCTCGAAATGCGACGTTTGGCGCGTTGTTGATTTCACCGAGTTCGATCCGGACGAATTGGATGCCCCGCCTGGATGCGCCACCCACGCCATGGCCTGTTATATCGATCTTTTGCCACGCTGCATCGGGCAATGGGCAACGCCAGACCTGGCCATTGCCGCGTGCAAAGACGCGTGCGGCGTCCTCAGCGCTATCCCGCTTCGTTGCTGCCGCTTGGATCTCGTGATCCGCCGCGCCCTTCTTGAAGCGGACCGCATCGACCTCGGCATCACCGCCTACCTCACCGCTTGCGGCTCGTCTGAAGGCGAATCCATGCATGCACTTCGGGATGCCCTGGCTGCACTTTCTGGGGCAGTTTGTCCGCGCGCGGGCAATCAGTAGTTGAAAGCGGGAACCGGCGAATGCCCTGGCCGGGGAGCTGGCCCTTTCAGGACTTCGAGATCGCTGAGCGCTATCTCCAGCGAAAAGCACTGTTGCACCGCCGAAAGAGAAATGATGACCCTGCATTGGTGGCGCATCTCGGTCACCGCGCCCTCAACTCCGGCAAAAACGCCTTCGCGGACTCGAACCCTTGTTCCTACCGTGACGCCTTGATGGGGCCGCAAGAGCAGTCCGCTGGCTAGCCCAGTACGAATTTTGTCGATTTCCTCGCCCGTTACCATGTCCCTCAGTTCTTCTCCCAGCAGGCGAAGCACCCCGGGGGTGGAGATGACTGAGATTCTGCTTTGGGGCGAGAAACGGGCGAATACATACCCATGAAAAAGCGGACGCACCGCCGCAACGGTTCGGTCGGTCCACTTTACACGCTCGGTGTAGAGCGGCAGGTAATGCTCCACGGAACGCACGGCAAGATGCTGCGCAACCTGTCTTTCATGGTTGGAAATCACATGGAGAACATGCCACGGACTGCTATTCATTTCACGCTCCTGGGTCAGATGCACCTTGGCACAAAGAATGTTTCAAGTTGTCAATGCATAGACTGATTGCACCTTTGGTGTTGTCTCGGCGCAATTCAGCGTGTTGCTTTCGAAGCCGTCTTCGCCACCGCAGCACCCCTGTCGACTTGATCGCAGGCTGCGGCTAACTGGAGACTTCAGATGCAAGGAGCCCGAATTCCAATAGCGCGGCCGCGGTTTCAACCTCCCACACATTAGGGTTAATGGTTGAAAACGCCGGAAATCTAAAAGCCCGCGCGAATGATAACAGTTTAATCCAGATTGCACCGCTATGAGTTGCTTCGCGCGGGTTTTGCTTGCGCATTGGCAGGGCCGGGCGGAAAATGGAGCCGTGCGAGCGAGAATGCTATTTACGGTTGCGGCCATTGTCTTGCTGTGCGTGTGCCTAGCCACAGCAGCGCAAAACCAGGACCGGAATACCCGGGGCGAGCCAAAGACCTCGAAATCGGCCCCTCCGCCAGAGGCGCGAACCGACATCAATCACGCCAGCCTGGAGGAATTGCTGAAGGTTCCCGGCATGACACACAGTTGGGCCGGGCGCATTGTTCGCTCCCGTCCCTACCGCACCAAGCAGGATCTGCTGGAGAGGGGCGTGGTGACCAGCGAGGTCTACGACCGCATCAAGGATTTTGTGATCGCGCACCGAGACAAGCAATAACGGCCCCTAGCTCTCGGCCGGCTTTTCCTCCGTCAATCGATCCCGCCGCAGCAGCTTGCTCAAAATCACATAGAGCACGGGAATGAAGAACAGGTTGAGCACCGTGGAAAGCACCATGCCGCCCACGATGGTGGTTCCCACAGAACGCCGTCCCAACGCGCCCGCCCCGGTGGCAAACACCAGCGGCAGAATGCCCAGGATGAAGGCGAACGACGTCATCAGAATGGGCCGCAGCCGCAACTCGCCTGCCTCGACGGCAGCGTCGGCAATTGACCGGCCCTTGCGCCGCAACTGCTCGGCAAACTCCACAATCAGAATGGAGTTCTTTGCAGAGAGGCCGATCAGCATCACCAAGCCGATCTGGCAGTAGACGTCGTTGGAGAGCCCGCGCAAGGAAATCAGCCCGATCGCGCCCAATACGGCCATTGGTACGGCCAACAGAATGATGAAGGGCAGCGCAAAGCTTTCGTAAAGCGCTGAGAGCGTGAGATAGACGACCAGAATCCCAAGCCCGAAGATGATGAGCGCCTTGCCGCTGGATTCGATCTCGTCCAGGGTCAGCCCTGTCCACTGGTAAGCCATGCCCGGCATCTTGTTCTGATTGAACAGATCTTCCATCGCCGCCAACCCCTGGCCTGAGCTGTAGCCCGGCGCTGGGGAGCCATCGACCTCCACCGCGCGGAACAGATTGTAATGCGTAATCACCGGCGGCCCCGCGCTCTCGGCAACGGTAACCAGGTTGTCCAGCGGAACCATCTGGCCCGAGTCGGAGCGCACGTAGTAGTTATGCAGGTCCGTGGCCGTCATGCGGAAGGGCTCGTCGGCCTGGACGAAGACGCGATAAGTGCGGTTGTTGAAGTCGAAGTCGTTGATATACTCCGAACCCATGAAGACCGAGAGCGTCGATGTGATTTGCGAGAGAGGCACGTTCAGAGCCTTTGCCTTTTCGCGATCAATCGTCACAAGCACTTGGGGATCGTTAGCCGAGAAGCTGGTATAAAGGCCGGCAAGGTCTTTGCGCGCCCTGCTGCCTGCCACCATTTGGTGCGCAATGCGGTCCAAGTCGGACAAGGTGTTGACGCCGGTGTCCTGCAGCATGAACTGGAAGCCGCCGAAGCTGCCCACGCCGTTGACCGCGGGCGGCTGGAAGGCCTGCACAATCCCTCCATCGCGGGCCATCAGCAACATGCCGAAGTTCTTGTTGAGATCGGCGGCAATATCCGCGGCGGAGTGGCCTTTGCCCCTGCGCTGGCCTGCGGGCGTGGTGCTGACGAACATCATGCCGGCATTGGAGGAACCACCGGCCAGCGAAAATCCCATCACAGAGAAAGCGCCGCTGATGTCGTGATTTTGGTATAGAATCGCCTGAGCGCGATCGGCTAGCGAGGTGGTATAGGCGAGCGACGAACCTGGCGGCGCCTGCACCACAACCATCAGAAACTCCTGATCTTCCTGGGGAAGAAAGCCAGTGGGAACGCGCTGGTACGTATACACCGTCGCCGCCAGGCCCACAAAGAACAAAACAACCAATACATAGCGCAGGCGAAGAGCGATATGAATGGAGCTGGCGTATGACTTGGCAAGCCAACTGACAAGCCTGTCAGCGCCGTGGATAAAGGCAGCGAAGGCATTCGAGACCGGGCGGATGTGGAGGAAGTCGAGCTGGCTAGGACGGTCTTCTTCCCCGCGCAGGAAGATGGCGGAGAGCGCCGGTGAGAGCGTAAGTGCGTTGAAGGCGGAGATGGCGATGGCGAATGCAATCGTCAGAGAGAACTGGCGGTAGAGGATTCCAGTGGTGCCAGGAAAAAAGGAAACCGGCACGAAGACCGCAATCAGCACCAGCGAAGTGGCAATAACCGCGCTGGTCACTTCTCCCATGGCTCGCGAGGTGGCCTCGCGCGCCTTGGAGTGCTCCATGGCGATATGCCGCTGCACGTTTTCGATGACCACAATGGCATCGTCCACCACCAGGCCCGTGGCCAGCGTGATGCCAAACAACGTGAGCGAATTGATGGAGAAACCGAAAAGCTTGATGAAGGCGAAGGTGCCGATGAGCGAAACGGGGATGGTAACAGCTGGAATGATGGTGGCGCGCCAGTCTAGCAGGAAGAGGAAGATGACTGTTATTACGATGAAGATCGCCAGCCCGAGGGTAACAAGCACTTCGCGAATGGAGTCGCCGACAACCGTGGTGGAGTCGAACGCGACAGCGTACTCGAGCCCTGGCGGAAACGATTTCTTCAGATCTTCCAGTGTGGCCTTCACTCGCTTGTCTACGTCCAGCGCATTTGCGTTGGAAAGCTGCAAGACTCCAATGCCCATGGCCGGATGGCCTGCGAACTCGAGAGTTGTGCTGTAATCTTCAGCGCCAACTACCGAGCGGCCCACATCCCTGAGAAGGACAAGTCCGTTCGGCGAGTTCTTGACGATGATCTTGTCAAACTCTTCCGGCGATGAAAGGCGGCCTACGACACGAACCGGAATTTGGAAGGCCTGCTTTGAGTCTGAGGGCGGCTGGCCAAGCTGGCCGGCAGGGATCTCGACGTTTTGCTCGGCGAGCGCATTCACAACGTCGCCGGCTGTGAGTGAGAGCGCGGCCAAGCGCGCGGGATCGAGCCAGATGCGCATCGCGTACTTGCGCTCACCGAAGATCATGACGTCGCCTACGCCGGGCACACGCTTGATAGCGTCCTTCACATATACATCGAGGTAGTTGGAGATGAACTCCGCTGAGTAGCGGTTGTCGCGGGTGAAAAAACCGGCGCCAAGCACGAAGTTGTTGTTGGACTTTGTAATGCTGATGCCGGTGGCGTTCACCGCGGCGGGCAAGCGCCCGGTCACACTGGCAACGCGATTCTGCACGTCCACGGCTGCTATATCGAGGTCGTATCCGGTTTTGAACGTCGCCGTGATCGCGCTTGTGCCGCTGTTGGTGCTGGAGGAGTTAATGTAGCGCATTCCCTCGACGCCGTTAATCGCCTCTTCAAGAGGAATCGTGACGGCCTTCTCGACGGTGTCGGCATTGGCGCCGACGTAATTGCATTGAACCGCGACCTCGGGCGGTGCCAGGTCCGGGTACATCGCCACCGGCAGGTTGGGAATGCAAATCGCCCCAGCCAGAATAATCAGCAGCGCGCACACCGTGGCGAACACAGGCCGATGAATAAAGAAATCTACAAACAAGAGTTGCCTTCCTTTTTTGCTTGCTATGAGCTCGGTTTACTCTGCGGCATGACTCCGGGTAAATCCCCAGGCACTTTCTGCTCGTTTTACTATGCGCCCGGTATTGGAATCACAGGCATGCCATTCACAAGGAACTGGGTCGCGGACACAATCACCTTGTCGCCCACCTTCAAACCCGATGAGACGGAATAACTGTTTCCTACCGTATCGCCAAGCGTAACCGGCGACTGGACGGCAATTGTGTGCCCACCCTGCTGCTGAGCAACGAACACAAACGGCTGCCCGCCCTGGCGAGTAATTGCCAGCACCGGAACCACCGCCATCGGCTTCACGCTCCAAATCACCCGGGCCTTCACCATCTGCGCATTGCGAAGATTCTCCAGCGTGGCATGAACAGGGGCCTTCACCAGAATCCCCTGCAATGTGCTGTCCACCTGGGGCGAAACAAAATCGATCTTCGTCTTCTCTAGTAGATTTCCGCCTGTATCCAGCAGCTCCACGTCGAGCCCCATCCGCACCTGGCCGGCGCGTTCCGTGGGCACGTAGATATAGGCTTCCAGATCCTTGTTCTCGTCCACCGTGGTCAGCACCCCAGACGGAGAAAGCAGCGGGGAAGCATAGTCGCCCACATGAACGGGGATGTCGCCCACCACGCCGTCGAACGGTGCGCGGACGGTGTAGAAGGCCAGTTGTTCTTCCTGCGTCTTGCGCAGTTCGACCGCCGACTCGTAATCCGCCTTGCTGTTGTCAAACGCCTGCTGCGCCTGCTCAAAGACATCCCGGCTGGTGATGCCCGCCTCAAACAGCTTGCGCTGCCGCCCATTCTCCGAAGTGTTGTATTCGTAGAGAGCCTTCTTCTGCCGTTCCGTGGCGCGCGCTGAATCCACCGTTGCCAGTTGCTGTCGCGGATCGATTTCCATCAGCCTTTGGCCCGCCTGCACATGATCGCCCGAACGAACGAGTATTTGCGTCAGCAGTCCGCTCACCTGTGGCAGAACCGTTGCAGACCGGCGCGACTTGATGGTTGCTACGTATTCGTTGCTCTGCGGCACTGGGGACAGCGTCACCGCTACCGTCTGCACCGGCATTCCCTGCATCCCAGCCCCCGCTGGCGCAGCGGGCGTTTGCTTGCAGCCGGCCACCGCCAGCCCTATCAATACAAGACAACTGATCCCAAGAATTCGTTTCAACGCGCTAATCCTCACTCGTTCTTTCCTCTGACCAGACATTTTCCGCTCGGATCATTCCAGTCCGATCTGCGGCTTGAACTGGAATCGTTACCATGCAGAATGCCGCCCCAGCTTCGCCACTTGCAATCCGATCTTGCGCGGATGATCCTGGCCTGAAAAGGCGGCGTTAACCGGCAAAACCTTGGCTTAAACGGGGCCGCTTGTAATTTGACGCTTAGAGGCGGTCCATTGACGCAAAAAACTCGACGGTGCGGCGGACGCCTCATTCCTCAAATAGTAATGGCAAAATCTTGACGAACGCGAAGCGATCTATGCTTTCAAACACCGGCATGGCTCAATCCGTCGCGTGGGCCACCGTCAACGCTACTCGTCGAAGCTGTCGGTTGTGCTGGCCCCCGCTTGGCGGCGCCTCACTTCCGGCTCAACCTTCATCGAAAGAGCGACGGCCTTTGACACAGCCCTTCCGAGTTGGTAGCCTTCAACAAGGGCGCATTCGGGCGATGTCGGCCGATTCTAGCCCGCCATGCGTCCCCGTCGTCTAGCCCGGCCTAGGACACCGCCCTTTCACGGCGATAACACGGGTTCAAATCCCGTCGGGGACGCCAATTAACTCAATAACTTAGACAAACTCCCCAGCTTCGCCGCCGGTCCAAAAAGGTCCATTAAGGACTTCATCCTTCCTCTGGAGCCTTCTTGGAATTGAAAACCAGCCTTGCCACTTTGCTCTGTGCGCTACGCTTGATGTCCGTCACGGCCTGCGCGTAGAGGTTCATGGTCACACTGCTGTTTGCGTGTCGCAACAACTCCTGCACAGTTTTCACGTCCTCTCCAAGCGACTTCAAGATCGTCGCGTAGGAATGGCGGAACGTGTGCCATCCCACCTTTCCCGCGATCTCCGCCGCCTTGAGCGCCGGCCGAATGTACACGCGGAAAATCGAAAAGGACCAGTATGGCAACTCTCCCCTGCTGGCGGGACTGGCGAATACCCAGTCGTCGTCCGTCGGGTATGGCGACCGTCTCCTCCACATCAGCAAGACTTCAGCCAATTCGGGATCGAGCGGAACTGACTTTTGCAATGCTTCCGTTTTGCAGGCGCTGGTAGGCTCTACCGTCCGGCAGCACCGCATCGGGAGCTAAAGAGTGCCCGCCAGCGCCGCAAGTGTCGATCCCCTTCCCCAACTCGCAGACGGTATTCCCCACGCCGATCCCCGCGTCCGCTCGGAAGTAGCGGTGCCGTCCGCCCGATGGCGTCTCGACTGCAAAAGTATCATCCAAGCCAATCGCGCTCGCAGCGCATCGGGCTTAGAGTTCGCAACGCCATCAACGCTGTCTTTCCTATCGCAATCGACTACGCATAGACTGCTCGCGGCACATGGCAGTGCTATTCAAACCTGAGGGCTTCGGCGGGCAGCACTCTGGCAGCGGCTGACGATGGGTAGAGCGTGGCGAGTAACGAGATGCCAATCGAGACGGCGGCGACGATCAGGCCATCGACAAGGCGAGGCGCAAAGGGCAGGGTGTCGATGGAGTAGACTTCGGCGGAGAGATGGATGAAGTGGTAGTGGCCTCCGGCCCAGGCTGCGAGGTAGCCGAGAACGAGGCCCACGGCGGTGCCGATGAGGCTGATGAGCAGGCCCTGAAGCAGGAAGATGCGGCGCACCTGGCCCGGCTCGACGCCAAAGCTCATCATGACGGCGATGTCGCGGGTCTTCTCCATCACCATCATTGTGAGCGCGATGAGAATGTTGAGCGCGGCCACGATGACGATGAGGGCGATGACGATGAAGGTGACCACCTGTTCGAGCTTGAGGGCGCGGAAGAGCTCGCGGTTCACCTCCATCCAATTGGTGGTCATGTAGCCCTTGCCTGCGGCCTGTTCAATGGTGCGGGCAATCTGCGGAGCGTTGTCAAGGTCGTCAACCTTGAAG
>Ga0302156_10003995_pt1 | contig 11064 bp, 11 predicted proteins | sample I_Bog_N3_2_FD_193503 | JGI IMG/M metagenome (GOLD analysis project Ga0302156, IMG submission 193503) | Peat permafrost microbial communities from Stordalen Mire near Abisko, Sweden - I_Bog_N3_2 | ecosystem: Environmental > Terrestrial > Soil > Wetlands > Peat | place: Sweden: Abisko, Stordalen... | reverse complement strand
CGGCGTTGATGAGGTTCGCCGAGATAAGCGCGAAGGCGATGGGGCGTCCGTGGTTGGCGGCCTGCAGGTAGCGTCGCAAAGTGAAGTAGAGCAGCAGCGGCAGCGTGCCGTAGTTCAGGCCAGTCATGGCGGGGACGGCCTGCGCGAGGATGGCGCGGTCCACCGGCAGATGCACCAGCAGCAGCGGGCCGAAGGCGAAGGCGGCCATCAGGAGCGCGCTGAGCGCGACGGCCATCACCAGACCGTGCAGCAGCCAGGCGTTGGCTTCTTCCTGTTGGCGCGCGCCGAGCGCCTGCGAGATGAGGGTGTCCAGCCCGAGCAGGATGCCGCCGACTCCGAAGCACAGCGTGTTGAAGAGCACCTGCGCCAGCGCTGCGGCAGCCATGGCGAGCGCGGCGTTGGGGCCGCGGCCGAGCATCACCGTGTCCACGAGCGACATGGAGACCCAGCCGAGCTCGCCGGCGATGAGCGGCAGAGCCAGCCGTACCAGTGGTGGCAGCTCGCTGCGGATGTGGGTCCAGCGCATAGGCTAGGGTATCGCAGCACGGCGCGCATGCCTGTTGAGGCGCGGTATTGGGCAAGTTTGAATCTGCATGCTGGACGGCCTCCAGCGCACTGCATAACATAGCTGGCATGGCTCGCCGCTTGTGGATTGTAGGACTCATCTTTGCCCTGTGTGTATTCGGTGCAATCACAATTGGCATCCTGTACGCCCTGGTTACACGCCACCATCTCAACGGCAAGGGATGGATAATGCTGGCGAGTAACGGATACGTCGTCTGGATAACCTTTTGGTATCTGCTCCAGAAGATTGGAGAAGGCCGACGGTCTCGAGCCGAACGACCTGAAATCGGAACTTGACCACTATCTGGGGCGCTGGCTTCCTTGACATCACCCCGCCGTTCCGCGATGCTTAATCCTCAGGTGTGATTGCGCCGGGTATGGCTGACGTGTGTCTGGGTGAACCAGATGGCGGCTCAAGTCCGGTGCTTGCCTCCGTCTTCGGACGAATCCGGGGCAACCGAGATCCCCTACATTTTGGAGAGACGCGACCGGCGCCGGCGAGGAGACCCTCCCGCGACTACGGCCCGCGAGCAGGAGTTGTCGCTGTGAGTGTTCTAGCACTGTTGTTGGCCCTGCCGGGAATCTTCGGACAGATGGGCGGTCTTCCCTTCCTGCTGCTGATGTTTGTGGCGATGTACTTTCTGCTGATTGCGCCCAACCAGCGCAAGCAGAAGACCTGGGCCGCGATGCTGGCCAAGCTCAAGACCGGCGACAAGGTGACCACCAACGGCGGCATCCGCGGCACGATCGTCAGCGTGAAGGACGACCTGCTGGTGATCAAGACGCAGCCGGATGGCGTGAAGCTGGAGTTCGTGAAGAGCGCCATCGCGGCGGTGACTACAGACGACGACAGCATCAAGGCATAGGCAGAGATGGTCGCCGAAGAGAGCAAAAACAAACGCAAAGGTCGCGAAGGACGCTAAGGTTCGCGAAGGATGCAAGTAGGACGATAGCAACGCCCGCCGAGCGGTAAAGAGCGCGGAGTTTTGAAGGAAACAAGAACCCGATGGGCAAGAATCTGGCCAGAAGAACAGGCTTTATCGTCGCCGTGCTGGCGATCTTTATCTACGGCATCTTCTTCGGCACCAACCTACCCAGGCTGGCTCCGCTAAAGACGCTGTTGACCAACAACATCCACCTGGGGCTGGACCTGCAGGGCGGCACGCACCTGGTGTTGCAGGTGCATGTGGAGGAGGCCGTGAACTCGACGACGGACCGCGACTTGCAGAGGTTGAACGAGGCGCTGGCGGCGACGGGAGCGACGGCGAGCAAGATCGACCTGCAGCACCCGGAGACGATCACGGTCAAGGGCGGGTCGACCACACAGCAGGGTGCGATCAATGGCATCATGACGGGCAGTGAGTATGCCAACTACGATGTGACGTCGGCGATGGGCGGCGGTTATGCTATGACGCTCAAGCAGTCTGCGATTCGCGATATCAAGGACCGAACGCTGGAGACCTCGATCGGGACTATCCAAGAGCGCATTGACAAACTGGGAACGGTTGAGCCGAAGGTCGAGAAGTATGGCCTGGGCGATAACGAGATTGTGCTGGAGCTGCCTGGGGTGAGCGATCCGGCCGAGGTACAGCGACTCATCCAGGCGACGCCGAAGCTGGAGGTTCATCCGGTGGTGGGTATGACTCCCTATCCAGATGAGGCGAGTGCGCTTGCGGCCGCGGGACCGGCTCTGCCTCCTGATGAAGAGATTGAGCAGGGCACCAACGGAACGGGTGGGCCAGACCAGTTTTATTTGCTGAAACGTGCGTCTGTGGTGGAAGGGCAGGACTTTCGCGATGCCCAGCCATCGACTGACGATAATGGGCGTCCAGACTTGACGTTTTCGTTAACGACGGACGCCGGTGATCGCTTTTACACATACACCAAGGCTAATAAAGGCAGCCTGATGGCAATCACTCTAAACAACAGCGTGATCGAGGCGGCGACTATCAACGACGCGATTCGCGACCAAGTTCGGATTACGGGCGGCGGTTTTACCCCCGATACGGCGGCACAGTTGGCGACGAAGCTGCGGAGCGGGTCGCTGCCGGCGTCGATTACGCCGATTGAGACGAGGACGGTGGGCGCGTCGCTAGGCGCGGACAGCATTCACAAGGGCGTAATTGCATCAATAGCAGGACTGGTTGTGGTGCTGATCTGCATGCTGGTCTACTACCGGGGAGCGGGCGTGAATGCCGACCTCGCGCTGATCTTGAATTTAGTCATCCTGCTGGGGTTCATGTCGTTCTCGGGTGCGACGTTGTCGCTTCCAGGCATTGCGGGTGTGATCCTTACGATTGGTATGGGCGTGGATTCGAATGTGCTGATCTTCGAGCGCGTACGCGAGGAGCTGCGGCTGGGCAAGACGGCTGCGGCGGCGATTCAGGACGGGTTCGCTCATGCGTGGACAACGATTCTCGATACCCACGTAACGACCGTCGTCTCGGCGATCATCCTGTTCTTCCTAGGAACTGGACCGGTGCGGGGATTTGCGACGACGCTGACGATTGGTTTGCTGGCCAATGTGTTCACGGCGGTCTTCGTATCACGGACGATCTTCGAATATCTGCTCAGTAAGAAAGCCCGCGGAACGGCTGAGCTCTCAATCTAAGAGCAGTGAATAGTAAGTAGCAGTTAGAGATTAGAAGGACGGATACGTGGAACTGTTTCGCAACGCAAATATCGACTGGCTCGGCAAGAAGTGGTACTTCCTCAGCTTCTCGCTGATCTTTTCCGTGGCCGGTGTGCTCAGCATGTTCTTGTGGCATGGGATTCCGCGCGGCGTGGACTTCAAGGGCGGCACGCAGATTACGTTCGAGTTCGCGAGCACGCCGAACGAAGACCACATCCGCGCCGCTTTAGACGCTGCCCACATCAAGGAATACAGCATCCAGCGGATTTCTGAGGTCGGCGGAGCGATGGGTAACAAGGAGATTGTGTCGCTGCCTGAGTCGACCGCGCTGGATAACGCGCACGACCAAGGCCGCGCTGAGGTGGAGGGTGCGCTGAGGGCAAGCTATCACGACTCGACCTTTACAGTGCAGCAGATTGACATCGTCGGCCCCACCGCAGGCAGGCAGTTGACCAAGCAGGCCGGCTGGGCGGTGCTGTGGTCTCTGCTGGGGATGCTGGTGTACCTGTGGTTTCGCTTTGAGCTGATCTACGGCGTGGCGGCCGTGGTCGCGGTCTTCCATGACACGCTGATTACCATCGGCTTCTTCTCGCTGACCAACCAGGAGATCTCGCTGACGGTCGTCGCGGCCATTCTGACGCTGGTGGGCTACTCGATGAACGACACCATCGTGGTCTTTGACCGCATCCGGGAGAACCTCAAGCTCAACCGGCGAGAGGTGCTCTCCGACGTAGTGAACCGCAGCATCAACCAGACGCTGAGCCGGACGGTCATCGCTTCTGGCCTGACGTTCCTGACGGTGCTGTGCCTGTATGTCTTTGGCGGAGAGGTGCTGCATGGCTTCTCGTTCGCGCTGGTGGTCGGCATCCTGATTGGAACGTACTCTTCGATCGCGGTGGCCGCGCCCATGCTGGTGGCTTACCAGGACTGGCGCGCACGGAGCGCGAAGACCGGCAAACGCGCCTCGCTGCCGGCAGCTAAGGGCGGACGCAGATAAGACCGCCGCGAGCACGAGCCTGAAAGAGGCAGCGCAATCGCACCGGTTCCAGTGCAGTTCTGGAGAGTTGCGGTCGCGCCAAAAGCACAGCTTGACCAGAGTCGCAAGTTTTAAGGTAGGATGAGCGTCAACCTGTAAAGCAGGGTTCTGAAGTTCGTCCTCGTCCATGTTCGGAGGCGGGGCAGCTTGAGGAATGTCTTCGGTCCCCATGTGCGGTTACGGGAACAATTTGAAACGTTGTGGTGTCTAAAGCAGGTAGCTCTCCCTCGCGGGAACGAGGTCGGTTATGTTTGAAGACTCTTTGATGGAATCGGGCGGACAGATTAAGACCGCGTCCAAGTACTGGATGATTGCGTCGTTCACCTTCTGGGGATTGGTGCTGGGTGCGCTGATCCTGATCCCGCTGCTCAATCCCGAGGCGTTGCCTGTGGCCTCGCTGACGGCCTCGCTGACGGCGCCGCCACCCCCGCCACCACCCCCTCCGCCACCCCCTCCGCCAGAGGCAGTTCACCCGGTGAAGATGGTCTCCGAGTTGGACCAGGGCCTGCACGCGCCGACCAAGATTCCCAAAGACATTAAGATGATGAAGGACGATGCCCCGCCGCCGCCCAGCGGTGGTGTGGCGGGCATGGGTATGGCCGGCGGTTCGGGCGCACCCGGCGGCGTCTTCGGCGGCATGGGTCTGAACAGCGGCCCGACGGTCGTCAAGGCCAAGCCAGCCGGTCCGGCGCGCATCTCCGGCGGTGTGATGCAGGGACAGATCATCAACCGCACCCAGCCTGTTTATCCGCCGATCGCCAAGGCGGCGCACGTGGGCGGGACGGTGGTGCTGCACGCGATCATCTCCAAGGCCGGCACCATTGAAAACCTGACCGCGGTCAGCGGACCTGCGATGCTGCAGGGCGCGGCGATTGACGCCGTCCGGCAGTGGCGCTACAAGCCCTACCTTCTCAACGGTGATCCGACCGAGGTCGATACCACCATCACCGTCAACTTCAACCTCAACGGGGGCTAAGCCAACGTTGGCGGCGGGAGTCTAACCCACCCGGGCCGGTGACTCAAACTGGCTATCGACAACCCGGATTTTTGCAGTTTCAATCAGTACTTTCGCAAGTTCATCTGTACCCATCCATCAGGAGGAAAGAATTCCGTGATTCTCGCTCATCTAGCTCAATTCGCTCACGCATCAGTATCCTCGCTCGCCATGTTCCAGGACGAAGGCGCGCCTGCCGTCGGTTTCAGCCCCATGCAGCTGTGGGGCAACATGGGTGGCCTGGCCCGCGCCGTCGTCGTGATTCTGTTCATCATGTCGATCTGGTCGCTGGCCGTGATCATCGACCGCGCCCTCTACTTCTCGGCTGCCCGCAAGCAGTCGCGTGAGTTTGCTCCCAAGGTTGCGGGCGCGCTCAAGGAAGGCCGTCTGGACGAGGCAATCAAGGTTGCCGACCGCTCCAAGAAGTCGCACCTCGCCGAGGTTGTGACCGCCGGTCTGACCGAGTTCCGCAGCTTCGGCTCCGGCGGCTCGATCACCGAGGAGCAGGTGGAGAGCTCCAAGCGCGCACTCGAGCGCTCGGAGTCCATCGTTCATGCCAAGCTGAAGAAGGGCCTCAGCGGCCTGGCCACCATCGGTTCCACCGCGCCGTTCATCGGCCTGTTCGGCACCGTCGTCGGCATTCTGAACGCGTTCCGTCAGATCGCCGCGTCCAAGAGCTCGGGCATCGGTACGGTCGCCGGCGGTATCTCGGAGGCGCTGGTCACCACGGCGTTCGGCCTGCTGGTCGCCATCCCTGCCGTTATGACGTTCAACTACTTCACCACCAAGGTGGAGGCGTTTGACGTCGAGATGGACAACAGCTCGTCGGAGCTGGTGGACTACTTCATCAAGCAGTCGCACCGCTAAGACACACGGGCACCCTGCGGGAACCACAGATCGCGTGCTCCGGACGGCCGAAGCGAACGGCGTCCGGAGCCGCACTCTCTCCGCAGCAGGCACGACAGCAGCATTGCAGCAACGGAGACATTTATGGCACAGGCAATCCGGGACGAGGGCAAGAAGGTCAACTCGAACATCAACGTGACGCCGATGGTGGACGTTATGCTGGTGCTCCTGATCATCTTCATGGTCATCACCCCGATGTTGAACAACAAGGTGAACGTCGATCTGCCCGTGATCGCGCAACCGCAGATCATGGAAAATGCCAACAAGGAAGACGCGATCACCATCGCGGTCACCCGCGACGGCAAGGTCTTTCTCGGCGCCGACCAGGTTTCATTGGGCGATCTGGGCCAGAAGGTCTCCGACCTGGAGTCCAAGAAGACCAATCCCACCGATGACAAGTCGGTCTATCTGCGCGCCGACACGCGCGCCAACTACGGCAAGGTCATGGACACCATCGACGCGGTCCGCGTCGCCGGCGTGAGCCAGTTGAACCTGCTAACGGACATCAACGTACAGAGTTAATCGCACGCCCAGGGGCGTTGCCTGCGCCATGGCAGAGCCTGGCAAGGGCGAAAGAAGGAGTCAGACGATATGGGAATGACAGCAGGAGCATCGGGTGGAGTGGCATCGGACATCAACGTGACCCCGTTGATCGACGTTTTGCTGGTGCTGCTTATCATCTTCATGGTCATCGTGCCGACCACGCCCAAGGGCCTGGAGGCGCTGGTGCCCCAGCCGCCCAAGCCCAACGCCCCGCCGCCGCCGGAGAACGACCGCACCATCGTCGTCCAGGTGGAGTCGGGTGGCGCGCTGCCGGTCTACAAGATCAACGACCAGCAGTTTCCCAAGTCGGACATCCAGCCTGAGCTGACCAAGATCTTCGAGACCCGCGTGGAGAAGGTGATGTTCGTCAAGGGCGACAAGGACCTGAACTTCGGCAGCGTAGCGGAGGTCATCGGCATGGGCCACCAGGCTGACGTCACCAACATCGGCATCATTACGCCGCAGGTGGAAGCCGGACACTAAGAGCAGCGAACAGGAGACAGTTAGCAGCGAACAGCCCCGTTTCGATGGCAGAGGATGCCATCGAAGTGGGGCGTTTCCTTTTGTGTGTGGTCACTTGAGGCTGGGCTCAAAGTGCGCTCCAGCGGTGTCTAAGAGAGGGATGACTTCGGCCCTCGCCGGCCTGCTCTCTTCCCCCGCTAGCTCCTCGCCAGCTCGCTCGCCATCCGCAAGCCCGAGGTGTCTCCATGTCCTTCGCTTCTGTCTCCAGCCCATCGTCTGATATCAATGTCACCCCGCTGATCGATGTGCTCCTGGTCCTGCTGATCATCTTTATGGTGATGGTTCCGGTCGTGCCGCGCGGCCTGGAGAGCTCCATCCCGCAGGCCGCCGCGCCTGCCGCGACGCTGGTGCCCGTGCAGGTGCGTCTCACGGCGGGGGATTCCATCGATCCGGTGCACTACCGCATTGGCATGCGCGACGTGGCCTTTGCAGACGTACAGCCCAGCCTGCGGGCGCTCTTCGCTATGCGCCAGGACCGCACGCTCTATGTAGCGGCGGATCGCAGCCTCAGCTTCCGCCAGGTGGCGGAGGTGGTGGGGGCGGGGCACCGGGCCGGCGCTGGGGCTATCGTGCTAAGCGCGCCTGAGAACGCGAAGGCTCCTTAGCCGGAAAGATTCCCTCCGGGGCTAAAGCCCGCTCTATTTTTGGGCCTAATACGGACGAGCTAGAGCTCGTCCCTATCAAAGCCTACTGCCCCCTCTGGGGAGCGTGCTGCAAACAACAAGGCCTCCCCGCGCGGGAGAGGCCTTGTTGGAGATCGGTGGTCAGGAAGCGGCTCTACTGCATGTTGACGCCGCCGCCCAGCGCCTTTTCCTTGGCGGCTTCATTGGCCTTGCGAGCGCCTTCTGCCTTGTGGACCCAGTCGTCGGCGGTGGCCACGTCGGCCTTGCGGGCGGCGTCATTGCCGCACTCCATGTCGGCTTTGCGGCGATAGGTGAGGTTCATGTACTGCATCGCGTCATCGTAGTTGGGGTTGATGGCGATTGCCGCATTGAGATACTGCATGGCCTCTGTGACCAGGGCGCTGTTGGCCGTGGTGATCTTGGCGCAGGTGTCCTTGGATTTCTTAGGGTTGCCGTTGCCGTCGTCGGTCAGGCCGGCCTGACCGAGGATGGTGGTGGCGTTCTTGTAGGCCTGGGTCCAGTCGATGACCGCGATGGTGTAGTTGGCCTCGGCGTCCTTGGGATCAAGCGAGATGATCTTCAGCTCGTCGGCCTTGGCGAGGTCATACTTCTTGATGTTGCGGTCGATGGAGGCCACCTGGCGCAGGGCATTCAGGTCGTCCGGGTTCTTGGCCAGCACCGAATTGAACTCGTCCAGGGCCTTCTTCGCGAGGGCCAGGTTGTCCGGCGTGTCGAGATTCGGGACGATCTGGTAGCTGTACGCCGTGGCCAGGTAGAGCCGAGCAGCGTCGTAGTTGGGGTCGAGATCCACCGAGGTCTGGAAGTGATTGACGGCCTGCTCATACTGGCCGGCCTTGAACGCCTGCACACCCTTTACCAGTTGATCGCGCGCCTTCAGCTTGGTGCAGCCTACCGTGCTTGCCAACACCAGCAGCAGCGCCGCGCTAACAGAAATCCGTGAGCTAAGTTTCATTTGCGAAATTCCTACCCTTCGACAGAGTCGCCCTCGGGCCCACAAAACGGTGCCCGCGTCCCGAAATCATACTGTAGACCTTTCCCTCAGATTGTAAAGGGAGAGGCAATGGTTTACCAGCAAAGTACATGGAGGCCTGCCGCAAAGGTTCCCTTGCTCCGCACGGGGCACCCTCCCAGCTCCGACCAATCTTATACACCCAGAGACGCGAACCCGGCACCCAGAGACGCGAACTCGGCCAACATCTGCCTCCGGGGGCGAAAGTTGGTAGCATCGGGAGCAGCCCGCCACCCCAAAGCGGGCTCCTGGAGGCAGTACAAGTGGCCAAGTCAAGCAGTCCGTGGACAGCGCAGCAGATTCCCTCCCAGGCGGGCAGGACGGCCCTGGTTACAGGGGCCAACAGTGGTATAGGGTACCAGGCAGCGCTGGAGCTGGCCCGGCACGGGGCGCATGTGCTGCTGGGCTGCCGCAATGCGGCCAAGGGCGCGGACGCCTTGAAACGGCTGCTGGAGGCGGTGCCGGGTGCCTCCGCGGAGGTGGTGGAGCTGGATATGGCGTCGCTGGCGTCCATACGGGCGTTTGCGGGAGCGTTTGCCGCTCGCGGGGTGCCTCTGGACCTGCTGATCAACAACGCCGGGGTAATGGCGCTGCCGACCCGCGAGCTGACCGTGGACGGCTTTGAGCGCCAGTTCGGGACCAACCACCTGGGGCACTTCGCGCTGACCGGGCTGCTGATTCCGCAACTGCTGGCCGCGCCCGCACCGCGCGTGGTGACGGTGTCGTCCATTGCACACCGCAGGGGCAAGATCGACTTCGACAACCTGCAGGGCGAACGGGAATATGCGCCTCGCGATGCGTACAACCGGTCCAAGCTGGCGAACCTGCTGTTTGCGCGCGAGCTGGACAAGCGCGCCCGGGCCGTGGGGAGCAAACTGGTGAGCATCCCGGTGCACCCGGGGGTGTCGCGCACCAACATCATCGAAAACGGGATGCAGCCGACGGGGCTCAAGGCGATGGTCATCAACGCCGTGGTGCCCCTGGTGATGCAGTCGGATGCCGCCGGCGCGCTGCCTACGCTCTATGCGGCGACCGCGCCAACGGCTGTAGGCGGCGAGTACATCGGGCCGGACGGCTTTCTGGGCATCAAGGGCTCGCCGACCGTGGAGCAGCCCAAGCCGCAGGCGCTCGATGAGGCCGTCGCAGCCAGGCTGTGGACGGTGTCAGAACATCTGACGGGTGTGGTCTATCCGCCGCTGGCCTAAGGAAGGTTGACTTAGCGCTTCTTCTTTTTCTTCGCAGAGACCTTCTTGCGCACCACGGGCCGCGTGACGGGCAGGCGCTTGCCGACGATCTTCTTCGGCTTGGAGGCGGTTCCGGCAGCGGCGCTGGAGAGACGCAGCAGCTTGGCCGCGTGGGTCTCCAGCAGCTTCTCTATCTGGCGGAGCAGAACGGCGGTCTGCATGGGCTTGACCAGCATCTTGTCCGCGCCCATGTCGGCCCAGTCGTCCTCGGGGTAGGCGGTGAGCAGCGCCACGGCGGGGTGGTACGGCGCGCTGCGCGCGGCCAGGATGACCTCGCGGCCCGAGGCGTCGGACTCCATGCGCATGTCGGTGATGACCATCTGGTACTCGCGCAGCTTGATCTTCGATTTGGCCTCGTGCGCGCTGGCGGCGGTGTCGACATCAAAGCCGGAGATCTCCAGCACGGCCTTCATGGTGAGCAGTACGGCCACTTCATCGTCGACCAGTAAGACGCGGCGCTTGGGCACAGGGAAATCTCCTGGGGGCTATGTTCGCAGCTAGGAGCGCGCGGGCGCAAGCCATCGCAGGGGACGAAGGCGCAAGGATGGCCGGCGGCCGGGGGATAGAATCGAATTATGCCATCGATCGTGCATGGTGCTGCGTCCACCGTGGAGCCGCCGGTAGCTCGCCGCCGACTGAGTCGCAGAGCGGTCATCCTCCTGATCGTGGTGGCCGCAGTGGTGGTGGCCGCAATCTTCCTGTATCGCTGGCTCGCCGCGCGCAATGCGCCGCTGGTCTACTCCGGCACGGTGGAGACGCGGGAGATTGAGATCGGCTCGAAGATCGGCGGCCGCGTCACGGGGGTTGCGGTGGAAGAGGGCCAGATGGTCTCTGCTGGAGCGCCGCTGGTGAGCTTTGAGGCAGATCAGCTGAAGGCTGAGCGCGCGCAGGCCGAAGCGACCGTCGAGCAGGGTGCGGCTGATTTGAATCGCCTGCACACCGGCAACCGCCCCGAGGAGATCGCGCAGGC
>Ga0302156_10003985_pt1 | contig 11084 bp, 10 predicted proteins | sample I_Bog_N3_2_FD_193503 | JGI IMG/M metagenome (GOLD analysis project Ga0302156, IMG submission 193503) | Peat permafrost microbial communities from Stordalen Mire near Abisko, Sweden - I_Bog_N3_2 | ecosystem: Environmental > Terrestrial > Soil > Wetlands > Peat | place: Sweden: Abisko, Stordalen... | reverse complement strand
AAAATCTACCAATTTTGTAAACTATTATTTTTGGCAGTGTGATTTTTTGTCTGAATCCAGAGTGAAATTTTCCACGAGGCAAAAAGTTCAACGTTTGCGACCGTCTTTCGCAAAATCGTAAATGCCGCCCGGAAAAGCGCCTTTGATCCCGATCAATCGGTTTGGTCCGGGAGGGGATTAACCTGAACCCTGACCACCCCGCCAAAAACATTGGCATTTCCCCCGCCTCGTGAAATATTTGCGACAAGCAGCAAGACGTACCGGGCGCAAACCATCAAAGGAGCCAGCACCATGAGCGAGACCCAAAACGGCGACAGACGCGTCAGCGGGCCGCGATTGATCGCGCTGGTCGGCCCGTTCCAGAGCGGCAAGACCACCTTGCTCGAAAGCATTCTCGGCCGCAGCGGCGCGCTGTCGCGGCAGGGTTCGGTGCGCGATGGCTCCTCGATCGGCGATTCCAGCGCCGAGGCCCGCGCCCATGCCGCTGGCGTCGAGGCCAATATCGCCTCGGTCGATTATCTCGGCGACCGGCTGACCTTCATCGACTGTCCCGGTTCGGTGGATTTCCTGTTCGAGGCGCGCAATGTGCTGCCGCTCTGCGACGCGGCCATCGTCGTCTGCGAGGCCGACGAGCGCAAATTGCCGGCGCTGCGCATCATTCTGCGCGAACTGGAAGATCTCGGCGTGCCGCGCATCCTGTTCCTCAACAAGATCGACCAGGCCTCGGCGCGCATCCGCGAATCGCTCGCGCTGCTCCAGTCGGCGTCGCGCACCCCCTTGCTGTTGCGCCAGATTCCGATCTGGCAGAATGGCATCGCCACCGGCTTCATCGATCTGGCGCTCGAGCGCGCCTTCGTCTACCGCGAACATGCCCCCTCCGAAGTAGTCGACGTGCCCGCTGGCGAACTCCCCACCGAAAAGGAAGCGCGCTACACCATGCTGGAGCGCCTGGCCGATTACGACGACGCGCTGATGGAGGAGTTGATCTCCGACATCGAACCGCCGCGCGACCAGATCTTCGACGACTTGACCAACGATTTGCGCTCCGGTCTGGTGGCGCCGGTGCTGATCGGCGCGGCCGAAGCCGGCCACGGCGTGACGAGGCTTTTGAAGGCCCTGCGGCATGAGGCGCCCGGCATAGCGCAGGTCCGCGCGCGGCTTGGCGTTGCCGAGGACGGCCCGGCGCTGGCCCATGCGATGAAGACCATTCACACCGCGCATGGCGGCAAGCTGACTTTCGCCCGCGTGCTGCGCGGTTCTTTCACCGACAACGCCATCGTCAAAAGCGAGCGCGGCGAAGACCGCATTTCCGGCCTGTCGCGGCTGATGGGCCTGACCGGCTCGAAGCAGGCCAGGGTCGAGGAAGGCGATTGCCTCGCCTTCGGCCGGCTCGACCATGTCGCGACCGGCGACAGCTTTGGCGACGCCAAGAGCGGCGTCCCCGCCCCCGCGGCGGCTGCGGCTGAACCGCCGCATCCCGCCCATGCGCTGGCGCTCAGCGTCAAGGATCGCAAGGACGAGGTCAGGCTCGCCGCCGCCATGGCCAAGCTGATCGAGGAAGACCCGTCGCTGGCCTTCGTGCATGACCAGGAGGCGGCCGAGCTAAAACTCTTCGGCCAGGGCGAGATGCATTTGCGCGTTGCGCTGGAGCGGCTTGCCGCGCGGTTCGGCGTCACCGTCGAGACCCAGAAGCCGGTGGTCGGCTATCGCGAAACCATTCGCCACACCGCTTCGGTGCGCGGACGCCACAAGAAGCAATCCGGCGGCCACGGCCAGTTCGGCGACGTCGCGCTGGACGTGTCGCCCCGGTCGCGCGGCGAAGGCTTCGCCTTCAACGAGACGGTGCATGGCGGCTCGGTGCCGAGAAACTTCTTCAGCGCCATCGAGGAAGGCTGCCGCGACGCGCTCGCCAAGGGGCCGCTCGGCTTCCCGGTCGTGGACGTCGCCGCGACCCTGACCGACGGCTCCTATCATTCGGTGGATTCGTCCGACATGGCCTTCCGCACCGCCGCCCGCATCGGCATGACCGAGGCGCTCGGCAAGGCCAATCCGGTGTTGCTGGAGCCGATCTATGCGGTCGAATTAACGGCGCCGAGCGAAGCCTTGTCGCGCATCACAGCGATCGTTTCTGCGCGGCGCGGCCAGATTCTCGGCTATGACGGACGTCCCGGCTGGGAAGGCTGGGACGTGCTCAACGCCCTGATGCCGGAAGCGGAAATGGGTGGCCTGATCGTCGAATTACGTTCGGCGACGGCGGGTGTTGGCTTTTTCACCGCCAAATTCGACCATTTGGCCGAAATTGTCGGCAAGCCGGCCGACGCCATCATCGCCCAGCATAATGGGGCCAAGGCCTTGGCGCACTGAACGGTTTAAGTCGCGCGACTTGACAAAAGCCATGCAATCCGTATGTTGCGCGCGAGTTTGGGCCGGAGTTTTTCCGGCCCCTTTCGTTCCAGTCATTGGCCTTCGTCCTTCAACCGGATGCGGCGCCGGTTTCGGGTGAGGCCAATGCCGGCGACGACCGGCAAAACCCCGCCTTTCAAGCTTGCAGGAAGACAAAAATGGCCAAGGCCGCCACCATCAAGATCAAGCTGCTGTCGACCGCCGACACCGGCTATTTCTACGTCTCCAAGAAGAACGCCCGCACCAAGACCGACAAGCTGGCGTTCAAGAAATACGATCCCGTCGTGCGCAAGCACGTCGAGTTCAAGGAAACGAAGATCAAGTAACACTTGAACTTCGCCCGCCAAAGCCGCCTTCGGGCGGCTTTTTGCGTTTTAGGGTGGCTGAGAGGTCATGGCGGCTGCCCATGGTTCGAGACGCTTCGCTCCTCACCATGAGGTGGGAATGCCGAGTCTTTGCGGGAGCCCTCGTGGTGAGGAGCGAAGCGTCTCGAACCACGAGGGCGTCAGCCACGATCTTTCAGCGCCTCACGCCTCAAACCCCTCGAAGACGATCTGATCCGCGTATTTTTTCACCGCCGCCGCTTGTTCGGACGAGCGAATCGTCCAGGTCATGACCGGCATCCCGGCGCAAGCGCGAGCCAGTTCACACAGCGGATGAGGAAGATCGGCGGCGCGCCATGACAGGAAATCCGGCTTCGTTTCCGCTACGTGGGTGAAGCGACTTAAAGTGATACATTGAGTCTCGCTCAACCCTGCGAAATCGGCATAAGACTCCTGCGCCACGATTCCCAACGGCCAGTGCGCGTCGGTCCTGCGCAAAACGGCGATCAGGGCGGGATCGAAACTTTTCAGCGCGACCGGCCCCTTGTATTCGCCGAGCGCGGCGGCCACGGCGGCGGCGAGCGCAAGAGTGCCGGAAAAATCGCTCTTGAGTTCGAGAATCAGAGGGACCGCGCCCTGCGCCGTCGCCAGCCATTTTTCCAGCGACGCGATCTTGTCCTTCGATCCGGACAAGCCGATCCGTTCCAGCTCGCCCGAGTCGCGCGCGAAAAACGGCCCCGATTCGCCGGTCAGCCGGCCGAGATCATCGTCGTGGAAAACAAAAACCTTGCCGTCGCGCGACAGGCGCAGGTCGCATTCCACCGCATAGCCCTTGCTTATAGCCGCCAGCAAGGCGCCGAGCGAATTCTCGATGACGCCCCTTGAGGCGTCATGCAACCCGCGATGGGCGATCGGCCGGGCGGTCAGCCAGTCCGGCGCGTTGGGATTTCGCCGCGTCATGGAGCGATTTCGAAGATCGCCTCGACTTCGACACAGGCCCCGAGCGGCAATTGCGCCACGCCGACCGTGGACCGCGCATGGACGCCCTTTTCGCCGAGCGCGGCGCCGACAAGATCGGAGGCGCCATTCATCACCACGGCGAGACGGGTGAAATCGGGCGCGCAATGAATGAAGCCGCCGAGGCGGACGCAACGGGCGATTCGGCCGAGATCGCCGAGCAGCGCCCGCGCCTGGGCCAGACAATTCAACCCGGAAAGCGCCGCCGCCCGGCTCGCCTCGGCCTCGTCAACCTCCGCCCCGACCTTGCCGACATGGGCGGGCGCCAGCTTGCCGTCGGCGCCCAGCGGCAATTGCCCGGACACGAACAACAGCGCGCCGCTGCGCGCGGCGCCAACATAATTGGCGATGGGAGCTGCCGGTTCGGGAAGGATGAAACCGAGATCGGCGAGTCGCCGCTCGATTTCCTTGGCGTTGTGACCCATTTGAACATCCTTTCAGTTTGTCCTCGTCACCGTAATTTCGCCACGCCCTTTCCGCAATGATTTCGCAAGGCTACATTACAGGCTGCGGCGTCACTCTCTCGGGACAAGCTCACTCATGTTCACACGGATGCTCTTCGTCTGCGCCTTGACCGCAATCTCAGGATCGGCCGGAGCGGAAATCGCCGCACCGCAACTGGCGAGCCACAAGGCGATTTATGATCTCAACCTGGTCGAGGGCGCCGGAACCAAGGCTCCCGCCAGCGCCAGCGGCAAGATCGCCTTCGATTTTTCGTCGGTCTGCGACGGCTATTCCCAGACCTTGCGGCAGGTCGTGGACCTGCAACCGCAGGAAGGCGAGCGCCAGGTCACCGAAACCCGGACCACCACCTATGAGGACGCCAAGGGCGCCGATTTCCGTTTCAACAGCGAGTCGGAGGTCGGCAAGGGCGAGGAAGTGGACGGACGCGCCGAACGCGACGCGCGCGGCGCTGTAGCCATTGCGCTCAACCGTCCGAAACCGTTCAAGTTCAATGCCGAAAACGACGTGTATTTCCCGACCCAGCATATCGCCAAGGTCATAGAGGCCGCGCGGCGCGGCGAAAAAGTCCTTCTGGCGCGCGTTTACGACGCCTCCGACGATGGGCGCAAGGTTTTCGAAGTCACCGCCATCATCGGCAAGCCCGCCTCCGCTCCCGATCATGACAAGGGCGCTCAGGCCGCCGCCTTGCAGGGACTGCAGCGCTGGCCGGTGGCGCTTTCCTATTTCAACGCGGGCCAGCGCGACGGGACCCCTGAATACGTCCTGTCGTTCAATCTTTATGAAAATGGCGTCTCGTCTGGACTCAAGCTCGACTATGGCAATTTCGTGCTGACCGGCGAATTGACGGGAATCGAATTTCCGCCTGCGACGAAGTGCCGGCGATAGATAGCCGGGCGCTCCGCCCGCGCTGATTGCTTCAGACGCAAAAAAACCTCCCGCTTCGTCAGCGGGAGGTTTTTTTGTCAGGAGATCCCGCTCTTACAGCGGAATGTTGTTGTGTTTCTTCCAGGGGTTCTTCAGCTCCTTATGGCGCAGCATGGCGAGCGCGCGGGCGACGCGCTTGCGGGTGCCGAAGGGCTGGATGACCTCGTCGATATAGCCACGCTCGGCGGCGACGAAGGGCGACAGGAAGCGGCTTTCATATTCCTTGGTGCGTTCGGCGATTTTTTCCGCGTCGCCAATGTCCTGGCGGAAGATGATTTCCACCGCGCCCTTGGCGCCCATGACCGCGATCTGCGCGGTCGGCCACGCATAGTTGATGTCGCCGCGCAGATGCTTGGACGCCATGACGTCATAGGCGCCGCCGAAGGCCTTGCGCGTGATGATGGTGATCTTCGGCACGGTGGCCTCGGCATAGGCGAACAGCAGCTTCGCGCCATGCTTGATGAGGCCGCCATATTCCTGCGCCGTGCCAGGCAGGAAGCCGGGAACGTCGACGAAGGTCACGATCGGAATGTTGAAGGCGTCGCAGAAACGCACGAATCGCGCGGCCTTGCGCGAGGCGTCCGAATCGAGCACGCCGGCCAGCACCATGGGCTGGTTGCCGACGAGACCGACCGTGCGCCCGCCGAAGCGGCCGAAGCCGACCACGATGTTTTTCGCGTGGGCTTCCTGAATCTCGAAGAAATCGCCCTCGTCCACGACTTTGGTAATCAACTCCCTCATGTCGTAGGGCTTGTTCGGATTATCGGGGATGATGGTGTTGAGCGACATGTCATAGCGGTCGGGTTCGTCAAAGGACGGCCATTCCGGAATTTCGTCGGTGTTGGAAGAAGGCAGGAAGTCGATCAGCCGGCGCATCTGCAGCAGGGCCTCGACGTCATTGTCATAGCCCTTGTCGGCGATCGAGCTTTTGGTCGTGTGGACCGAGGCGCCGCCGAGTTCTTCCGCCGTCACGGTCTCGTTGGTGACGGTCTTCACCACCTCCGGGCCGGTAACGAACATGTAGCTCGTGTCCTTGATCATGAAAATGAAGTCGGTCATGGCCGGCGAATAGACGTCGCCGCCGGCGCAGGGGCCCATGATCAGCGAAATCTGCGGAATGACGCCAGACGCCAGCACATTGCGCTGGAAAACCTCGCCATAGCCGCCGAGCGCCGCCACGCCTTCCTGGATGCGCGCGCCGCCCGCGTCGAACAGGCCGATGATCGGGGCGCGATTGCGCAGCGCCATGTCCTGGATTTTGATGATCTTCTGGGCATGGGTCTCGGACAGCGAGCCGCCGAGAACGGTGAAATCCTTGGCGAAGACATAAACGACGCGGCCATTGATCGTGCCCCATCCGGTGACGACGCCGTCGCCGGGAATCTTGTCTTCCTTGTCCATGCCGAAATCGACGCAGCGATGCTGCACGAACATGTCGAATTCCTCGAAGGAATTATGGTCGAGGAGGAGGTCGAGGCGTTCGCGCGCCGTCAGCTTGCCGCGCTTGTGCTGCGCGTCGATTCGCCTCTGACCGCCGCCCATGCGGGCGCCTTCGCGACGTTCTTCCAGGATTTCGAGGACATGTTTCATGGGGCATTATCCGAAATAAGCGAATTTTTCCGCGCGGGTTTAGCACGGCTTTTTAAGCGCCGGAACCCGTTAGATGACGATCCGATGAATTCATTGGTCTAAAGGATCGGCTTCGTCCCGCGCGTGGTATCTTTTTGGCCGCGCAAGACCTAAGACGAAGGCAGCCGCAAACTACGGCTTATCGGACAAGGATCGGCAAGAGTGACGAAAAAGGGCGAACCCTCGGACGAAGCCGCGATTCCGGTGTCGACGCGCATAAAAAACCGCTTGCGCAAGTCCCGGCAGAGCTTTTTCGCCAATGAAAACATCGCCTCGGCCATAGAACCCGGCGAAATGGACGAATTGCTGGAAGAAGTCGCCGACAAGATGAAAGCGGTGCTCGAAAGCCTCGTCATCGATGTCGATAACGATCACAACACGCAGGATTCGGCCCGGCGCGTCGCCAAAATGTATTTGACCGAAGTTTTCAGCGGACGTTATGCCGCCGCCCCGCCCGTGACCGAATTCCCCAACGCCTCCGGCCTGAACGAACTCATGATCGTCGGGCCGGTCGCCGTGCGCAGCGCGTGCAGCCACCACCTCTGCCCCATCATGGGGCGCATCTGGATCGGGGTCATGCCGAACCAGAATTCCAACCTGATCGGCCTGTCCAAATACGCCCGGCTGACCGACTGGATCATGTCGCGCCCGCAGATTCAGGAAGAAGCCATTTCGCAACTCGCTGCGCTGCTCATGGATCTTGTCAAGCCCGACGGACTTGCGGTGGTGATGGAGGCCGATCATTTCTGCATGCAATGGCGGGGCGTCAAGGACTCTGACGCGAAAATGACCAATAGCGTGATGCGCGGCTCCTTCCTCACTGACTCCTCGCTGCGCCGGGAATTCCTCTCGCTCATCTCACTCAAAAGCTGAGGCCGCCATGCTCGTCCGTTGTCTCTACGCCAGCCGCGCCGCGATCCCCCTCGGCGAAAACGTGCTCAGCGACATATTGCGGCAGTCGCGCAAGAATAATCCGGCAATGGGCATTACCGGGATGCTTTGCTACGCCAAGGACATTTTCGTTCAGGTCATCGAAGGCGGCCGCGACGAGATCAACTGCCTGTTGAACAAGATCATGCGCGACGAACGCAACGTCGATGTTCAGGTATTGTGTTTCGAGGAAATATCGGAGCGTTGTTTCAACAACTGGACCATGGGCGGGGTCGATCTGGCCCATGTCAACCCGGCGGTATTGTTGAAATATTGCGAGAAAGCCGAACTCAACCCCTTCGCCTGCTCCAGCCAGGCCATGATGGCCCTGCTCCGCGATCTGGCGTCGTCCGGCGCTATCGTCAGCCGGACAAAATAACCGCGCGTTTCTCCAAGCGAGGCGGGATTAGCCCGCCAGCGCGACAAATACCTCGTGAGCCGAGCGCATTTCCGCCAGCCGCGCCGCGCGGCGGGCCTCGGCCTCATCATCGGAGCCCCACAGTCGCAACTGGTAGTCTTCGTCCACATGGGCCGCGGCCCATGCTTCGTCAAAGCTCAGCCTGCCCTGCGCCAGCGCCAGCGCGATCAGCACCGATCCGGTCAGCGTCGTCATGACATGCAGCGCCGCGAGTTTGAGCGCGCCGTCTTTTCCCTCGGCCAAAGCCGCCACGGCCCGGCGCACCGTCGCCACCGACGCTTCCGGCTGGGCGACGAAAACCACTCCTTCGGCGCAGATGAAAGGCGCGGAAAAATTTTCGCGGAAAAAATCGAGGATCGGGTTCCAGGCCGCATTTTGCGCTTCGACGAGGTTTTCCGGAGTAGCTGCGCGGTAGCAGAGGAGATCGGAGCCGGCGAATTTCGCAATCTCCGCCGTCACCGCGTCCATTTCCCGCGCCACGCCGTCGAGCGCCGTATTAACCAGCCGCGTTTTTGGCATGGTCGCCGGGTTGATGCGCTCGCCCTGCCCCCGCCATTCCTCCGCCAAAGCCTCGGCCAAAGCTTTGTTTGGAACGGCCAGCGGCGCGCGCGCCGGGGTGCGGACCGGCCGGCCGTCCAGCGCAAGGCCAAAGCCCTCGTCCACAGGCGTGACCGACACATCCTTGTAAAACTTTTTCGGCAGCGGGCGCTTCAGGTCGCGTTGCGCCGATTTATGCGGGTCGCGCTCGCCCTCCGCGACGAAAAGCGCGCTCAGGTCGTCGCGCATTGCATGAACTCGTCGAGGTGATCGCGCAAAGCCACAAAATCCGCGACGATCATATTCGCCCCGGCCTTCAGTAATTTTTCGTGGCGGTGATAGCCCCAGCTGACGCCAATGGCGTGGGCGCCGGCATGATGGGCCATGTGCATATCGAAAGTCGTGTCGCCAATCATGCAGGCGTCGCGCGGCGAAAGCCCCGTTTCAGCCAGCGCGCGGAGAAACATGTCAGGCGCGGGTTTGGACGGCGCATCATCCGCCGTCTGCACGGTGGAAAAGAGTTTATGCCAGCGATATTGGTCGAACAGGCGATTGATGCCGGCGCGCGATTTGCCGGTGGCCACGCCCAGCACACAATCCTCGCGGCCCGAAAGCGCATCGAGCAAATCCTGCGCGCCGGGATACAGCGGATCGTGATGGTCCGATTCGTTGCGCAACTGCGTCCAGGCTTCCTTGTAGGCCAAGGCCAGCGCCTCGCTGGGGCCGCGTCCTTCGGTCAGCGCCTCGAAGGCCTCGTGCAGCGACAGGCCGACCACCGCCAGCGCCTCTTGACGCCCCGGCGCCTGCATGCCAAGCGACGCGAAAGCCCGCGCCTGAGCTTCGACGATCAGATTTTGGCTATCGACGAGCGTGCCGTCTATGTCGAACAGGATGAGTTTCACGAGGCGTTTCCGCTGCGAGCGTTTGACGGGACTTTCGCGGCAAGGCTGCGACTCCTCCCACGATCGAGCCGTTATAATAGCACATGAATCCCGTCCCGGCTCAAGAGCGCCAGCCGTTCGACCAAATGCGCAAGGCCATGCGGCGGCATTAGCCCTGGGCGCCGCAATTTGGACTTGCAACATGACGGAATGAGCCGCATTTTTATGCAAAGACATTGCGGCGAACTGCCGCGAAAAACAGAAACAGAAAACGCCGGGTCCGGCCTGAATTCGGCCACGTCGTCGCAGGGAGTAAGAAATGTCCTACGCTCAAGCCGGGAAAAACCCGGCGCTTTCTTGGCTTGTCTGGCTCACGATCTCGGCGCTTGGCGCCTTTTCGCTCGGAACCGTCGCGCTAAATCGCGGCGAGACAATCAACGCGCTCTGGCTCGTGACCGCCTCCGTTTGCGTCTATCTCGTCGCTTACCGCTTCTACAGCAAGTTCATCGCCGAAAAGGCGCTCGGCCTCGACGATTCGCGCCCCACGCCGGCTGTCCGGCGCAATGACGGGCTCGATTATGTGCCCACCGACAAATGGGTGTTGTTCGGCCATCATTTTGCGGCCATTGCCGGGGCAGGCCCGCTGGTCGGCCCGGTGCTCGCGGCGCAAATGGGCTATCTGCCCGGCATGCTGTGGCTGCTGGTCGGAGTCGTCTTTGCCGGCGCGGTGCAGGATTTTGTCATTCTCTTCATCTCGACCCGCCGCGACGGCCGCTCACTCGGCGACCTGATCCGGACGGAAATGGGCGCGACCGCCGGAATCATCGCGCAATTCGGCGTGCTGGCGATCATGATCATCTTGCTGGCGGTGCTGGCTCTGGTGGTGGTCAAGGCGCTGGCGGGCAGCCCGTGGGGCACGTTCACGGTTCTCTCGACCCTTCCGACCGCAATGCTGATGGGGCTCTACAATCGCTACCTCCGCCCCGGGCGGATCGGCGAAATGTCGGCCATCGGCTTCGTCCTGCTGATGGCGGGGATTTTCTTCGGCCAGACCATCAGCCACAGCGAAACCCTGGCGCCGCTCTTCACCTACAAGGGCGAGACGCTGGCGCTGATGCTGATCGCCTATGGCTTCATCGCCTCGGTGCTGCCGGTGTGGATCCTGCTCGCGCCGCGCGACTATCTTTCGACCTTCCTGAAGATCGGCACGATCTGCGCGCTGGCCATCGGCATCGCCTTCGTGCAGCCCAACCTGAAAATGCCGGCCGTGAGCCAGTTCATCGACGGCACGGGACCGGTGTTCAAGGGCGCCCTGTTCCCCTTCCTGTTCATCACCATCGCTTGCGGCGCGGTGTCGGGTTTTCACGCGCTCATCGCCTCCGGCACCACGCCTAAAATGATCATGCGCGAGAGCGAAATGCGCTTCATCGGCTATGGCGCCATGCTGGCGGAATCCTTCGTCGCCGTGATGGCGCTGATCGCCGCCTCGGTTCTCGATCCGGGCGTCTATTTCGCCATGAACTCGGCGCCCGGCCTGATCGGGACGACCGCGGCCCA
>Ga0302156_10003980_pt1 | contig 11094 bp, 8 predicted proteins | sample I_Bog_N3_2_FD_193503 | JGI IMG/M metagenome (GOLD analysis project Ga0302156, IMG submission 193503) | Peat permafrost microbial communities from Stordalen Mire near Abisko, Sweden - I_Bog_N3_2 | ecosystem: Environmental > Terrestrial > Soil > Wetlands > Peat | place: Sweden: Abisko, Stordalen... | reverse complement strand
GAAGGTGTTGACCATCTGATCGAAGAACAGTCCCAGTGCGCGGGCCTCGACCCGGAAGATATCGCGGCACATCGGATCGCCCTTTTCGGCCATACCGCGCACTTTATAGGCGGCCTTGTGGGGGTCTTCGATCTTTCCCAATTCGTGATCGGGGTACTTCTTGAGGAAGTGCGGGAGCAGATGCCGGCGAATGGAAGTGAGGGAACAGAGCGATTCGAGGTCTCCGGTGCGCCCGCAATTGCACTCAGGCGTGAGGCCTTCGGTGCCGGGAATCATGTGAAAGGGAATCAGGACGTGGCCCAATTCTCCGCCAAATCCCTTGCGCCCTTTGATCACGTTGCCATCCATGATGATGCCGCCGCCATGCCCGGTGCCCACCACGCAGGAGATCGAGGTGGTGCCGCTGCTGGAGCCGAAGAGAGCAAAGTGGCCCCAAAGTGCGGCGGCATTTGCGTCGTTCAAATACACGACGGGCTTGCCCAGGACCTTGGAGAGGTTGCCGCACATGTCGAAGCTGGCCCAATCCTTGTGAACAAAGTTCGTAGAGCCCTTGGCGCTGAGTACTCCGGTCGCGCTTGCGGGGCCCGGTGTGTCGAGGCCTACGACGGCTACATCCGCCAGGGAGACGCCCGCCTTCTCCACTGCCAGCTTGAGGCCATCGGCGATCTGCTTCAGGCAGATTTCCGGCCCTTCGGTTGAGCGGGCTGGGTGCTCACACAGTCCCTCGATGAGAAACTCTTCGCGATCGTTCAGCAACGTGTAATTGACAGCGGTTCCACCTAGATCCACACCAGCGACAAGCATCCTAATCCCTCACTTTGTTGTTTCATTCGAACGGATCGAGCAGATTTGCGGGCAAACCAGAGTAGTTGCCATCTGACTGCATTTGCTCTGGCGGGCGAGGCCTGAAACAGCGCATTCTCGCCTCGCGCAGCCCATGCATTTGCGCCTTGCTCAGCCGCTCATTTCCTGGACAGAGTATTCTCCCATATCAAATTGAAGTCTGGCTATAAACCAGCGCACGCAAACGCATCAGAAACCGTGAAACTTTTGCCTGGCGAATATTCCGGCGCGCCGTCTCTTCCACCACCACCAGCCGAAGCCCACGACTGCAAGCAGCATGGCCCCACCCACCAGCGGCAGAGCGTGATGAGCAACAAGGTCCACCGCGCCCGGGCCCAACTTGAGCACCAGGGCTGACAGGATGAGCCACCGCACCATCCGGCCCACAAACACCGATAGAAGAAACGCGGGCACACGCATCTCGAAGACGCCCGCAGCGAACACAAAGGCCTTCCACGGCGTCGGTGGGGGCAGCATGGAGGGAATCATCATCGCAAGGAACTCCTGCCGCTCAAACCTGGTGCGCATGGCCTCAAACCGGTCGCGGTTCACACGCTTCAGCAGGAATAGCTCGCCCCCAGCCCGTCCCAGCCCGTAGGGCAGCAGCCCGCCGATGGCCGAGCCGAGTGACGCCAGCAAGCAATACAGCCAGAAATGACCCTTGTCGTTCCAGACGTAGAGAGCGAGGATCGCGTCCATCGGCACCGGGATCGTGGAGGAGTCGAGCAGCGCCACTGCGCCGACTCCCCAGAAGCCAAGCTTTAACAGGGCCGGAAGCACGACAAGCTTCCAATCGGCCATAATCCGAGCCACAAACGCCTTCAAACAGTCTCCCTTTCCGATCGATCATCCGTCTTTCATTGTACGGGGCACTCGTTACGCGCAGGTTCGCCCGGATGAGCGCGGTTTTGTCTGGAATGAGAGAATAGAAGGAAAGGAATCGCATAGCGCGGTCAGGATTGGGCTCCCGCCCCTGCCGCTCTTCACCTACGGATGTCCACCACCGAGACCCCAAACGATTTGAAAGAGCCCGGTCAACCGGAAGCCTCCGCGGCTCCTGCGGGCAATGGGGCCACCCCGCCGCCGCTGAGCAACTCCCGCTGGCTTGATTATGACTCTCACGAGCTCCTGGAGATGATCAGCGAGCTTGAGGACGAGCGTCGCTGGGCACGCCTCCGCGAGGGCCTCCTGTGGGCTGTTCTCCTGCACATCCTGCTGATTTCGGCCTTCACCTGGATTCCGAAGTACGTCTTCAAGGTTCCCCAGGTGATCGATCCAATCGATGCCATCAAGAACCGCAAGGACCTGAACTACCTGGATGTACCGCCGGACGCTCTGCGCGCGCTGCAGCCCAAGCCGGTGATCAAGCCGACTCCGCTGAGGCAGCCGCAGATCGACAAGAAGACCCTGGAAGCCTTGAACAAAGCGACTCCTCCGCCTGCTCCGACTCCGGCGCCGGCGTCCACGACCCCAGCTCCTGTACAGCCCCAACCCCCTCCGGCGCCAGTCCCTGCGCAGCAATCTCAAGTCGAAGCTCCGCACCCGGCTGCAAACCCTCGGCCAAACTTTGCCATGGGTTCGCAGAATCCTGCCGACCAGCTTCGAGACGCGATGAAGGGTTCCCGCTCGCCGGGGAGCATCCCACGGAGTCCCGGGGGTGGAGGCGGTTTGCGCATGCACCCTGGCGCCGGCTCGGGCGGCGTGGAAGTGCTCTCGGATATGCAGGGAGTGGATTTCAGCGCGTGGCTCCAGTACTGGCACCGCGAAACCGAACGAACCTGGGATCCGCTCATTCCCGACGAGGTGAATCCCCCCATCCTGAAATCGGGCATGGTGGCGATTCGCTTCAAAGTGCTTCCCAATGGCCGACTGATGGATGGCAGCCTGACTCTCGATGGCCGCTCGGGCGATACCGCGCTGGACCGTGCCGCATGGGGCGCGCTTACCGGCTCGAATTACCCGCCGCTCCCGCGGGATTTTCATGGCCCATACCTCGAAATGCGCGCGTACTTCCTCTACAACATGGAGCCTGGGCGCTGAGGTGCGGGACGACTCGTCCTATACGTTTTCGTGTGGATTGAGGAGGCAGGTTTCGATGCGAGTCTCCGTGATGATTTTGGTTGTGCTGGTCTCGATGACGTTGCCCAGTTGGGCTCAGACTCCTCCCGGCGAAGCCTCCAAGCCAGATTCTGCGTCCACCAAGACCGATGCGGCCAGGTCGAAAACTCCCGATGGCGGGGTCGAGATACTCTCCGACACTCAAGGTGTTGACTTCAAGCCGTGGATCCAGCGCTGGCGTCAGGAGACAGAGAAGACCTGGAGACCTTTGATTCCCAAGGAGGTGAATCCACCGACCCTCAAGGCGGGCATGGTGGCCATCCGCTTGAAGGTGCTGCCCAACGGCCGCATCATGGATAAAAGCATGGTTCTGGAGGGGCGTTCAGGCGATACTGCGCTGGACAAAGCCGCATGGTTCGCATTGACCGGTTCGAATTACCCGCCGCTTCCGCGGGAGTTCCATGGCCCATATCTCGAAATGCGAGCGTATTTCCTTTACAACATGGAACCGGGACACTGAGCGGGCGGGACTGATCGCTCGCCATGTTCTGTCGCTCAGTGCTGTTTGAGCCTTGCCTCAGTGCGCCGCCTCAACATCCAGAAAGTATTCGTCCGGTGGGCCGCTGTGGGGAAGATGTATCCCATCCTGCGCCAGCAGAGCCTCGTAGACGGGGACATGGCGCCAATGGCGGGCGAGGGCAAATGCGGTCATGTTGGCGATCATCAGCGGCAGAATCAGACCGTACCCGCCCGTCATCTCAAAGATGATCAATACCGATGTCATGGGGGCTCGAATGATGCCCGCAAACACGGCGCCCATGCCCACCACGGCGAATGCGCCAATCGCATCCGAGGAGTGATGGAAGACGGTTACATCGAGGTAACCGACCGTGCCCCCGAGCATTCCCCCCATAAACAAGGCCGGAGCAAAGATGCCTCCCGCGCCTCCGCTTGAGTAAGAGCACACAGTGGCGGCGAGCTTGAGAACGCAAAAGGCCGCCATTGCGACGACGGGCAGGGCGCCGAGGGAGCCGGTAAGCGCCAGGATGAGAGTTTTGTAAGGGTCCCCGGCGATTCCGTTCTGATGGAACAAAGCCAAGCCAACCACAGCGAGACAGCCAACAGCCAACCCGCCGATTGCAGGCTGAATCCACTTTGGCACGAGTGTGAGTTTCTTGAACCATCCGCGCAGCCAGAGCAAAGAATCCGTGAAGGCAACCGAAACGATGGCGGCAAGGATTCCCAACAGGGCGAACCAAACCAGCGAAGATGTGTTGGTGAGGGCGTAGGTGCGCTGCAAATGGAAGACAGGGTCGGTGGAGCGAACGGCGCTGTGCTCAACAACAGCGGCGAGTGCCGCTGCGACGATCACACCGGAAAGCATGGTCTGATCCAGATCGCCGATCAGCTCTTCGAGGGTGAATGTGACAGCGGCGATGGGCGCATTGAACGCGGCAGCGATGCCCGCCGCCATTCCAACCGAAGTCATGCGCCGGCAGTTCTTCGGACTTAACCGGGTTGCACGGGCAAGAAAGCTGCTGACCCCGGCACAAATCTGGACGGTCGGGCCCTCAAGTCCCAGGGACGCGCCGGAGCCAATCTGGATTGCGCACAGGACGAACTTTGCCACGGTTTCGCGGAGGGTTATCAGTCCATTGCGGAGCGTGTAGGCAACCTCGACCTGAGGAATGCCGCTGCCCGCGGCGGCGGGAGCATAGTAGGTAAGCCCCAATCCAGCAACCAGGCCGCCCGCGGCGGGGCAGAGGATGGTCCACCAAATCCAACTGTAGCCGGGTGCGGAGTTGGCGCGGTCAATGAGGAGGATCTCAACCCAACCAATGGAGCGATGGAAAAGCACGGCTGCGAGGCCGCACAACCCGCCCGCCATGATGGTTACGGCTAGGGTTCTCTGGCGCTCGCTCGGCATCCGCCGGACCAGCCAGGCGAAAAAGCGGGCGCTCAGGGCCTGAAAGCCAATCGAGATTTTCAACTTGATGGGAACCCCGCAGTCTATAGCCGTCCAGAACCAGTATAGGAGCAGGCGATGAACTTGAATTCCGAATTGCGGAGATACCGCTTGACTTCGAGTTCTCAAGGCTTGGGTTCTGTGTCATTCATGAACGCCGACAGGTAGTCCTTCCACACCGCGGCAACTGTGTGCGTACCATGGCCGCCTGTCTGGTCGGAGATGGGCAAAAGAATGAAGCGCGCATGGGGCATGCGGGTGACCATCTTCTCTGCGATTCCGAGTTCGGGTGGGTTAATGAAGTCGTCCGCGGAGTTGATCCAGAGCACCGGCACGGTAATGCGGTCAAGATGAGGGCTGGGATCGTAGTTACGGCTGGCGTTGGTATAGAAGATGAGATCGTTGGCATCGGTGGAGGCCATGACGCGCTGGAGGTAATTGTCGACGTATTGCTCGGCCGAGTCACGGGTTGGCGCCTGTTTCTGCATCTGCAAGGGGCTGGAGCCCATAACCAGGAGCAGTTCGTTGGCGGTGCGGAGACCCTGGATGGGCTCGGACTTGTATTCACCGTCCATCCATGCGGGGTCCTGCTTGATGGCCTGGATTGCCATGTAGCGCATCATGCGGTTGCGGCCGGCGATCTGGACGGGCAAGCATGCGAAGGGGGCCAGGGCGTCGGCAAAGCCTGGATATGTCTCGCCCCAGACAAAGGACTGCATACAGCCCATGGAGGTGCCGAGGATGAGCCGGAGGTGGTCGATCTTCATCTTGTCGAGCATCATTCGCTGGCTTCGCACCATGTCGTCGTAGTCGTAGGCGGGGAAGTGCGCGTGCAGGCCGTTGGATGGCCTTGAGCTTTGGCCGTGGCCGATGTCGTCGGGGAGGATGAGGAGGTATTTCTGGATGTCGAGTGGGGCGCCGGGGCCGAAGAGGACGTTGGATAAGAGCGGATTCATGAGCGAATGGGCGCTGCCTCCGGTGCCATGCAGGAGAAGGACAGCGTTGTCGACGTGGCCGGCGGCGTTGCGGTGGGGAGTGCCCAGGGTGAGGTAGTGGAGCTTGAGTTCGGGGAGGGTTTCGCCGGTGCCGAACTTGAAGTTGGGCAGGGTGACGGTGCCGTCGACAGTTGTCCATGAGATGGCTGGCGCGGTGGGTGACTGCGGGGCAGGAGACTGGCTGACGGCGATTGAACTGGCGGCGATGATTGCGGCGGCAATGAGAGGCCGCGCTGAGGGAAGATTCATTGGACGGCTCCGCGGGTGGCGATTTGCTGGAGACTGACGGCCTGGACGCGCGACAAGCGGTTATTGCTGAAGCAGATCAGGTGGCACCAGAAACATCCCGGCAACCTGCTCGCGACTCAGGCCAGACGCGAGCAACTTTTGGACCAGCGCCTTCTGTTGCGCTTTGTAATCGGCGGTGGGCTCGAATTGCTCGGCGATGAAGTCGTCCTTTCCCCCCATGCCGCGGGAGAAGGGTTTGGTGACCTTATCGGCCATGGGCGACCTCCTGGTTCAGGGTATAGGAATTCGAGCGGAAGGGTTTAAGAGTTTCCCTGAATGGCGGGACCGCGCTAGAATTTTAGTGTCGATCATGTATAGCCGATCCGCAGTGCGAATTTCTTCGACGCCGGTGCTGAAGCGGTTTCGGCACGGCCGGCCGGATCGTGGACGACGCCCCTCCCGCTGAGTAATCTAATCGCGACAAGTTCTGGTTTTGCAGATCTTCCGCCACGGCGGACGAGACCCTTCGACAGGCTCAGGGCAGGCTCCTGGCACCCTGCGTTTTCAGCTTCATCCGCCTGTGCGCGGATAGAAAGGTTATTTCCAATGAACAGTTTCGATAGCAAGGCTACTCTGAGTTCCGGCAACGAGCGTTATACGATTTTTCGCCTCTCCACGCTGGAGTCGCGCGGTTTCAGACTGCATCGTCTCCCCTTCAGTTTGAGAATCCTGCTCGAAAACCTGCTTCGCCGCGAAGATGGTGTCAACGTGACGGCTGAGGACATCGAGTTTCTGGCGAACTGGGATGCCAGGGCTGAACCGAGCCGCGAGATTGCCTACATGCCCGCGCGCGTTCTTATGCAGGATTTCACGGGCGTACCAGCAATTGTAGATCTGGCCGCGATGCGCGATGCGATCAAGACGCTGGGTGGCGATCCAGAACGCGTAAACCCGCTGGTGCCTGCGGAACTGGTGATCGATCATTCGGTACAGGTGGATGAATTTGGAACGCCGGGATCGGTTGATGCGAACACGCTGCTTGAGTTCCAGCGGAATCGCGAGCGGTACGCTTTCCTGAAGTGGGGCCAGACGGCGTTTCGCAACTTTTCCGCGGTTCCGCCGGGCATGGGCATCTGTCACCAGGTGAATCTGGAGTACCTGGCGCGCGTGGTGTTTACCACGCAGGTTGACGGTGAACTGGTTGCCTATCCTGACACGGTCGTTGGAACGGACTCACACACCACGATGATTAACGGCCTTGGCGTGTTGGGATGGGGCGTCGGCGGTATTGAAGCAGAGGCGGCGATGCTCGGCCAGCCGGTTTCCATGCTTATTCCCCAGGTGGTGGGATACAAACTGACTGGCAAACTACGCGAGGGAGCGACGGCGACGGATCTTGTTCTGACCGTGACGCAGGCCCTGCGCAAGCTTGGCGTGGTGGGCAAATTTGTGGAGTTCTATGGGCCGGGAATCGCGGAGTTGCCGCTTGCGGATCGCGCCACCATCAGCAACATGGCGCCCGAGTATGGCGCAACATGTGGGATCTTCCCGGTGGACGCTGAGACGCTGCGCTATTTGCGGCTCACCGGACGTAGCGAAGAGCAGATCGCGCTGGTGGAAGCCTACTTCAAGGAGCAGGGAATGTTCCACACTTCTGACACGCCTGATGCGGAGTACACGCAGACGCTGGAACTCGATTTGAGCGCGGTAGAGCCGAGCGTTGCTGGCCCGAAGCGCCCGCAGGATCGCGTTTTGCTGAAGGATGCGGCGGCCAGCTTCCAGCAGCAGTTGCCCACGTTGCTTTCTCCTACCGCCAAGCCTCTCGGAACGCGCACGGCGGCTGCTTGGCAGCGCGGGGCCGTGACGGATACCGGCGTGGCGGAGAAGGTTCCGGTGCACCTGACAACGACAGTAAAGGAGCGCTTTGGCGTCGATCCGGACACCTACCTGGATCATGGTTCGGTTGTGATTGCAGCCATCACCAGTTGCACGAATACTTCGAATCCTTCGGTGATGATTGCGGCAGGGATTCTGGCAAAGAAGGCGGTGGAGAAGGGGCTGACCGTTCCGCCGTGGGTGAAGACCTCGCTTGCGCCCGGATCGCGCGTGGTCACCGACTACTACACGCGAGCTGGACTTCTGCCTTACCTGGAGAAGCTTCGCTTCAACGTGGTTGGGTACGGCTGCACTACGTGTATTGGAAACTCTGGACCGCTGCCAACCGATGTTTCGAAGAGCATTGACGAGCATGGGCTCGTGGCCGTTAGTGTGCTGAGCGGCAATCGCAACTTTGAGGGCCGCGTGAATGTGGATGTGCGCGCCAACTACCTGATGAGTCCGCCGCTGGTGGTCGCGTACGCATTAGCAGGGAAGATCGGACACAACTTCGACACGGACCCGCTCGGAGTTGACCAGGCCGATCAGCCTGTCTACCTCAAAGACATCTGGCCGTCGCAGCAGGAAGTGGCAGACGCGATTGCTCTGGGCGTGAGCAGTGAAGGTTTTCGCAAGGAGTATGCGACGGTAAGCGCAGGCGACGCCAACTGGCAGGGGCTCAAATTCCCAACTGGAGATGTCTACCAGTGGGAGCCGGATTCGACCTATATCCGCAAGGCTCCGTACTTCGACGGGATCACCAAAACCCCGTCCCCGGTGAGAGATATTCTCGGTGCGCGCGTGCTTGCGGTGCTTGGCGACTCCGTCACCACCGATCACATTTCTCCGGCGGGCAATATCAAGGCGAATGGCCCGGCAGGGAAGTATCTCTCGGAGCACGGAGTTAAGGCTGCGGATTTCAATTCGTACGGTTCGCGGCGTGGCAATCACGACGTAATGGTTCGCGGAACGTTTGCGAATGTTCGGCTGCGGAACAAGCTGGCTCCGGGAACGGAGGGCGGCGTAACGCGGCTACTGCCCGAGGGCGAGCAGATGTCGATCTTCGACGCGAGCGTCAAGTATGCGGAGCGTGGTATCCCCCTGATGATTCTCGCTGGCAAGGAATACGGATCGGGCTCGTCGCGCGACTGGGCGGCCAAGGGGCCGAACCTGCTGGGTGTGCGGGCTGTGATTGCGGAGAGCTTTGAGCGCATTCACCGGTCAAACCTGGTGGGGATGGGAATTCTGCCGGTGCAGTTTCTGGATGGCGAGAATGCCGAATCGCTTGGGCTTACCGGCGAAGAGGTCTTCGACTTCCCCGGGCTGAAGAGCTTGCTCGATGCGAAGCTGGCGCAAGGGCGAACTCTACGTGTATGCGCGACCGCCACGGATGGAAGGGTGAAGGAATTCGACACCAAGGTCCGCATAGACACGCCACAGGAGGTCGAGTATTACGAGCACGGAGGGATTTTGCAGTACGTGCTTCGGCAGTTGGCGGCGAAGTAAGAGAAGCTCACCGAGTGTCAGCTCGGGCGGTGGCAAGCTTCACTCCAGCTTTCATTCGCACAAACTCAAGGCTGGTCTATACTCTTTCCATGCGGAATGAGTTCACAGCGGTCATTGAGCGCGACGGCGAATGGTTTGTCGCGTGGTCTCCGGAGATTCCCGGCGCCAATGGACAAGGGCATACCGTGGAGGAGTGCCGCGAGAGCCTGGGCGCGGCTATTCAACTAATCCTGGAGGACCGCCGCGAGGATGGCTTTCGCGGAGTCCCGCCAGACGCGCTTCGTGAGACGGTCACCATCCAGTGAAGCGCGAATCATTGCTGCGCCACTTGCGCTAGCACGGATGCTACCTGAAGCGCGAAGGCGGATCCCACTCGTTATGGACCAATCCGGCAACGGGACAGACAGAGGCCGTGCCGGGTCACACTGAAGTCGCTGACCTGTTGGCGAGGAAGATTTGCCGGGGACTTTCCGTTCCAGAGATCGGAAGATAGCGCACAACACCAAAGGCTCCTAAGCCCGACGGGGAAGGAGCCTTTGCCCTTTTGAAAGCCCTGGATTTACTTATGCCTTTCCGGTGGTCTCACCGGTTTCGTTGGTGCCGGCTTCGACCTCGAAGCTCCATGAGTACCCGCCTGCTCCTCATCGTGGGTTGCAAAGAACCGTACGCCCTCCATGCTGTGTTCTCCCATCACGTGGAGGCGGAGGAAATTTGTTGAGCCAGACTTGGTGCGGGTACCAGCCACAATGGCGATTACTTCGCGGGGGCGGACAAATCCGCCTTGCTCGAGAAGGCTCTCAGCACATTCCACCAGAGCTTCAGTGGTGTTGACCTTTGGACAACGTATCGGGGTGGTGCCCCACAGCAGGTTGATGCGATTGATGGTGACTTCAACCGGGCTGAGGGCAAAGATTGGCGTGGACGGGTGGTACTTGGACAACTGGCGAGCAGTTACGCCCGACTCGGTGAACAGCGCGATGCCGCGCAGATCAAGGTCGTCGGCAGCATGCGCTGTAGCTTCACAAATCGTCTCTGCGATGGAGAGATGGCTTCTGCGCTCGCGCGGTTCGTAGTAAGCCTGCTCCTTGATGTGGCGCTCGGCATCCGCGACGATGCGAGCCATCATGCCAACGGTTTCGACAGGATACTTGCCGACTGCCGACTCTCCAGAGAGCATCACGGCATCGGTTCCATCGTAAACAGCGTTGGCGACGTCGGAAACTTCCGCTCGCGTGGGACGGGGATTCTCGATCATCGACTCGAGCATCTGCGTAGCGGTGATGACGGGTTTGCGGAATTCGGCGGCACGGCGAATGATGTGCTTCTGGATCGCGGGAACCTTCTCCGGAGGAACCTCAACCCCGAGATCGCCGCGCGCCACCATGATGCCGTCGGAAACGGTGAGGATTGCGTCGAGGTGTTCGATGGCCTGCGGCTTTTCGAGCTTCGCAATGATCCATGTATCTCCGCCATAAGCGGAGACACGGTTGCGAACCAGCCTGACATCTTCAGCGGTGCGGACGAAGGAGACCGCGATTGCATCGACACCGTTCTTGAGCGCGAACTCCAGATCCTCAGTGTCCTTGTCAGTCAAGGAAGGAACGCGAACTGGAATGCCCGGAA
>Ga0302156_10003966_pt1 | contig 11115 bp, 10 predicted proteins | sample I_Bog_N3_2_FD_193503 | JGI IMG/M metagenome (GOLD analysis project Ga0302156, IMG submission 193503) | Peat permafrost microbial communities from Stordalen Mire near Abisko, Sweden - I_Bog_N3_2 | ecosystem: Environmental > Terrestrial > Soil > Wetlands > Peat | place: Sweden: Abisko, Stordalen... | reverse complement strand
GAGGCATTCCCACGCAGAGCGTGGGAACGATCATCTCCAAGAGGCTATTCATGAGAACACTCAAAAACCTGCTCGGTGGCTCGCTACTGGCACTGACGGTCCTGGCACAGTCCGCCACAGCTGGCGAACCTGCCAAACCGATTCACTTCGGTGACATCACCTGGGAAAGCGGCAGCCTCATCACCGAAGTGCTGCGCCTGATCGTCGAGAAAGGCTATGGCCTGCCCACCGACACCTTGCCCGGCAGCACCGTGAGCCTGGAGGCCGCCCTGGCCAAGGACGATATCCAGGTAATCGGCGAGGAATGGGCCGGGCGCAGTCCGGCGTGGGTCAAGGCCGAAAGCGAAGGCAAGGTGTTCGGCCTGGGCGACACCGTCAAAGGCGCCACCGAAGGCTGGTGGGTGCCGGAGTACGTGATTAAGGGCGACGCGGAACGCGGCATCAAACCCCTGGCCCCGGAGCTTAAATCCGTGGCCGACCTGGCCCGCTACAAAGACGTGTTCCGCGACCCCGAAGACCCGACCCGCGGGCGCTTCCTCAACAGCCCCACCGGCTGGACCTCGGAGATCGTCAACAGCCAGAAACTCAAGGCTTACGGCCTGACCGACAGCTTCGTCAACTTCCGCACCGGCTCCGGCGCGGCGCTGGATGCCGAGGTCGCTTCGTCGATCCGACGCGGCAAGCCGGTGCTGTTCTACTACTGGTCACCAACCCCGTTGCTGGGGCGCTTCAAGCTGATCAAACTGGAAGAACCACCGTTCAACGCCGAAGCCTGGAAGACCCTGGCCGACGCCAACAACCCACACCCCATCGGCACCCGCTCGATGCCGGCGCACCTGGCGATTGGCGTGTCGGCGCCGTTCAAGGCGCAGTACCCGCAACTGGTGACGTTCTTTGAAAAGGTCGACCTGCCGATTGACCTGCTCAACGGCATCCTTGCGCAAATGGCCGAGAAACGCACCGCGCCGCGCCAAGTGGCCGAAGCCTTCCTGAAAGAACAACCGCAGGTCTGGCAGCAATGGGTGCCGGCGGACGTCGCGGCCAAAGTCAAAGGGAGTCTCTGATGCGCAAGCTCATCGCTGCCACACTGTTGGCGCTGTGCGCCGGGCCTCTGCTGGCGGCAGACCCGGCCACCCTGCGCGTCGGGTACCAGAAAAGCTCGGTGAGCATGGTGCTCGCCCGTGAGCATCACCTGTTCGAAGAAGGGCTGCCGGGCACCAAGGTCGAGTGGATCGAATTCCTCGGCGGCCCGCCGCTGATCGAAGCCTTGAACGGCGGCAGCATCGACATCGGCAATATCGGCGACATCCCGCCGATCTTCGCCCAGGCTGCCGGCATCGACATCCGCTACATCGGCGTCGAACCCAATGACGGGCGCACCGAAGCGATCCTGCTGCCCAAGGACAGCACCGTGCAGAGCGTGGCCGAACTCAAGGGCAAGCGCGTGGCGCTGCTCAAGGGTTCCAGCGCCCACAACCTGTTCCTCAAAAGCCTGCTGCGTGCGGGCTTGCAGTGGAAGGATGTGAACGTGGTGTACCTGTCGCCCTCCGACGGCCGTGCCGCGTTTGAACAAGGCAAGGTCGACGCCTGGGTCGTATGGGACCCGTACTATTCGGCGGCGGTGGTGGACGGTTCGGCGAAGGTGTTGGGGGATGGCCAGGGGCTGAACCCGGCGGGCAGTTTCTTCATCGCCAGCGGCCCGTTTGCCAAGCAGCATCCCCAGGCGATTGCCGCGATTCTCAAGGTGTTTGCCCAGGCCCAGCGGCTGTCCCTGGACCAACACGACGAAAGCGTCGCGCTCATGGCCAAGACCTTGGGCTTGCAGCCGGCGGTGGTGGACAGCTACTTCAAGCACCGCTCGCCGACCCCGAGCCGGCCACTGAACGCGACGGACATCGCCACCCAACAAGGCACGGCCGACGCGTTTTTTGCCAATGGCCTGATCCCGAAAAAGGTCGATGTGCAGCAAGTGGTGTTCAAGGCCCCGTAACGTTATCCCTGTGGTGAGGGAGTTACTGTGGGGGGGCTTGCTGTGGACAGCAAGCCCGCTCCCACATGTTGATCGCTTTTCAGGTCATGAATTTTCAGCGGCCAACGCAGCAATCACCGCCGGCCGCTCGCCCACCCGCTGCTGGAACTTCGCCAACGCCGGCCATTGCTGCAAATCGATATCAAAGAGCCCAGCCCAGCGCAGCACCACAAACAGGTACGCATCCGCCACTGAATACTGCGCGCCCAGCAGGTAGTCCTGACGCTCCAGGGTCTGCACCAGAATCGCCAACCGCTTGAACAGCGTGGCCTTGAACAGCGCCTTCACCTCATCCGGAATCGCGTCCTTGAACAGCACCCCCAGCCCGCCATGAATCTCGCTGGAGACAAAGTTCAGCCACTCCTGCAAACGCACCCGCTCCCAACTGCCATTGGCTGGTGCCAGGCCCGCCGCAGGTATCCGGTCGGCCAGGTATTGCAGGATGGCGGCGCCTTCGGTCAGCACCTCGCCGTTGTCCAGTTGTAGTGCGGCCACGTAGCCCTTGGGGTTGATCAGCAGGAAATCATCACCGTCAGCGGTGAGCTTTTTCTGGTTGTCGACGCGAATCAATTCAAACGGCAGGGCCAATTCCCGCAGCACGATATGGGAGGCGAGGGAACAGGCATTCGGGGAAAAATACAGCTTCATCGGGGCAACTCCGCAGGACAGTTGCCTTCAGTCTCGTGGGCATGGCACCTTGCGTAAAATTAATCTTTCAGAATCCTGCCATAAGGACAGCTACTGCCATGATGAACCTGATGCACTGGCGCCTGCTGGTGGCCGTGGCGGACAACGGCAGTATCACCGCGGCCTCCGAGCGGGTGGGCATGACCCAATCCGCCGCCAGCCAGGCGATGGCGGCCATGGAGGCCAACCTCGGTGCGCAGTTGTTTGTACGTGAAGCACGCCAGACCTTGCCCACCGCCCTGGGCCTGCAAGTGATCGAGCAGGCGCGGGTGATGTTGGGAGCGTTGCAGGCGATTCGCACCACGGTGGACGAAGCGCGGCCCATGCTGCGTGGGACGATTCGCATCGCGAGTTTCCCCATGGTGCTGGCGGTGTTCCTGCCGCCGCTGTTGCGGCGGTTCAACCAGCTTTACCCGGGCATCGAGGTCACGGCCCTGGAAGTCACGGACGATGAAGTGAACACCTTGCTCGACGCCAATCTGATCGACCTGGGGGTGGTGCTCAACCCGCCGTCCGAGCGCAATGCTGCGGTGCTGGGGCGCGACAACTGGGTGGCCGTGTTGCCGATGGCGCACGTGTTTTCCCGGCGCCCGCCACAGGCAACGGTGACGCTGGAGGAGCTGGTGGAGCAACCGTTCGTGCTTGCCACCGGCGGCTGCACCGTCAACGCCCGCAGCCTGGCGCAGGAAGCCGGTCTGATAGTGCGCGAGGTGCGGGTGGAAGTGCGGGAGTGGAATAGCGCCTTCAGCCTGGTGCGCGAAGGTGTCGGTGTCACCCTGGTACCCGAGATGACCCTGCCTGCCCAACGCAATGGCTTGCGCGTGATGCCGCTGACGGAGCCGGTGCACCGCGAGTTTGCGTTGGTGACTTCGCGCCATCAACCGCCCTCCGCAGCGGTTAATGCCTTGCTGCAAATGCTGGCTGACTAGTGGCCTTGCATAGCGCCAACGCCTGTCTATGCTCACTCAGAACCGTTGATGACGCATGGCATATAAAGCGTTTCGGATGGTTTTCCCCATAAAGGTCTGAGATCAAGATTCAAACCGTGAATGGAATCCGCCCGCGTGGGCGTCGGTAAAATAAAGGGTGATCTGTCATGTTCAACCGCCAACACAAATCCGACCTGCTGGAAATCGAACGTTTCTCCTGTGCCCTTACCGAAGCCAAGGCCAAATTGGCCGCCATCAGCCGTTCCATGGCAATGATCGAGTTTGATCGCAACGGCATCGTGCTGGATGCCAATGAAAATTTCTGCAAGACCATGGGCTACAGTGCCGAAGAGATTCGCGGCAAGCATCACCGGATTTTCTGCGAAGAGGCCTACACCCATACCGACGCCTACGCCAAGCTCTGGCGCGACCTGGCGCGGGGCGAGCCCCTCAGCGGCACCTTCATGCGGCTGAATAAACATGGCCAGGAGGTGTGGCTGGAAGCCAGCTACATGCCGGTGGTCGATTCCGACAACCAGGTGCAGAGCGTGATCAAGGTGGCCTCGGACATCTCGGCGCGGATTCACCGCGAGCATGAGAACCAGAGCCTGATCGACGCCATCGGCCGCTCCATGGCGGTGATTGAATTCACTCCGCAAGGCCAGATTCTGAATGCCAACGACAACTTCCTGAAGACAGTGAAGTATTCCCTCGGTGAAATCGTGGGCCAGCACCACAGTATGTTTTGTCATCGCGGTGAGACCGATTCGCCGGCCTACAAGGCATTCTGGGCTTCGCTCAATCGCGGCGAATATCACTCCCATCGGTTTGAGCGCAAAGACAAATTCGGCCAAACGCTGTTCCTGGAAGCCTCCTACAACCCGATCTTCGATGCCAGCGGGCGCCTGTACAAAGTGGTGAAGTTCGCCAGTGACATCACCGAGCAGGTCACCACCTTGCGCACCGCCGCCGACTCGGCCCACGCCACCTCGGTGCAGAACGACGCCTGCGCCCGCAAGGGGTCGGAAGTGGTGCAGCAGACCGTGCAGATCATCGAAGAAATTTCCCGAGACCTGAATGAGGCCGCCGTGAGCATCGATGCGGTGAGCAAGCAGTCGGACATTATCGGCAGTATCGTCCAGACCATCCGCGGCATTGCTGACCAGACCAACCTGCTGGCGCTCAATGCCGCGATCGAAGCGGCCCGGGCGGGTGAACATGGGCGCGGGTTTGCGGTGGTGGCGGATGAGGTGCGCAGCCTTGCGGCGCGAACCAGCCAGGCGACGATCGAGATTGTGGACGTGGTGCGCAAGAACCACGACCTGTCGATCAGCGCGGTGTCGAGCATGCAGTCGAGCTTGAGCCGCACGGGGCTTGGGGTGGAGCTGGCGAATGAAGCGGGGCAGGTAATCCTGGAGATTCAGGAAGGGTCACGGCATGTGGTGGATGCGATCAGTCAGTTCAACTCGACACTGCAGTTGCAGTAACACACCGTTAACAGATCGTTCCCACGCTCAGCGTGGGAATGCATTCGGTGACGCTCTGCGTCACGACTTCAAGAGCGGACGCAGAGCGTCTTGGGCTGCATTCCCACGCGGAGCGTGGGAACGATCATTGCGTGTTGCTTAGATCGCAGCCAGGGTCTCTTTCACCGTCTGCGCCTGCGGGTCAGCGGTTTTCGCCGCTACCTGCTGCGCCTGCTGGTCCTTCAGGCGTGCGGCCACTTCCTTGGAAATGGCGTCCTGCTTTTCCTGTGGCAGGTTTTTCACATCCTCTTCGGTCAAACCCTGTTCCTTGAGCAGTTGCTCGCGGATGCGCTCGGCCGGGCTTTTCTTCATGTAGTCGGTGAAGTCACTGCGGGCCGATGTGGTGGAGTCGGTCTTGGGCACATCAGTGCTCGACGTGGTCGCGGTGGTGGCCTGCAACTGCACGCGGGTCTTGGCAAAGGCCGCATCGATGTTGTCAGCCTTGGCATCGGCGGCGGCCTGGGTGGTGGACACGCCGGCGGCACCGGCACCCTGCGCGTTTTGCGCGGCACCGCTGTACAGCGCGCTGGCCGCGGCGTTGGCCGGGTCCATGTCTGCGCGCTTGATACGTTGGATCGTCGACTGAGCCTGGGGATTGTTGTTGATCAGCATGATCAGGACACCTGTGGATGTGGGCGGTGCCACAGGAGGAGCAATTAGCGTGCCCAGTAGTGTGGCCCCGTGTTTACGGGGCTTTGGGCCGCCACCGTCGGCAAGCCTTGGCGTGCCGACGGCCAGTGTTTGCCGCTAGTGGGCAATGTTCTCCAGCGCCAGGTTGCGGGTGCGCGGGCCGAACCAGCTGATGGTGATCATCACGATCAACATGCTGCTGGCGATAAACGCCAACACGCCCGGCGTGCCGAGGTGTTCGAGGATCACGCCGATCAACAAGCTGCTGAACACCGTGGACAACCGGCTGAACGAATAGCAGAACCCCACCGCCCGGGCGCGGATATTGGTGGGGAACAGTTCACTCTGGTAGGAGTGATAACTGAAGCTCAGCCAGGCGTTGCAGAAGGTGATCATCACCCCGCAGATCACCAGCCCCACGGCGGTGGTTTGCAGCGCGAACAAACTGCCAAAGATCACCGCCCCCAGGGCCGAGCCGACAATCTGCCATTTGTTTTCAAAACGGTTCGCCACCTTCACAAACAGCAGCGGCCCCAGCGGGTAGGCGAGGGTGATGATGAAGGCATAACCCAAGCTGTGAGTAACACTCACGCCCTGGCCTGAGAGCAGCGCCGGCAGCCAGTTGCCGAAGCCGAAAAATCCGATGGCCTGGAACACGTGAAACACAATCAGCATCAACGCCCGGCGCCGGTACGGCGGTTGCCAGATATCGGCAAATCGCCCTTGGCCCTGCACGCTGACGGCTTGCGGTTCCGGCTCATCGAGTGGCTTGCCGTGGTCTTTCTGGCAGCGCGCTTCGAGGCTGTCCATGATCTGCCCGGCCTCGTCGAAGCGGCCTTTTTGCGCGAGCCAGCGCGGTGACTCCGGCAGGCGCTTGCGCAGTTGCCAGATAAACAGCGCAAACACCGCACTGCTCAGCACCACCCAGCGCCAGCCGGACATCCCGAACGGCGCCTGGGGCACCAGCCACCACGACATCAAGGCCACCGCCGGCACCGACAGGAACTGGATGAAAAACGCGAAGGCAAACGCCGAACTGCGCATGCGCTTGGGCACCAGCTCCGAGAGGTAGGCGTCGATAGTGACCAGCTCGATCCCCAAACCAATGCCCACCAAAAAGCGCATGCAGATGATGCCCAGGGCGGAGGTCTGGATGCCCATCAACACGGTGGCAACGGTGTACCAGATCAACGCAAAGGTGAAAATCGCCCGGCGCCCGTAACGGTCGGCAATCGGGCTGAGCAGGCTGGCGCCGAGGAACAGGCCAAGGAAGGTCGCCGAGGCAAAGGCCGCCTGATCGGAAAAGCCGAACACGCCCTGGCTGCCGGTGTGAAAAATCCCGTCGCTGATCAAGCCGGGGCTGATGTAGGCGGTCTGGAACAGGTCATACAGCTCGAAAAAACCGCCAATCGACAGCAGCGCCACCAGGCGCCAAACGGTGGCGACGGCGGGCAACCGATCGATGCGCGCACTGATATGCGCGGCGCGGATCGGGTCGATGCCGTCTGCAGGAGAGGGTGAAGACATGGGCAGAAGACTCAGTAAGTAATCGGGATCTCGAATTCCTGGAACGCATCATCCACCGGTTGGTAACCCAGCACACGGGTTGTTTCGCTGAGGTCCAGGCGTTTGAAGCGGTTATTGGAAATGCCGTGGGCGATCAGGTGTTTCACCCCGATGGTTTCCACCGAGCGTTGCAGCAGTTGTACGGCGTCGCGGGGGCTGAGCCAGGCGCTGAGGTCGCGGGCGTTGTTCAGCTCGTGGGTTTCGGGGAATTCAAACGCACCGATGCGCAGCGCGATGGTGGAAAGCGGGGTTTTGGCCGCGTAAAAACCGCAGAGGGCTTCGCCGTAGCATTTGCTCACGCCGTACAGGTTGGCGGGCATCACCTGCATGCCGGGGGTGATTTGCCGGTCGACCGGGTAGCCTTCGATGGTCTGGGCGCTGCTGGCGAACACCAGGCGTTTCACACCTGCGGCCACGGCGGCTTCGAACAGGTAGGTGGTGGCCAGGATGTTGTTGGGCAGCAACTCGTCGAAGGTGGCGCTGGCGTGGGGGATGCCCGACAGGTGCACGATCACGTCAATCCCATCGAGCAGGGCGGCGAGAGCGGTTTTGTCGCTCAGGTTGGCGTGGATGAAACGGTGTTCGCCGAGGGCGAAATCCGGCTCGATGCGGTCGGTGAGGGTGAAGCGGTAGCGGTCTTTCGAGGCTTCGAAAAACGTCTTGCCAATGCGGCCGCAGGCACCGGTGAGTAGTACGTTGAGTCCGTTCATTGTGTGGTCCTTGTTTTTAGTTATGACCGTCGAGGGCGAAGGTCTTGAAGCCGGGGCGCTGGCTGAGGGTTTCGTAGTAGGCGCTGACGGCCGGGTAGGACGGACGCTCCATGGGCGTCATCCGCCAGCGGTGTACCGACAGGCCGATGAGGATGTCGGCCAGGGTGAAATCGTTACCGGCCACATAGGCTCCGGTTTTGATCAGTTGCTGTTCCAGTAGGCCCATCTTGTCGTTCCAGCTTTTTACCCCGGCGTTGATGCGTTGCGGGTCTTGGTAGTCCGGGTTCTTGCGCACCAGGGCGTGGAAGGCGTAGCCCCACGACGGGTTGAGTTCGGTGGCTTGCCAGTCCATCCATTGCTCGACCCTGGCACGGGCGGCCGGCTCGGTGGGCAACAGATCGTGGCGTTGGTGCAGGCTCACGAGGTAGCGGCAGATGGTGTTGGATTCCCACAGCACGCCGTTGTTGTCGATGATCACCGGGACTTGGGCGTTGGGGTTCAGTGCCAGGAATTCGGGGGACTGGGTGGGCGTGAAGCCGATACCCCAGTCTTCGCGGTCGTAGGGGATGCCCAGTTCCTGGCAGGTCCACAGGACTTTTCGCACGTTGATGGAAGAAGTGCGACCCAGGATTTTCAGCGAATGGCCCATGGTGCTTTCCTGACGAGGGTGAGAAGGCAGGGGGCAATTTAGCAGGGGCCAGAAGGCACGGCGAGGTGTTAAGTGGGCAGGATCAAAAATGTGGGAGCGGGCTTGCTCGCGAATGCGGTGTATCAGTGATGGAACGGTCCGCTGACACACCGCATTCGCGAGCAAGCCCGCTCCCACAGTTTGACCGCGTGCGGTCTGTTAGCTAAGTGGTGATTCCTGGACCATCAGCTTGCCCATCAGCAATACGCCCAACTCGCTCAGTTGGTGAATCGCCAATGCCGTGTCGCGGTCTTTGCCGGTGAGTTCATCAGACAGGTCGAGCAATAACGTGCTGACCGAGGAAAACGTCTCGTAGCTGTTGGCGATCAGGCTTTCGCTGTTGGCGTCGGGGCTGACGGTGAATAAGGCGGGGGGATTTGGAGTTGCTTTGAACATAGGTAGGATCTCTAACTGGGCCACCACCTGATCGCTACTAAACGAAAGGGTGGCGGCTGCACGCAGGTTAGTAGACCGGTAGACCCACACAAAAACCCGGCGCGCCACGAGGGCGCCCTGCGCACAGCCACCATCAAGCACAGACAGGTAAGTCCGACAGATGAAGCTCATGCACATTTGTATGGGGCTGCTCGGGCTACTAAACCCGATCACTGAGAAATTCAGCGACCGGGCAACCTTAGAGAGCCCTACCCAGGCGCACAAGCCGGCGGATTCTGACGTACCTGTAGGCAACGGAGCAAGGCGCCGGCATCAACACCAGTCACTTCCTACAGCTGCCGCCTAGGTACTCTCGCGCACTTTCAACTCAAACCCCATGTCCACCACCGGCCGGGCGATCTTGTTGCCGGCCATCACCGTCAGCAGATGTTCAGCGGCGCGTCGGCCAATGGCTTCCCGCGGCGTGCTGATGCTGCTCAACCGCGGCACCATGAACGAGGACGAGGGCAGGTCGTTGAAGCCCAGCACCGAGATCTGCTGCGGCACCTTGATGCCATGGCGCAACGCCTCCAGCAACGCACCCTGAGCCAGGTCGTCGTTACCAAAGAAGATCGCGTCCACATCCGGATGGCTGGCCAGCAACTGCAGGAACAACTCACCACCCAGGCCCACCGACGACGGGCGTGGCGTCAGCACTTCCAGCGCCGGGTCATACAACCCCGCCTGTTGCAGAGCGCGCCGAAAACCCTCACCGCGCAACAACGTGCGCTGGTCCAGTTGCGCGCCGATGTAGGCCAAGCGCTTGCGACCCCGTGAGATCAGATGCGCGGCCGCCGTTTCCCCGGCGTTCATCTGCGAGAAGCCTACACAGTTGAGGCCGGCATTCGGGTCCAAATCCATCATGTACACACACGGCACGTTGCTCGACTCCACCATGCGCCGCGCACTCTCCGTACGGTCAAACCCGGTCAGCAGCAAGCCCCGTGGCTGGTAGGCCATGTAGTTGCGCAGCAGGTCTTCTTCTTCGTCGCGGGAATAGTGGGTGTTGCCAATCAGCACTTCAAAGCCCTTGGGCCGCAGCACCTGGTGGATGGCTTCGAGGGTTTCGATAAACAGCAGGTTGGACAGCGACGGCACCAACACCACCACCGATTGGCTTTGGGCCGACGCCAGGGCACGGGCGGCCGGGTTGACCACGTAACTCAGTTCGGCAGCGGCTTTTTGCACTTTTTCCACCAGCTCGGTGGCCACGGTGCTGATGCCGCGCAAGGCCCGGGAGGCGGTAATCGGGCTGACGCCAGCCAGGCGGGCCACTTCATTGAGGGTAGGGCGGCCCGTGGTGCGGGTATTTTTATCGTTCTTGGGAGTCATCAGGCGGCTTGCCAAACAAAAATCGAGGCACTAAGGTAGCGCTGTCTCCAAGACCCTGCAAATTCTTGAACGCTGGGATGCCTGTTCCCGTTCAAACCTTTGGAGCAGATGCACGCGTCACTCCATAAAAATGACAAGACGGCGCGGGAAAAGCCTGTTTTTGCACTAGCCTTACAGCGTGCAAAGGTAGCGCTATCTGCGTCTTGAGGTGTTTCATGAGTCAACCTGTTACTGCCCTCGTGATCATGGGTGTTTCCGGCTGTGGCAAGTCCAGCGTCAGCGAGGCCCTGTGCTTGCTGAACGGCGCCACCGCCATCGAAGGCGATAGCTTTCACCCCGCCGCGAACATCGAGAAGATGAGCGCCGGCCATCCCCTTAACGACGAAGACCGCGCCGGCTGGCTCGACATCCTGTGCGATGAACTGCGCCGCTCGCTCAAGGCCGGCGAGCATCCCGTGCTCACCTGTTCGGCCCTGAAAAAGAAATACCGCGACCACCTGCGTGAAGCCGCGCCGGGCCTGGGGTTTGTGTTTCTGGAGCTGACCCGCGAAGTCGCCGCCGACCGCGTGTCCCATCGCCCCGG
>Ga0302156_10003960_pt1 | contig 11123 bp, 12 predicted proteins | sample I_Bog_N3_2_FD_193503 | JGI IMG/M metagenome (GOLD analysis project Ga0302156, IMG submission 193503) | Peat permafrost microbial communities from Stordalen Mire near Abisko, Sweden - I_Bog_N3_2 | ecosystem: Environmental > Terrestrial > Soil > Wetlands > Peat | place: Sweden: Abisko, Stordalen... | reverse complement strand
CGGAGCCGGTTTCATATACTGAAAGGAATGATTTCGGTATTGGGAAGCGCGGAATACTGAATAGAGAGTACTGTTCCGAAGGCACGCACCGCAGGGGCTGAAGCCCACGTTCATTTTGCTGAAGCGTTCGGCACGATTGAAGTCGTGCCCTGTTACAAAGCAAAGGCGCTCGCGAGCAGGTTTGGCCTTGAGGGATGAATTCGAGCGGAGTCGTCAGGCTGAATCAGGCTGTTCCGAGACTGGGGAATCTAGATGACCATTGAGAATAAGGTCGAAGGATCACCGCGCCGCATTGTTCTTACCGGGTTCATGGGGTCGGGCAAGAGCACGGTCGGTCCGCTGCTCGCCGGACGACTGGGATGGAGCTTTGTCGATGTGGACGACGTGATTGCAGCCGAGGCCGGCGTGACCATCGCCGAGCTCTTTGCCCGTCACGGCGAAGCTGCTTTTCGGGAGCGCGAGCACGCGGCGATTGCCAGCCTGGCTGCCGGCGAAGCGCTGGTTCTGGCGCTTGGCGGAGGAGCAATCGAGCATGCTGCTACCCGCTCGCTGCTGCTCGCCGCGCCGGGAACGCTGCTTGTCCATCTGGAGGTCGAACTTGCCACTACGCTGGAGCGCTGCCGTGGCACAGAGCAGACGCGGCCGATCCTTGCCGACCAGGCCAATTTGGCCGGCCGCTATGAGCGCCGCCTGCCGCTATATCGCACTGCCCACGTCTCGATCGCCGTGGATGCGCTCACGCCGGCCGACGCGGTGGACGCGATCCTCGAAGCTGCGCATTTGAGATAGATGAAGCAAGGAGAGCAGCCGAATGCAGGAGCACTCGACGGCAAGCTGAAGACCACTGATCTTTCAAGAGAATTTGCGATACTCGGATGCTCGTTGTGCTTTATAATCCAGTTCCTGAAACCCATTTCCCGAGCATTCCCCGGCAATTGTGCAGGACTGGGATTTCAAGAGGAGGATCGCGATGGCATTCCAAGCCTATATGTCATTCAAGGGAACCAAACAGGGCACAATCAAAGGTTCCAGCACAAAGGGAAACCACAAGGGCGGCATCGAAATTCAGGACTTCAGTTTCGGCCTTGAGTCGCCGGTCGATGTGCACTCCGGAGGCGCTACCGGCAAGCGGCAGCACAAGCCGATCGTGATTGTTCGAGAGGTCGATGCGGCTTCGCCCCTGCTCTACCAGGCCATGTGCAACAACGAAGTCTTTAAATCGGCTTCCTTGAGTTTCGTCAGGCCCAGCAACCAAAGCGGGAAGCACGGCTCGATTACTAACCTTGAACTGATCAACGGCATGATCGTCAGCATCACACATGCGCCCAACTCAGGCGGAAAACGGCTTGAGAGGATCATCATGGACTACGAAAAGTATACCGTCAATGGATTGTCCGACGTGGTCGTCCATTCCATTTGACCAGAGGCGCGGACGGGCTGCCAGGCGCAGCCATCGATCGCCATCACTTCCCAGCTCAGGGCTTGCCGACGCCTTCACGCACGACGGGGCCACTAGCCCTGCTGTCTTTTCGCAAGCTTCCAGGGCTGACCGGGTTGGGACGAATGCCCTCTGCGAAACTCCCCCGCTTGCTATCATCAGAACAGGCCCACGGCAAGACGCCTGCCGGGCGCTCCTGCATTTCCCGCGGATGAGGGACGATTCGCGGGGCCCAAGAAAGCTGAGGTAATCCCTCCGTTCAGATGACTCCTGCCACACAGGCCGCAGACCGAGATGAGATTGCGGCGTCCCCCGCTGCGAGCGCAGGGCCTGGTCCGGGATTGAGCCATACTCATCCTCACGGCCACCTCCACGCGCCGGAAGCGGGAGCCACGGCGACACTGATTCACGACCTGCGCGAGTTGTTCAAGGTGAAGGTTGTGGCGCTGGTGCTGGTTACGGGCTGGGGCGGGTTTTACCTGGGGTCAATGGAGTCGGGAATCACGAGCGTGCAGAGCGGGCTGCTGAATACGCTGCTCGGGATCGGCCTGGTTTCAGGCGGAGCGGGCGCGCTGAACGAGGCGCTGGAGCGCAAGATCGACGCGCGCATGAAACGCACTGCCAACCGGCCGCTGGCTGCCGGACGGTTCTCGCTGACGCAGGGCATTCTGGCTGGGATGGGAGCGCTGGGACTGGGCGCTGTTTGGCTGGCGCTCGATACCAACCTGCTGACCGTGGCCCTGGCGCTGCTCACGGCGTTTACTTACGTCGCCATCTACACACCGCTCAAGCGTTTCACCACCATGGCCACATTTATCGGGGCGTTCCCCGGCGCCATGGGCCCCCTGCTGGGCTGGACCGCGGCGCGGGGGCGTATCGAATGGCCCGGCGTGGCGCTATTCGCGATTCTCTTTGTCTGGCAGTTTCCTCACTTCATGGCCATCTCGTGGATGTATCGCGACGACTATGCCCGCGCCGGTATCCGCATGTTGCCAGTGGTGCAGCCCGACGGCTGGTCCACAGTGGCCGAGGCGCTCTTCTTCGCTGTCGTCATGATTCCCGTGAGCCTGACGCCGTGGTGGCTGGGTGTGGCCGGCTTGACGTATGCCGTGCTGGCCACGGCTCTGGGCCTGCTTTACCTGGCTTATACCATCCGGTTCGCCGGCATTCTGCGCACCAAGGACGAGACTGAGAGCCGCATGCTGGCGCGGGATCTGCTCAAGGTCAGCGTGCTTTACCTGCCTCTGCTGTTCACCACGCTCATGCTCTGCGCTACGGCAAAGCACTAAGGAAGCGGAACCATGACGACCATCGTCGCGCCCCAATCGAGTACCCGTCCCGCCATCGCCGCCATTCTGGTTATCAGCGCAGGGGCGACGGTGTTTCTTTTTTGGCTTATTTACGTGCATCCCGCCCCCGACGCGGCCAGCGTACGCCTCACCTTTTTGCCTGCGCTTAATGCCTTGCTGAACGGCCTCAGCGCCACCGCTCTGCTCATCGGCTACACCTTCATCCGGTCGCGCCGTATAAAAGCACATCGCGCGGCCATGCTTACGGCTTTCGCGTTCTCCACGCTATTTCTGGCCTGCTACATCGCAAACTACGCATTACATGGCGAAAGCCATTACCCCGGCCACAGCATGGTGCGCACCGTCTACCTCGTCATCCTCACCAGCCACGTACTCCTCTCTGTAATCGCTTTGCCGCTGGTGCTTGTCACCTTCTTTTTCTCCCTAACAGGACGAATCCCCACCCACCGCAAGGTCGCCCGCTGGACCTTCCCCATTTGGCTCTACGTGTCGGTCACCGGGGTCATCGTGTACGCCATGCTGGCTGCGGCCAGGGCGTAGAAAGTGACGTCGATGCCGACTCCGATCCAGCCAGACGATGGCACCCGCCAACTGCTGCAATGGGGCGCGTCGATCATGGGCGCGGGCATTGTGGCTGGGGTGCTTCTGGTGACCATGCTGGGCGGCTTTACGCCCATCGGCGCCAACACCAATACCGGCTGGTTCGCCCTGATCGTCGCGCTGATGTGCCTTCCCTTTGGCGGTTTGCTGCTGGCGCTGGGCGTGGCCAAGTGGCTGCGCAACCGTGCGCTTTCACGCAAGCGCTGATCCTCTGCTATTCTTTTGAACTAACGGAGTAAATGAACATGGCAAGAAGCGTAAACAAGGTCACTCTTTTGGGAAATGTGGGCAAAGACCCCGAGATTCGTTCCACCGCCGGCGGCAACATGGTGGCCAACCTCACCCTGGCCACAAGCGACAGCCAGAAGGATGCGCAGGGCAACTGGCAGGAGCGAACGGAATGGCATAACCTGGTTGCCTTCAAGCGTACCGCGGAGATCGTTCGCGATTACGTGAAGAAAGGCTCCAAGCTGTACATCGAGGGCAAGATCACTAACCGCAGTTGGGACGACAAGGAGTCTGGCCAGAAGCGCTACAAGACCGAAATCCTCGTCAATGAGCTGGTTCTGCTTTCGAGCCGCGACGAGGGTTCGGGCGGCTCAGGCGGGTATAGCAAGGCAGCGAGTTCATCAAGCTCAGCGGCCAGCTTCGATCAGCGGACCCCCGCCGCGGCAGGCGGCGCTTCGGACGAATACGCCCATTCCGCGGAGATCTCCGACGACGATATACCGTTTTAAGGGCAGGGAACAGGGAACAGCATTGGCAAGATAGCTCTTTGCGGCTTCCATTTTGATCATTCGTGGCCACCTGCCGACCGCAGACCGCCGAGGACCGGGTTTCTGACCCCTGATCCCTGACCCCTGACCCCTGAGTCGCTACTCCGTCTTCATCAGGGTGGAGATCAGCGAGTCTCTGCGGTTGTTGGCCATGGCATCGACGTTGCGGAGTACGCGCAACCAGGAATAAACCGCGCCTGCGGCCAGAGCCAGAAATACCGGAACGGCCAGCCACATATTGCCGAGGAACCAGCAGATGGCGAAGACGGCTGCTCCAATCCCGATGATTCCCAGCTGCATAAGCATGCTGAGAAGAGCGTTGGACTGCGAACCGCGTTGTCGCCCGATCCGGCCCGGATTGATGCGGAAAGGCATGGTGAGCGAAAATACGTTTCCGGTAGCCAGATTCGAGGGCAGAGCAAATATCAACCATGCCGCCGTGGCCGCGACCATGGCGCCGTCGGGGGCCCCCAGGCGGAGGCTGACCAGGACACCGGCCAGCAAGGCCGCCAGGACGAAAAGCACAGAGTGAAACATGTTCTTGGCCAGCAGCACCGTGCGAATCGGCGTGGGAGAAAGAAAGTAGACCTGAATCCCGGCACCCTCAGCGCCGAGGTTGTTATAGAAAAACTGGGTGAACCCCAGCAGCGCGTAAACCACGGCAACCGGCAGCGCCATCGGGAAGACGTGTCCCTCGGGACCACGCCCCCTGAGAAAGGCGGCGGAGAATACAATCGCCAGCACCAGCGGGGCTCCGATGGAATAGAGCAGCGGCATCGTGCGCATCAGGGCGCGCAGTTCCTTTTCCATGACAGCGGCAATCGGGCCTTGGCCGTCGAGCAACCAGCGGCCCTGACGGCGCTGCTCCTGCTTCCGGCTTGGAGCCACGCCGAGGCTTTCGCCGCGATACTCCGCGCGAAGCCGCCAGGCAAGTATCCCTCCGGCAGCCAGCACATAAAGCCCCAGTAGCCCCAGCGACCCGAACGCACCCGCTGCCGAGCCGGGCTGCTGCATTGCGGTTTGGTGCACCGCGCTTGCGGCCAGCCCCGGTGGCAGCCACCGTTGCACAGCATCGGCGGTCTGCAGCATGGGCTCATACCTGGCCTTGAAATCGGCTTCCCGCTGTCGGTATTCCCGAGCCTGGGCTACATACTTGTCTCCGTCGCTCGAATACACCTGCGGATGGCTGTGCCTTTGGCGGTGAAGCGCCGGATTGAGCAATTGCAGGCTGAGAATGAGCACCATGAAGATTCCGCCCATGATCTCCCGCGTTTTGCGCTGCGCCAGCCAGCGGTCGATCCAGGCAAAGACGGCGCGAATCAGCAGGATATTGAAAGCTGCAAAGATGACCAGACCGAGGGCCGCCCAGGCAAACAGGTCCGGCCGCGCCACGGTGATTCCGACCCAGATGCCGATGCAGCAGAGTACCCCAAGAATCGTGGAGATGTCGGCCAGCCCGAAGACAATCCAGAGCAGAAGATAGGAACCGAAACGGACCGGAAAGCGCAGCAGGATGCTCATGTCGAACTGTTCCTGAAACGAGGCCATCATGACCGGAACAAACTGCCAAATGAGAAACACCAGCCAGAACGGGACCGGCAAAAACTGCCATTTTCCGTGGGAAACAAGGAGAAAAGATGCGGCTCCGGCGCCCACCCCGAGGCCGAGACCCATGGCGGCGTAAAGCACGTACGCCACGGTGCGCGCGCCCACCTCGAATTTGCCCTTGATGGAGCGCAGGCCGTTCTTGAGCATAGCCCAGCGCAGGCTGGCCAGCGCCCTGTACTGCGCCCGCGCATCGTGTCCAAGCCAACTGCCGGCGGTTGCGCTTACGCCAGCCATGACAGCTCCTGGGCGGGCTCCTGCACGCCGCCGGCGCCCACGATCGACAGAAAGATCTCTTCCAGCGTCAGCCGCTGCTCCTGCTCGGCGCCGGGAAGCGCGCTGGTGACACCCGCGCGCAGTTCCTCGATCGACCCATTGGCCACGAGCCGCCCTTTGGAGATGATGGCCACGTGGGTGCAAAGCCGCTCCACAATCTCCAGCACGTGCGTGGTTAAGAAGATCGTCGCCCCGCGGCTGATCATGCCCATGAGCATGGTCTTCAGCGTGCCCGCCGCAATCGCGTCCACCCCCTCGAACGGCTCGTCGAGAAACAGCACTTTGGGCCCATGAATCACCGCCGCGGCCATCGCCAGCTTCTTCTGCATGCCGTGCGAGAAGTCGGTGACCAGCTTGCGGGTCTCGTTGGCCAACTGCATAAAGTCGAGCAGCTCTTCGGTGCGCTGGTTGGTGGTGACGCGGTCCAGCCCGTACATGCGGCCTACAAAGCGAAGATACTCGGGCGCGGTGAGGCGGCCCAGCAGTGCCATGCCCTCGGGGACTACGCCGATCTGGCGCTTCAGATCGAGCGCGCCGGCCCAGAACGGCTGGCCGAGAATCTCGATGGTCCCGGCGCTCGGCTCCAGCAGGCCGGTGAGCATCTTGATAGTGGTTGACTTGCCCGCTCCGTTCGGCCCCAGAAAGCCGAAGAATTGCCCCGGAGCCACACTAAGCGTGACATCCTCGACGGCAGTCAGCGCGCCGAAGCGCCGCGTGAGGCTGGAGGTTTGAATCGCCGCGATTTCCATGTGCCTGCAAGAATAACAAGGTTGAGCGGCTCTCCGCTCTATTCCAAATCTGCGCCTACAGGGGGTGTCTTCCTCAAGAAGCGGGATGAAGATACCGCGGGATTGATTGCAACCCAGATCGGCCTGTGGAGAGGCCCTAATTCCCTTTCGCCGGCGCGTCCATATAGTAGCCGGTCTTGTGGCGGATATTGAAAGCCTGGGCCGCAGCCCTCGGGATGGTCACCTGTAGCCGGTGAAATGCCCTTCCTGGCTCTTGACTCTTTGGATAATAGCCGAGCAAATACTGGGTGCGCAGGTCGTCACTGACCCGCGCAAAGGCCTTTTCGAGCCCGCCGTCGCTCTCATAGAAACTCTTGCCGCCAGTCTGCTCGGCCAGCGTAATGAGTGCGTGTTCGCCGCCGAGGTCGCGCCCGGCACTGGCCTCGATGGGCACATCGATGATGCTGTAAATCATCACCTCGTTGCGCAGAGCCGCCTCCAATGCCTGCTGATAGGTGGTGTTCTTGGCGGTATCGTCGCCGTCGGAGACAAGGATCAGCACCTTGCGTCCGTCTCTTGCGCCCAGCTTCTCAGAACCGAGATAGATTGCGTCGTAGAGCGCCGTGGCCCAATCCCCGTGCAGTTGCGCAAGCCCTCGATCGATCTGGGCCACCTTGTTGGTAAAGGGCGTCAGTTCGCGCACATTGGTGGCAAACTGGAGCACGCTCATCTGGTCCTGTGGGCGCAGGATTGCATGGGCAAAGCGTCTGGCCGCGTCGGCCTCCTGGGCCATGTCTTTGTGAACGCTGCCGCTGGTGTCGATAGCCAATGTCAGGTTTAGCGGCAGCTCGGACTGGCGCTCAAAGACCGCGATCTGCTGCGGGCGCCCGTCCTCGGTCACTGCAAAGTCATCGCGCCCAAGCCCGCCCACAATGGAACCGTTCTCGTCCGTCACGTTCACAAAAATGTTGACCAGCCGCACGTCAACCCGGAGAGTGGTCTCTTGGGCGGTGAAAGGCGGAGCCAGAAGCGCGGCCAAGGCCAAGCCGAGAATTGCCGCGTGCGCAGGCAAATGGCTGCTTTTACCACGCGCAGTCCCAGGTTCCAACTGGGCTGTCTTTGCGAACTCGGCATTCATGCTTTCCGCCATGCCCCGCGGCGCTTGCGGCATCTGAGGCGCGGTGCGGCTGGCGCCGGCCCGCCCCGGCAAATCCGCAACTGTGGCGTTCTTCGGCAGTTCGATCGCTGCCGCGGCAGAGCCGAGCCGGTCTTTCAGCGCGCCAAAGATAAGAACTCGTACTCGCATCGTGTGAAGAAAAGAATACCGCTTCACAGTTAGACGCAACAGGCGGCAATCGGTCCGTCGAAGATGCTGAATCTTGGGGCCTGTCCACACGGCCAGGGCGGTGGCCTTGTTAGTGTGGCCAGACCCTGACTCACACCATTTTGTACAGGAAAGCCGTCGGCGTCCCCCAGAGATTGCGGGCGCGATCCTCATAGAAGATGCTGAACTCGATGCCGCCGATGTCGTAATCGAAGAGAGGAACGCGATCGAAGGTATAGTCGCCGCGCACCGAGTACTCGTCGCCGCCGCAGTCCACCATCAGCGTATCGCCGGTCGAAAGACGCTCAGAATGAGTGAGCAACATGCAGACGAATGAGAAGACGCCGAGGCCGAACTCGTTGCCGGCCATGGCCACGCGGGTGCGGCGAGCGGAGCAGCCGCGATGCAGCAAGCCAGCTTGCGCGCCAACCACCAGAATGTCGTTGCCTTCCTGCTGTTCGGCCAGAATCTTCTCGGCCAGCTTCGAGCGCTCGCTTTGCCGCAAATACTTCTCGCCGAGCCGCCCGATGATGCGGTTGGAGAACTTCCGCTTGGTTGCCAGAACTCCAAGCACAATCTCCACCGCTTCGTTATAGGTGGGCGCCAGCGCTTGCCAGCGTGGAATGGCGAACCACGCCTCGGCGCCTTCTGGAAGCGGCTTGCGCGCCAACTTCTCAAGGCAGCCGCCCAGGCTTGGAAAGAGCTTCCTGAACTCGGTGACCTGGGCCTCAACCGGCCGCACGCGATAGGTGGGAGGATACACACGATTCGAGCCCACCTCTTCGTCTTTGAACTTGTCGCTCACGGTATGGCGATGGATGATTTCAACCAAAGCACCGGCGACCTCGCGCTTGAGCTTCCTCTCCATATCCAGCACGGCCTGCGCGCTGTGACGGTCCAGTTGTTCGATAGCTGTCCGGTAAGCCTCCTGCACAGCTTGGCCGAGGAACTCCTGGAGAAGCCGGTTCTGCTGCTCGGTGGTGTTTCCCGACAGTTGCAAAGGAACCAACTGATGTGTCGTAGGGTTTGGACTCGCCTGTGTAGTCGCCATGGTCCTCGCTTCTTGCGCGCATCCGCGCACTGGATTCTGTGACTGTTATCGGCACACTTGCCCGTTTCAACAGTTTGGGAGCACTAACGTTGCTCTCATTTGGTACAACTGCTTGGCCGGGTGCCACGAGGGAAAGGCGGCGCAGGTCGCTGGCCCGATGCTCTAAACTCAACTCTGGACCCCTCGGCGATGAAGTTTTTTGGCGGCAAGAGAGACACCGGACCCCCTCCCGCGGCAAAGCATCCAGATGCTGGCCAGACCGATGCGCCTGATGCGCCCAAGGCGGGCTTCTTCGACCGCATGAAGCAGGCGGTTTCGCGAACGCGCGAGAGCCTTTCGACAAAGATTGAAGGCCTCGTAGCGCTCACGCGGACCGTGGACGAGTCCACGCTCGAAGGCCTGGAAACGGCGCTGCTGACGAGCGATCTGGGGGTGCAGACGACCACGCGGATTCTGGACGCTTTGCGCGACCACGCCCGCCGCAAGGCCATCGAAGGCGGCGAGGAATTACGAACCCTGCTGAAGGCCCAGTTGCGGGCTATCTTGGAGGCTCCGCAGCGCCCAATTCCCGTGCCTGATGCCCTTCCCATGGTCACCTTCCTGGTGGGCGTGAATGGCACGGGTAAGACCACCTCGGCTGGCAAACTGGCCGCCTGGAGCCGCTCGCAAGGGCGCACCGTGCTCTTGTGCGCGGCGGATACGTTTCGGGCGGCGGCCATCGAGCAGCTTGAAGTGTGGGCCTCGCGCTCCGGCGTTGACATGATCAAGACCCGGCCCGGCGGCGACCCGGCGGCGGTGCTCTACGACGCGATTGCGGCAGCCAAGGCTCGCGGGATCGAAGAACTTTATGTGGATACTGCCGGGCGGCTGCACACCAAGACCGGCCTGATGGACGAGCTGGACAAGATGCGCCGCACCGCCGCCCGCCTCGTCCCCGGCGCACCGCACGAGGTGCTGCTGGTGATGGACGCGACCACCGGCCAGAACGGACTGCAGCAGGCGCGGCTGTTCACCGAGGCCGCCGGCGTGACTGGCATTGTGCTGACGAAACTCGACGGCACGGCCAAAGGGGGAATCGCCGTCGCCATCGCCCAGGAACTTAACTTGCCGGTCCGCTTCGCCGGCGTGGGCGAGCAGATGGGCGACCTGCTGGAGTTTTCGCCGGAGGCGTTTGTGGAGTCGCTGCTGGGATAAAGGCGACACTATACCTGGAGGCTCTGCATGGAAATTTTCAAGATCACTCACTTCGAGCGTGATCATGGTCCCGGAACCTTCTTGCGCTTTCGACACCTTTCCACGGAAGAGTCTCTCGCGGTGGCCCAACGGCTTTGGGCGCTCCTGAAGTTGCAAGGTGAGGTCGATGCGCAACGGTTGGTGATAGCCATCTGGAAAGCAGCGAAGCCAGTTCAGGACATCGACGATGCAGAGGAAAAGTTTTGCCTCGATGACCTTCTGCGGAGACTGGGCTTTAGCGCGACTGGATCAGTGTTTCTCGACTGGCACCGTTTCGACGATGTTGACGAGGTTCTAACAGAGGATTTCTGTCGCCAATTCAGTGATATTTGGTACCCTTCGTCCGACGATCTTGATATTGTCGATTCAGAGTTGAGATGGATTTTGACGGTCTCGCATTACGGATTGATTTCTGCCATTCGGTTGCAATGATCCAGTACAGAAAGCTGAGACATTGAGTTTCCAAGACCAAGACATTTACTGGATGCAGCGAGGCGGGTGGCGCCGGGTGCCCCAGGTCTCGTTTTTGAGACCTGGGAAACCAAACAACTCAACCCCTGCCAACGATCAAAAAATGCTATCTCTAAACGAAGGCAATTGCACAATTGCCATACCCGGATTCGGTTGCTGCCGGAGCCATTTTTTCCTTCCGCGGCGCGGCGCTCTGGGCTTGCCGGAAATTAGCGTCCATTGGCGCACAATGGAATTGGATTGAGGACGGGGTGGGCAACGAAAACGAGCGGAAGCTGGGTTGCCAATCTGGTGGAGCGGCAACGGAGAAT
>Ga0302156_10003955_pt1 | contig 11136 bp, 8 predicted proteins | sample I_Bog_N3_2_FD_193503 | JGI IMG/M metagenome (GOLD analysis project Ga0302156, IMG submission 193503) | Peat permafrost microbial communities from Stordalen Mire near Abisko, Sweden - I_Bog_N3_2 | ecosystem: Environmental > Terrestrial > Soil > Wetlands > Peat | place: Sweden: Abisko, Stordalen... | reverse complement strand
GCGCGCGGCGGCGGCGCAATCTCGGCCTCGGCCTCGCCGTCCTGCTGGCGGTTGGCCTCGGCTGGGGCTTTTTCCAAAATCATTCCGCGCGACTGGCGGCGCAGGCGGCCAAGACCGACTTTCGCGACATCACGCCGTTCGTCCATGTCGCGAGCGTGAAAGCCGCTCCGGCGACCGTCGACATCACCCTGCCCGGCGCGACGCTGGCCTATCAGGCGGCGGATATTTACGCCCGCGCCAATGGCTATGTCGAAAAGCGCCTTGTGGACATCGGCGATCATGTGAAGTCCGGCGACATTCTCGCCGTACTGACCGCGCCGGAACTCGATCATCAGATCGCCCAGGCCGAGGCGGCCAAGGTGCAGGCGCAGGCCGACACGCGGCGCAACGACGCCAACCGCCAACTGGCTCATGTGACCAACGAGCGCAGCGCCGTATTGGTTCGGCAGGGCTGGGTGACGGCGCAACAGGGCGATCAGGATCGGCTGTCGTTGGAGGCGCAGCGGCAGGCGCTGGACGCGGCCAAGGCCAATGACCTGGTGCAGGACAACGCCATCAAGGTTTTACAACAGCAGCGGGATTATTTGACCGTCTCGGCGCCCTTCGATGGCGTCGTCACCCAGCGCGCGGTGGACACGGGCGCGCTGGTGCAGTCCGGCGCGACCCTGATGTTCAACCTCCAGCAAACGACGACGATCCGCGTCCAGGTCTATGTGCCGCAAGATCAGGCCTATGGGCTGGAGCCCGGCGTCGAGGTGGCGGTGAAGGTTCCCGAATTGCCCGGCCGCGCCTTTCCCGGCAAGATCACCCGCATTGCCGAGGCCTTGCAGCAGGGAACGCGCACGCTGCTGGTGGAAGCCGATGTGCCCAACCCCGACGGCGCGCTGAAAGCTGGCGCCTATTGCCTGGTGGAGATGCATATTCCGCGCAAGACCATGGCGACCATTATTCCCGCCGAGGCGCTGATCTTCAATCGCAATGGACAGCAGGTCGTGGTGGTGGAGGACGACAAGGCGCATCTGCGCAAGGTCGAGGTGACGCGCGATTTCGGCGCCAGCGTCGAGGCGGCGTCAGGCGTGGCTGCGGGCGACAAGGTGGTGCTCAATCCTTTGGTCGATCTCGCCGACGGGCAGCAAGTGAAGATCGCGGAGCCCGCCCCCGAGAAGAAATAAGCGCCCCATAAAAGTCCCCTCCGGCTGGGGACGGCCATGGTTCAGGTCGGTGGCGAACGCCCTAGCGTCCGGACGGTGGGCAGAACCGTCCCGCCCGGCCGAGATGCTCGCAGTTCTGTTCGACGTCGGATTTGCGATTGTCGCAAATCGCCCCGGCGCGGCCCATATGGACACAGGGCTGGGTATCGCTGGCCTCCCAGCGCGGGTCGAATGGATGCGTCGACATTGCGCCGAGGAACCCGAGCGCCGCGACCAGCAGCGCGACTTCTGTAGCAGCGCGCACATGCGCCATCCGCGCGTAAGCGGGTTTTCGAAGATTCAGATGATGCCGGAACATTGCAGCCCCCAGACAAAAGAGAATTTGCTGGAGGATGTGATAACGCCAGCGGCCGCAAGGTTTCGATAGGGAACCGGCGGTCATGGCATAAGGAAAAAATAACCAAAAAGCCGCCGGCGCCCTGAAGAACGCCGGCTGCCGGTTTGTCCGCGTTTAGACGAGGTCGAAGCGATCCAGATTCATCAACTTGTTCCAGACCTCCACGAAGTCCTGCACAAACGCCTCCTGCGAATCGTCGGCCGCATAGACTTCAGCGAGAGCCCGAAACTCGGAATTCGAGCCGAAGATGAGGTCCACACGGGTCCCGGTCCACTTGAGTTCGCCCGATGCGCGATCGCGTCCCTCGAACGCCTCTTTTGAGTCCGAGGTCGCCTTCCACTTCACGCCCATGTCGAGCAGGTTGACGAAGAAGTCATTTGTGAGCGTCTCTGGCCGCGTCGTGAAGACCCCGTGCCGGGACTGTCCGAAGTTGGCGTTCAAGGCGCGCAAGCCCCCGACGAGAACGGTCAGTTCGGGTGGGGTCAGCGTCAGCAATTGCGCCCGGTCAACCAGCAGCTCCTCCGGCGAGATTTTGAGCCCGGTCTTGAAGTAGTTGCGAAAACCGTCCGCGACCGGTTCAAGCGCTTTGAACGACTCCACATCGGTTTGCTCCTGCGACGCATCCGTCCGTCCCGGCGTGAAGGGGACCTCCACATCATGGCCGGCGTTTTTCGCGGCCTTTTCGACGGCGGCGCAACCGCCAAGGACGATCACGTCAGCGAACGAAACCGCCTTACGCCCAGACTGGGCGGCATTGAACGCCTTCTGGACCCCCTCAAGCGTTTCGAGCGCTTTCGCCAATTCGGCCGGCTCGTTGATCTCCCAGTCCTTTTGCGGCGCGAGGCGGATTCGCGCCCCGTTCGCGCCGCCGCGCTTGTCGGATCCTCGAAAAGTCGCCGCCGACGCCCAGGCGGTCGAGACGAGTCGAGCAATGGAAAGCCCCGATTCGAGGATTTTGCCCTTGAGCCCGGCAATGTCCTGCCGGTCGATCAATTCATGGGTAACCTCGGGCACGGGGTCTTGCCACAGCAAAACCTCCGCAGGAACCTCCGGGCCGAGGTAGCGCGCGCGCGGACCCATGTCGCGGTGAGTCAACTTGAACCACGCCCGGGCGAAAGCATCGGCGAATTGATCCGGGTTCTCGTGGAAACGCCTCGATATCTTTTCGTAAGCGGGGTCAAGCCGCAAGGCGAGGTCGGTGGTCAGCATGGATGGCGCGTGACGCTTTGAAGGGTCGTGGGCATCCGGGACCGTCCCGGCGCCTGCGCCATTTTTCGGCGTCCACTGATGGGCGCCGGCCGGGCTCTTGGTCAACTCCCACTCAAAGCCGAACAGGTTTGAGAAGAAATTATTGCTCCACTGAGTGGGAGTCGCTGTCCAGACGACTTCCAGGCCGCTGCTGATCGCGTCATCGCCTTTGCCGCTGCCAAAACCGCTGCTCCAGCCGAGGCCTTGTTCCTCGATGGTGGCGGCCTCCGGCGCCGGACCGACCAGGGCCACGTCGCCGGCGCCATGCGTTTTGCCGAACGTGTGTCCGCCTGCGATAAGCGCGACGGTTTCCTCGTCGTTCATGGCCATGCGCGCAAAGGTCTCCCGGATGTCTTTTGCGGCGGCGCGAGGGTCCGGGTTGCCGTTCGGCCCTTCCGGGTTCACATAGATCAAACCCATCTGGACGGCTGCCAGAGGAGCCGCGAGTTCCCGGTCGCCCGTGTAGCGCTGGTCGCCAAGCCAGATGTCCTCGGGGCCCCAGAAGATGTCTTCCTCGGGCTCCCAGACGTCCGCGCGACCGCCACCAAAGCCGAATGTCTTGAACCCCATCGACTCAAGCGCGCAGTTGCCGGCGAGGACCATCAGGTCGGCCCAGGAGATCTTGTCGCCGTATTTCCGCTTGATCGGCCAGAGCAGCCGGCGCGCCTTGTCAAGGTTCACATTGTCCGGCCAGGAATTGAGGGGCGCGAAACGTTGCTGCCCGGATCCGGCGCCGCCGCGACCGTCCCCGATGCGGTAGGTGCCGGCGCTATGCCATGCCATCCGGATGAACAGCGGCCCGTAATGCCCAAAATCCGCGGGCCACCACTCCTGCGAGTCGGTCATCAGCGCCGTGAGGTCTTTCTTCAAGGCGGCGAGGTCGAGTTTCTTGAACGCTTCCGCGTAGTTGAAGTCCTTACCCATGGGATCGGACTTTGCGGAATGCTTGCGCAGACTATTGAGGCTCAACTGGTTCGGCCACCAGTCGCGGGTCGACCGGCCACGAGGCGGATTGGGATGCTCCTGATGCATGACCGGACATTTACCGGCGCTTTCGACAACCTTATCGTCCATGTCTCTCTCCGTCGCTGGGCGGGATAATTGGCTGGACCTGTCATATAATGCGCGCGGCCAACCTTGAAACCCCACCACGCCCCTGACTGACAGAGCTTTTGAAACGGCAACGCCGCCCCAACAGGGGCGACGCGCTCTTTTTTCGCAAACTGCTATTGTTATTTGGCGACGCGATATTCGATGCGGCGGTTGCGGAAGCGGCCTTCGACCGTCTCATTGCTCGCGACGGGGTTGGCGCTGCCAAAACCCTTGGCGGTCAATGCGGCCGGGGCCACGCCGGAGTCGACGAGAGTTTTGCGGACGGCGTCGGCACGGCGCTGCGACAGGGGAACATTCACTTCGTCGCTGCCGGTGTTATCCGTATAGCCGGCGATTTCGATCACGGTGCCCGCCGGAAGCGTCTTGATCTGGTTCGCGGCGCTTTGCAGCAAAGCCAGTTCCTCGGATCCGATTTCGGCGCTGGCGGTCGGGAAATTCAAAATCGACAGGTTCAGGACGCCGATCAGATCGGCGGCGGAAAAGCCTGGCTTCAGCGAAGCCAGCGAGGTGGCGGCAGTCTTGTTGGCGGTGGTGACGACATCGCCAAAGTGGTCGGACAAGGCGCCGATTTTCCAGTCGCTACCGAACAGGCCGGCCAGGAATTTGTAAAGGCGGGTGCGTTCGACGTCGTCGGCGAGGCCGCCAAGATGAATCGAAGCGCCGCTGAACAGAGCTTGCAAGCCGGGAATTTTCAGGTTTTCCAGGGCGGCGTGGAGCTTCTCCAGCCAAGGAGCCGAAGCGCGATGGTCGTCGACGGCGATATCGCCCTTGATGTTGTCGGCCCCGTACACAGCCTTGAGCTCGTTGAGAATCGACTGACGGGTCGCTTCGTCATGCACCACGCCGGAATAATGGATGACTCCATTGTCGTTGGTGATGGAGAAGGTCGCGGGCAAGGTCGGAGCCGGGACGGGCGCGGGCGCGGGAGCGGGAGCGGGAGCGGGAGCGGGCGCGGCTACCGGCGCGGGCGTTGGCGCGGTTACGTGGGCGGGCGCGGGCGGCGTGACAGGCGCGGGGGCGGTCACCGGGGCGGGCGCTTGCGCCGTCTGGACCGGCTGCTTGTCGCCGGAGAACAAAATGGTCAGGAGCCAGGCGAGACCGGCGAGAGCCAGCACGCCAATCATCGACCAGAGCCAGCCGAGGCTTCTGGGCTGCTCGGCGTGGCCGCCATGAGCAGGAACGGCGCGCGCGGCCGGGGTGGAGAGAAAGCCGGTGACTTCGGGCGGAAGGGTTGTCGGGATCGAGCCGCCAGGGGTCAACACGCCGATCAGCTTCGGCAGCAAAAAGGCCGTCGCGGTGGACACCACCGAATCGCCGAGGCCCAGCTTCTGCGCGATGCCGCTGAGGACCGTCGAGCCGAAAAGCTTTTCAACCTGCGTGTGCAACAGCGGCGCGGCCTGCGGGTTGCCGAGCCATGACATGAGTTCGGTTCCGAGCCCCGCCGATCTCACCCGATTCAGAAAGCCGCTAAAGCCGCCGGGCGAACCGACCACCAAGGTCAAGACTTCGCGCACCAACGCGGTTGCGCTCGATCCCAGGCCGAACTTGCCCGCAACTTCGGAAATAACTGTATCCAAGAGCGCCATATTATTCTCCCACTTAAAATTAAGGCCGTAACCTATGCCTAATTTTTATGCCATTATAAAATATAACGAAACCGCGGATCGAAGCTCATCTCTCATCACTCTGTCTTATAGAGTCGTTGGCTCGTAGTCAGACAACCAACTGCTCGCGAAGTCTTTCCTTCAAAGGAAAATTGTAATTTACTAATTATTTACCATATAAAATTCTGTTTTATAGCCTTGTTTGCGCAACTCCACTTTGATAGAATGATGAATCGATCGTTCTGGCTTCCCAAGGCGGTGGCGCGATCTCTTGAAGGGCGCCTCCAAACCTGAAGCGCCCCTGTGCGTGACTTTCAATATTATGATTATATTGCCGTCCAGGCACGGACGACGGCGCTCTTTCACATCAATTCCCATCGGCAATATCGCCGGTTTTCCGACAAGTAACGATTATTTGATCCCGCCGGAGAATCTCAATCGCCGCACCGAAACGTCATATGTCAAAGCGCTGAACGGTCGGCGCGCCGCCTTTCCTGGTTGGCGCGGCCGCCTTCTCTAAGAAGGCCGGCTTAATGATGTACTGGATTTACGACTACCCGTCGTATGTCGTGGGCGCCCTGTTCGGAGGCGTGTTCGTCGCAGCAGCCCTGTTCGGCATTTTTGTCCTTCGCCCGTTCATTCGCGGCTGGATTCATACCGAGCGCCGGGCCAACGACATGGTCGGGATGACCCTCTCCAGCTTTTCCGTCCTTTACGCATTTCTGCTCGGCTTGCTGGCCTTGGCCGCCTTTCAGAATTACACGGTGGTCGGCGATCTGGTGACCAAGGAGGCGTCGAGCATGGCGGCCCTCTATCGCGACTTTGGAGGCTATCCCGAACCGGTCCGGGGACAGCTTCGCGAAAACCTGAAGTCGTATACCCGCGACGTCATCCAGGACAGCTGGCCCCAGCAGCAACGCGGCGTCGCGCCGACCCTGGGGTCGGAGTTCATCGCCACGCTCGTCGACCATATGATCGCCTTCGAGCCGGAAAAGAAAAGCCAGGAAATCATTCACGCGGAAGCCTTGCGGCAACTCGATAATCTGATCGAACTCAGGCGGGCGCGCCTCTCGAATGTCGCGTCCGGCATCCCGACCGTTTTCTGGTGGGTTGTCGCTATTGGAGCGCTGATCAATATCCTGCTCATCTGGATGCTGGACATGGAGGTCCATGTGCATGCGCTCCTCGGCGGCGCGCTGGCGCTTTTTCTGGGAATCGTCATCTTCATGATCGCGGCGTTGGATCATCCCTTCCGGGGCGGGGTCAGCATTGGTCCCGACGCCATCCAGCAGGTCTATGATTCTTTGATGAACACGCCGCCTGCTGCGAGCCGCTGAACGCAACCTGCTCGCGGCGTTCATTGTTTTCCGCTTGGTGTGCGCTTACATTGGGGGCGACGGCGGGAGCTCATGACATGGCGAATCCATGGACCAAGAAAAATCCTTTCATGAGCCTGTGGCTCAGCGGCGCCAATTCCGTCGCCGGGAAAGCGCGTGGCCACGCGACAGCCGCCGCCAAAAGAACCCAGACCGCGTTGACCAAAAAGGCCGTCGGCCTGTGGACCGACGCCTGGTTTGCGCCGCTCAAGCCGCGCCGCCGCCGCAAGAAGAACAGCTGATTGCGGATCAAGCCAAGCCCCCTGTCCTATCTGACCCTGTCGGCCAAGCTGGCGCAGGCGGCCGTCACTTCGTGGCAGGCGGCATTCCTACCGTCGCGACCGGTTCAGATCGAGAATTTCGGGTCCAATCCCGGCAATCTGCGCATGTATCTTTACGCGCCGCCAAGATTGCGCGCCGGGCGGCCGCTGGTGGTTCTTTTGCATGGCTGCGGCCAAAGCGCGGGCAATTTCGCCACGGACGCCGGCTGGATCGCGCTGGCGCAGCATTATCGCTTCGCCCTGCTGCTGCCGGAGCAGCTTCGGACCAATAACCACCTCGGCTGTTTCAACTGGTTCCAGCCGGGAGACGTGCGGCGTAATTCCGGCGAGACCCTGTCGATCCGGCAGATGATCCGCAAGGCGGTCAAGAATTATGGTTCGGACCCCCGCCAGATCTTTGTCGCGGGTTTTTCGGCGGGCGGCGGCATGACGGCGGCGCTTCTCGCAGCCTATCCCGCCCTGTTTGCCGCCGCGGGAATTTTCGCCGGCATGCCGGTCGGCTCCGCTCATAACGGGGTCGGGGCCCTTATAAAAATGCGGCGGGCCGGCTCAGATCACGAGCGGGAGCGGCTCGCCCGCGAGGTCACACGCGACAGCAAGCCGCGCCGAAAATGGCCGCGCGTCTCGATCTGGCAGGGCGAAAAGGATCGCACCGTCGATCCGCAAAACGCCGAAGTCCTCGCCGCGCAATGGAGCGAGCTGCAAGGTTACGGCCCCGTCGCCACCGCCACCCACACAACGCCGGCCTGTCACTATCAGTCCTGGGGCAAGCCCGGAAAGCCGCCCGCCGTCGAACTCTGGACGCTTCCCGCGATGGGACACGCGGTTCCCGTGGACAGTAAGAAAGACATCGGCAGCCATACCGGCGCCGTCGTTGTCGACGCCGGTGTTTCGGGCCCGCATATGCTGGCAGCCTTCTGGGGGCTCAAAAAGCCGAACGCGTAGGCGATCAGTTCTCGTCGCTGGCGCGCTCGAAAACATAGAGCCCGACGTCGATGGCCTCCTCCAGGAATCCCGCCTCGCAATAGCAAAGATAATAATCCCACAGCCTGCGGAAATTTTCGTCAAAACCCTGCGCCGCGATCTCCGGCCAGGCGGCGTAAAAGCGGCGGCGCCATTCGACGAGGGTGCGGGCGTAGGATTGCCCAAACACCTCGGCGTGGACGAGCTTCAAACCGGCGCGCGCCGCGTGGTCGGCCATGAGCGATTTCGACGGCAGGAAGCCGCCGGGGAAAATATGCTTCTGGATGAAATCCGTATCGCGCCGATAGGTCTCGAAGCGATCCTCGGCGATGGTGATGGCTTGAAGCACCGCTGAGCCGCCCGGCTTGAGCGTCCGGCGCAGGGCTTCGAAATAAAGCGGCAGATAGCTCTCGCCCACCGCTTCTATCATCTCGATTGAGACGATCCGATCGAATTGCCCCGTGATTTCGCGGTAATCCTGCAAGCGCAGGTCGCAGCGCGCGGCAAGGCCCAGACGAGACGCCCGCGCGGTCGCGGCGGCGAGTTGCGAGGGCGACAGGGTCACGCCGGTGACATGGGCGCCGGCGCCGGCCAGATGCGTGGCGAGCGCGCCCCAGCCGCAGCCGATCTCCAGAATATTTTCATTTCCCGATAGCCGCAGCAGGCTGGCGATGCGTTCGCATTTGGCCAATTGCGCCTGTTCCAGCGCCAGGCCGGGATCGGTCCACAAGGCCGAGGAATAGATCATGTCGGCGTCAAGCCAAGCGGCGAAAAAATCATTGCCGAGATCGTAATGCTTTTCGATGTTGCGGCGGCTGCCGCGCCGCGTATTTCCGCGGAGGAGATGACGCAACCGCTGATAAAGGGCGAAGGCGGGAGAACCGTCGATCGCCCGCTGGCTGGTCTGGCTGTTGCGCGCGGCGAGCCGGACCACGGCGGTCAAGTCGGGGCTGGTCCATTCGCCGGCGATCCAGGCGTCGCTCATGCCGATATCGCCGCTGGCCATGGCCCGCCACAGCGTCCGCCAGCGGCGCAGGACCAGATGGGCGTCCGGTCCGGGCTCATCGCCCTTCCATTCAAGCAGGGCGCCATCTGGCAGTTCTACGCGGAGCCGCCCGAAGCGAAGATGGCCGAACAGGCCGTGCAACAGGCGTCCGCGCAGACGGGACAGGTGTGCGGATGCGGGCGTGGCGGCTTGATCGAAACTGGTCATTCGGCGTCAACCTTGCTTTCGGTCAGGAGGAGAAACGACGGACACCGCGTCTTGCGGCGGCGACGGGCGGGGGCGGGTGCGGATGCCCTTGATCCGGATTTTCAGCGCTTCCCAAAGGATGCCGCCGACGACGCGCACACTCAGGGCGGGAAGGGAGAAAAACTGGCGCAGCAAACCCGCGTCGGAAAGGGGCTGGCGGCGGCCGGTTTGCCGCGCCCGCATGACCAGGCCCTGCGGGTCGGATACGTCGATATTGATGCGCAACAGCGCGTCAGGCGCGTCGAGGCTAAAGGCGTAGCGCAGGTCCATGTCCATGAAAGGCGAGACGTAAAACACCTTGTCGCAGCTTTGATGGATGGTCTCGCCCGGAGCCTGCTCCACCGGAATCAGATAGGAGTGGCGCTGACCAAAGGTGTTGTCCACTTCCCACAGGATCGCGAAAAGCAAGCCATCGCGGCGGTGGCAGAAGTAGATGCTGAGCGGATTAAAGGACCAGCCGAGCACGCGCGGCATGGTCAGGAGTTTGATCGCGCCGCCATCCGGCGTGAAGCCTGCGGCCTGCAATTTCTCCTCGACCTGCGCGCGCAAGGGACGCGCGCCGCTATCCCCTCGGTCGCGCTCGTAAAAGGAGAAGAGATTGAACCGGTTGACCGAAAAAAAACGCAAATGCTTGTCGAGGCGCGGAAGCTCATCGAGATCGATCAGGCAGGAATAAAGGCGGTAGGCGAGGCGATGTTCGCGGGGACGCAGGCGATGGTGCGTCACCGTCCCGACGTAAAGCGCGGACTGGAGCGGAGTGGACTCGAGCGTCATGCCGGCGCCCTTTCTCGGCTTTTTGCGAGGGGAAGGCGGTGGATGCGGCCATCGGCGTCCTTAGCCGTCCAGGGGCGTGGGAAGCCGCCCAGATCCTCGGCCACGGCGAGACCGGACTGCAAGCCGTCCTCATGGAAACCGGCGCCGAACCAGGCGCCGCAAAACCAGGTGTTGTTTTGGCCCTGCAGGCTCCACAGCTGTTGCTGCGCCCGCATCGTTTCGCTGTTGAACTGCGGGTGTTCGTAAACGTCGCTGCGGACCACAGATTCGGGCTTGGGCTGACGCAAGGGGTTCAGCGTGACGAACAAGGGCGGCGCAGCGGCGCCCAGCGGTTGCAGCCGGTTCATCCAATAGGTGACGGACAGGCGCCGGTCCGCCCCCGCGCCGTCGCTCAGATAATTCCAGGCGGCCCAGGCGGCTCTGCGGCGCGGCATGAGGCTGGCGTCGGTATGCAGAACCGCCTCGTTGCGGGCGTAGCGAAAGGCGCCGAGCAGCCTGCGCTCGGCGTCGCTCGGGGCCGCCAGCATTTTGAGCGCCTGATCGGCATGGGCGGCGATGACCACGGCGTCGAAGCGCTGGCGGCCGCCCGACGCATCGACCAGTTCGACCCCGTCTTCGTCGCGCAGGACTGAAACGATGGGGCGCGAAGCTTCGATGCCATCGGCATAAGGCTCTGTCAGACGCTTCACATAGGCGCGGCTTCCGCCGACGACGGTGCGCCATTGCGGCCGGCCCGTCAGACGCAACAACCCGTGGTTTTCGCAAAAGCGCACGAAAGTGGCGGCCGGCTGCTTGCCCACGTCCAGCGCCGGCGTCGACCAGATCGCCGCCGCCATGGGATAGAGATGATCGTCGCGAAAGGGCGCGCCATATTTATGGGCGGTCAGATACGCGTCCAGCGTCTGCTCGCCCATGGTCGGCAGATCACGGATCGCTTCGCGATAAAAGCGCAGAAGGTCGCGTATCGTCGACCAGAA
>Ga0302156_10003954_pt1 | contig 11136 bp, 12 predicted proteins | sample I_Bog_N3_2_FD_193503 | JGI IMG/M metagenome (GOLD analysis project Ga0302156, IMG submission 193503) | Peat permafrost microbial communities from Stordalen Mire near Abisko, Sweden - I_Bog_N3_2 | ecosystem: Environmental > Terrestrial > Soil > Wetlands > Peat | place: Sweden: Abisko, Stordalen... | reverse complement strand
AGCGGGACGGGAACACGAACCTGTCGCAAAAGCCGAATGCCGTGCGAATGCGATCCGCGCGAAGCTGGTAGAACTCCGCGCCGCGCTCCGGAACGCATTGCGCGCAGGCTTCCGGCGAAGCCTCGTAGCAAATCTGCCGCGAAGGGATTTTGACCATCTGTCCGTTGGCCGGGCACATCGCGATCATTTCATGGAACGTCAGGCTTATCGTCGCCTTCGGGGCGGCCAGCCTGGCCGCCACGATCGCCTCCACCCCCAGGCGATGATAGTGTTGGAAATGGATCACGTCGGGCCGATAGCGGCCGATGAACTCGCGCAGATCGCCGGTCGCGCGCCAGTCCCCACACGAAATCAGCTCGAAGTCATAGTCTCGCGGCACGAAATACGTGACGCCGCGCTCGTGCGGCGCCGCGACGATCGCGGTATCCGCTCGTGCGAAGCGGGCCGCGTCAACCGAATCCAGGGAGACGACCATCTCGGTTTCGTGCCCTTGCGCGAGCGCGGCGCGGACCATTTCAGCTCCAACCTGCTGCGCTCCGCCGGGCGATATAGATACGTGATTGTAGGCAAGGAAAAGTATGCGCATGGAAGCGCAGACCTACCCCGCCTCTACACGGGCCGCAACAGGCCCTCTGGCGTCTTGAACGGACATCTTGCGGTTTATCGGCATCCTGTTACCGATGCGCCCTCAACCCTCGCGAGCTTCGGGAATGATCATAGGGCGACTTGAGCGGCTGTTTTCGGGGACATACGTCGAAGGCTGGGCCAGCGAAACGGAGGCTCCGGGGCGGGCGCTCGCCATTGAAATCCGCACCGACGACGGAAGCGTCGTCGCGGAAGGCCTCGCAAATCTCTATCGCGAGGATCTCGCCAATGCGCCGGAGGGCCTGGGTTGGTGCGCTTTTCGACTCCGCCTCGCGCGCCCGGCCGCCGAGTTCAGGCGCAGCCCGCTTGCCCTTCACGAAAAGGGCTCCGGCTATCGCGTCGATGTCGTCGTGGGGCTCCCCCTCATTGCTGGGAACGTCCAGGACGCAGGTCTTGGCGCGGACATCGCCGGGTTCGATCCCTTCGTCATCGCGCAAATCTCGCAACTGCGCGCCTGCGAGGACCTGTTCGCGCGCTTCGTGCGTTCGAAGAGCGCCAGCGCGTTCGTCCGAATGGCCTATATCTACATGCTCGGACGGCCAGCCGACCCCGAGACGCTTGCGCTGCACGCCGAAATGCTGGCCAAGGGACAACTCGCCCCCTTGCGGCTGCTGCGAATGATCGCCGAGACAAGGGAATTTCGCGCTCGCCCCCGGGAGCTGGCGGCGCCCAACGCGCCGGGTTTTCCGTTCGTAGAGTCGATGCATGCTCGATGAAGGCGCGCTCGCCATTTCCGTACCGGCGCCCGAATGGAAATCGGCACGGCCGCCCGGCTCGGTGTTTTTCCGTCGCGACATCGCCGGCCAGACCTTCTCGGCGCCGCTCGTCCGCGCTCTCGATCTCGTGGCGTCGGCCTGCGCGCATGCCGGCTTTGAACCGGCCTTCGTCGCGCGGCCCGAGATTTTTGCTCACGGCGACAGTTTGGCCTGGTTGATGGCGAAGCTCGGCCCCGTACGCGACCATCTCTCTTTAAGCGATGGCGCGACGGTCAAACGGATCCCGGGCCTGCGCAATCACGTGTTCTTCTATGGGCTCAGTCGTCGCGCCGACGCGGCGGCGCTGGATCGGCTCGAGCGCCGATTTCCCGAACTGTTCGTCACCATGTTCAGCCAGGTCAATTCGGCGCTGCGAATCGGTTCCCGGGAAGAGGCTCCCGCGCCCATCGCCATCGAGGGCGCGACCCTGTCGCCGGTCACGCCGACGTTTTATCCGATCGCGTTGCACGCCGATTCTGGCACGGAAACCCTGCGACGCGAGCGGCGCGCCGGTTATCGGACCCAACTGCCGAGCGGTTTCGACGAATTGACATTCGTTCCCTTGACGGAAGCGAGCCTCGGCGATCCCGATTTCATGAGATCGATCGCCTCGATGTACGATGCGCACTATTTCGCGCCCGAGCGCGCACTCGTGCTTCGTGTTCCGGAAACCATCGGCGCGTCCAGCGAACCCGAAGACCGGCTCGAGGCCTGTATCAATGCTCTGTGGGAAGGCGGCTCGCGCGCTCCGCAGGCGCCGGCGCGCAACGCCTGGTTGGCGAGCGAGGACGTCTCCGCGACCGCGCTGGCGGGCGCCGCGAGCGCCGCGAACTTCCTGGCCCATGATACCTACGATTTTTGGCGCGCGCCGCCCGCGGACTACCGCCGCTTCCGGTCGCGGAAGGTGGTCGCCAGGCGCGGCCGAAATCTGAAGGACGAATTCGACCATTTGATCGAGGCGCTCTGTGGCGCCGGCACGGAGATCCTTTGGCGCGACGTCGCCGGCGTGGCCCCATGAGTTCACTTCGATGAGTCGTCTGCTCTCACGTACGCCGCCATGACAGCCCTCATCGGCCGTCCCAGGCTGACACTCGATATCGGCCCTTTGTTCGCCGGCCGCTGGACCGGGATTCCCGTGTTCACGCGCAGGCTCGCACAGGCGTTGCTCAGCCAGGGCGAACTCGACATCACATTCGCCAAAGACCTCGTGCGCGTGCCGGAAAATCTCGTGCGCCATGCGTTCCAGACCGGCACGGGCCGCTATATGCGCGACGCATCCTGCGCCGGGGACGACACGCAATTCGAGGCCGTCGATCCCTACGTCCCCGTCTTCTATCCGGGCGACAAAGGGCGATGCAGCGGACAAATCCCGCGTGAAGCGAGCACCGTGCACGATTTGACGAAGCTTTTCATGCCGGACTTGCATGACGAGACGAGTGTCTCGCGTCACCTCGATCATCTCGCGGCCGAATTGCGCACCGACGAAGCGGTGTTTTGTGTCAGCCAAGCGACCCGCGCCGCCTTGATCGAGGCCGCGCCTTCCGTCACGAGCCGCGTCCGGCTGATACCCCAATATGTCGACTGGCCGGGAAGCTTCGCCATGGTCGAGCGCAATCTGTCGACGCCGCCGGTGCGCCCCTACGCGCTCGTCATCGGGACGATCGAGCCGCGCAAGAACCTCCAGTTGCTGTTCGATGCGCTCGACCATCCGCTGGTCGCCTCATCGGGACTCTTGTTCATCGTGCTCGGCAAGGAGGGCTTTCTCGTCGAGGAGTTCCTGTCCAAACTCACCGCGGCGCAACGCGAGCGCGTGATATTTTCCGGCTTTGTCTCGGAATTCATCAAGTATCGGCTGATCCGCAACGCGCGGTTTCTCGTCTTCCCCTCGCTCTGCGAGGGTTTTGGCATTCCGGCGCTGGAAGCGATGAGTCTCGGCAAACCGGTGCTCGCCTCGCGCTCCTCGTCGCTGCCGGAAGTCATCGGCGACGCCGGGGTCTATTTCGATCCGTTCTCTGTCGACGAATTCGCTTCCGCGCTGACGGAAATCGCCAACCCGCGCCGGATCGCCGAACTGGCGCCGCGCGCGATCCGGCGAAACGCGGAATTTACCCCCGAGCGCATGGCGGCGCCGGTGCTGAAATGGGTGAAGAAAGGGGGGTAGGGAGCATAGGCGCCAGGTTAAGGAAAATCGCAGACATAACCGCTCCATTTCCGTCATGGCCAGGCTTGTCCCGGCCATCCACGTCGTGGATCATCAATACTATGGAAGATTCTCATGATCGGATCGAGTGCTGCTGGGAGATCGTGACAAACCTTCCCATCTTCTTAAGCTGAACGACGTGGATGGCCGGGACAAGCCCGGCCATGACGGCGCCAGCCGATTCAATTATTTTGTCGCATCGCCTTAGCGTACGATTTGGGGAAGATTCTGCGATGACCCCATATTCGGCCACATACCCCGGCTCCTTCCGCCACTCTCGGAAGGATTCTTCTGAACGTTTTGCGCCGCGCAGAGTAGTGTTAAGGCCAACGTGTACCCTCATGGTATTCGATACTCCCATCGTAGCTGAGGTACCACGTGCCGCCGGGGCGGCCAACCCCTTTGCTCCATGTGTATTCCTTGCCCGTGTCCGTCCTGAATTTGACCTCGTCAATAAGACAGCCAAGAGCGGTGCTGCCAAGAGCGCAACTCGCCTCCGGCCAGTTGCCATTCTCGACCGGCGTTCGGTCGTGGCACAATGCCGAAACGGTATGGACGTGCACCCAAACAACTTTTCCCCCAATAAGGTTGGTGCATACCTTGAAATCATAAGCCTCGACGCCATTCGTCCCCAGCACGAGGGCAGCGCTCCAAATGGCCAACGGTATCGACGCTCGAGTCATCCTACTCTCCATCTGGTAATCAGGAAATCAAATGTCGGAACAACACTCGACCGAATCCCTCGTGAGCTCAGTTTGGTGTTTTCCTTTCGGCAGTTCTCAGCTTCCGCAGCGAACTGGGACGCAAAGATATCGGAGCATTGTGCTTTTCGCAATATAAATTGCAGCAGCATGATCGAGATCACGCGTATTTGCGGCCGTGTGCCGTGGTTCATCGTTTGACGTTATATTGCGAGGTTTGTAGAGTCGAGGAAGGGCGCGGTGGGTTGAGGCTCGGCCAATGGCCCCGTTTCCCTGCCCCGCTCATCAAACCGGACGTGCGGAACCCCTTTGCTCGCCTTACGAAACTGCATCCGGCCAATACCCAGTCAATATTTTGCTTTGCCAAGTTCCAATAAGGCCGCCGTCTTGCGTCGTCGAGGTCGCATAAGCCGAGGTCTCATGCGCTCCATTCCGTCAAATTCCCCTTGCGGGTGCGAGCGCCGCTCTCTCTCAAAACCTCCAGATTTTCTGGGCAGCAATCGTGTTTCAAATATCTTGAATTATGCGCGGCTACGCATCCGCACCGTCCCTCTCTTCTTACGCCACATCTTACGCCACAAGTTTGCCTTACGCCTGTTTCAGAATGACTTTCTGCGGGGAACTGGCCTACCGGAAAGCTGTGACGCCGCGTTCGACCGCTGTACGTATCAACGCGATCATTTCCCTGCGATCCGGCGCGGGACCACGATTATGGTTCATGCCCATGCAGCCCAGGCCAATCGCCGAAACAACGAGGCCTGAATTTCCCAGTTTGCGCGTTTGCATTTCCCGTCTCCCTGATTTCGTGGAACAGCCTGAGGCTAAAGTGGGTTGTATCCCGGCTTTTTGTAAAGCTGATCCCACTGGCCGGCAATCTCAAGCCTGTAGACCTTTTCCGCCCACTCCACAGGCTCGATGTCTTCGATGCTTACCGAGACGGCGGATTCCTCGCAATCGGCGTTCGTCGCGATAGCTTGTGTGATCGCCTCGGCGATCCGCGCCTTTGTTTGTTCCGACCGACCGGCGGCCAGCTTCAAGATCACGTGCGGCATCGACGCCTCCTCAATAGGCCTGAGCGGTTGGTCGGAACAGGATCTCGTTTATGTCGACGTCTTCGGGTTGACTGATGGCGAAGGCGACGGCGCGCGCGAAGGAATCGGCGGAGATAGCGATTTCGTAGGTCTTGCTGACGCCCGCGGCGACGACGGGGTCGGTGATCGTGTGGGTCAACTCGGTGTCGACCGCTCCCGGCGAGATGATCGTGGTGCGCAGATTGTAGGGCTTGACCTCTTGCCGCAGCCCCTCCGAGATCACCCGGACCGCATGTTTGGTCGCGGCATGGACGACGCCGCCCGGGCCGACCCTGTGACCGGCGACGGAGGACACGTTGATGATGTGGCCGTGCTTCTGGGCGCTCATGTGCGGCAAAGCGGCCGCTATGCCATACAGCACTCCTTTGATGTTCACGTCGATCATGCGGTCCCAGTCGTCGATCTTCAGCAACTCGAGACGCGAACTCGGCATAAGACCGGCATTGTTGATGATCACATCGATACGGCCGTGCGCTTCGACCGCTCGGTCGACAAGACGCTTCACCTGATTGCGCTGAGTTACGTCCGTTTGTACGATCGCCTCGGGCGGCAGCGAAATATCGCTGGCGATCGCCTGCAAGCGATCGAGCCGGCGGGCGCCCAGAACAAGCTTCGCGCCGTCTTTCGCTAGCCGTCTTGCGGCGGCTTCGCCGAGACCGCTGCTCGCGCCGGTGATGACGATCACTTTATCATGAATATTGTTGCTCATGGCTTATCTCTCGATTGCGAAAAAGACGGTGGCGGCCGCAACATAGGTCTCAGGCGCCGTTCGCCGTGTATTGCGAGTCGGTGACGTGCTCCATCCAGTCCACGACTTTGCCGTCGAGCGCCTCCTGGATGGCGATGTGCGACATCGCTGTTTTGGGCGAGGCGCCGTGCCAATGTTTCTCGCCCGGAGGAAACCAGACCACGTCGCCGGGGCGAATCTCCTCGATGGGACCGCCCTCGCGCTGCACGAGGCCCAAACCGAAAGTGACGATCAGCGTCTGGCCGAGCGGATGGGTGTGCCAGGCCGTGCGAGCGCCCGGCTCGAAGGTGACGTGCGCGCCCGCCACGCGCGCCGGCGGCGGCGCGCCGAACAGCGGATCGACGCGCACCGTGCCGGTGAACCAATCGGACGGCCCTTTGCCGGACGGCCGCAAACCGCTGCGATGAATGTCCATGCTCATGCTCCTGTTGGGGTGATGCGAACCGTAGCGGCCCGGGCGCGGTCGCCGATCATCGGCGCGAGATAGAGGCTGCCCCGGTATTTCACTCGGTAGGCCTCGTCGATCGGCTCTTGGATCGAGCCTTCGACGGGCGCGAAGGCGACCTTTCTCGTCAGGCCTCCCGCAACGATCCGTCCGGCATTCTGACGCATCGCCGCCCTATGCCAGCGGGACTTCACTCCGTTGTAGGCTCGGACATAGAGGCCGCCTTCGACACCGACCGACCATATCCAGGTCGGCGTGCCGTAGGTTTTTCCGTCGTCGCGAAACGGCGCGATGCGAAGATCGTCGGCCTCGACGATGCGCTCAAGTTCTTCGTCTGACCATTCCATGCCGATCTAGACTCTGAGTCAGTGTTTGCTCGTCTGCAAGATAGGAGCCAGCATTTGATATGATTAGTGGCTATATGGAAATAGCAGTCATATCGGAGACTCATGAATGCGCCGCGAGGAGTTTGGCGACCTGACGGCCTTCCTGACCGTCGCGGAAGAAAGAAGTTTTACGCGCGCAGCAGCGAGGCTTGGCACATCGCAGTCGGCGCTCAGCCTCACCTTGGGCCGGCTCGAGACGCGGCTGGGCGTACGCCTGCTCACCCGCACGACCCGCAGCGTCGCGCCGACCGAAGCCGGCGAGCGGCTGCTCGGCGCCCTCGGCCCGGCGATCGGCAATATCGAGGCCGTGCTCGCGGCGCTGAGCGAGTTCCGCGACAAGCCCGCTGGGAGTTTTCGCATCACCGCCGGCCAGCACGCGATCGACACCATCTTGTGGCCGCGGCTGTCGAAACGGCTCAAGGACTATCCCGACATCAAGGTTGAACTGAACGCGGAATCCGCGCTCACGGATATCGTCGCGGAGCGGTTCGACGCGGGCGTGCGTTTGGGCGAGCAGGTGGAAAAGGACATGGTCGCGGTGCGCATCGGGCCCGACGCCCGCATGATCGTCGTCGCCGTCCCCAGTTGTTTCGCCACACGGCTTCCCCCCATGACTCCGAGGGAATTGACGCACCACACCTGCCTGAATCTGCGGCTGCCGACCTACGGCGGCTTCTACGCCTGGGAGTTCGAGAAGGACGGGGAAGCGATCCGCGTTCGCGTCGACGGGCAGTTCGCCTTCAACGGCGTACCGCAGCTATTAACGGCGGTCATTGACGGCTTCGGCCTAGCCTATCTTCCCGAGGACGTCTGCAAGCCCTACCTCGCGGACGGACGGATCGTGCAAGTCCTCGACGATTGGTGTCCGACTTTCCCGGGTTACCACCTTTACTTCCCGAGCCGCCGACAACCCTCGCCTGCCTTCGCGTTGATCGTCGAAGCTCTACGCTACAGAGGCTGAGGGTGGCCGCTCATTCGATGCCACGCAAGCCGAGCACCTTGTAGAGATATGATCGCGAAATGCCGAGTTCTTCCGCGACGCGCTTCTTGTTGCCTTTGTGTCTGGCCATCGATTGCGAGACCACCTCGGTCTCCAGCACAGCAATCGCACTTTGCATCGTCGTGGGCTCTCCGGAGACGTTGACCGGGGGAATTGCGCTTACGCGCTCGGACCTTGGCGAGACCGCCAATTCTAGTTTGTCCTGGACCGGTTGATCCCAGACGTCCCCATGTTGGGCGAGAATGTCCGCGGTGATCAGGCCATCTTCGGCGAAGATGAAACCCCTCTCGACTTCGTGACGAAGCTGGCGAACGTTTCCCGGCCATCTTTGGTCCACCAGATAAGCCATGGCGTCCGACGTAAAGCGCGGTGTGGGCCGCGCATGACGTTCTGCGATTCCGGTCAGAAAATGTTGGGCCAGGTCGGGAATATCGCTTATGCGATTTCTCAGCGGCGGCACTTCGACAATGATCGCGGAAATGCGATAGTAGAGATCGAGGCGGAACTTGCTTTCGCCGACCAATCGCCGCAGATCGCAATTGGTCGCCGCGACCAACCGAAAATCGACTTCGTGCGCCCGATCGCTGCCGATACGCTCCACGCGTCGGTCCTGCAAGACGCGCAGCAGCTTAACTTGAACTTCCATCGGCATGTCGCCGATTTCATCGAGGAAAATCGTGCCGCCCGCGGCCTGTTCGAACTTGCCCTTATGGCCCTTTTTGTTGGCGCCGGTGAACGCGCCGGCCTCGTAACCGAACAACTCGGACTCCACCAGCGTCGCGGGCAACGCGGCGGCGTTCACCATCACCATGGCGGCGTCGCGACGCGGGCTCAATTGGTGCAGCGAGTGAGCGACCAGTTCCTTGCCCGTGCCGCTCTCGCCGGTGACGAGGATTGGAACATCCAGCGGCGCAACCTTGATGATTTCCGAGCGCAACTTGCGCATCGCCGGCGATTCGCCGATCAAATTCTCCAGGCCGTAACGACGCTCGCGAAGCACAGCCGCCTCGCGTTTGTAGAACTCCACTTCGCCTTCAAGGCTGTTCAGCCGGCGAACGATCTTTTCCAGCCGCTCCGGCCCTTTGAACATCACTCGGCCGACAGCGCCGACGAGTTGGCCGTTGCGTTTGATGGGAATGCGCGAGACGATGCGCTCCAATCCCCGCATCCGTTGAATCTCGCCGATCTCCGCCTTGCCGGTTTCGACAACGCGGTCAAGCCTGGTGTTTTCGATGACTTCGCGAACCGGCTTGCCGATCGCTTCGCCATGCTTCAGCCCGAAGAACTGCTCGTGCACGGGGGAGATGTAGGTGACGCGCTTCTTGGCGTCGACGACGGTCATCGCCTCGAAGGGGTCGGCGAGCATGTGCTCGATGACGTCATACGCAAAATCCACCGACGCGATGAAATCCATGACGATCTGGCCGGGCGCTTCGCTGACGACGAGCAAGTCGCCCTGAGCGAAGGGATTGACCAGCAGCGCATAATTCTTGCGGTCAAGGATGAGCGGTTGAATACGCTTCTGCCGCGCCTCGTCCAGCCACGCCTTGTCCTGCGCCATCGCGCCTATCCGCGGATCGTCGCCCATTCCCGCGGAGAAGCCGATTTTGCGGTTTTTGTCCACGAAAACGACACCAGTTATCGCTGAACCGGTCAAGCGATCCTCCCGTGCATGGGCGCTTCGGGATCTCTGTCCCAAAGTGTCGCCATGGGCGACATATTTACGGCGCGTCCGGCCGCAACGCAAGGGGCTTGGAAAGCACTCGAATTCGGAGCGTCGAACCCGGCCCGGCGCGCCGCCAGGACGGAGACCCCCTAAATGCGATATACCCTGCTGGCCGTTTGGCTGAAGATCGCGCGCTTCTCGTCTGACGAACATCCCGAGGTCAGCCGCTTGAACATGTTCCAGACGGTTGAATAACCAAAGCCGGCCTTATCAACCGGAAAGTTGGACGCGACCATGCACCTTTCGGCGCCAAACAGTTCGAAACAGGGTTCGATGAAAGGCCGCCATAGCTCCGCCAATTCCGCTGAAGTCGGCGGCCTGGACGCGGAGCCGAAATCGCAATTCGCCAGCGTCATGAGGATGCCGCCGAGTTTTACGCGAACGTTCGGACATCGTGCGAGCGCCTTCATCGAGGCGAGCCAGTCGGCGCGCACCTCATGCTCGCGTCCCGAATAACTGCCGTGCCCGACCGGGCTACCAGAATGAATGAGTACGATCTCGGCCTCGGGGACGGCGCGCGCCATTTCCGTGACGTCCGAAATCTGCGGGTGGTAGACGCTGGCCTCAAAAATCAAACCTCTTCGAGCCACTTTCCTCAAGCCGCGTTGGAACTCCGGACCCAGGAAGAGGCCCGGCGCATCGGCGCTGACCACGCCTTTCACCGCGGGATCAGGGTCCCATTTGGCGCGTTGGCGCACGCCGCGAAATCTTCCGTTGGCGGCCTCGACATGCGCGTCGAGAACCTCGTCGAGAACATCGCCTGAGCGGAGGTCGGCGTTGCCGATGATCCCCGCGGCGGCGCGGGTCGAAGTGTATCGGCCGCTGTCGGCGATCGCCGCCATGCCGACCGCGAATTCCGTTTCGCCAATGCATTTCAAATGCTCGGGCCCCAAGGCGCGGTACATCGATCCGCACTCCACGTAGACCGACGCGTCCACCCTGTGCCCGCACGATCGCAAGTCCCTGGCGTAATCTTCGACGAAATAATGATAACCGGTTTGATGATGCCAAAGATGCATGTGGGCGTCGATTATCGGCAGATCCGGCTCCAGGGCGGCCTCGGGTATGGCAAGCGCGAGCCATTCTTCGTTCGGCGGCTGCGTGCGCCCAAAATCCGTCGGCTTCGAGCTCGAAGTCATGGCGTTCCCGCGGCTTCAGATTGTTCTCAAATTGGTCAGCTTCGAAGGCACGAAGTTGAACTGACGACCACCGTCGATCAACAAGTCCGCGCCCGTTATGTAGGAACCCGCCCGCGAGGAAAGATATACGATCGCTTCCGCAATGTCGGCGACTTCGCCAAAGCGGCCCAAAGCGACATGGGCAAGCTCTCGCGCCTTTCGGTCCCCGTCCTGGCTCATGCGCTCGACGCCGCCGGTCCCGCCGATCGGCCCCGGCGCCACGGTATTGATGAGAATTCCGGCATGCGCCCATTCGACGGC
>Ga0302156_10003950_pt1 | contig 11140 bp, 13 predicted proteins | sample I_Bog_N3_2_FD_193503 | JGI IMG/M metagenome (GOLD analysis project Ga0302156, IMG submission 193503) | Peat permafrost microbial communities from Stordalen Mire near Abisko, Sweden - I_Bog_N3_2 | ecosystem: Environmental > Terrestrial > Soil > Wetlands > Peat | place: Sweden: Abisko, Stordalen... | reverse complement strand
AAGGAAGTCGCCGCTTGGCAGGCGGACCGCAACAAGCGTCACACAAAGGCAGATTGGCAATTCACCACCGCCGATGCCCGCATCAAGCTCAAGCGGCTTTACCCCTCATTTTGAGCGACTCGGGCCACTCGTGCATACCCATAAATCATGGGTTTGTTATGCACATAGTTTATGCAACGGAAAAGCCCCTAGATTTCAAAGCTCCGTTTTTGGTTCATAATTCTTGAGATGCGCACCAAAGGTCAGCTTTGGTTGATGGAAAGCGGTCGTAGGCGGCAAGTGGCCGCAATGTCGGCTACGTGCCCATAGCCGCCCTTGGACGAGGTGCTGGACATCTGAACTTTCCTCCAGATCGCTCCCTTGGTAGGTTCGGTTTGATGGAAACGATTCGCCGCGCCGTACCGGTTGCAGCGGTGACCGGCCTGGCCCCGCGTTTGACTTCAAGAACCTGGTTCTACAGGAAGCCGCTTGCCGCGATGGAAACACTGATGGGTCTGCCATGAGCAGAGAATCGGACCGCATCGAGGGTATCATTCGCGGAGCACTTACCGCATCGCCCAGCAGCACCTTCACCGTCGAGGACCTGGCGGGCATCGGCTATCCCGGCATCAACCGGGTTGAGAAGAGGCACTACGTTGCCGTGCGCCGGGCAGCTTACAAGGTTGGCGGTGATCTGGGCTGGTTGAGCAGGAAGGCAGAACAGACAGATAGTCCGCTCGTGTTCTTCAACCCGTTCGACGTGCATTCCTATGCGATGGGCTGGCTCCGTGAGGACCACCCGAATTGGCATGTCCCGATAGAGATACTGGAGCGGCGGCTCAGTGACCCGAATGACCCTCAGTCGCGGTGGGAGTGGGTGCAGCCGGGCGGGGCATGGTGGCAGCACGTCGAGATCGCCAAGGCACACCGCGATGGCCACCATGAACAAGCCGAAGCTATGGCGTGGGAATTGGAGGCGATTGTCAGAGCGTGGGCGGCTGCCCGGCAGCCGAAACCCCGGGAGCCATGGAAATTTGGTTTGTAGCCTGACCGTCGATCTCTCGCGCGTTGGCTCTACGGACGTCCGTGCGGACAGGTCCAGGCTGCTACAACGCCTCTGGGGGCCAATTTCGTCAACTTGCGTGCGTTGGCTTACGGCTTTGGCTGGTTCATTATTCTTGAATTCTGAACCACCGGCGCCACGGCGGGACGTCGCGGAAACAAAAAATCAATCGCCGCGCCACGCCGCCCACAGCCGCGAGAGCAGACTGCGTGCTCGCCGGGCCGCCTCCGCCTGGCGGAGTTGCCGCAATTGTGCCGCCTCCGCCTGGATGGCGATCTGCACGGCGCGATCCATCGGGACAATGTTCTCCGCCGCTGCCTCCGCCACCACGCGCGCTTTCCGTTCCGCCGCAAGAGCCGCTTCGGCACGGGCGATCAGCATAGCCGCCCGGTCCCGCTCTCTGGTGGCCGCCGCCTCCGCCGCCACCCTGGCCTGCTCCGCATCGCGTGCCCGCTTTTCGGCCCGCTCGGCTCGTTGTTCGGCCGCCTTCACCCGCTCGCGCAACGCACGGGATACCGCCACCTGTCGGTCGGACTGACTATCCGATGACACCTCCGCGAGCTTCTCTCCCACAGACTGGAATGCATCATGGGGGACAAGAAGCCGGACCTGACTCTGCTGGCCCGGCTGTCGCCGCCATCGCCGCTGTCGGGCAAGCCGATCGACCGATCCTTTGCTGATTCCTCGCGCGGTCGCCAGTTCGGCAACCGTCATCCATTGACCGTCCGGGCAGGCTGCTCTGGTTGTCCATACCGCAGTGGTATCCCATCTCGGGTGATGTGCTTGCGACACAGGCTGGTCTATTCGGCTCGCGTCGGGCAAGCGCGCCAGAACGGCAAGCCCGGATACGCCTTCCTGCCCCCGACAATGGCGGGGATGGCGATTACCACCTCTCACCCGGAACGCGCCCGCGGCGCTGGGGGCGGCACGCCACGTACTTGCGGCGCAAGGCGCCGGCGAATGTCAGCACCGGGGTCGTCTGACCGGCCGGCGACAGGCTCTCCGGAGCGCCTCCCGGCGCCGCCGGGCAGGCCGTCGAAACTCACCACATGGCTGGCGTGTCATCTCACGTGTCATCTCGGTCAGGCCAGGAATGCCGTCACCGTCAGCCACCCGCTCAACAGAAGAGCTGCGGTCATGTAAAGGCGGAACCGCGCTGGATAATGCAGCGCCTGGTAAACGGCGATCAGCACACGCGGTGGCGTCGCCATCAGGGCGACGCCCTTGATCAGCGTCAACCAACCCAACAGCGTCACGGCAACGGGTAGAGCTCCCCCTGACCACACATTGTGGCCGACCACCAGGGCTGCGCCGCCGGCCATGGTGAAGATGCCGGTGACCAGAATCAGCCCGGGGCTTTCCATCATCGCGTTGATCGCTTCCAGCGACGCCTTGGGCCTGGCCACGAGCACGCCACACATCAGCAGACAGAAAAGACCGAGGAACTTTGCCAGAAAGAGGGTGAGTGGCGACATTGTTCTTCCTCCTCCGCGCGGGATGTCGAGGGAACGCCGCTTCAGCTTATGTGAATCGTCGAATGCATTGGAGCCGAAATCGTCAGAGAACCGCGGCAATGGACCTGGGCGGATCACCGGCGGCGCTGGTCGCCGTGCGGCAGGGTTTCGGGGAGATCCGGAATGCCATACAGCACGATGGCGCTGTCCGAGGCGCTGGAATACGCGAGAAAAACGTATTCGTTCCAATAATTTGGGTTGGATCCTCGCTTGAACAACGCCTTGCGGCGAAGCGCCGTTTCCTCGAGCGTCCCCAACTGCGGCAGTCCCCGCTCCTGACGCTCGAAGAAGGCGCGCCAGTCCTTCTCGGTCGTGCCGCGCAGGACATAGGGAGACGTAAAGGCAACGCCGTGCGCGAATGCCTCGGTCAGAGACGGCAGCAGCCTGACGTACCAGAGTTCGCCCTTGGCCCCCCGATACCCAGACGGCACGATGCACCGGTATACATGGTCATCCAGGATGTCGCGCAGACCAACCAGGCCGTCCTGCCAGCCGAGATGTTGGTATATGCCCATGGCCGATCCACCCATCGCCGCAAGGGTCGATGCAAAATCGGCGGACATACCAAAGGCCCGGCCGATCTCGATCGCACAGGAGCAGATGGTCTCGCCGGTCGCGGCGACTGGTTGGTCGAGCAACGCCCAGGAGGTGAAGAACGTGACACTCACCGGGCTCATCGGCGGCCAGCCCGGCAGGTAGGTTTCCTCGGCATCGCCGACCACGGCGGTGAAATTCTTGAATTCCCGCAGTGTCGAAGCCAGTTCCGAGAACACCGACAGATAGTTCTGGGCTCTCGAATAAGCGGCGTGCAGCGGATGGCTTCCGCCGGCGACCAGGCTCTCAATGCTCTTGACCTCGGCCATCAGCTGGCGTGCCGCCGGCCGGCCCTGCACGAAGTTGCGCAGCTTCAGCACCCCGGGGCGAACGGACTGGCGCATTCCGGCGGCGAGGTCTTCGGCGATCCTATTGGTCATCTGTCCTCGGTGAACCGGCCGGCACGCGCCGTTCCGCACGGGCTTCTACAAGCCGGGCGCCACTTCGACCATGTAATCCCAACCGCCGGTACCGCGGCTTTCCTCCAGAGCGCGAGTGATGGCGCGGATGCGGGCCGGCGTGTCGTTTGGCCCGCTCATAAAGAAGGGCTTGCCATCCCTGCCGAACGTAAAGGTCTCGGTGCAGGCGCCAGCATCGACGTCGCCGAAAATGGCCTCGATCGCGGGGGTGTCTTTCGCCGCGGGCAGCCCCAGACCGGCCGCATAGGCGGCGGCATCCCGGATCAGCTTGCGCGCGCGGGCGGGTTCGACCTCGATGAACCGCTGCGCCTCGTCCTGCCCGGCCAGGCGGGATCGCAGTTCGTTCTCGCCAATCTCCGTATAGAAGACGTCCTTGATCCCGAGGCAGAAAACGTCGATCAGAAAATAGGCGCAGCCGAGCAGCCCCGACGGCAGCGCGCGCGCCACGACGACGTGGCCCATGCCGATGTCGAACAGGGTCGACGGCATCAGGCAGCGGACGAACGGCCCCTTTGACGCCACCCTGATGCGGCCCACCAGACTGGCCGACGACACTTCGAGCTTCTTCTTCTCGACGACCACCGCCTTCCGGCGAGCGGCCTTCGCCGCCAATTTGCGCTGGCGTTGCGCGGCATCTGCCATAGCCAGGATATCTCCGCTTGCGGTGCCTGCGAATCGGGCTGTTCCCAGGCGAACGTAACCGTCTCTGCCCGGTCGGGAAAGAGAACGGAATCCCGGATATCGAACCCACGCGAAGACCGTTCAGAATGTGATGGTTACCGTGGACCGACCTGTTTGCAAAAGCCGGCGTGTGCGGTCGGGGCGGGCAAACGTCCAGCTACCAGCCCACTCATTCTGGACGGTCTCATGTGACGACGCCGAACGCACGGCTGACTTGGAGCCGTCGGCTGTTCTTCAAGGCGGCGATCCCTGGCCGCCGAGCGGCGCTATGGTAGGCGCCGACCAAGGACCCGCGCCATGCCCAAACCCAAGCCGCCATCCCCTCCGCCGCCGTCGCCCGAAAGTGATGAAGACCCCATCTGGGGAGACCTGTTCAGCCACATCCGCCGCCCCGCGCAGAACCCGTCACCTGCGACCGAGACATCTAAACCAGTGTCAGCGCCGAAGCCGAGCGCGCCGACCAAGCCGAGGAAGCCAGCTGCCAAGCCCAAGGAGTAGGTTCTGTGCCCGATTACGGCCAGACTTGCCCGCCACGTCCAGGCCGCCCATGTTCCCGCACACGTCGGGATAAGCGCTGCCCTCGCCACCCTGATCCGGAGGCCGCATGAGCGATTACGAGACCGACATCCTGCAGTGGTCAGAGCACCAGGCCGCGCTGCTGCGCCGTGTCGCGGCCGGCGACCGGATCAACAACGACGACTTGGACTGGCCGAACATCATCGACGAGGTTGAGACCGTGGGACGCAACGAGCTTCACGCGGTCGAATCGCTGCTCGTCCAGACGCTGCTGCACCTTCTCAAGACCCAGGCGTGGCCGCAGTCGTCGGCGGTCCCCGGCTGGCAGAAAGAAGTCCGGGTGTTCAAGATGCAGCTCCGGCGACGGTTCGCCCCATCCATGCGGCAGAAGATCGACCTGGCAGACCTCTATGCGGAAGCGCTGCTGTCTCTGCCGGACACAATCGACGACCAGGCCCCGTTGCCGGTGCCGGACGTCTACACGGTGACGCTGGACGATCTGCTGAGCGAGCCGTGATCTCGCTGGCAGCCTGGGCGGCGGTGGAAGGAGCTATCTCTTGTTCATGCCCATGCTGCTCAGGTGCACCAACCCCCTCGACGAACGTTGAGAGAGTGCCGGCCAAACATATGGCATCCGCTCCAGAGGCGACGACGCTACAGGAACCCGCTCCCCGCATGGTCCCGGTAGACCTGGGCGTCGCGCACGTAGCCGGCGAGCACCTGCAGGCTGCGGTGGCGCGAGATCTCCTGGATTTTGAAGATGCTGGCGCCGGTCCGCGCCGCGCTGGTGATGAAGCCCGCCCGCAGCGAATGGCCGCCGAACAGCGCCGGATCGTAACCGGCGGCCTTGGCGACGGCCTGGACCAGCCGAGCGACGGCGCGGTCGCTCATCGGCTCGTCCGTCACCTGACCGGCCCGCCTGATCCGGCGGAACACGAAGCCCTCCGCCACCCGGCCGGCCGCCAGCCAGGCATCCAGCGCGGCCACCGGGCGCAGGCGGTCGCCGTGCGGAATGGCCACCACCGCCCCCTCGCCTTCCTGGTCGGCTTTGGATTGCCGAATCACCACCCGGATGCCTTCGGCATCCCGCCGGATATCCTCGACACGGAGGGCGACCAACTCCGAGCGCCGGAATGCGCCGGCGAAACCGATGGCGAGCACCGCGCGCGCCCGCACGACGCGCAGCCGGTCGCCGGTGCAGACGCGCAGCATGTCGCGCAGCATGTCGGCATCGGCCGCGGCCTTCTGCGCCGGCGGCGCAGCGCGCGACCGCCGGATACCGGCCATGACCTCGGCGATCGCCCCGGCACCGTCGGCGCGCTGCGGCGGCTTGTGCCCGGCGCGCTTGTGCGCCCAGCCAATGGCGGCCAGCCGACGGGTGATGGTGGCCGGTGCGCGTCCGGCCTCGGCCTCGCCGGCGCAGAACCGCGCCACCGCCACCGGATCGGCGGGAAGCGGCGGCACACCGCGGGCGGCGCACCAGGTTTGAAAGCGCTTCCAGTCGGCGTCGTAGATCAGCCGGGTGGACGTGGCGCGGCTGGCAGCGGCATAGCCGCGCGCGGCGTCTGCCTCTTCGTACAATTCCGCCGGAATGCCGCCCGCCGCGCCCGGCACGATGTCGTCCATGCCTCCCCTCCCCCGCTGCCCTGCCGGCTCCGGTGCTAACCGCCGGCCGCCTGCGCCGGGACTCCGGCGCCCCATTCTGTCCGAGAATCTTACTTTTGTCCGAGAATATTCATTCTGTCCGGGAACTTCGATTCTCGGACAGATTTCGGCCGCGCGGATTCTGGCCGAAAACCCTTATCGCGCCTCAGTCGGCGCTGCCTTATTCGCCGGCGGGGCGCGGAAATCCGCCATCGCGAGCGATGAAATCCTCCGGAGGACGTCGATCGCGAGAAGGCGACATCCATCGATGTCCCGTCCGGCGCAGGGCGGAACGCGACGGCGGATTTGTCGGGGCTGCCGGCATGACCCCCCCACCCCCCGGCCGCCCGGCCGGTCCTCAGCCGCAAGCGCCTACGGCAGCCACAGCACGTCCGCGATCTCCGGCGGAATGGAGCTGGCTGCCATGTCCGCCGGCGCCCACAGATGCGGAAAAAGCCGCTCGCTCTGCCCCAGCGGGAACGCCACCTTCAGCGGGGCGTCCTTCGCCCCGGTCAACATCCCGCGGTCTACCAACGGCCTGATCAGGCGGCGGGCCTGCCGATCGCTGGTCCCTACCAAGCCGGGCACGTCGCCGCGTGCCACCTCGCCAAACAGCACAGCCGCCTCCAGCACTCCGGCGACGCGCGGATCCAGCCGCTCACCGGCGGCCTCGGCGGCGACGAATTCTCGAACCCGCCGCGCCAGCGCCTCCGGCGCAAGGAGACTCTGCATGAACCGCACCTGGTCGATGCACGCCGCCAGGAAAAAGCCGCAGAACTCGGCAAGGCGGCCATCCGACAGAATGCCGCGGCCATCGAGCGCACCCTGCGGTGGTGCATCAGCACGGGCCAAATAGGCCTGGTAGGCACTTACGTAACGCGCCAGGCCGCGCGACACTGACCACAGGGCCGAGCCGACGCCAGACCGCCGCAACAACGCATGCGACATCAGGCGGGCCGTGCGACCGTTGCCGTCGGCGAAGGGGTGCACCCAAAGCAGGCGGTGATGGAGACCGGCAATGGCGACGAGACGATCAGCTCGGCCAAACCGTTCCGGCGCACCATCGTCGAGTCTCGACATCCAACTTCTCAGTTCGCCAGGCGGCGGCGGGACATGGTTTCCGACTTCGGCATACTCGCTGCGTAATTCGCCCGGACGCACCTCGACGCGCCGACCGGCTGTGCGTTCCTCAACCCAGCACAATTCCGCGGGCAGACGTTCGTAGAAGCGACGATGGATCTCCACCGCCAGGTCGGACGGCATGGCGATGCCATCGAGTTCGCCGGCATCGATGGCTGCCTGCACCGCGATATGGGCGGTGGCTTCGAGTTGGAGGTTGCGCCGTCGCGGTTCTGGAGCGAGTTCCGCTTTCAACGCCCGCTCGATGTCGATCGGGCGCGTGTCGTGTCCCTCGATCAGATTCGAGTAGTAGCAGTTCATGCCCCGCACGAGGTCGCCAATGGCATTGGCCGTGCCGGAAGCCAGCCGGCCGGCCAAGCCGGCAGCCTCCGACCCGAGCACGTAGGCGAGGTCACGCAAGTTGCTCCAGGCAGGTTGTTCCTGCCCGGGCACCAGGGTCAGGGAGGCTGGACCTGCATTACGCACTGCCATATGGCCGGCTCCAAGGGTCCGGCATCTATCTGATTTAAAAATCGGAAAGTCCATAACTAACCGACTGAATGACCGGCTTTATGGCCGGCCATCGGTCAGAATTCTCCTATCGTCATCACGAAAGGCCGCATCGATTCTGGCACCTGCTGCCCATAGTCTATCGCAATACCACCGAAATCGAATTCCCTGATGTGCTCGGCCCCCGAAGGACCAAGAGTATGTCAAGATGATGACCTAAAATAAGAGGGAGGAAGGAGACCGTACAATTTCTTGTATAGCCTTCTTATATGACCTGCGTCCGCGGAACGGACGGATCTAACCTCCTAAATTGAGCGAAAGGAATTCTGAGAATTCCGCGGACTCTGCAATCAAAATCCCAGCTTTTGATTGAGTTGGCTAGCTGTGCCAGCGGCGCTAGCATAGCTAGCTAGCCTCGCTATCACAGCTAGTATATTGTCCTATCATAGTGGGTAAGGTAATTTACATGGCGGCGGAAGATAGGAGCATGCGTGCATGACCGGCAGGATCATCACCATCGGCAGTTCGAAAGGCGGCGGAGGCAAAACGTGCCTTTGCTGCTGCCTCGCACCCAACCTCGCCGTCCATGGGTACCGCGTCGGCGTCATCGACGCGGATCCGAATGCCGCCTTCTATGCATGGCATGCCGGATACTCAGGGCCGCCGATCCGGTGTCAGGCCGAAGCTCGGGATGTCCCGGTGGTTGATTTGGCTCAGGCTTGGGCTAATGAGTTGGATGCCATCCTCATCGACACGGCCGGCTTCGGGAACTTGACCGCAGCCGCGGCCATGGGCGCCGCTGACTACGTCCTGGTGCCTTGTATGCCGGACCGTGGGTCAACAAGGGAGGCGGCTAAGACGATAGCAAAGGCAGCTTCACTAGCGCGCGCAGCTAGACGCGCTATACCAGCTAGTGTCATTTTGTCTCAGTGGAGGATCAGAGGAGTGGCCGAGGCAGCGGCGTTGGAGGATCTGGTCGACTACGGCGTCACGTCGGTCTTGCAGACCGTCCTGCCGGAACGCGCGGCATTTCGCCGAATGTCTTTCGACAGCAAAGGATTGGTTTCGGGCCCCATCGGACACACAATCGACGCTATGATAGACGAGCTATGCGAGCTAGGAGCGTTATACAAACTAGGGGAAACTGGAACGGGAGTGGCGGCATGAGCATTCGTCGGACGCCAGTGGACCGGCCGGGCGGCGCTGAATTGGTTAGACGGATTGCCACCGAGACCGATGAGTTGCCGCCGGTTCGGCGTGAGCCTGGAGAGCGTCGGCCGTCTTCGAGCGCTACGGAGCAGGTTAACTTCCGCGCGTCGCCGGAGCTTGCGCGCCTGCTGGCCCGGCTTGCGGTGGACCAGGGGTCCATCCGCTTGGTGATCGCGCGCTTTCTCCAGGATGCTGGGCACGCTGTGCCGGAATGCGACCTAGCGCCTCCACCTGGTCGCAGGAGACTGTAGGACGGTGATTATCGTCGTGAATTTTTACCTACCAAAACCGGAATTGATCCGTTGTCACCAAGCCAAGATTTTCCGTGGCGAGATGGGTGGGGACGACGGATGGAGCGTAAGACCGGCCTCCGATGTATCAACCTTTGCGGCCGGATAGACGGATAGGGCGAGTTGAAGGTTGCCCAAGAAAAGCCGCCTGAAATCTCTAACTCGTTCTACACCAAGTCCGAATTGCCCCTTCAATGCTTTCCAGGAAACGGGCGTTGGCCGTTCTAGGACATGCAGGCGGTACGCCAGCCAAGCATAGACGTCAAGGCCCATCGAGTTGTTTGATAGCGCCCGGACTGCGCTGTCTGCCAATGGGACCGGGTGTTTCTTGAGTTGGGCAAAAAAGCTGTCAGAAAGCCTAGCGTTTTCAATAAATACGCCGCAGCTTTCCTCTTTGTCATCGAACATGGCCATCTCGACGATGTTTTGATTGACGAGGCCGATTTTGGTGCCGCGCTGCACTTGAAATGTCATACGACAACGCGCGATGCGTTCTGCCTGATCGCGAACTAAGGCGATGTTTTTTCCTCCCCACGGGAGGTTCATTCTTTTGAGCCATTCTCGCATGCTGTGACCTAACAGTACTTGCGGACTGCCTGTGCGCAGTGCTTCGGATTGCAAAAAGAATAGGATCATGCGGGCTTTAGAACCGTAGGGCACACCGACGGGAACAGGCTCGTTTCCAGACCCAAAGCGCATTCCAGGCTCGACAATCAATCCGCTGTTTTCGGTTTTGATTTGCCAACCTTTGTCATCTGGGAGTCGCTTATGTGGCAAAGCGGCCTGACACCAGCCGGAGTAGAGGTAACCAATGCCACTTTCCTCATCACCGAGATATGCGGAGGCCGCCTCGATAACATCACGAGGGTGCCCGAGATCTAGGGCACCCTGTTTGCCATGAGCGAGGATGATGTCGTGAACAGCTCCCATGGCTCAACCATGGCACAGGGTTATCCCTCGCGGGAGTGGGAACTCTTGTCGCTCAGGCTATTAGGAAGGCTATTTGATTCTTGTACTTGTATGTGCGACCAAAGTTCCCGGGATAACTCTGGTAACCCATTGATTTCTATCAACCGGTCCACATCGGCTGCGCGACAAGAGTTCCCGCTTGGGGCGACAAGAGTCCCCACCTGCCTTGTGGATAAACATACCGACTCGGTGTAGTGACTTTTGTCGATCCCTCCGGCGCGCTAAGCCATTGATGTATATGAGCCGAGAAAGGGGTGGTGGGAACTCTTGTCGCGCCCACGGCCGACGCAACGCATTGATGCGCGACGATCGCGCGACAAGAAATCCCACCCCAGTGGTCATTATGGTTCAACGACTCTAATGGGTTGCGCGACGTTCCTCACTTCGTATGCGACTAGGGGCTCGCCGACGGGTAGCGAATGGCAGATCCTTTGGCTGCGTTGAATACGGCAACAGCGACGTGGCGGGGGCTCCGGCAGCCGCGGGAACCCGCGCATTCACGGCTGCATCGGGGGGGGTGTGATACCAACCCGCGTAAAGGCGGACTCATCCCGAGGAGAGGGGGGATTCCCATGAGAGCGCATCTCTGGTTCGATTCCGGGTATGGAATCGAACCGGGGTGGCAGGCAGATG
>Ga0302156_10003937_pt1 | contig 11159 bp, 9 predicted proteins | sample I_Bog_N3_2_FD_193503 | JGI IMG/M metagenome (GOLD analysis project Ga0302156, IMG submission 193503) | Peat permafrost microbial communities from Stordalen Mire near Abisko, Sweden - I_Bog_N3_2 | ecosystem: Environmental > Terrestrial > Soil > Wetlands > Peat | place: Sweden: Abisko, Stordalen... | reverse complement strand
GGAAATCGCCCGAAATGCGAAATACACTGCTCCCCTCAGCTGCCGAGCCCGTCCAGCCCCAGCCAATTCGTAAAAAACCATTATTGTTGATACCAAAAATGCTAGTTCCGCCCCAGCTTGTGCGTCCAAATATATAGCCGCTTGGTCCCAGAGCGTCGGCAGCTACGCCACCGATAGCGGGAAAATCTAACATCGCGCCGGTCACTGTCACGAAAGCATTCCCTACCACATTCATCGCTCCATTGTATTGCGCGAAATCAGGGTTTGTGGCGATGAGTGCGTAGTTGAAGCCAGTGGCATCAGGAGATAAATCGTTCGGCGCGTCCGAGTAGAGACCTGTCGCAGTGATACCAGCGGTTATATCATTTGGATCATTCGACACTGTGCTCGGACACAATCCCATCGGATCCGTCAACGACACCGGATTCCCTCGGACATATGCATAGTCAAACCCGCCGACTAATTGCGTCGATACCAAACATAAATTCCGACGACAGCAACAATGGCTTCGCCAACTAGAAGTGTCCGCCAATCGGTGGAATTAATCGAACCGCCATGGGTAGCAAGTCCCGATAACGCAATAAGAGCTGGTAGACCAATTAGGATGAGAAAAAACGCGGTCGTCGCCAATGGTCTTCGAAAGAAGGCAATTCTGATCAAATTCCCGTTACTTGTTGGCAGTGCACGACTACTGTTATCTTCAGGCACGGTACGGCTCTGGTTATTTGCATTTCTTTCGCGGACAATTCTCGCCCAAAACATGTAAGAGATATAACCGCCGCCAGCCAGTCCGACTAGAAGACGAAGTGCCAAGAACGAATGCGCTACGCTCGACTTCGATGTGACCCAATACTTATAGATCGACCAAGCAATAACTGCCAGCCCCGCAAGAAGCCCAAACCATGCAATCCAGACGGAAGTATTTCCTCGGTAGTCTCGCGACATAGATTGATTCATCACCTCGGACAGGAGGACGGAGTGGCGGAATTTGCTGGAGACGACAATGGCGTACTTAACGGAGATGCCCCCGCCGAATCCACCATCGGCCCCGCTGTTGTCCCTACTAAAATCGCCGCGTTCACAATGCTGGCTGTCTCTCCTGTCGCTCCCAGTACACCTTCCCCAAGCGCCACAGCTTTTACACCTATTGCTGCATTGATAATGTTGCCTATAATCTGTCCCGCCGCTCCACCGAAATAATTACCAAGGTTGCCGAGCACGGTACCTTGGTCTTCTCCCGTAATTCCCTGGGTAATAAGAGACGTTCCATCCTTAATCGCGAGCCCGCCAACTCCCACATTAGCTAACCCTGGCGCTATGGCCACAAGTGAGACGCCTCCCGTCTCTGGGGTGCCGACGATCCCAGCAAGAACCTCCACAGTGCCAGCGGTCGATTGAACAAGCCCAGCAGCAGTTTGAACACTACCAGCAACAATTTGCCCCCAGTTATATAAACCCAACGGGTCCAAGAAGGTAATAGGATTTCCCCCGACATAGGCATAAACAGCTCGCCCCGACACGAGTTCATCGTAACGCGGGCGACTTTTCCAAGGCAGTTCAGCGGCTAAGGATGGAAGAACGAAGGCGCGATCCCCTGGCTAAATCGGTTTTTGCCCAGACGCGAGTTTTCGCCTAACAGGTCGGCGGGTCAAGGGCGATCTGGCCGTCCTGGCGCGGCGCCCCTTTGATGCAAACGGCAGCCGCCGGTCTATCCTGCATACAGTCGTATTCAGCGACCGAGTGCAGCAGCCCACGGGCCACAACGTGGCCCCTTAGCCGCTCCGAGGCTATCCTGCATGTCAGAGATTTTGGCACCAGATCGATCCGGGATCGCGGCGCCGACAGCGCCGCTCTGGCGGGCACGGGCATAGTGTCAGTTATGCGGCGGAGGCGGACAGCGCTCGGGCCGTTCCTGCGGCCCGACGCTGCGCATAACGCGACATTATGCCTGGGACCGCTCCGATCTCCTTCCGGGCGCGCCCTCCGGAGGCTTTACTCTTCGAGGCCGGCCTCGTCTTGAGCGGGCGCGCAGGACGCGCACCCGCTCGGCACCTAAACATAACGCTCGGATATTATGCGCAGCGGCCCCAAGGGTCCGCCGTCCACCTCAGCGGCCGCATAATTCGCGCTATGTTCACGTGCCTCAGGCGTCGGGGTTCGGCTCGGCCTCGGGCGCACCGCGGTGCAGTTTCGCCGGGTGCGTGGCGTCGTGGATCTCGCGCAGTTTGTCGATCGAGACGTGGGTATAGATCTGCGTGGTTCCGAGATCCGCGTGACCGAGGAGAGCCTGGATGAAGCGCGTGTCGGCGCCGTTCTCCAGCATGTGCGTCGCGCACGCATGGCGGAACAAGTGGCAGGCGCCGGGCTTGTTGATGCCGGCGAAGTGCATGTATCGACGCACCCGCTCGGCCACGTACTCCGGGGTCACCGGCTCGCCGTAGTCGGTGAGGAACAACGTCTCGTTGTCCGCGACCAGCAGCTGCGGCCGGGCTTCCTGCAAGTACTTATCGACCCAGGCCGCCGCACGCGCACCGATGGGCACCACCCGATCGCGTTTCCCCTTACCCTCGCGCACCCGCACCAGCCGGCGCGTCAGGTCCACGTCGTAGAGCGCGAGCCCCGGCAGCTCCATGCGCCGCAGCGCCGTCGAGTAGAGGGTCTCCAGCATCGCCCGATCGCGCAGCCCGGAAGGATTCGAGGGCTGCGCCTCGCGCAAGATCGATTCGACTTCCTGGATTGAGAGGATCACGCGCGGCAGATGCTTCGGCAGTTTCGGCAGCGTGATCTCGGAAGCCGGGTTGTAGGGGATATGGTTTTCCTTCGTGAGCCACTTGAAGAACGTCTTCAAGGGCGCAAGGCATCCGAACTGGGTGCCCAGCGTCATCGGTCGGCCGTCGGCCTTGCGGTAGTAGAACAGATGCCGCTGATAACGCTCCAGGATCGGCTTGGTGATCTCTTTGGGATCCCGGAGCGAGCGTTCCTCGCACCAGGTGATGAACCGCCGCAGCGCCGTCCTGCGCGCCCTGATCGTGTCCTCCGCGTAACCGGACACCGCCATCCACTCGAAGTGGGCATTGAGGTAGGCGGTCAGCGCCAGATGTTCCAGTGGATCAGGTCGGTCACTGCGGGGTAGCTGTGGTTTTGGCCACGCAACCTTGCGCGTTTTCAGCCGCTGCCCCTTGCGCGGCATAGCGGCTAACGCGCGCCAGTGGCGGCCATGGGGCTAGGATACGATGGCGCGGAGCTGCGCTCGTTCCAGGACGTGGTTTTCCCGTTGCTCTTCGATAATTCTCTGGAAGTAGCTTTATTTATAGAGTTTAGAGAGCTTTTCGGCTCGCTCTTTCCATGCTCCAACGGGGCTACCTGGGGGCTACTTGGATGCTCCAAGTGCGGTTTCTGATGCTCCTTCTTCTCGTCGTAGGCGTGTTTTAAGGCAGCCACGTCGATCAGTCCCATCAGGAACGGCTTGCCGTCACGACCGGCGCCGTCGTACAGCAGCTCATACACGAAGCTCTGGCCGCGACCGCCGCGATGCACGAGCACGTACTCCAGCTCTTCGAGCTTGTGCATGTGCATCTTCACCTGGAAGTCCGACCAGCCGCTAAACTCCCGCACGTCGCGGCGGCTAAAGCGGTAATCGGCACGCGTGATGGCCTGCGCCGCGCAGTGCTTCTCGACCATTCCCGCCACCAGCTCGAGGAGCCGGCGTGTTTGCGGCGAGAGTTCATCGAGCGAGCGGCCGAGCGCCTCGTGCGCCAGGCGGTTCGCGGTCTCGATGTCATCGAGCGTCACCTCGATGTACTCGATCGTCTGGCCGTCCTGGTGCGCGGATCGTACCTCCCGCTGGTACTGATGCAGCAGCGCGATCGTGTCGATCAGGGTGAGATACTTCTCGTGATCGCGCCGCAGCCGCGTGCGCTCGTCGGGGAACGTCAACGCATCGGCGTAGGGGTTGCGCACGGCGAGCGACCGCAGCAGCCGCTGGGCGTTCTGATGCTGTTTCAAGATCTGGGATTTCGCTTGTTTCGCGAACAGGCCATCGAGGGTGCGCTTCTGGCGTTGCAACTCGTGGATCGCGCGGGTCTGCTCGCGCGATTCGTCGACGCCGAGAGTCAAGCAACGGTTCAAGAGCTCCTCGTCGTTGTCGATCGCCGTGGTCGTCGAGAAGATCATCACCGGCCCATCGACCCGGTATTCCTGCGTCACGAGCTTGCCGGTCTCGGGGTCCTTACCCGTCGAGGCGATGGAGAGCGTGCCTTCGCTCTGCAATAACTTCAGGGCGTAGCTCGCGCGTGTGGCGCCGGCTTCCTCGGCGAGCGCGAGGATTTTGTGCTTGAGATCCATGGCGCCCATGTAAAACAGGCTCTGCCCGGTCATCGCCGAGTACTGCACCTTGTCCTCTTCCGGCATGAACGCGAGCACGGCCTCCATGAGGCTTGATTTCCCGGCGGCGGAACTCGACTGCACCATCACCGCGAGCGGCGCATCGAGCTTGCGGGAGGTGGCGGCTAAATAGGCGATCAGCTTGTTGGATTCTTCACCGACCACGCCGCAGCGGGCGAAGTCGGCGAGGATGCGACCCAGGAGCTGCGGGTCTTTGAGCAACGCCAGCGCGGCTGGCTGATCCTCCACGGCCACCATCGGAGCCGAGGCCTTCGGTTCCAGCGTCTTTTCGATATTCCGCTCCTGCAGAGTCTCCAGTTGCCGCAGCACAGATCCTAAGTCATGGCGGATCACCTCATCCTTCACTTGCAGCTCGACGGCCGATTGCGTGATGAACGCCGATCTCGCCCGCACGCTGTAGAGATCGAGGGTATCGACGTGGAAATCGTCACCTCTGGCAACCAGCACATTGACCTTCAGCAGCACATCGAACGCGAGGTTCTTCGAGAGGCCCCGCACCCGGTAGCGCCGATCACCCAAGGTGATCACGATCTCTTCCCCTTGCACCTGCGCCTCAATCTCAGGTGCTGCCACGGCCGGCAACGGGGATGCCGGCAGGACAACTTCCGCCAGTGGAGTGACCTCGACACTTGGAGCCGGTGCCGTCGGCAACGCCGCCGCCGCCGGGATTTCCTCTTTAGCCGCTGCTTCGGGAGCGTCCGTGATCACGGTCGGCGTGATTGCGGTCGTGTTGACCGGTGGCGCTTCACCTTTGCCGAGCCATTGGGCTTTTCGGATCACGAGGCCCAGCGACTTCGCGGCCGGCGTGACTTTCAACGCGTACTCGTTCGCGTCCATCCCTTTCGGGAACTGGATGCGGTAGCAGTTCAGGCCCTCGGCCATGAGCTGTTTCGATAGCTTCTCGGACGCGCGCTCGCCGGGCTCATCGCGGTCATAGGCGATCAGCACCCGCTCGGTGTTGTATCGCTTGAACGCGGCCAGGTGATCGGCGGTAAATCCCTCGATGCCGTAGCTCGCCGTGACGTTGTGGAACCCCGCACACCAGAAGGTAAGCGCATCGATCAGCGCCTCGCACAGGATGATTTCTTTGGCGTTAGCGAGCGCGGACTCGTTCCAGATTCCGCGATGCGGCCCAGGCAAGTAGAGGTGATTCGGGCTGCTGGAGCGCAACCCCTGCGTGATCTTGCGGCCGTAGACCTCGGTGATTTCATCGGAAGGGCCGATGATCGGGATCACCACTGAGCCGTTAAAATGCTCATGCCCACTCTCGCGCAAGACCCCCAACCGTTGCAGCCGGCCACGGATCTCGGCCCCCTCGAGGCGGTTCTTCTGCGGCAACCGATAGCCGAGCGTGCGATTGGCAAAGCCCAGCTTGAACGTCTTGATGGCGCCCTCGGCGCCGATGCCGCGACGCTTCAGGTAATCGAGCGCCTCGGCACTGCCAAGCAGCGTCTCGTGGTAATACTCGATCACCTGGGCCAGGAGCTTCACCTCCTCGGCATCCGGTGCGATCGGTAGGGTGAGTTTTTTCACCGTCGAGTGCTTGGCCGGCGGTGCCCCAGCAAGAGAAGCGGCCAAAGGCTGGTAGTCGTTTTGCAAGAGCTCCACCGCATGCCGGAAGCTCACCCCCTCGCACTTCATCACCCAGTCGATCACCGTGCCGCCCGCCTGGCACCTTCCTAAGCAGTGCCACAGGTTCTTTGCCGGCGTCACCACTAAGGACGGGGTCTTGTCCTCGTGGAAGGGGCAGCGGCCGATCAAGTCATGCCCGTGCTGCTCGAAGGTGACCCCGCGCGCCTCGGCCAGCCGCTGCACGGAGATTTCGGTTTTCAGCCGCTCGACCACCTCAACCGGGATGCGTGCCATCGGCTCTCCTTCAAAACGCCTGTCAAGCCCCCCACCATGGATTTTCGTGAACTGCGTATGGGTAAAAAAGCTTGCACAATAATATCGGCACTGCCTATACTCCTCCACAGGCCCACACCATGTCAACTCCAGCCCTTGCGGAACTCGGCTTTACAATCCCCCCAAGTATTCACTGCTTGGGAGAGTTGCCCGTGGCGGAGCGAGAAGAGTCGATCGGTGCGCGCATTTCGCAGCTGCGCAAAGACAAGGGGATGACCCAGAAGGAGCTCGCCGAGCGCCTCGAGGTTAGCCAGCCGGTCGTCTCCGATTACGAGAACAATGTCATCCGCTTGCCCGCCGATGTCGTCGGCAAGATCGCTCAGGTCCTCGAGGTTACCAGCGATGAGCTGCTGGGATTGAAGCGCGAGGCGCGCAGCACCGGCAGCCTCAAGAACCGACGCCTCTCGCGGCGCCTACAGGCCATCGATGCGCTGCCCAAGCGTGACCAGGAGGCGCTCTTGCGCACCATCGATGCCTTTATTTCCAAGACCGCTTGAGGTCAGAGAGTCACCATGAACGCCCGTGATGCGCACAGCCTCATCGAGAAGCTCAAGAGCCTCCCGCCGCAGCGCCAGGCGGAGGTCGAGGATTTCGTCGACTTCCTGCGCAGCCGCGAGGACGACCGACACCTCGTGACGGCCGCCGCAAAAACCGCAGAACCCGCCTTTGCCCAAGTCTGGGACAACGACGACGATGCCGAGTATGACCGCCTATAACTTCGGCGATGTCATCCTCGTGCCATTCCCCTTCACCGACCAAAGTCAGGCCAAGCAGCGGCCCGCGGTCGTCGTCAGCTCCGCCCGCTACAACACCGAGCGGCCCGATCTGATCTTGATGGCCATCACCAGTCAGGTGCGCTCGCCGACCAGCTTCGGCGAGGTCATCGTGCAACACTGGCAGGCGGCTCAACTCTTGAAGCTCTCCGCCGTCAAACCTGTTTTCACCACCCTGGACAAGCGCCTCGTGCGCAAATCCCTCGGCCGGCTCCACGAGGCCGATCGCTCAGCGCTCAAGAGCGCGCTGCACGTCGTGCTCGGCTAGTCTGCGAAATTGAACCTTCCCGTGCGCATCGAGAAGCTCCCCGAAGGCGTGTACCTGGCCACTAGCAATGATGTGCAGGGCTTGATTGCCCAGGGACGCACCATCGAAGAAACCCTCGAGATCGCCCGCGATGTTGCCCAAAAGCTCATCGAGGCGCAGGCTAGTACACGCCCTGCCGATCCTCGATATCCCCGCGACTAATTCCAAGACGCGCACCTAATGTCGATAGCACATCACGGATGACGAGCTCGCCAACTTGTGATGGTCGTGTGTGTGCTTCCGGGAAGGATGCTTGACGTGACCGGATTGTACGCGTAACGACTAAACGGGTGGGTCGGGCCCGGGGTGGTTTTTAGCGACGGTGGTCTGATAGTTCCACGGCATCCAAGCCGAGGGATTTGCTGCGATTTCAGCGGCGTGGCGCTGTAGGGCAACCAGATACTCGAACGGAGCGATGTCGTTGATCTCGGCGGTGTGGATCAGGCTCATGAACACGTCACCGACGTGGGCGCCAGCCAGGGTTCGATAGAACAAGGCGTTTTTCCGGTGCAAGATCGCCTTCTTCAACGCTCTCTCGGCGGTATTGTTGTCGAGGGGCGCCCCTTCCACTCGGAGGAACAGGGTCAGTTCCGACCATCGCTTTTGCATGTAGATGATCGCCGCGCCGAGCGCGGAGTTCGGTTCGGTGAGGCGTTCGTCAAAGCGACGCTGCATCCACTGCTCGAGCGCTTTCATGGGCGCCGCGCTCTCGGCCTGGTGCAACGCGAGTCGCTGCCCCGGGTCGAGATGCTGTTCGCGGGCGCGCGCATCGATGATATAGACCTCACGCAGGTTCTCGAGCACGAAGCGCACCTCGGCCGGGAACGTCTCGGTCAGTTCCACATAGCGTCTTCGGGCATGAGCGAGGCACTGCGACAGGATCGTGTCGAACTCGCTCGGGACATTGCGCGAGAGCCCATCGCACATTTGGATCGGCGCGGGTAGATCGGTGTTGCGGCGGGCGAGCACCGCGGCGAGATTCTCGCCGGCGTGACGCACCCCGGTGAAGAACAGGGCGATCCGGTGCCCGGTGTGCGTTGCGACGATGCCGGAGGTGAAGATGCCGGTGCGCTCGCCGTCCGCATCGTCGGCCAACGCCGCGGCGCGCTGCTTGCGGGTCAACTGCAGCACCTTCATGGTGGTGTCGTCGTTGTAAAGCACGGTAGCCTGGGCCGCCTGATTGATCAGTTCCTCGTGAGCGGGGGTCAACGTCTTTGCCGCCGCCTGCACCAGATCCCATTGCGTCGCTGCGGGGAGCGGGATGCCCATACTGGATTGCAGCTTCTCGATGCGATTGAACGGCAGGCCCGCGCCGTATTTCAGCAGGCCGACCATGCTGGTCGCAGTCGCATCGTATTTCTCAGGCCCAACCCCCTCCGGTGCCGGGGCGGTGACCACTTCACCGCAGAGGTTGCAGCGCAGCCGGTCGCAGGAGTAAACACTCGCGGACAGCGGCGCCATGCCGGTGATGCGCACGAGCTTCGCCGGCTCGCTTTGCTGATACAGTTTCCCCGACTCACAGCCAGGACAGGCGTCGCCGCTATGGAGAGTAGGATGCGCCACCGTGATCTGCTCTGCCCCGGTGTACGCGGCGGCGGCATTGCGCCCATGGCCTGGTGGCTTGGGTCGTGGAGCGCGCGGTTCCTCGGTCGAGCCCGCGTCAGGCGGCTCGTCGCGCTGCTCGCCGAGCACGTTGCGGGTGGACTCGGTGGTTGCACCGAAGATCATGCGACGCAGTCGCTCGAGGGAGGCGTCCTTGCCTTGCAACTCCGCCTGCATCAAGGCGACCGTATCGACGATGTTGCTTAAAGTGGCGTGCTCTTCGTCATTCAACACTGCGCGGGTGCGTTCGAGGATGGCGGCAATCTTCTTTTGCTCGACATCCATGGTTTTCAGCAACGGCGGTGGTCGCGGTTTTTTCTTCCGGCTACTCATGGCGTGCGCGACAGCCGTTCGCGATAGTCGGGGCACAGCGGCAGCCCCAGGATGTCTTTGAGGGTCCGGTTCGGCCGGTGAGTCAGATCATCCTTGCCGCGACCCTGGGTTTGCCCGAGGTACTGCCAGTTCGCCGCCCGGTAGCACGTCCCGCGGTACCGAGTGCGGTCGATGAAGGTCTCGGCAAAATACACCGGATGCCCATAGACGCGCTGCCACTCGGTCGATAACAGCCGCGTCATGCGACCGAGCAGATGCGAGGCCAGGTGCTCGACTTCGACCCACGGCAAGATCAAGAAGCGCGTGTTGTAGGCGATGCCGGCGATGTTCTGTCGCCGCACCTGCGGCGACCAGCCGAGGAACCGATCGCGGGGCCCCAGGTGCCGCGGCGCCGAACTCCACGCGAACAGCGCGATCGGCCGCGCCCCGGCGTACACCACGAACTTCAGGTGCTCGCCGACGGGCTGCGCGTAGCCCAGGTAATGATGCGCCTGCATCAGGCTGTTGAAGAGAGATTCCGCGGGCGTGCGCCGGACTTGGACGAACGTGAGCGGACCCAACTCACGCAGGTTTGTCCGCAGCGCCGTGGTGTCCACCGCGATCGGCGCCGGTCGCGTGCGTACGTGCAAGGGATTCGGCGGCCGGCGGCGTACCGCCGGCAGCTCGATGTGCCCCGCGCGCCACAGCGCCAGCATCAGTCCGCGGCACACCATCGCGCGCGGGGCGCCGTTCGCCTGGCGCCAGTCCCAGGCGCTACATAGCGTCTCGGAGAGCGCCCGCCGGCTCTGCTCCGGGTGGGCCGCGACGAGGGCTCGGATCTGATGCACGTCGTCCCGCGTCACGGCACGACCGCGAAACGTAAGCAGCGTTTCCATGGGTGAGCAAATTATCACCCGTACTGATGGAACGCAAGCCGCGGGCTCCGATCAGCCGATCAGGCCACCCGCGGCAACGGCCGCCATGCCGACACGCCACGCGCTGCAAGCGGATCCGCGCCCATCAGCAGCACTTGGAGCTGATGCGCTTGAAGCTCTTGGATCGGACCGTCCGTCGGCCAGTGCGGGAACTTTCCTTGCGATAATCTCTTGTGGCACACCCAGAAGCCTTGGCCGTCGTAGGTCAAAATCTTGATCGCCGTGCGCCGGCGATTACAGAAGACCACGAGCCACCCGCAGAACGGGTCCACCCCGAGCTGCGCCTTGCAGATCCGCCCCAGGCCATCGATGCCGGCGCGAAAGTCGATGCTCGCCACCGCCACCAGGATGCGCATTTGCGCCGTCAGTTGGATCACGGCGATGCCGTCCAGCCCGACCGGCACAACTGCAGCACCACCTCGGTTGCCGCGCCGGGCTCCATCTGCAGCTCAAGTCTCTGGCCGTTCCCGTTCTGCAACGACAGCCGGCAGCCGCTGCGGCTCGCTGGAAACGCGCCGGTCAGCTCGATGAACTTCATCGGATCGGGTTCCGGGATCGACGCTGCCTTCGCTTTACCGGGTACGCGGGTGACCACGCCGCCACTCATCCCTTTCACTTTGTTGTAATCCAAGCCCAGTACACGCGCCGTCACGTACGGTCCGTGCCGCCGGGCGACTTGCCCCACCGCCGACCACAGCTTCGGCGCAAATGCCGTGCCGCGCTTGTGGCTGCCCCGCCAATCGTCCAACCGCTGCCGTACCTGCGCTAAATCTCGTGCTTGTCTTCTCGTCCCGCTCGCCGTTCTCGCCATTGATTGCTCCCATCACCGTCAATCGGTGTGGGCGCCACACTATCAACCTCGCCTGACCTCAGTCATGCACGCTCACCGGAAGGACACATTCGTCCTTGCAATACTCGAAG
>Ga0302156_10003931_pt1 | contig 11174 bp, 6 predicted proteins | sample I_Bog_N3_2_FD_193503 | JGI IMG/M metagenome (GOLD analysis project Ga0302156, IMG submission 193503) | Peat permafrost microbial communities from Stordalen Mire near Abisko, Sweden - I_Bog_N3_2 | ecosystem: Environmental > Terrestrial > Soil > Wetlands > Peat | place: Sweden: Abisko, Stordalen... | reverse complement strand
ACCTTTCGCCTCGGATGCACGCCCGCCATCAATCTCTTTCCCCAGTCAGCCGAGCCCATCCTCCTCAGCCAGACTCGTCATGAATACACCATCATTCCCGACGGCCGTCACACCACGGCAATGGAGGTCTTCAGCATTGAAGAGGTCATCGCGACTAACCCGCGCCTCCGCGAGTCCGTGGTTCTCGAGCCCATGCACGCGTACCGCTACCAGACACGCAACCGCGAGGAACTCGCTTTCTGGGTAGCCAACCGGCATCTCAATGAGTTCGGCGAACGCGAGCCGTCCACCATGACCATCTCCGTCGTTGACCTGAACGGCAACTTCACTGAGCCTGAGGCCGACGTCCTCATGGTCAAGGCCCTCTGCACAAACTTCGATCTACCCTCGCGTTTCCAATTTGGTTCCGACGCCGGTGACTTTGAGGCAACCGGCTACCCCGCCGCCAAAACCGTAACCGCCCTTCGCCGCGCCACCGCCAGCATCAATCCTTCCGGTGGAAAGGAACATTTCTGGCGCCTCATCTCCCTCCTCTCGCTCAACTATCTTTCCCTCAATGAAGAAGGCCGCACCGCCATCCAGGAGATCCTGCGTCTCCATAATCTAAGCGACTCCACCGCCAGCGAAAATCAGGTCGGATCCATATTGAAGATGAAATCCGCACCCGGCTTTGCGCTCGTAGATTCCGCATATGGCCTCATCCCCGCCCGTGGAACTCAAGTGGAAATGGATTTCGATGAACAACAATTCGCCGGAACCGGGTTATATCTGTTTGCAGCCGTGCTCGATCGTTTCCTCGCCACCTACGCATCCATGAACAGCTTTTCGCAGCTCACTGCGCGCAGCACTTTACGAAAGGAGCCCCTGGGAAAATGGCCCCCGAGAGCTGGGACTCAAGCGCTGCTCTAACTACGCAGCCCCCTGAGCCCGATCCACAACCCGCGCTTTCCTCTGTTCGCAAAATGCTCGAAGACGAGCCCTTCCGCGTGCACTTCTTTCAGGCTGTGCGCCTGCTGCAGAAGATGGAACCGGAGCTCGAGCCCGTCGGCTATTTCGTCACGCCTCAGGGCGAGACCATCCGCTTCTCCGCGCGCACTTCGCTGGCGTTCCCTCCCAGCGAAATCTTCGCTCTGAGCAACCTCGAAAACGGCCAGACCGCCATGACTGTCGAGTTCATGGGCCTCTGCGCCGCCATCTCCGTCATGCCCGCTCCCTATACCGAGTTCCTTCTCGCCCGAGCCCGCCAGAAGGACCATGTGATGGAGGACTTCCTCAACATCTTCAACCACCGCATGATCTCTTTCTTCTATCGCGGCTGGGAAAAATATCGATTCTTCGTTGAATACGAGAGAACGGGAGAAGACAAACTCTCCACCCGCCTCTTCGATCTCATCGGCCTCGGCACCGAAGGTCTGCGCAACCGCGGCGGACTTCCCGACTTCGCTTATCTCAACTACGTTGCTCTCCTCGCGCGCCATGTTCGTTCCGCCGGCTCGCTCCAGCAAATCCTCGAAGATTACTTCGGAGTCAATGTCCACATTCAGCAGTTTGCCGGCGCATGGCGCAAGCTGAGTCCGGAAAATCAAACCTGTTTCAATGGCTTCGGCGGAGCAAGCGAGAGGCTCGGTGTCGGCGTAGTTGCAGGTGACGAAGTATGGGACCATCATGGTCGTATCCGCATCTCCATCGGCCCCATGCGCTTCGAGCAGTACCTGAAATTTCTTCCCGGAAAAGATGCCTACCATGAGCTCGTTGCGTGGCTGAAGTTCTATTCCAATGGCAGCTATGAAACCGAAGTGCAACTGGTCCTCGCCCGGGAAGATGCACCACACTGCGTGCTGGGTTCGCAAGGCGAGACTCGCCCACAACTCGGTCTCGTAAGCTGGCTAAAAACAAAGCCGCTCGACCGCGACCCCGCCGACGCAACGTATCTTGTTCAATAACTGAAATCCGACATCAAGGATGAACACATAATGAGCACCAACCTGAAAGCGCTGATCGACAAATTGAACGACACCACGCGGAAGGCCCTCGAGTCTGCCGCTGGCCTCTGCGTGGCTCGCACTCATTACGACATCGAGATCGAGCACTATCTCCTCAAGGTTCTCGATGCCTCCGACAACGACATTGCTGCCATCCTCAAACACTTTGGCGTCGACCGCTCCCGTCTCACCAAAGAACTTGAGCGCAGCCTCGACTCCTTGAAAAGCGGCAACGCCCGCTCGCCTGCTTTCAGCCCGTCCGTCGTCAAAATGCTTTCCGAAGCCTGGACCGTCGCCAGCATCGACTTCAACGCGGGCAGCATCCGCACCGGCTTCACGCTTCTCGCTCTCCTCGGCGATGAAGAACTGGCCCGCATGGTCAAGGACTTCAGCAAGGAGCTGCAGGCCATTCCGCCCGACGGCTTACGCGCCAGCTTTTACGACATCGTCTCAAAGTCCAACGAGACTCAGACCAGCCTTGCCTCAGGCGCTCCAGGCAAATCCGCCGGTCCCGGCGATGGCGCTCCCTCACCCTCCGGCGGCAAGACCCCGCACCTTGATCAGTACACCGTGAACCTCACCGCCAATGCCAAGGCCGGCAAAATCGATCCCGTCCTCGGACGCGACATTGAAGTCCGCCAGATGATCGACATCCTCATGCGCCGCCGCCAGAACAATCCCATCCTCACCGGCGAGGCGGGCGTGGGCAAAACCGCCGTCGTTGAAGGCTTCGCAAATCGTGTAGTCAGCGGAGATGTGCCGCCAGCCTTGCAAGGCGTCCACATTCACAGCCTCGATCTTGCTCTTCTGCAAGCCGGCGCCGGCGTTAAAGGGGAGTTCGAAAATCGATTGAAAGGCCTCATCAACGAGGTCAAATCCTCAACAGAAAAGATCATCCTCTTCATCGATGAAGCGCACACCATGATCGGCGCTGGCGGAACTGCCGGCCAGAACGATGCGGCCAACCTGCTCAAGCCTGCTCTTGCCCGCGGCGAACTCCGCACCATCGCAGCCACCACCTGGTCCGAATACAAAAAGTACTTTGAGAAGGACCCCGCCCTCGCCCGTCGATTCCAGGTCGTCAAGGTGGAAGAGCCCACTGAAGAAGTCGCCTGCACCATGCTGCGCGGTATCAAGGCCGCGCTTGAAAAACACCACAACCTCCGCATCCTCGACGAAGCAGTTGTCGCCACCGTAAGGCTGTCGCATCGCTACATCGCCGGCCGCCAACTGCCAGACAAGGCAGTCAGCGTGCTCGACACGGCATGCGCTCGCCTCTCTCTTGGCCAGAACTCAACGCCTCCCCGCCTCGAAGACATTCTCCGTCAGATCGACGCCTTCGAAGTGCAGAAGCGCGTACTCGAGCGCGAAACGAAAATCGGCGGCAATCACGCGGAGAAGCTTGCCGAGATCGAAACCAAAATCGCGACCGCCGCGGAAGAACGTGATCTCCTCACCGAGCAATGGGAAAAAGAAAAGGCCCTCACTGCAAAGATTCGTGCCTTGCAGGAAGCTCTTGAGTCCGCCGAGAAGAAGGATCCCAGCGCGGATGAAACCACCATCCTCGCCGACCTCGCCAAGCTTGAAGCGGAGCTCGACACACTGCAGGGCGAACGCGGCATGATGCGCGTTTCCGTCGATGCGCAGATCGTCGGCGAAGTCATCTCCGCATGGACCGGCATCCCTCTCGGCAAAATGGTGCGCAATGAGATTGAGACCGTCCTCACCCTCGACGAGCATCTCAAGAAGCGCGTCATTGGCCAGGATCATGCGCTCTCCGCCATCGCGCAACGGATCCTCACTTCACGCGCAAACCTCGACGATCCGGTCAAGCCCGTCGGCGTCTTTCTACTCGTCGGTCCCAGCGGCGTCGGCAAAACAGAAACCGCCATCGCCCTCGCCGACACGCTCTACGGTGGCGAACGCAACATGATCACCATCAACATGTCTGAATTTCAGGAAGCGCACACCGTCTCAACTCTGAAGGGTTCGCCTCCGGGATATGTCGGCTACGGCGAGGGCGGCGTCCTCACTGAAGCTGTGCGCCGCAGGCCCTATTCGGTCGTTCTTCTCGACGAAGTCGAAAAAGCCCACCCTGATGTGCTCGAACTCTTCTTCCAGGTCTTCGACAAAGGCAGAATGGAAGATGGCGAAGGCCGCGAAATCGACTTCCGCAACACCATTATTCTGCTCACCAGCAACGCCGCTACCGAGACGCTGATGAAGCTTACTGCGGACCCTGAAACCATGCCCAACACAGAAGGAATGGTCAAGGCCCTCAAGCCCGAACTGGACAAAGTCTTCAAGCCCGCATTCCTAGGCCGCTTGATGATCGTGCCATACTTCCCCGTGCGCGACGAAGCCCTCAAGCAGATCATCCGACTCAAACTCGGCAAGATTCAGCGGCGCTTGATGGAAACTCACAAGGTCGCCCTCGTCTACGACGACGTTCTCCTCAACGAAGTGGCCGCCCGCTGCACTGAAGTCGAGAGTGGCGCCCGCAACGTCGACAACATTCTCTCGAACACCATGTTGCCGGAACTCTCGCGGCAGATTCTCACTCAGCTTGCTGGTGGAGAGTCATCCAACCGCGTCAACGTGTCCGTCGCCGACGGCGCGCTGACCTACGCATGGGATGTCACTCCCTAGCGGAGCATTTGCTCCGGAGTGACCTCCCTCATCATCCCGGAAATTCCGGCAAGGAACAGGCAGGATTGGCATGGCTACCGCGAAACAGGCAGACCGGTTGATGCAGTTCGCTAGCCCTCTGGGCAAGGACGTGCTGCTGATTGAATCGCTGGATGGAGCGGAAGGAATTTCGCGCCTCTTTGAGTATCAGGTTGAATTGCTTGCGGACTCGAGCACTACCATCGACCCCAAGTCGATGATCGGCGCAAAGGTCGCGGTCTCAATCAGTCTGAATGACGCGCAAGGTTCCCGTTGGATCAACGGCATCGTTGCCTCGTTTGAGCAAGGCCCCGGCGACAAGGAATTCAATATCTTCAAGGCACGCATCGTGCCGTCCTTGTGGCAGCTCACCTTGAGTTCCAACTGCCGCATCTTCCAGAACAAAACGGTTATCGATATCGTCAAGGCGGTCGTCGGTGAGTATGGCTTGTCGCTGTCCGACCAGACCAGCGCATCCTACAAACAGCTTGAATACTGCACCCAGTATTCTGAATCGGACTTGCAATTCGTCTCCCGCATTCTCGAGGAAAGCGGCATCTTCTACTGGTTCGAGCACACTGACCAGGACAACAAATTCGTCCTTGGGGATGACCGCAGCGCCTATCAGGACTGCCCCATCTCGGCCTCCTTTCCTTACCTCAATTCCAAGTCCGGAGAAGAGGGCGCCTACGGCGCCTGGATCAACGAGTTCACTGCCACAGCCACCATGGTCTCCGGCAAGCACTCAACCGCGGAATACAACTACAAGGACTACACCCGCGAAGACGTGCCGGACGTATCCAGCGCCAGTCCGTATGGAAAGAACGCGTTCGACGAGTATCTCTATCCCTCGGGGGCAGAAGGTTACGCGGGCGGCGCGCCAGATGTCAGCAAGAGCCTTGAGACATTGTTCCTCCAAAGCCGCTCTGTGGCCGCAGATTCCGTTGCGGAGCTCTTTCGCGGCGAAGGAAACGCCCGCTCTTTCTGCCCCGGCTACACCTTCACCCTCACTGCCAATCCGCACAGTGCCTGGAACCGCAAGTACCTCTTGACCCAGGTCACGCATCACGCGGACCAGGTTCCTTCCTATCTCGCCACGGCTTCAAATGACTCTGCCGGATACAGCAACAAATTCACGGCTATCTCATCGGATATTGTCTTCAAACCGTCGCAGACAGTGATGAAACCCCGAGTCTACGGCCCGCAGACAGCGGTAGTCGTCGGGGAAAGCGGGGATGAAATCCTCATCGACAGTCAGGGACGGATCAAGGTCCGCTTCTTCTGGGACAAATTGAATTCAGACAGCTCCACCGTCGATTGCACCTGGGTCCGCGTCGCACAGGGCTGGGCCGGAAACGGATGGGGCTCCTACTTCTGGCCGCGGGTCAAAGATGAAGTCGTCATCAACTTCCTCAACGGCGATCCCGATAACCCCATCATCACCGGCTCGGTCTACAACGGCGTCAATACGCCTCCGCACGCTCTTCCTGACAACAAGACCCGTTCCGGGATTCTTACCCGCAGCAGCCAGGGCGGTTCGGCATCAACCGCCAATGAGCTCTGGTTCGAAGACAAGTCAGGAAGCGAGATGATCGGTTTCCATGCCGAAAAAGATATGGAGATTTCCATCGAGCATGATCGCGTCGCCTCCGTTGGCAACAACGACTCGCTGACCGTCACAACCAATCAGACCGAGAAGATCGGCAGCAATTACCACATCAACATTGGCTCAAACCGGGTGGAGCAGGTCGGCTCAAACTCTGACATCTCTGTCGGTAGCAACCGCACCGAGTCCGTCGGATCCAACGATGCCCTCACTGTCGGTTCCAACCAAAGCATTTCGGTCGGTTCGGCCTACTCGCTCAATGCCAACCAAACCGTCTATATCAACGCCGGTATGTCCTGCGTGATCCAGGCCGGCATGGAACTGTCCCTTGTCTGTGCGGGAAACTTCATCACCATCGGCCCCTCCGGCGTCTCCATCTCCGGAACCATGGTCCTCATCAACAGCGGCGGAGCCGCAGGCTCGGGCAGCGCCGGACAAACCCCAAGCCCCGCATCGCCCAACTCGCCCGATACCACGAAATACTCAGACGCGTCGGGCGGTGGCGCCTTCACCCCCGCGCAAGTCCAGACCCCCGCAACACCGCCGTCAATAGGCGCCACACCACTGCCCACTGTTTCCAGCTCCGCAGTGCAGGGAGCAGTCGGCGGCGCAATTGCTCCTCTCGCCCAGGGAGCGCAACAAGTCGCGGGCGACGCACAGGCCGCTGCGGCCCAGGCTCAACAGCAGGTTCAGCAGATCGCCAATCAGGCACAGCAATACGCCAACCAAGCCCAACAGGCCGCGCAGCAGACCGAGCAGCAAGCTCAGCAGGCCTTCAATTCAGTCGTGAACCAGGCCAAGCAGACCGTACAGCAGGCCCAAAGCGCCGTGCAGCAGGCTGAGCAGACAGTGAATAGTGCTGTAGCCCAAGGCAGGGCCGCTGCTCAGGGAGCGCTCAATCAGGCGCAGCAGCAGTTGAACCAATGCAAGCAGGCTGCCGCTTCCGCAGTGCAGCAGGCCCAGCAAACTGCACAGCAGGCCGAGCAGCAGGCCCAGCAAGCCGCGAGTCAGGCCAAGCAGGCCGCTCAGCAGGCGCAGCAACAGGCACAGCAGGCGGTTAACCAAGGCAAGCAGGCTGCCCAGCAAGCCGAACAGCAGGCGCAACAGGCCGCGAATCAGGCAAAGCAAGCCGCACAGCAAGCCCAGCAACAGGCCCAGCAAGCCGCAAACCAGGTCAAGGGAGCTGCCGCTGGAGCCCAGCAACAAGCCTCGCAAGCGGCTCAGGGAGCTTCGCAAGCGGCAAGTCAGGCCGTCAGCCAGGCCACAAGGGGCTTCTAATAATGCCCGCGAACACCGCTTCTTCAGACGGCGTTCCGAACGAGCCACTACAGCAGAGCAAGTGAGTTGAGAGCACTACAAAAATGCACGAGGAAGTTTGACCCAGACCATCGCACAATCCGGCGCCGCAACACAATTCCCTTCAGTCGGGCGATGGACTGTTACCGCCATGCCTTCAGGCTGGATCTACATCGCCGACTTCGGAATTCGCCAGATCAAGATCGATACCCGCCCTGTCCCAGCCAGCGTCGGGATCGGACAGGATACTCTCACCTCAGAAACCGGCTTCGCTGAATACATCGAGAAGCAAATGAAGCTCATCGGAGGCCATCTCGTCGAACCGAAATTCGCCGGCCCCCAGCCTACCGCTTTTCCGGGAGCCGACGAGGCCCAGCTCATCTTCGTCCGCCACAATGCTGATTCGGTGGGCACAATCCTCCATGCCCAGACCTACGTCCGATCGGGTCTCTGGCTCGGCATCATCACCCTGACCACGCTCGAAGAACACCTCCGCACCGTGCGTCCCGATTATGATGTCTTCGTAAAGGGTCTGCGCATTCGCCAACTGCAAACCGCCGAGTCCGCAACTCAATCGGCAACAATGAACACCAACAGGGAGGGCGCCTGATGCCTCCAGCAGCCAGAATCACCGACATGCACGTATGCCCGATGGTCACCGGCATTGTGCCCCACGTGGGCGGCCCCATCCTCCCCCCCGGCGCACCCACCGTGCTCATCGACTTTCTCCCCGCCGCCACCGTAACCAGCATGGCCGTCTGCGTCGGGCCGCCCGACATGATCGTCATGGGCTCGCTCGGTGTCATGATCAACTTCCTCCCCGCCGCCCGCCTCATGGACCCAACCGTCCATGGCGGAATGATCATGATGGGCTCGCCCACCTGCATCATCGGCGAAATCGGAATCCCCATGCCCGGCCTGTCTGGACTGGGCGGACTCATCGGTGGCCTGGTCGCCTCCGGTCTTTCCAGCGTGCCAGCCGTTGCAGGCGCAGCCCCGGCCGCCGCGACTCCTTCCATCACGCCACCTGCATTGCCGAACGTCGCAGGCGCGCTCGCCGGCGCCGCTGATCAGGCGCAACAGGCCGCACAGCAGGGCGTCCAGCAAGTCGCGGATCAGGCACAGCAATTCGCCAATCAGGCACAGCAAGCCGCGCAACAGGTGCAGCAACAAACCCAGCAGGCCGTCGGTCGGGTCGCACAGCAGGCACAGCAGACCGTGCAGCAGGCACAAGGTGCAGTGCAGCAGGCGCAGCAAACCGTCGGTGACGCCGTGTCGCAGGGAAAAGCCGCCGCTGAAGGCGCTCTCAACCAGGCACAGCAGCAGTTGAACCAGTGCAAACAAGCGGCGACTCAGGCCGTTCAGCAGGCGCAGCAACAGGCACAGCAACTCCAGCAGCAAGGCCAGAACTTGGCAAACCAGGCAAAGGATGCCGCCAATCAGGCGCAACAGGCCGCGAACCAAGCTGTGAATCAAGGCAAGCAGGCAGCGCAGCAAGCCGAGCAGCAGGCACAGCAAGCCGCTAACCAAGCCAAGCAAGCCGCGCAGCAGGCTCAACAACAAGCGCAGCAGGCCGCAAACCAGGTCAAGGGAGCTGCGAGTCAGGCCCAGCAACAGGCACAGCAAGCCGCACAAGGCGCTCAGCAGGCGGCGAGCCAGGCCGTCAGCCAGTTACCCAAAGGTTTCTAGGCCAAGCCTGATGGATCGGCAACGCCCCCTTCGTCGTCTCGAAGTGCGGCTGTATTTCTGAAAAAATAGCCTTGCAAACTGACGGAAAAGTGGCATTTTTGAGCCGTTTTGGCCCCATTTTCGGCGTAAAGTGCCCCATTTTCCCGTGCATTTCGCATCGAACGGCACGCAGGCATATTCATCAACGCGTGTATTTGCAACAAGATGCCGATAGCCCGGGGCAGGAAAAGCAGGGAATTTCGGGGGGAGGGGGGTGGGGTATTTGTTTTTTGCCGGGCAGATCCCTGCTACTTTGATCCCTTGATATTGCTGGAAGAAGCAGGCTCCGCGGGGTTGAATTCGTGATCACAATTCCGATTCTGCATCTTTGATGTGAATCAATCTGCAATGCACACCAGGGCGGCTCCAAAAATCGAATCGGGCTACTGCGCCGTCGAATCCCAAATCTTCAGCAATGTCGGCGACACATACGCACGCACCGGGCTGTAGTTCGCCTTCCGCGCCTGCTGAAAGGCCAGCAGCGCGTCCTTTGACGGACCCTGCCACTTCGCTTGCGGCGTTTGCAAAATCGATCGCTCCACCAGCGTCGCTCCCAGGTAGAAATCCGCCGCGCCCGGGTCGCTCGCGGTTTGCGGGGACTCCAGGTAGCTCATCAACGCTCGTCGTGCATCGTCGAATTGCGAGTTATAGAAATAGCGGATTGCCGCCTTCAACTCGCTCTTCGCCGCCGCCGGATCGCTCTTGACCGCCAGTTGAATCCTGTCCGAACTACTCTGTGCCTCCGGATTGCCCGGCTGAAGTTTCAGCACCTCGGCATAAGCGGCCAGCGCGTCCTGCTGCTTGCCCTGCTTCTCCGCTTCCCGTGCGTCGCTCAGCAGTTTGTTCACTTTCTTCGCAAGGTCCGCACCCGGGTTTGCCGGCGTCTTGGTTGGAGGCGGTGGCGGCGGAGGAGCGGTCTTCTTTTGCATGGCTTGCTGCAGCGCTGCAATCCGTCCCGCGGGATCTCCCGGACCATTCGGGTTCATATTCTTCGCCAGCGTCAGTTGCTGAATCGCCGCTTGCGGATTGCTGGCTTCCAGGCTCTGCGCCTGGCTCAGGTAGCCTCGGTAGGTATTCACATTGTTCACATACTGACCCGCGGCTGCCTTCGCGTCTGGGGCGGTCATCGATTGCGCCAGCGTGATCACCGAATCAAAGTCGCCTTTGTTCCATGCCGCCTGCACCTGGCTTAGAGCCCTCTGGTTCCGGATAAGGTCCTGGAGAATCTTCACCTGTCCGGATAGCTTTGGGTCGTAGTTCGTCACCAGCTTGGCCTGTGCTTCCGCGCGTACCAGGTCATGGCTCCTGTACGCAGAAATCGCCGCAGCCAGCATTGCCGTGTCGTCCTGAATCAGGCCTAAACGATAATTATTGCAGTTGTCGGCGTACTTCTTTTCTTTGGGATCAAGCGCCGCTGCCTGGCAAAAATCCTGAACCTGCTTGACGCGGTCGTTTCCTTCTCCAGCGGCTTTGGCAGCCAGCTCTTTCGCCTGCTGCTTCGCTTTTTCCTCGGCATGCAACGCCGTCATAGCGCCACAAAGCAACAGTCCGCATACAAACACGAGAGGCTTGCGCATCGTCATTTAGCCCCTCCAATAATCCCGTCAATTGCCGAGTCGTCAATCGGCTTCATCTCAATGCTGCAAATCTGCGGTGTCGAGTCCACCGTGCACGATTGGCTCTGCGTATTCCCATCCGGTCCTTTGAACGTGACTGAATACTGTCCTGCGGGAATGTCATCAATCCGCAACGGCGTCCAATGATCCCCGGCCGGCAGAGCAATCGCTTTGCCCTTGTCAGACGTTATGCTCACCACTTCTGCATAGGGCGTCGCGTTCAGTTGCAGCACACCGCCCGCAACCACCGGAGCTGGCCGTAGGAAGAACCAATAAGCC
>Ga0302156_10003930_pt1 | contig 11176 bp, 10 predicted proteins | sample I_Bog_N3_2_FD_193503 | JGI IMG/M metagenome (GOLD analysis project Ga0302156, IMG submission 193503) | Peat permafrost microbial communities from Stordalen Mire near Abisko, Sweden - I_Bog_N3_2 | ecosystem: Environmental > Terrestrial > Soil > Wetlands > Peat | place: Sweden: Abisko, Stordalen... | reverse complement strand
TTCTGTCCCCCTCCGTCCCTCGCATCAATATGCTCAAGAAGATCTCACTCCTTTCCTCTCTATCAGCGGTCCTCGCCGTTTCTCTGCACGCAGGCGTAATTGTGAACAGTCCTTCCAGCGGCAGTCAGGTTGGAGCGCCTTTTACCTTGTCGGCTTCTGCGGCAACCTGCTCATCGCAATCAGTAGCAACGATAGGCTATTCAATCGACAGCAGTGCCGATACGTCGGTCTCGAATGGCACCTCCGTCGAGAAATCCGTCACGATCGGAACTGGCTCGCATACCCTGCATGTAAAGGCATGGGGCGATCATGGATCCTCATGTGTGACCGATGTTCCCATCACCGTCTCGGCAGCTGAGAATGCCGCCATTGTTCCTTCAAATGCAGCAAGTGTCAGCAGCATTCAGGCACTGGGCGGTTGGCAGGCTGCCCACGATGACGGAGGACAGGGCAACTCGAGCGGAAGCATGATCCTGGTCAATTCACCGTCACACAGTGGCACCGCCCGCGAGTTTGTTACTAGCTTCTCAGGGAATGGGGACGAGCGTTATTCGGTCAATTTCGATGACGATTCTTCCGCGACCAATTTTCTTTACGACGGATGGGTGTATTTTAAGAGCTCTTCTTCAATCATTGGAAATCTGGAGATGGACTTGAACCAGGTGATGCAGAATGGCCAAAATGCAATTATTGCGATGCAGTGCTCGGGCTATTCAGGAACGTGGGAATACACCAAGAACGCAGGAACGCCTGAAAAACCAATTGTCGAATGGAAGCCGTCCAAAGCAACTTGCAATCCGCGAAATTGGAGTCCCAATGAATGGCATCACGTTCAGATCCAAACTTCCCGGGATGACTCCGGAAACGTAACCTATCATTCGGTTTGGCTGGATGGCCACAAACAGAGCATCAATGTAACTGTCCCCTCTGCATTTGCACTAGGTTGGGCACCTACACTGCAAACGCAGTTTCAGGTTGACGGCTACGGCGGAAGCGGGAAGTCCACCGTTTATTTGGATAACCTGGTTGTATATCGGTGGTGAAGGGGATGCTGTTCGACTGAACAGCCAATATACCCTAACTGCTTTAGCAGCCGGACTGGAAAACTCAAAGCCCTTTGCAAACCGCAAAGGGCTTTGCTGTCTGAACCGTTGGTTTCTCGAATTCCAACTTTTGCATCACGCTCGCCGCTGAATCACCCCACCTTCACGCAGTCCGCATCTCCTCTTGGGCACTGCTGCGGTCGTCTCCTTACGACCGCACCGCTCCAACCCGCAAACACCCTCACGATCAAAAGACGCATCTCACCGTTTGTGAGGATTATGTAGCTGTGTTCGTTGGTCGAAGCTGCATCCATCCAGGTGACTGACTATCGAATTCAGACCGGCAATGCCGCCGATTGAACATTGCCTACTCCAAGTCCCTCCAAGGATACGCATGTCCTCCTACAGTTATTCAACGCACTTGCTGCGCGGAGCACTCTCTTCATCCTCGATTGAATCCGCAAGTGCGCCCATTGTGCGAATTGGGTCTGGTCTCGTCTCTGATAGCGATCAGGCAGAAATATTGGCCCGCGTTCGCAATGGAGATCACCACGCTTTCGCACAGCTCTACTCAATACACAAAAAGCATGTTTATTCTCTCTGTTTCCGCATCGCAGGCAGTGTAGAGGAAGCGGAGGACCTAACGCAGGAAGCGTTCCTTCAGATTCACCGTAAGATCCATACCTTTCGGGCCGAATCTGCTCTTTCCACCTGGATTCACAGATTGACTGTTAACGTCGTTCTCATGCACTTGCGCAAAAAGGGTCTTCAATTGAACTCCCTGGACGAAATGATGGATCCAGCTTCTGATCACAGGACAGGGAGGATTTTCGGAGCTCGTGATCTCGCTCTTTCCGGAGCCATAGACCGATTAACATTGCAACGCGCGATCGACGATCTGCCGGCAGGCTACAGGCTCATTTTTGTGCTTCATGATGTCGAAGGGTTTGATCACAACGAAATCGCAGGCCTTCTCGATTGTTCGGTAGGTAACAGCAAGTCTCAACTGCACAAAGCGCGGTTGAAGTTGCGGAGGTTTCTGCTCAATCATTCGCAGCGGGAGGACCAAGATGAAGCAATTCGCCAATAACCCGCGCTGCGAAGAATTCCACTCGCAGCTCGCAGACATAATCGGCTCAGGGGAAATGATCGCCAATCATCCGCACCTTCAAAGTTGCGAACTATGTCGCGCCCTTCTAGCCGATCTTAACGTCATTGCTCAAGCCGCCCGCCAGTTGTTCCCCGTTCAGGACCCTCCGATCGCGCTTTGGGGAAACATCGAATCGGCAATTGCACGGCAGGACGCTCTGGACCGACGATGACGGCGCAGTACCTTCGGACCAACGGCAGGAAACCGCATCGACCGTGGCTCTCACTGTCTATCGAAAAGATTTTTGGGAAAGCGGAACCTGTGCTGGATTGGACATAGGAACAATGGCCGCACGATTTTTTTTGTTGCTATAGCCGAACAGGAATTTACTTGCATCATACATTAGAGTGCTTGCGGAGACATGGATCTCGCTTGCTCAATGATCAACATGGAAGGCTGCATCTATGCCAGCTAAATCGTCACGAGCGTCGTGCGCGCTTTCGTTGTCTTTGGTTGTTTTCGGAGCTATGCTGTCGCTGACAGCAAACGCCGCGTCCTGCAAAACACAATCGCAAATGACGCCTGCTCAACGCGATGCCATATCGGGTGCAGCCCGCGCAATCGCCAATGAAGTCAAGACGGGAGACGTACAAACCGTTCGGGCAAACACCATGCCCGCAGTTGCGGCGGATTTCGATGGAATTGCGGGCTCCATTGACACATTGAAGCCGCTTGTACAGAATGCGACTATTACAGTCGATAGTGTCTTTGCACTGGATGCGTCTACCGAACAGCCCGGCATCGCTCGGACGGATTTCTATTGTGGCAACCCGGTGGTGATATTGAACTTTACCGATCTTCCGCCAGCCAGTTATGCACTTGCCATTCTGCATGCTACCGGCGTACCAAAGCCGCAACAGATTTCGCTCGTCCTTTCCGAATCACCCGACCATCGCTGGATGCTTGGTGGCTTCTTCAGCAAACCCATGACCGAAGCAGGCCATGATGGGCTCTGGTATTGGGTGTCAGCGCGCAAGTTCGCCGAAAAGAAAATGTCCTGGGATGCCTGGTTCTATTACAGAACAGCCGCCTACTTTCTTGATCCTGTCGACTTCCTGTCCAGCCCCAATCTCGAAAAGTTGCAGCACGAAGCGGATGGGGTAAAGCCCACTGATCTTCCGGCAGCACAGCAGCCAGTGATGATCGGCGGACAAGGCTCCACTTTTCAGGTGACTGCAGTCGATACCACAACAACATTTGGTCCACTCGATCTCGACGTGCAATACGCTCCTGATCCCACACAAGCGACGCAGTTACATGATCCGCCGAGCGCGCGTAAGCAGGTTACCGCCGTGATGACGGCACTCCTGTCGCTTCACCCTGAAATCCGCGATGGATTCCATGGCATCTGGGTGCATGCGGACCAGGGATCTGTTTCTCTCTTCTCATTGGAGTTGCCGATGGATCAAATCGATTCCTCGACAACCTCGAAGGCGATTTCCTCGAATCCAGTTCTCCGATAAGGCCGCCAGAATGACGCAAGATACCTCTTCTATGACCTCAAAAGCGTTCACGATATCGCGTAAACTCTGTGTCACTGCTGCAGCAGTCTTGGTTGTCTCCAGCGGATTGCCTTTGCGATCCCAGGCCCAGGTCTCGCCATCGCCGCAGACACAACCACCTTCAGCTCAGCCACAGGCCACCGCCCTCAGCCATGGTCCCTTACAAGCAAACGATCCCACTCAGGCTGAAGTACAACCGCGACTCGACATAGATCGCGATCCAATTCCCAGCCCGGACATCGAAGAAAGCGAACCATCTGTTGCATCGGCGCCTTCCGGTACAGGTCGGCCAGGCGAAATACAAAAGCGGCAGGACGGTCTCTACACCATGCACCAGGATGTAGATGAGGTGCTGTTGACCTGTGCCGTCGTTGATGAAAAGGGACATGAGGTTTCGGATTTGAATCGTGGCGATTTTCGCGTGTGGGAAGACGGCGTGCCGCAAGCAACAACTTCGTTCCTGCATCAGGACCAGCCCGTGTCGCTGGGCATCGTCGTCGATAACTCTGGCTCAATGCAGGATAAGCGCGAAGCGGTTAATTCCGCAGCATTGCATTTGCTAAGGGCATCGAACCCGAAGGACTCCACGTTTATTGTGAATTTCTCCGATCGAGCCTTTCTCGATCAGGGCTTCACTTCGGACATCGCCGCACTCGACCGCGGGCTCTCACATTTCGATTCCAAGGGCACGACGGCTATGTACGATGCGGTCGCCGCTTCTGCGGATGAATTGTCCCACCATGGAAAGCTCCCCAAGCAGGTCCTGTTGGTTATCACCGATGGTGCCGACAACGCATCGCGCCTCGAATTGGAGCAAGCCATCCGTCGCGTTCAAGGCCTCGGCGGCCCTGTCGTCTATACCGTGGGACTGCTCTATGATGCCAACAAGGAAGAAGCTGCTCGAGCCAGGGGCGCACTTGAGCGTCTGTCCGCGGAGACAGGCGGCGTGGCATATTTTCCCCGTTCTCTTGAGGATGTGGATAGCATCGCAGCCGAAGTCGCACATGATATCCGCGATCAGTACACCATCGGATATCGGTCCTCAAAGCCGACGAGCAAGGAAGGCTACCGAACTGTACGGGTGGAAGCAAATGCACCCAAGCATGGCAAACTGACCGTCAGAACCCGCAAGGGCTACTTTGCCAGGAAGTCCGCTTCAGATCATACGCAAACCGCTCAAGCATTAAGCCAATAATTCCTTCCAACTGACACCTTGCGTCCAGGCGAAGAGCATGAGTTCTTCGCTTGGCCCCCCAGTGATTCTCCTGGCCGCGATTCCCTGCCCCCGATCCATTTCCTCTAGACATCTCCCGTTCCCTCTCAAGCTCCCGCCCGATCTCGGGCACAGAACTTCAAGGCCGCATTGAGGGACCCTTCTAAGCGACGAACAATCCCGCCCGCTCCATCAGATCTATGAATTTGGCCAGCACCCTCGTCTCCGCGCAGTAATGGCAAAGTTAGATCCGGCTCCAGCCATAGGCAATATCCTGCGACGGCATTGTCTCCTTCTATTCATCGTCATCCCATACCCCTTCATCCGCGCCATAATAGCGCAATCGGCATAGGGGGGAGCCTCGCGGCTCCTCCCCTGCCACACCCCCGGACAAGCGGGTCCGCATCCGGCGGTTCGGATGGATTGAGCTATGGTCCCGCGAACAGCCTTGGAAGTCCTAGCGAGTCGAAGTAGGCGATGGGCAACGCATAGTGGAGGGCGTGGCTGTTCGCCAGGTGCCAGGGGCCGTGAGCACTCCCGGCTGTTTTTGCAGCCAGGTTCTTGCTCACTCCCAGCGCACATAGCTTGCCGAACCGCACTCTCCCGCGTTTCCACTGCTTCCAGATCACGGATCGCAGCCTGCGCCGTATCCAGCGATCCAGCGCCTTCAGCACCGAGGGCGTCTCGCAGAAGCCGAAGTAACTCTTCCAGCCACGCAGATAGACGGCCAGTTCCTTCGTCATCCGCTCGATACCGATGCCCCGCGTCCGTTGCGTAAGCTCCCGCGCCTTCTGCTTGAAGCGCGCCAGAGCCTTGGCGGCGATGCGCCGTTTCGGTTCCCGCGCGTTCGTAAAGCTGAAGCCGAGGAACTTGCGTTCCGCCGGTCTTGCCACCGCGCTTTTCGTTTCGTTGACCTTGAGCTTGAGACGACGCTGGATGAAGTTCGCAATGCTTCGCTTCACCCGCTCCCCTGCCCGTTGGCTGCGGACGTAGATGTTGCAGTCGTCCGCATACCGCACGAAGCAGTGTTTGCGCCGCTCCAGTTCCCGGTCAAGTTCGTCCAGCACGAGGTTCGACAGCAGTGGCGACAACGGCCCGCCCTGCGGCGTGCCTTCGTCCACCGGACCCACCAGCCCGTTCTCCATCACGCCCGCCGTGAGGAACGCCCGGATCAGCCTGAGCATCCTCTTGTCCCCGACCCGGCGCGCTATCGCCGCCATCAGCTTGTCGTGGTTGACCCGGTCGAAGAACTTCTCCAAGTCCAGATCCACCACCCAGCGGCGGCCCTCGGCGATATACTTCTGCGCCTGGGCCACCGCCTGATGCGCCGAGCGTCCGGGACGGAACCCGTAGCTGTGTTCGGAAAACTCCGCATCCCACCTGCGCTGCAGAACCTGCATCGCCGCCTGCTGCACCATGCGGTCCAGCACCGTCGGGATGCCCAACTGACGCATCCCTCCATCCGGCTTGGGTATCTCGACCCGCTTCACCGGCTGCGGCTTGTAGGTTCCACTCAGCAGTTGTTCGCGGATGGCTGGCCAGTGCTCCTTCAAGTGTCCCGGCAACTGCTCGACCGTCATGCCGTCGATGCCCGGACTTCCCTTGTTGGCCTTCACTCGCTTCAAGGCCTGCACGCAGTTGTCGTGCGCGCAGACCTCCTCCATCAGTTGTTGCCATATAGCCGGACTTTCGGAAATGCGCTTCGCCGTGAGCGTTTCGGACCCTCCGCAAGGAGACGTTGGAGCTTCACTCCGCCCCTCCTCGCCGAAGGCCAGCCGAAGCTGGTTGTTCTGCCGCTTGCCGCTCATCGAGTCGCGCCGCCTACTCGCCGCTTCCTTCCGTTTGGGCCTTCGCCGCTCGCGCGGCTACTATGCCCGCTGCTGACTCCTGCCGCACGGTCAAGGTGGATCGCTCCACCCTCAGTCCCGAGTCCGGGACATGCAGCAGACCTCCCGCGATAAGAACGACCGCCTTCACCGCGCAACCGCCGGATTTACCACCAGCGCCCTTGATGGATATGGACTTCGCGGTCATTTGCCCGCTCGTCCGGCGCCGTAGGCCTCGTATCCGGTTCTTGTCCATCGGCTCGCGGCTTTGCTCCACGCTTCCTTCAGACCCCGCCTCGCGACGACGCCCTTGCGCTTCGCTATCACTTCTCCTCCATCAGGATGTGAAGGGGACTTTCACCCCCAAGCTGTCATTCATGCACGGCGTACAAACAGGACAGACGGGAAAGCGAGTTTCCCGTCTGCCATTTTCAAAGGCGCGGGAGACACCCTGCGGGTTTCTCCCGGCCCTCTTCCGGCGATGGAAAACTGTCATTCAGACCGGATTCTGCACATTTGTCCTGCACAATTCCTACACAGCCAAATTTGCGGTATTTAGATCAAACAGAATCAATTATTTCTAGAAGCTTTCTCACCCGCTCAGGATGACAGCAAAAACGGGGCACGGGGCCTTTGAGGGGGTCCAAAGTTTCATTCATCGGGATCGGCTTCTCCAGTGAAGGACTGATACAAAGCTTTCTGGAAGGGGGCGCCCCGTAAAGTCGTGCCGCTTCGCACATTTACGTCCTAGTGGGATTGTCCAGCACCGGAGACGATTTTTGCGAGACGGCGTTGGAGGGCCATGCGGGGCCCCAGAGCGAGCGGGCAATGCGGAGGCCGTCGCTGGACGGAATGGGCAGAAGATTTAATACGCAGAGCTCCAGGTTGCAACAGGCGATTTGAATTCCAATGTGAGGCAGAAACAGAGCCGGAAAGACGAGAAGCAGGTTCATGATGGGTCCGGCCAGGGAGATGAGGACATCATCGCGGCTGCGAAGGCCACGCGCCCTGATGACGTAGGCGCCATAGACGCTGATGCCCCACTCGCGAACCGGCACCTTGAGGGCGGCCGCTCCCAGGATGTGACCGAACTCATGCAGGAGAAGACTAAGGAGCAGTACAGCTCCACCGATGATGCCTATCTGGAAGCGAAAGGTAGCAATTTCAAGCAGGAAGCACAAGGCGACGACCATCCAGCCCTTCTTGTGCATGCGGAACGGGACGATCAATCCTGACATGGATTTCACAACTTTCCGGGACATTGCAGGGAGTTGAGCCTGGGGGGAGAGGCCTCTTAACTTCACTGCGAACGAACCTAGCGTCATCCTATTAATCGGCCAAATGTACAGTCTGTTCTACTTCGACCGTTTTGAGCCATCAGGCGGCAGAACCGCCTTGCGGGCTCGATTTGTAACCACCAGCTACCCATGGGCTATTTACGAGCGATATTGCGCCGGTTAGACGTTGTGTGCGGTGATTTATCGCACAGGATTGATGCGGGATTTTGGAAGGCGCTGGTTATTGGGACGATGGACGGGCTTACCCGCGCTTGTGCGGCGGCTTGTGAACTGGGACGGAAATACTGTTATTTCAATCATTTATAGAATGGGCTTGTTTTGCGGCCATTTTAAGGGTGGGACGCCTGTGGTATTCCAGAGACTGAGGATGGCGATGACTTCTCGAATTACGCGCAGGCGGTTTGGGCAGCTCTCAGGACTGGCGGCGGGGGCCGCGCTGGTGAGTCCGGCGATGCGTGCGGCGACAGCGCCCGATATTGCCCTGGAGATTGCGCCTTACACGCTGGAGGCTTCGCCGAAACACCGTTTCAAAACACTCGCGTATAACGGGCAGGTTCCCGGACCGCTTTTCAGGATGAGGCAGGGGCAGGAGCAGACCGTAGAGATCCGCAATGGGAGCAGCGAGCCGGAGGTGGTGCACTGGCACGGGCTCTTTCTGCCGCCCGAGATTGATGGGGCGATGGAAGAAGGGACGCCGATGATTGCGCCGGGAGGAACGGTGCGCTACAGAATGACGCCGGACCCGGTGGGGTTTCGCTGGTTTCATACACACACGTTTGCGGGCAAGGATTTGACGAAGGCGCAGTATGGCGGGCTGCATGGGTTTGTTTTGATCGATCCGCTTGATCCGCGCGATGCTCCGGCAGCGTACGACCGGGAAGTTTTTATTGGTCTGCACGATTGGGGTGGGCACTTTGCAGGCAGCGATGATGGCGCCATGAGTCCGGTTTACGACGTGTCGACAATGAACGGGAAGATGCTTGGGTTCGGCGAGCCAGTGCGCGTGAAACAGGGTGAGCGGGTGTTGATGCATGTGCTGAATTCGAGCCCGACCGAGGTGCATTGGATTGCGCTGTCGGGGCATCGGTTCCAGGTGGTCGCACTGGATGGGAACGCTGTGCCGCGGCCGCAGAAAGTGGAGATGCTGCGGCTGGCGCCGGCGGAAAGAGTGTCTGCGCTAGTGGAGATGAAGGCTCCCGGCAAATGGGTGATGGGGGAAGTGAGAAAGCACATTCAAAGCGCGGGGATGGGGATTGTGGTGGAGTACGCGGGGGCGACGGGAAGCCCGGTGTGGACGCAGCCGCAACAACTGGTGTGGGATTACCGTCTGTTTGCAGAGGCGGGTGAGAAACAGGCGAGCGCGCGCGAATCGACACGGATCGAATTGACGTTTGACTCGAAGTTCGAGGGACATGGGAGCGAGGAGCGCTGGAGAATTAATGGCAAGTCCTATCCCGATACCGAGGAGCCTGCTTTGAAGGCTGGCGAACGCTACAGACTGGTGATGAAGAACGAGAGCATGGACGATCATCCGATGCATTTGCACCGGCATACGTTTGAAGTGCGGCGGGTGGATGGCAGCCCGGAGTTGGAAGGACTAAGGAAGGATGTTGTGTTGGTGGCTGCGAAGAGCACTGCGGAAATTGAGTTTGTTGCCGATCATCCGGGGCGAACGCTGTTTCATTGTCATCAACAGGATCATATGGATCGGGGATTCATGATGGTGTTTCGGTATGTGTAGCTTGATAGGCGATGCGCGAAGGCGTTTCGTGGTGCGCCCTTCCCTGTTGGTGCGCGCTTCCCTGCTGGCGATTTGGTGTGTGCTGATGCTGGCGCGGGTTGCGGGGGCGCAGGGAAATTATGAGATCCAGGTGTATGGCGCGGATACGGTGGCGCCGAAGAGCCTGATGGTGGAACTGCATTCGAATTACACGCCCACGGGACAGACGAAGGTGATTGATGGTGTGTATCCGACGAACCATCAGGAACACGAGACGCTGGAGTTGACGCAGGGAATCAACGACTGGGCGGAGGTGGGTTTCTACGTTTTTACGAGCGAACAGAATGGGCACGGCGTGCAGTGGGTGGGCGACCATATTCGTCCGCGAGTTCGCGCGCCGGATCAGTGGCATCTGCCGGTGGGGCTGAGCTTGTCGACCGAGATTGGGTATCAGCGGGCGGTGTATTCGCCGGATACGTGGACGTGGGAGATTCGACCGATTGTGGATAAGACGATGGGGCGTTGGTATATGGCTTTCAATCCTGCTCTGGAGCGCACGCTGCATGGGCCTGACGTGAACCAGGGGCTGGGATTTTCACCGGGCGCGAAGGTGGGGTACGACTTTACGCCAAAGATTAATTGCGGATTTGAATACTATGCGGATTACGGACGGCTGGGTGGGTTCGATAGCTTGCATGAACAGCAGCAACAGATTTTTGCGGTAACGGATTTGAATGTTTCTCCGAAGTGGGAGATTAATTTTGGCGTGGGGCTTGGGCCTACTGCGGCGACCGATCATTTGATTGTGAAGGGGATTTTGGGGAGACGGTTTGATTGGGGGAAGAAGTCGGTGGTGGATTAGGGTTTGGGCCGGTAGGGAATGTATCTCGCGATGATGCGAACTGGCGGCGGGGACGCCGCCAGGACAGCCGGTCTGGAGACCTGCGCTACAGTCTATCCTGCTCCTTTAGAAACGCTTCCACTTCGGCGAGGGTTGGCATGGATGGCTGCGCGCCGGGGCGGGTGACAGAGATTGCAGAAGCGGCTGCGGCGAAACTAGCGGCTGCGATTGGTGAAGTGCCCTTGGCCAGTGCAACGGCGAAGGCTCCGTTGAAACAGTCTCCGGCGGCGGTTGTATCGACAGCGAGGACCTTGAATGCCGCAACGGATGCGCGGGTTCCATCTTGTAACGCGAGGTACGCGCCGCGTTCGCCTAATTTTACGACGACGTTCTTTGGACCCATTTTCAGGAGGGCCTCGGCCAGGGCACGTATGTCCGATTCGTTGTCGAGTGCGTGTTTGCTGCCGGTGAGCTTCTGGGCTTCGGTCTCGTTGGGCGTGATCCAGGTGAGGCGGCTGAGCAGATCGTCGGAGAGCGGGCAGGCTGGGGCTGGATCGAGCATGAGCGGGATGTTTTCGCGCTG
>Ga0302156_10003923_pt1 | contig 11188 bp, 9 predicted proteins | sample I_Bog_N3_2_FD_193503 | JGI IMG/M metagenome (GOLD analysis project Ga0302156, IMG submission 193503) | Peat permafrost microbial communities from Stordalen Mire near Abisko, Sweden - I_Bog_N3_2 | ecosystem: Environmental > Terrestrial > Soil > Wetlands > Peat | place: Sweden: Abisko, Stordalen... | reverse complement strand
GCATCTCCTACGCGCGCACCCTGGAAACTCCCTTCAACGAAAATCTGATCCTGTCCAGCGAAGGATGCTCCAATGCCGTGCTGGCGCCGCTGCTCAACTGCACTTCCGGCGTTTCGCCCGTTGCGCATCCCGGTTTCCGCAATGAGTTCCACGCCGGATTTCAGCAGGCAATTACCAAGAGAGTTGTCGTCAGCGGCGAGTACATCTGGAAGTACACTCACAACGCCTTCGACTTCAGCGTGCTCGGCAACACGCCCATTACCTTCCCCATCGACTGGCACAGTTCCAAGATTCCGGGCTATGCGGCCAATATTGAGATCCCCGAAATTCATCACTTCAGCGCCTATGTCATTACCTCCTCGGTGGCCGCCCGTTTCTTCCCGCCGCAGGTTGCCGGCGCCGGTGCTACCGTCGGCGCAACCGGCCTGCCTTTCCGCATCGATCACGATGAAAAGTTCAATCAGAACTCCCACATCCAATACACGCTGTCCAGGGGCAAGTGGATAAACGGCCTGTGGGGCGGATTCAATTGGCGCTTTGACAGCGGCATGGTTGCCGGTTCCACTCCTTGCTACAGCCCCACAGATCCCAACTCAGCCTGCCCCAACACTTCCATCATCCTGCCCGATGGCGAGCCCGGCATTGCCATGGTAGATAACAACATTCCTCCTGCCATCAATCCGGTTACGGGCGCCGGCGTCTATCTTCCCTTGACTCTGGACGAAGAGTCTCAGGGAGGATTCGCCTGCAACGGCGTTGCGGCCAACGTCAAGAATCCAGGGACATACTTCTCGTCGTGCCCGGCAAACGAGCTTACCTCCAAGCTGATCGATATTCCCGCTCCCGGCGCAGGCGACAACGACAAGGACCCGCCGCGCATTCAGCACCGCGACCTGTTCGACGCATCTCTCGGCAAAGACAATATCTTCCACGGCGACCGTTACAAAGTTAACCTCGATTTGACCGCCATCAATGTAACAGACAAGTTCGCGCTGTATAACTACCTCTCCACCTTCAGCGGCACGCATTATGTAACTCCGCGCGCACTGACGGCGAAGATTACGTTGAACTTTTAGCAGCAAAACCCTTGCCGGGGCAGATTCGCCAATCCGCCCCGCTTCCATTATCATTATCGATATCGGGCTGTAAGCGCCGGGCGCGTTCGCCTCTTGCAAATACAATAAAACTCCGTCGGCGGGGTCGATCCTCACCGATCCGAGAGACGGATTGCAGTCCAGTCTAGCCGGAGTTGAAGAAGGATAGACATTGCAGGCCACGTTATTCTAATTGACAGTACTGGCTCTATCGGGGCCCATCTTCCGCGGAACTGAATTGAAATCGTTCAGGCAGTCATGCTAACGGCATTCTTTTCGTCAAATTGGAGTACATCGCTTCATGCGCATTCTTGTAAACGAGTTTTCCGGCCATGCCTTCCAAATTGAACTGAGCCGCGAGCTGGCGCGACGCGGCCACGAGATTCTGCATGTTTATTTTGCTGACAACCTGTCGACCCCCAAGGGTGACATCGACACCAGGGCGGGAGAGTTGGGAAACTTTTCCATCGAAGGCCTCCATGTTCCCATGAAGTTCTCCAAGCTCTCCCTGCGCACCAGGAGGAAAGCCGACATTGCCTATGGAAAGGCGGTGGTAGCTAAAGTAGAGGCCTTCAAGCCGGATGTCGTAGTCTCGTCGAACATGCCCCTCGATGCTCAACGCCTCCTATTGAAGGCGGCAAGGAGTCAAAATGCAAAGTTCATCTTCTGGATACAGGATGTTTACAGCTTCGCCATCCGCTTCGTAATGAAAAGAAAGTTAGGGCCGCTGGCGGGCGTGGCTGGCGCCTACTACGAGCTGCTCGAGAAAAAGCTGCTCAGGAAATCGGACGCCGTGGTTTGCATTTCCCCGGGGTTTGCCAAAATCGTAACCGGTTGGGGCGTTGAGCCGTCGCGGGTCTTCGTCATCGAAAACTGGGCTCCGCTTGACGAGATACGCCCCATGGACAAAGACAATGCATGGGCAAGGGAACATGGCGTGGACCGCAGTTTCTGCTTTATGTACAGCGGCACCCTGGGCATGAAACATCGTCCGGAATTGCTGCTGGCGCTGGCTCGTTCTCTTGAGGCGGGCGGAGACGCAAAGATCAAGGTCATAGCCGCCGGAGCCGGTGCGGATTGGCTTCGCGAGAATTCCAAAGACGTCAGCAAAGATGTGCTGGAGATGTTGCCCTTCCAACCTTACAAGAGAGTTCCCGAGGTCATGGGCGCGTCCGATGTACTCATCGCTCTGCTCGATTCCGACGCGGGAGCATTTGCCGTGCCTTCAAAGATTCTCTCCTATCTGTGCGCGGGCCGCACGCTCCTTCTAGCCGCTCCGCGCGAGAATCATGCGGCTGCGGTGGTGGAACGGGCGGGTGCCGGCATAGTGATTTCTCCGGACAGTACAGACGACTTCCTTAAAGCGGCGACAACCCTGCGCGAGAATGCCGGACTGCGCACCCGATATGCGGCATACGCCCGCGCGTACGCCGAAAGATCGTTCAACATAGCCGGCATTGCGGACCGATTTCTTGAAGCCTTCTCCAGCCATTGAACGCCCGTGCGAAGCATTCAATGAGTCAGGCAAGAACCTCCGCGGCTTTTATATATGTCGAATAAACCGACTCACCGAAGCAGGCAAAGATGACCCGATCGATAGCATCGCTTCCTGCCAGTTCAACCACAGTTTCACGCATCGCAATCGCCACGGCCTCCTCGACAGGAAACCGGTAGATGCCGCAACTGATGGCCGGGAAGGCAAGGCTCCGCAGCCCATGCCTTCGCGCTATCTCAAAGCATGAAACATAGCAACTCGCTAATAACTCCCGCTCCCCGTGCCCTCCGCCGTTCCATACCGGCCCAACCGTGTGAATTACATACCGCGCGGGAAGGCGATACCCTTTGGTAAGTTTCGCCTGCCCAGTCTTGCAACCACCCAAGAGGCGGCACTCCTCCACAAGTTCCGGACCAGCCGCGCGATGAATCGCCCCATCCACGCCCCCTCCGCCGAGCAGCGAACTGTTCGCCGCATTGACAATCGCATCCACGGCCAGGGTGGTAATGTCCGCCTTCACGATTTCTATTCGTTCCATCACTGCTTCGACCACAGCTTCCAGAACATCAGCGATGCGAGGAAGACGTGGGCGTCGTCGGTGTTCTTGATCGCATCCCAATCCGCGAAAAGCTGGGTGGCGAGAGCAACAGCATCCTGAGCCGCCGCACGGTCGAAGCGTAGTGCGACATCATAGTCCGCTTTGTGCCGCGCGTCCTGCAAGCGAACAAAACTCCGCGCAACTGATGCGAGGGCAACGGGCATGGGATTTGTCACGAATGGCCTAAGGTGATCTGGAAGGTTTCCAGATTCGAAGCGCTTCGCAGCCTCCTTCATTGACCCATGTTCGAGCGACCTTTGAACCCTATCGCTCAGCCCAACTGGTACAGCCGGGCTTGCCTGGGAGGCAGAGCTTGCCGACAGAAGGTGGAACACGGCGTAATAGGAGGTCGAGACGGCTCGTCGCAGACTCGCTTGCCTGGGCCGACGCTGCTCCCGCTGCGCCAGGAACTGTGCTTGCTCAAGCAGATCTTCGGGCAAGCCCATTTATTTGCCTCTTTCGCTTTTCGCCGATGCGGACATAGGGGTATCGCTGCAAACGGAGCCCTAGCAGTCGGTCCAGGAGGATGTTCGAGAAGCTATTCCAACGGGAGACGGTTGCCTGTGAGTACTTCTGTTCCGGAGAGACGAAGATCGTAATATAAACGGACGGGTCACCGGTCGAATCTTCACCGGTCTCGACCTCGTACCCCTTCACAAACGGCGGGTAGTGGGCCTCTATCCTTAAGACCCGCATGAGATCGGCGACCAACGCTTCCCAGAACTTACCGGAATCCTCCTCAGTAAGCGGACGGATCGTGCTTAACGGGACCGTTTCTTCGTAATTAGTGTTCTTCACCTGAAAAGTTGCTGTTCTCGCCGTGACATCGACGCGGATCACTTCCAGATCGCCGTAATGTCCCTGAGTTGCAATCTGAGGGCGTTTTTCCTTTAGAATTGCTCGATTGCTCGCCATTAGCGTCCTCGCACCTTATTCGTAGTTTAGTCCGATTTTTCCTCAGAGTGTTTGAAATGGTGTGCGAGCCGGCGATTTTTCTGTTTCATTCGTGCCCCCAACTCTGCCATACTTGACTGTGCCCACCAGGTACGGCCAATCCCAACATTTCAATCAAGAGGTTGCATCCATGTCTGCAAAGTATGTCTTTGTGACGGGCGGAGTTGTGTCCAGTTTAGGTAAAGGTTTGGCGGCTGCTTCCATCGGCTGCCTGCTTGAGAGTCGCGGCCTCCGCGTAAACCTCATGAAGTTCGATCCCTATCTCAACGTCGATCCAGGAACCATGTCGCCCTTTCAGCATGGCGAGGTCTTTGTTACCGACGACGGCGCGGAGACCGACCTCGATCTGGGCCACTATGAGCGATTCACGCACGCCCCGCTATCCCGCGATAACAATCTCACAACCGGCCGCATCTACGAGCAAATCATCCTCAAGGAACGGCGCGGCGACTATCTCGGCAAAACCGTTCAGGTCATCCCGCATGTGACCAACGAAATCAAGAACGCCATGCGCAAAGTCTCCGCCAACGGCGCCGACGTCACTATCGTCGAGATCGGCGGCACGGTGGGCGACATTGAGTCGCTGCCGTTTCTCGAAGCGATCCGCCAGATGCGCCAGGAGTTGGGCCGCGAGAACACCGTCTTTGTCCACCTCACGCTGGTGCCGTGGATCGGCGCGGCCCAGGAACTGAAAACCAAGCCCACCCAGCACTCCGTCAAGGAACTGCTTTCCATCGGCATTCAGGCCGACGTCCTGCTCTGCCGCTCCGACCGCGCCCTGAGCCGCGAGATCAAGCAGAAAATCGCCGCCTTCTGCAACGTCGAAGAGCGAGCCGTGATCGGCGCACTAACCGTTCCATCTATTTACGAGGTACCGCTCTGCTTTGCTCTGGAAGGCGTGGACACCCTCATCCTCAAATACCTCCACAAGGAAGCGCCGGAGGCCAACCTGGTCCGGTGGAAGGACCTCGTCGACCGCTGCTATCACCCCAAAGACGATGTCTCCATAGCCATCGTGGGTAAGTACGTGGAGTATGAAGACAGTTACAAGTCGCTCAAGGAAGCGCTCACGCACGGCGCCGTAGCTCAGAACCTGAAACTCAATGTAACCTGGATCGAAGCGGAGGGGCTGGAGTCTAAAACTCCGGACGACCGAAGTTATGAGCCGCAGTTAGCCGGATTCGACGGCATCCTGGTTCCCGGCGGGTTTGGCAAGCGCGGCATCGAGGGCATGTTGAATGCCATTCGCTACGCCCGCGAGCACCAGGTTCCGTATTTCGGAATCTGCCTCGGCATGCAGACTGCCTGCATCGAGTTCGCCCGCAACGTCTGCGGCCTCAAAGACGCCAACTCAAGCGAATTCGACCCCGCCAGCCAGCACCGCATCATATACAAATTGCGCGAGTTACTCGGCGTGGAAGAAATGGGAGGGACTATGCGGCTGGGGGCGTGGACCTGCATCCTGCAAGAGGATTCGCTTGCCGCGAAGGCTTACGGTGGAGCAACGGAAATCAGCGAGCGCCATCGCCATCGCTACGAGTTCAACCGCGAATACGAAGCCCTGTTATCCGGTGGCGGCCTGCGCCTCAGCGGCACTACTCCCGACGCCACTTACGTTGAGATTGTCGAGTTACCCGGCCATCCCTTTTTCCTGGGTTGCCAATTCCACCCCGAATTCAAGTCCAAGCCGCTGGAGCCGCATCCGCTCTTCCGCGAGTTCATAACTGCAAGTTACAAGAACCGATTGGCAAGGATTAGTCATCAACAATCGGAGGTTCCGGTTCTTGAGGAAAAGGTTGCGCGATGACGTTCGGCATTTTTTTCTATCGCCGCAGTTAATTTGCAAAGGCAAGATGAGGCCGGCATGAACGACTCTGGAAGCCGGGTTCGATCCCTGCCTCCTCTTCGGCAAACTCCGCGCCGCCAGACTCAGTCCAGCGGTCGTACGCTCTCCATGCCTGGGTTTGCGTCAAGGTCCCTGGCCCCATTGCGGCGCGCGTGGTCAAAAGTCGAAGCAGTCCAAGCTGCGTGAACCTTCAAAAAAGCAGCACCGCATCCCCTGGAAGCTGCTTGGACCAGTTCCATGCCGAGACTTTCCTGTGCATAGAGTTTGTGGGCATGCCGCATCAGCCGTCGCGCCAACTCCGCGTAGATACACCAGTCGCGGCTCTCGTTGGCCTCGGCCAATGTGGAACGTCGGACGGGAAAACGAAAGCCCATGGATAGAGCTTGGCGGGCTGTGCGCCCAGACAAGCTTCAATGTCGCGCAGACTTTCGCGATAGTTAAACGGGGCAAAGGCAATGGCGCGGAACTGCTCGGCGCAACTGGGGTTGCGCACTCCGCGGTCGCCGCCATAACGGGCACACTCAAGGCAAACCAAGTCCAGGGAAGAAAATCCATCAACTGCGCGAACAACAGCTTGCCAGCGTTCACCGCCGCCTCCAGAAACGATCTCTGGAATCAGCATCGCGGCAATTTCAAATCGAGACCACATAAAAACGCCAGCAAGTATCTGCGGGTCAGAGGGTTGCAGCGGACATATTACCTGTTAACCGGACAGCGGTGAGCCAGAATGACAAAGACATCGCGCAAGCCAAACAGGAAGCAATAAAGATCAAGGAATACAATATTTGGGGGGCATATTAGGCAGAATAGGCGCATTGGTTCGAGACGTCCGCGACGAGATAGAAATGGAAGCCAGAACGGCGAAGCGAGAGCAAGGATGAACAAGCGCAATTAGTGCCTTCGTCGTCACTAACTAAACGTTATACAGGTCGATAAGATGGGCCACTCGACGCCTCATCCGCTCAGTGGCCCGTTGGCTGTTTTGGGGCCGTGTCCCAAGCCCGCTAAGACAGTTCCAGTACTTGCCGATCCTGGATCCCATCCCGTACTCGGTAGAACACGCCGACTACCCCACCCTCGAAAGAAAACCGATCTTGCCCTAATCGCCAGCTTCGGCGCATCCTCCGTCGGCCGCAATGCCATCCTCGACCTGTGCTCTTCCACCAACGAGTCTTCGATCATCTATCAGCACCAACCCATCGCCGAGCTCCACCACCGATGAATAAGCCTCACGTCAGCAAGCTCGCAGCCGAAGTCCACGGCCTTTGCTGGCTCTCGGCCACCCCGCGATGCGTCAGAGTGCCCAGCCAGACATTCAGTCCCTCGGCCAGCCCGGCATCCTGCCTCAGCGCGTCTTTGGCGCCAAGGTTGGCAAGGCGAAGCAGATAAGGAAACGTAGCATTGGTCAGCGCCAGCGTGGAAGTGTGCGGCACCGCGCCCGGCATGTTAGTCACGCAGTAGTGAACCACGCCGTCTACCACATAACTCGGATTGGAGTGCGACGTAGGCCGCGCTGTCTCCACGCACCCGCCCTGGTCGATAGCCACATCCACAATTACCGCGCCCTTCTTCATCTGCGCCACCATGCCGCGGGTCACAAGCTTGGGAGCGGTGGTTCCCGGAATCAGCACGCCGCCAATCACCAGGTCCGCCTCGTGCGTAGCATGGGCCACGTTGTAACTGTTCGAGGCCAGCGTGTAAAGCCGCCCGCCGAAGATGTCTTCCAGTTCCCGCAGCCGGTTCAGGTTCACGTCGATAAGGGTCGTTTTGGCGCCGAAGCCCAGCGCGATCCTGGCCGCATTGGTGCCCACAATGCCTCCGCCAATGATGCAAACCTGGGCCGGAGGCACACCCGGTACGCCGCCAAGCAGAATCCCCCGTCCCCCGCGCTCCCTCTCAAGATAACTCGCCCCCACCTGCACGCTCATGCGTCCCGCCACTTCGCTCATCGGCGTCAGCAGCGGCAGCGTGTTCTGGCGGTCGCGCACTGTTTCGTACGCAATGCCAATCACCTTTGCCTCAATTAACTTGTCGGTCAGCGCAGGCAGCGGAGCCAGATGCAGATAGGTAAACAGCACCAACCCCTCGCGAAAGAACACATACTCGCTCTCCACCGGCTCCTTCACCTTCACCACCATCTCAGCCTTGCCCCAGCAGTAGCCGGCCTCGCCCACAATCTCCGCGCCGGCGTTCTGGTATTCGTCGTCGGGAAAGCCCGATTGCGCGCCGGCCTGCGTCTCCACAAGAACCGTGTGGCCTGCCTCGGTAAGGGCTTTCACTCCCGCGGGCGTCACGCCCACGCGCGCCTCCTGGTCTTTAATCTCTTTGGGAACGCCGATGATCATGGTTTGCTCCTTGATAGTCTTGTAGGTTTGGATGCGCGCTCTACGAGTACTACAGTTGTAGATCGAGAATTCCGGAGGGAGCAGGGGGCTTCAACTCCCTGAGAACGCGGAAAATCGACAAGGCCTTCAGGCCTGGGCCTTTCACCCTTACGGGATCTGCACGAAATACAACTGTAGTACTAGTGAATTGACGGTTGGCAGTTGCGCGTCGGGCTTCAGTGTTGGGGGAGGGCTAAGATCCGGCGCGCTTCTCATCGAAACTTCCTGCCTGCCTTGAATCCTACGGCGCACCAGGCTTTTAATGTGTGCAAAGATTGTGGTAAAACCGTCAAATGGGAACGAAACGTGAGCGAAACACAGCCTTGACGCACGAAATGAGCGAACCCGCCAGAGACGACGCGTCAACCAGCGGCCCCAACCAACTAGACCAACTCGACGAGGCCATCGTGCGCCACCTTGATCGCCATGGCCGCGCTACGAACTACGAGGTTGGCGACGCGGTGGGGCTTTCGGCTTCGGCCGCTTCCCGGCGCATCCAGGCGCTGGAAGACTCCGGCGTCATCCGCGGTTATCGCGCCCAAATCGACGACCGCCTGCTGGGCAAGCGCATGACCGTCTTCATCCGCGTCACGCTGGAACGCCAATCGGCGCCCGTGCTTGCGGCCTTCGAGGCGGCCGTGCGCCGGTCCAATGAGATAGCAAGCTGCCACTTGATGGCCGGCCAGTACGACTACATGCTCGTCGTCCGCGTATCCGGCATCGACGATTATGGCCGCCTTCACCAGAAAGAGCTTTCCCGCCTGCCTGGAGTCACACGCCTCGAAACCAGCTTCGCGCTCCGCGATGTGCTCGAAGGCAAGATCTGAATGCGTCTCGATTCCGTTCTTAACACCACTTTCTGTCGATGCTGCGGTCGGCCCAAATTCTCCTGAATGATTATCGGTCAATACGGGGGGTAATCCCCGCAAAACGCCAACAGAATCCACGGGTTTCAGCCCCGGAAGAAAGCCCCTGCGCCCACGATCCAACCCCGTCCACGATGGCGGCTGCAACTCGCGGGGTAGCCTTGGCACTGTCTTTCGCGATGTAGGTATGAGCAGATTCGAGCGCACGGATGGCCCGCTTGGTGTATCGGATTCGCATAGCGGCGGTGGAAGCTCATGTTCAGTGCCCCAACTACGCAGCCATTCCACAACCCTCTCGTGCGGAACGGTCTCGCCGCCTTCCGCCTCGACAAGCCCTGCCTCAATCTCCCGGCGCGCCCATTCCTCGTAGCCGCCTTCCACTGCGGAGACTTGCGCGCCGCGCGGCGCTCGCAGGGCAAGAGTTCCGCTCTGAGTCAGCGTCCACTCGACTGGGTCACCCTCGGCAAGATTCGCCTGCCGCAGTAATTCCTCGGGAATCTCCACGGTGATCGAACTGCCGATGCGAGCGATTTGTGTAGCCATGGATTTGTCCCGTCAATCCCTGTGGCGGAGCCAAACCGGGTCCGCCAACACCCGGCGTGTACGGGAAAGACACAGGGCAATCGCAGGAACGGAACGAACCATAAAGAGCAATAGTTTTGAAAGGGCGCGGCTTCAGCCGTGCCGCTCACGAGGCTCAACGCAGTCCGGCTTTAGCCGTCGCATAGAAGCCGCTGAGGGAAGGCTTTCTCGTGCGAAAAACTTCCCTCAGGGTTAAAACCCAACAAGATTGGAACTGGAACCATTTGCACGCCTGGCACTGGCCGTCCGTGGGCTTTGAAGCCCACGTCCCGGACGTTATCCGGCACACTGCCCTGCGGAGTTCGGACTTTCCTCCCCCGGTTGCCCTCGCGAAAACAATGGCCACCGGCAGCGACCGCCCGGTCCTCCTGCCAACTGTTAGTTTACTCGAGACCGGGTCGGGTTGCTTACACCTATGCCATCGATACCTTCAAAACTGGGACTAAATCTGTTGTCGGCTCAGATACTGAACTGCATCTCCATAGATTCTCCCTCCAACTTCGGTCGGAAGCAGATGCCCAATGTCCCACGCGTCTCCGAGCTTGCTTGTCCAGGCGCCAGATGCCAGCTGTCGCGCCATGTGGGAGGGCACGCCTTGCCGGAGGTAAATGACCACCTTCTCCACGCCCTCTTCAAGATTTCCATCGGCGCAGGGCGCATACCCGAGGGTCGCAAATGCGGCCACGAACGCCTCGAGTGTCGCTTCGTGCGCGGCTTCGCTCGGCCAATAGCTCGGATAGAGCGGCCACCACCAACGGGATGTATCTCCCGCTGCCCAGCCAATGCAGTTGTAGTCGCGAGTTTCCTCGCTTGTAACTTGAAACGTCGCGGCAAGGCCGGGGAATCCCGCCTTGATCTCGGAACGAATCCGGGCCATCTCAGCAAGACTTAGAGGTAATGGTGTTCCTGTCCCCACGCGAGCCATGCCTCTCGACTTTTCTCGTAATTCCCGGCGTCTTCGGGTGAGAGAGGGTCTTCCCCGGATATGTGCTTCAGCGCCCAGAACCAGTGCCCGCCCTGAGAGTTCAAGCTGCGAAGGATAAGAGGCAGCGCGCTGCGCCCCATCCCGATGATTTGTTGATAGGCGCCATTCAAGACCTGCTCAGTTGAAGAAGACACGAATCTTGTTTCTTTGCGCCATCGGTCGGCGAGGTGCGCAAACCGTTCTTCATCGGATTCCTGCTGTGGCAACCTGGCAGCCTGCGTGGCCATCGACTCCTCCCGCTGCTTGCTATGATAGCGCGAACCGCGTTTGCTTGGGGTGGTGGATTGCTCTGTCGATCTGGCACAGGGTTTTCCTGGGACGCGCCTGTAGCGACCGCCCGGTCCTGCTGCCAGGGTCTAGTTTACCGCAGTTGTGGGTTTACCA
>Ga0302156_10003920_pt1 | contig 11190 bp, 5 predicted proteins | sample I_Bog_N3_2_FD_193503 | JGI IMG/M metagenome (GOLD analysis project Ga0302156, IMG submission 193503) | Peat permafrost microbial communities from Stordalen Mire near Abisko, Sweden - I_Bog_N3_2 | ecosystem: Environmental > Terrestrial > Soil > Wetlands > Peat | place: Sweden: Abisko, Stordalen... | reverse complement strand
ACTGGTACAAAAGCTCGTTATCAGCGTCAGCTGGCCACCGCTATCAAGCGCGCCCGCTTCCTGGCCCTGCTGGCCTACACCGACAGCCACGGCCGCTGAGACCGGGCAGTCGACACGCAGTAAAGGATTGAATGCATGCGCGCCTTAGCGGGTTTCATCATGCGCGGACGTATGCAGGCCATGCTCGTCGTGGCCGGATCTGCGGCATTGCCGCTGTTGTTCTGGTTGAGTGCCGCCGCCGGGTGCCTTGTGCTCCTGCGGCGCGGTTCGGACGCCCTTGGCGTCATTGGTCTGGGTGTGTTGTCGGTGCTGCTGTTCTGGCACTTCAACATCCAGAAAGACCCCACGGCCCTTTTGGTGCTGCTCGGGTCTTGCAGCCTGGCGCTGGTTTTACGCGCCGGCTACTCCTGGAACCGCGTGCTGCTGGTCAGCATGGCAGTAGGGTTGGTATGTGCAGTGAGTCTGGGGACGATTTTCAGTCCCTTCATCGAAGGATTGGCGCAGACGTTTGAACAAGTCGTGCCGCTGGCCCTCGGTGAGGTCTACCAGAAGTTGTCGGTAGACCAGCGAGCGTTCCTCGCTTCACTGGCCGTGCCCCTGTTGATCACCTCGACGGCGATCTCGCTGCAGGTCTTTAGTGTGATGTGCCTGATTCTTGGGCGCTATTGGCAAGCGTTGTTGTACAACCCCGGTGGTTTCGGACGCGAGTTTCGCGAAATCCGGATCCCCAGGAAGGTGGCGCTGTCGCTGCTGGCCGTCATGTTTGTCGCGCCGTTTATCGGCCTGCATGCATTGATTCTGTTGCCGCTGTGCAGTGTTCCGCTGGTCTTCGCCGGCCTGTCCCTGATTCACGGGCTGGTGGCGAAGAAGAAACTGGCCAGTTTCTGGCTGGTGGGGATGTACGTCACGCTCGTGCCATTCATGCACTTGCTCGGTCCGTTGCTCATGGTATTGGCCATTGTCGACAGCCTGATTGATTTTCGCGGACGCCTGGCGTCGAAAGAGGCCGATAACGGTTCCGCGAACGGTGAAGGTTAAAAGTTAAGAGGATTTCCACATGCAACTGATCCTTCTGGAAAAAATCGCCAACCTGGGCAACCTGGGCGATAAGGTAAACGTTAAGGCCGGTTACGGTCGTAACTACCTGCTGCCATTCGGCAAAGCCACCGCTGCGACCGCTGCCAACCTGGCTGCGTTCGAAGAGCGTCGTGCTGAGCTGGAAAAAGCCGCAGCAGACAAGAAAGCTTCGGCTGAATCGCGTGCCGCCCAACTGGCTGAGCTGGAAGTGACCATCACTGCCACCGCCGGTGACGAAGGCAAGCTGTTCGGTTCGATCGGCACCCACGACATCGCTGATGCCCTGACCGCCTCCGGCGTTGAAGTGGCAAAAAGCGAAGTTCGTCTGCCGAACGGCACCATCCGCAACGTGGGTGAATTCGACGTGGCCGTGCACCTGCACGCCGAAGTCGAAGCAACCGTACGCGTTGTCGTGGTGGCTGCTTAAGCAGTACCCAATCGTCTGGCGACTTGCGCGCCAGACGGTTAACATCGGGCACGACTCTGTTCATTCAGGTCGTGCCCTTTGTTTTTTGGGCGACGCCCTTTTGCAAACTCCCTGATTCCAAGTGGCCATGAACGATATCTCCGCTCCCGAGCAATACGATCTGCAAACCGCCGCGCTGAAAGTGCCGCCGCATTCCATCGAGGCCGAACAGGCCGTGCTCGGTGGTCTGATGCTGGACAACAACGCCTGGGAGCGCGTGCTCGATCAAGTCTCGGACGGCGACTTCTATCGACATGACCACCGCCTGATCTTCCGCGCCATCGCCAAGCTGGCCGATCAGAGCATGCCGATCGACGTGGTGACCCTGGCCGAGCAGTTGGACAAGGAAGGGCAGACCTCGCAGGTCGGCGGCCTGGGTTATCTGACTGAGCTGGCGAAGAACATCCCGTCGGTGGCCAACATCAAGGCCTACGCCGCGATCGTTCGCGAGCGGGCGACCCTGCGCCAGTTGATCGGCATCAGCACCGAAATCGCCGACACCGCGTTCAACCCGCAAGGGCGGACCGCGGCGGAGATTCTCGACGAGGCCGAGCGGCAGATTTTCCAGATCGCCGAAGCGCGGCCCAAGACCGGCGGCCCGGTCAGTGTCAACGACCTGCTGACCAAGGCCATCGACCGGATCGATACCCTGTTCAACACCGACAACGCCATCACCGGCCTGTCCACCGGCTACACCGACCTCGACGAGAAGACCAGCGGCCTGCAACCGTCCGACCTGATCATCGTCGCCGGCCGTCCGTCGATGGGCAAGACCACCTTCGCCATGAACCTGGTGGAGAACGCGGTGCTGCGCAGCGACAAGGTGGTGCTGGTGTACTCCCTCGAGATGCCAGGCGAATCGCTGATCATGCGTATGCTGTCCTCCCTCGGCCGGATCGACCAGACCAAGGTCCGTGCCGGTCGCCTGGAAGACGACGACTGGCCACGCCTGACCTCGGCGGTCAACCTGCTCAACGACCGCAAGCTGTTTATCGACGATACGGCCGGTATCAGCCCGTCGGAAATGCGCGCGCGGACCCGCCGCCTGGTGCGTGAGCACGGCGAGATCGGCCTGATCATGATCGACTACCTGCAGTTGATGCAGATCCCCGGTTCCAGCGGCGACAACCGGACCAACGAGATTTCCGAGATTTCCCGGTCCCTCAAGGCCCTGGCCAAGGAATTCAACTGCCCGGTGGTGGCCCTGTCCCAGCTCAACCGCTCCCTGGAACAACGCCCGAACAAGCGCCCGGTGAACTCCGACTTGCGCGAATCCGGAGCGATCGAGCAGGACGCCGACGTGATCATGTTCGTGTACCGGGATGAGGTCTATCACCCGGAAACCGAACACAAGGGCATCGCCGAAATCATCATCGGCAAGCAGCGGAACGGCCCGATCGGTTTTATCCGCCTGGCCTTTATCGGCAAGTACACGCGCTTCGAAAACCTCGCGCCGGGTAGCTACAACTTCGACGACGACGAGTAAGGATGTTACGCCGAGGGCCGGACCTGGGGGCGTTATCCCTTTAGCGCGAATGACTGCGCGGTAAAATCTCCAGCGTACGAATCTGCTCCCAGGTGTAACCGTGATTCAGGCGTAATTCGTCGAACTCGAAGATGGCTTGGCTGGCGAACAGTGCCGTGATGAAGTAGCGATTTTTTTCGATGCGCCCGTCACGGCCCTTGACGTCAACCGCAAATGCGACCGACTCCACGTTGTAGCCTGTCGCGGCTTGTCGAATGGGAGCCCCGTTGCGGTATTCGTAGCGCGTATTGATTCTCGACAGGATGTTATCGCCGGACAGGCAGGGGGCGGCCGGTTCTGGCCGGTCGTCGCGAAAGCGGATCAGGTCATGCGTTGAGTCCTGCCGGACCGCGGTCGCGAAAGGGTCCCGGCGCTGGTGGCTGACGATCAGCGGAATCAGCATGCCGCCATAAACCCCCAGTATTTCACCTCTGGGCAGGTAGTGCCTGGCGGAAACCAGAAACCTCCCCACCAGATGCTCTTCTTGCGCATAGCGCAGGTCGTCGTGTTCGAATCGGGCTATTTCCAGCTTGTCTTCGTAGAGTTGTGCGACCTTTTCATAGCCTTGCCATTGCAGATAAGGAACGATTTGTTGAGCGCGAGCCTTTGACTGGTGGCTCCCTTCGGCCTTGGAGTAGTGAATGGCGAGAATGGTCATGGGGTACCCGTCCAGGTCACGCAAGGGATAGCGACCGTTGTCGACGCGGTCGTAGGTGAGGGGGGAGTTCAAATGGGATCGGTAGGATTTTCGGCTGCGCATGCGCTGTCGTTCAGCTTCCGTGAAGGCCTTGTCATCGCGCGGGCTGGACGGCGTAGCACCGTGTTTCTGGACCGACAGGCTGCCTGCCGGTGTGAGGTCGGGGGGCTCAGTGCCTTGAGGCAACACCCACTCACCGTCAGTCTTGCGTTGCAGTAACGGTTGATAAAAGCTGTAGGGCGTCTTGGCGTTCAACAGTCGCCAGCCCTCGGGAGCCTGCCTGACCGGGTAGTAGCGGTCACCGTTGCGGATGTAGTGCAAGTAAGCATGGGCGGCCAGGGGCTTGGTGTGGAGATTCCAGTAAATGCCGCCGTTGCGCAGCTCCAGCCCCGACACTGTTGTTCCTCGCACGGCGAAGCTCTCCGGGACCCGAGTGCTGGTGTTTGGCTCTGGCTGCCCTGGTGCATGGTTGGGGATGCGCAGGGCCGGCGTCTGGCTGCGTAATGTCGAGGCGTTCCTGAAGACGGCCTGTTTCAGGTCCATCGCCGCGCGTCTTTCGTCCAGGCTTATATTGAGTGTGCTGTTCAGGGCCTGCTGCGTCAGTTTCGGCATCGCCAGCCAGACGCTTGTGTACAGGTCCTGCAGGTCGGACAGGGTACTGCCCTGCTGGTCTTGAAGTTGGTAGAAAGCGCCCGTTTTCTTCAGGCGCCTGTAGGTCAGGCTGTCGTGCTCACCGATGGCCTCCAGGGCGGTGTCGATGTCTGGGTCCCACAGTTCAAGACGAATATCCGGCGGCCAGGTTTCCAGGGTTTCCAGTAGTGAAAAAGCCAGTCGATCACTTTGCTGAGCGTGTGGCCAGCCCGGATAGAGGCCTTCGAACACCCGTGAAATGCGAACCTGCTCCAGGGCGCGCTCAATCTCCCTTTTTAGCGTCGGCTCTGTTTCGGGCGCGCCTTGCGCCTGTATGTCCAATGAGAAAATAGCGTCGGCCAGATGACTTTTGGGGAGTTCGGCGTGCGCTTGGCGTATTCGTCGTTGTGGCGCTGTGTCGGGTTGTTCTGTCTCGATATACAGGTGCTCCAGCAGAGCCAGGCTTTTCAGTTTCGCCTGGGCCACCAGATTCAGCGCCAATTGGTTCAGTTGCTCAAGAGGCGCAATAGTGTTCTCCAGCAACGAGTCGATTTCTTCCTGGTCGAGCGCCTCGAGCACCACGTTGAGCAGCGTTCCAGCCATTCTCACGCCCGCGCCATACTGGATAGTCCCCTGCGAACCAGTGCGCAAGACCTCCAGCATTTTGTCCCTGGGCCATCCGGGCAGTCTGGTCAGCAGATATAGCTGGATCCTGGGAGATAATTCCGAGACCACGTTGCCCTTGGCCCGCTCGAGATCGAAGTGCTCGATTTCCTGGAAAATCCACAGGCGCTTGAGGCTATCGAGCAGCAGGGGCGGTGTCCGACGGCTGTAGTGATGAATTTGTCGCAGCGTGTAAAGGTGTGTGCCGCTGAACGTCAGGGCAGCGTTTGCAAGCGATTCGGACAGTCTGGCGGCGCGTGGCCCCAGGCGTGCGATCAACTGCTGTTTCGACCAGGTCAAGACTTTCTCGTGGATCGTCCGCCAGGCGCCGACGCCGTTGTGCCGCAGGGGCGGCGAGTAAACGTTTGGATAACCGATCAGCACGATATGCCAGCGGTCGGTGTCTTCATTGTGCTCGACCTTGTAATACTGCCGGTCCAGTTTCAGGACGGTAGCCTGCGCCCATGGGTACAAGCCCAGTGAGTTCGCCTGCCAATGCTCATCGGGTGGCTTGATCGCTGATTGATAAGGCGTCAGGTCAGGCTTCCAAAGGCGCGTGCGGCCCAGAAAACGGACACGGATCAACTCGGGCAGCCCTTCTACCACGGTGGCTGTCCGGCTGTTTTTCGCCGTCTTGGCCACATTCAGCAAATGGATCAACCCGGCGTTCATTTCCCTGGGGCTCCAGATAAAGAGGTCCTGATAGACCGTGTCTGCGAGCTGGCTGCCCGGCGGTGTCAGCAGGGTCTGGCGGAATCGGGGAATGAAGTCCTTCAGGCCGAACAGCAGGTCCAGGCGCGCCGTGTGGTATTCATCCAGCAATTGTTCGCGTGTTGTGGCATTGGCCTGTGCGCTGGGGGGCGCCAGTCTGCCGACGTCGCTTTCAAGACGTTGCAGTCGCTGCCAATGAATCTCTTCGAACAGCTCGCCTTCAATCCTTGAAAGACTGATGAGACGCCTCAATTGGGCAGGCGAGCGTCCGCTGGCGACTTTGCTGATCTTTGCCGTCAACAGGCTGCCCTGATAGTCAATCGGCATGAGTCGGCTGATCAATTGCCGGAAATCCGCCGAGCGCATTTGTTCCAGGTAATCCTCTTGAAACTCGACAAACGACGGATATTCCTTGAGCGCGGACTCGGGATGTCCTGGACAGTAGAGGGTGCAGGGGCCGGTGTTATCGTCCGGATCGGAAGCGAAATGAATGACTCCGGGTAACGTGTGGCCGAGCCATTTGACTTGTTGATAGCGCGGGAGCTTTCCGGTTCTTTTTCTGATGGGCAGCAGAAAGTATTTCAAGCGGGCCGCACACGCGTCGGAGATGTCGTTTTTCATGAACGCCATCCATAACGAGACGTTGAATCGGCTCCACTCATGGTGCACAAAATGCTCGCGCTTGTTATCGAAGAGGATGATCTCGTCGGCTGGGCGGTCCAGCTCCAGTATCTGCTTGAGGTGATGGTGGTATTTCAACCCGAGGTCGAGATGGCGGCAGAACCGGGCAAACGTCTTGGGGGTGAGGCTGCTTTTCAGGCCTGCTGCTTTTCCTGAGGGGTAGATGGCCGATCCACTGCCGAAAGCGTCGTCGTGGGTTTCCCATTCTTCGAAATTGTAAAGCGCGGCTTCCAGCAATGAGTGTTCGGGACTGGCGTCGTAGATGGGGATACCCAGAAAGCTGTCCTTTTTCCAGCGTTTGGCCAGGGTGGCGACCTGCATGTCGGTGAGATCGCGGGAGAGTGGGCTTATGCCAAGTTCCAGAATGGGCTCGGCAAAGATCTCCAGGCTTTTGAGTGGGCTCAGTATGTTCCTGACAAGGAGCCTGGATGCATTGTTTTCCAGCATGGCCGAGCGCAGGCTGGCGTATTGTTCGGCGGTCGCGTTTTTCAGCCAGGCCGGCAGGCGGGACCTGATGAGTCGGTAGTGGGGCAGCGTACTGTGATCGTTTTCTTCGGATGTCGTGTGCATGGCGGGCTCACTCTCGGATTGCCGGCAACTGGCCGGGTGCTGGCGTGACGGTTTCCAGGAGCGTCTCGGGTTCGGCGAAGGTGATGCGAATTCCCGCTTCGGTATAACCGTAATTCCAGCGCAGCTCTTCATCGGCGGGAATGTCCCGGGTGGTAAAAAAACCGCTCAGGAGGAACGGCTCCAGACGTCCCTCGGCGATTTCTACATCGACGGGAAACGTTGCCCCTTCGACGTTGTAGCCGCTGCTGGCTTGCCGGACCGGGAGGCGTCCCTCGTATTCGAAAATGGAATTGATTCGCGAAATGATGTTGTCCCCCGTCAGCACCAGCCGATCCCATGTCGGCCTGGTGGGGAGGGGGCCGGGCATAACATCGATCACGAACGGATCCCGGCGGGCATTGCTGACGTGGAATGGGATGAAGTTACCGCCATACACACCGATGGCCTCCCCGGCTTTCAACGGTTTTCTGGCAACGACCATGGCTTGGCCGATCATGCTTGTTTCCTGGGGGAACTTGGCGTCCTCGGCGGTGAACTCCCGCAGCAGCAGCTTCTCCTCGTAGAGCTTGGCGACCTCTTCATGGTTCTCCCATTTCAAGTACGGCAGGATTTCCTTGGCCGGGTAACGGACTCCCGAGTCGTTGATCTCACTCATGCGTTGGATCTTTCTGATGCGCAGCGGATTGCCTGACAAGTCCCGCAATGGATAGCGACCATTGTTCACCCGGTCATACTCGCCCATCCGGTTGGGCTGGCGCTGATAGGATTTGATGGCTTTCATGCGCTGCAGGTCTTCGCGGGTGAAGGGCTCGGGCTTGACGTATTCAAGCGCCGACACCATGGTCGTTTCACTTTCCACCAGCTGGATCTTGCTGTTTCCCAGCCCCGGAGCACCGCCTTTCAAACCGATGCCGGTGTTGATTTCCCAGTGCCCGTCCCGGCGCTGTAGCACCGGGCGATAACAGCGGAAAGGGCTGCGGGCGTCGATCAGTTTCCAGCCAAGATCTGAAGACTCGACCTGGTAATAGCGCTCTTCTTCCTGGATGTAGTGTCGGGAAAGGGCCCCCCGATACAGGCCATCGCCCACCGTCTCCAGGTTGCCCGGTGGTGTTTCCAGCGCGAAGTGAGTATCCAGTGCGAGGCCGGTCCTGTAGGGCAGCGAGGTCGGGGCAGGAGGAATCCGGCGTACGAGCGGTGGTGAAGCGCTCAGTTGGGTAATTGTGTGAATCAGCGACTGCTTGAGCGCGCTGTTTCGATTCGGGCCGCTGAGGCCCAGGTTGTCGAGTTCGACTGCGGGCAGGGCTTGCCCGATGGCCGAGTAGAGATCACTCGGCGCCAGGATTTGCTCACCATCGGCCGCGTAGACCTGATAGCCCGAGCCTTCACGGAGCAGGCGCCTGACGGTCGTTGCGGTGTCGTTCCCGACACTGGCGATAGGCTGGCCGGCCAGCGTGTCCGCATACAGTTCCAGGCGAACGTTGCCCGACCAGCCCGGCAGTGCTTCAAGCGTCTGGAATACCAGTTGGTCCGAGGCTGGATTGAGTGTCGTGTGCAGATAAAGGCCTTCATGGATTCGGGCGGTATCCACGTTCTTCATTGACAGTTCGGCTTCGTCTTTCAGGTAGGGCAGCAAGCTTTTCTGGTTCAGGATCTGCTGCGATTCAGCAGGGTTGATGGATTTCGCCATGGCTTGTACATAGCTTTTGGGCAGGTCCGGAAAGTCCTGTCGGATCTGCTCGGGCAACGGGCCTTCGACGTGTTCGCTCTTTTGATAAAGGTCTTCGAAGCGTGCCGATGTGTGTGGGTCGGCGGCAAGGGCAGGGGCTGCGCCGTCGTGGTCCGGGGGGCTTCCCAGCAGTCGCTGATGCTGGATTTGCCTGTCGAGCTGGAAGCGTTTCAAGGTATCGATCAATTGTGCCGGCGGCGATTGATTCTCGCGATGAAGTTCAAGCAACAGCTGCGAATCGCTTGCGCTGGCGTGCAGGATCGGCGCCAGATCTTCGGGTGGGGTGCCAGCTGCCAGCGGCCCCAATCGCCTGAGCCGTTTCAAGTCGCTCCAGTCTTGTGGTTGTTCATGCAGGGTACGCCAGGCCCCGCTGCCGTTTTGCAGCAAGGGGGGTGAATACGCCCATGGGTCCTCGGGATGTCGAATGGACCACTCGGGCGGGGCCCCGACAGTGCCGACCTCATAGAGTTGTTCGTCCAGCGACAGGTAGTGCTTGCCTTGATAGTGGTACAGGCCCTGTTCATCGGGGAGCAGCGTTTCAGGGAGTTCAAGGGACTGGCGATAGGGGCTCAGGTCGGCTTTCCACAAGGCAAGGCGGTTGGACGACAGCTTGACAGGCAGCAGCGAGTTGACGAAACGCCCGGCCTTGACGGCGCCCGCGCTTGCGCCCATGAACGCGACCTGTTCGGCGACGTCCATCAGGTAGTTGAGTGCTTCAACTTTTTCGTCGCGCCTCCAGGCGTCGAATCCTTGATAGGCCTCCTTGATCAGTTGTGCCCCCGTGAAGATCAGCAGGACGTCGCCTATCACGGGGATGAACGATGCCGCGAGGAGCAAGGCACTGAGGCCGGCCTTTGCGTAGGCCTCCCGCAGTTCTTGGCGGGCTTGGGTATCGATATCCGCGGTGGGGACCACAACCTCCCGCCCGTGTCGCTCGATCTGTCGCACGCGCTGGTCGCGCAGGCTTTTGAATACGTTGCCTTTGATCGGGTGCAGCGCGAGAAACACAGGATTGGGCCAAGGAAGGGGACCGGTCTTCGGCGCCCATTTTTGCCGCAGGGCCCGTCTGATCATCTGGTCGAGCAGTTTTCCCTGATGACTGACCGGGAGGAATCGTGAAAAGAACTGCCGGTAGCCGGGCGACAGCAGCCTGCGGTTCAATTCGTCTTCAAAATCCTTGATTGAACCGTAGCGTGCCAGGGGGAGGATCGGGTCCTGGGGTATGTAGACGATGCACGGACTTGTCCCGTCTTCGGCGTCCAGGCCGATCACCAGCACCTCGCTGACGTACATGCCGAGGAACTCGAGCTGCGAGCAGGGTCGGGTGCCATAGCGGACAACATAACGATCGTTCAGTACGTCGAGCAGCACCCGGTGGGAGGCTATCGAGATCTCTTGTTGGAGGATGGCCAGGTGTATCGCTACGGCGAAGGCGTCCTTGTAACTTTTGATCAGGGCATCCTGGGTGGTGCCGTCGACAGCACCCTCGGGTTGGGTGGGTACCGCGAGAATGGAGCGCAGGTGAATCTGATACAGGCTGCCGAAGTCCAGGTTGCGACAGACCAGGGCGAACTCCTCGGGTTTGATCGGGGTTTTGCCGTCTCGGGCCCCTGGTGTCAGGTAAATCCCCGAGCTGGCACCGAAGGCCTCGGCGCTGGTCAGCGATTCGTCGAAATTGTGCAGGGCCGCGGACAGCAGTGTTTGCTCGGTGGTCGTGCCCTGGACCGATATCAATCCGAAGAAATAGTCGTTTTTATGTTCGTGAACGAAAGTCGCCTGCTCGACATCCAGGGTGAGTTGGAAATTGACGGTGATGGCGTGCTCCAGCAACGGTTTGACGAATTGCGCGGGCGATTGCAGTGTTGCCATCATCTGCCTGACTTCATGCCGGGAATTGCAGCTGGCTAGCATGCTCTGGCGCAAGGCTTCGCGTTGTTCGCGGGGGGCCTCGAGCAGCCATGTTGGCAAATGATTTTTAATCACCTCGAAATGCGACTGCTCGTTCGGGATCGGGGGAGAGGATGGAGTCATGACGGTAGCCTTGCCGGTTTTTTGAAGTCCCAGCTAACGACAAGGCGGTTGTATGGCTGCACTAGATAGTTGTCGGCGGGCGCCCGGCGGATGGGCGCGGGTAAAACCCGACGGTTATCGTCGGACTTGATCAAAATTTGTGCTATATTCCGCGCCCGCGAATTTTCATCTCGACACCGGTCATCGCCATGCAAGCAGCCAAGCCGTTATTTGACTATCCCAAGTACTGGGCCGAATGTTTCGGGCCCGCGCCCTTCCTGCCCATGAGCCGGGAAGAGATGGATCAGCTTGGCTGGGATTCCTGCGACATCATCATCGTCACCGGTGACGCCTACGTTGACCATCCGTCCTTCGGCATGGCGATCATCGGCCGGCTGCTGGAGTCCCAGGGCTTCCGCGTCGGGATCATTGCC
>Ga0302156_10003913_pt1 | contig 11198 bp, 8 predicted proteins | sample I_Bog_N3_2_FD_193503 | JGI IMG/M metagenome (GOLD analysis project Ga0302156, IMG submission 193503) | Peat permafrost microbial communities from Stordalen Mire near Abisko, Sweden - I_Bog_N3_2 | ecosystem: Environmental > Terrestrial > Soil > Wetlands > Peat | place: Sweden: Abisko, Stordalen... | reverse complement strand
GATGAACAAGCCGCTCGGCGTCACCTGTTCGCACAAGGAGGCAGGTCCGCTGGTGTATCGGCTGCTGCCCGACCGCTGGCGGCGGCGCGATCCGGCGATTTCCACGGTGGGCCGTCTCGACAAGGAGACCTCCGGCCTGCTGCTGTTCACCGACGATGGCGCATTTCTGCACAAGATCATCTCGCCGCGCCGGACCATCGCCAAAATTTATCGCGCGACGCTGGACAGGCCGCTTCGTGGCGATGAGGCCGAAAAATTCGCCGCCGGGACATTGATGCTGGAAGGCGAGGACAAGCCGCTGCTGCCGGCCCGGTTGGAGGTCATTGGGCCGCAGGAGGCGCGGCTTATTTTGTGCGAAGGCCGTTATCATCAGGCGCGGCGGATGTTCGCCGCCGTTGGCAATCACGTCGTCGCCCTGCATCGCGAGGCGATCGGAGGACTGACGTTGCCGTCCGATCTCGCCGCCGGGGAATTTCGCCTGCTGGCGGCCGCCGACATGGAAGCGCTTTTCGCTCCGGACATCGTCACGACATAGTTGCGGAGCCGTGGGCGATCTTTCGCGTTTACGACTATCCGCGCTCACCGTTCGAGAGGCGTCTTGGCTCAATCTCCGGTCATTCTATGGTTCCGTAACGATTTGCGCCTCGCCGACAATCCGGCGCTGGACGCTGCGCTGGCGAGCGGACGGAAAATTCTCTGCGTTTATATCCATGACGAGCAAAGCGCGGATCTGCGCCCTGCGGGAGGGGCAAGCCGCTGGCGGCTTCATCTCGCCTTGCGGGCCTTGTCCGAATCGCTGACCCGGCTCGGCGCAGAACTGCATTTTTTACGCGGCGACGCGGAAGACCTGTTGCCCCGCCTTGCCGAGACCAGCGCGGCGCAAAAAATAGTTTGGAATCGTCGCTATGGCGGCGGCGAAATCGCGCAGGACACGCGGCTCAAGGCGCTGTTGCGCGATCAGAGTCGCGAGGTGGCCACATTCAACGGGTCGCTGCTGGCGGACCCCTGGGAGGTGGCGACCAAAACCGGCGGGGCCTTCAAGGTTTTCACGCCCTTCTGGCGCGCCGTGCGGGAAAATCTCCACTTGGCCGCGCCCTTGCCCGCGCCGGGGCGAATAGATTGCGCGATGTGGCCAAAGGACGGGCCGCCGCGCGTAAAATTGGACGATTTATCTCTGGCCCCCCAAAAACCCGATTGGGCGCGCGACTTTCCCAATCCCGCCGCTGGCGAGACCGGCGCGCAGCTTAGGTTGCAGCGCTTTCTTGCGGAAACGCTGGACGCCTACGCCCTGCAACGCGACCGGATCGACTTGAGCGCGACCTCCGGCCTTTCGGCCCATTTGCATTTTGGCGAGATTTCGCCGCGCCAGATTTTTGCGGAAGCCGCAAAAAAGCCCGGCGCCGATAAATTCCTGTCGGAAATCGGCTGGCGCGAGTTTTCCACGCACCTGCTTTACGCCCATCCCCATCTGGCCCGGCGCAATTTCAATCCGCGTTTCGACACCTTTCCATGGCGGCGCGACGAAAAAGCGCTCAGGGCATGGCAAAGGGGTCGGACCGGCACTCCGCTGGTGGACGCCGGCATGCGCGAACTCTGGCAAACCGGCTACATGCACAACCGCGCCCGCATGGTTTGCGCCTCCTTCCTGACAAAACATCTGCTGATCGACTGGCGCGAGGGCGAGGCCTGGTTCTGGGACACACTGATCGACGCCGACGCGGCGAATAATGCGGCGAGCTGGCAATGGGTGGCCGGGTGCGGCGCCGACGCCGCCCCCTATTTCCGCATTTTCAATCCGGTGTTGCAGGGCGAGAAATTCGATCCCGAGGGCGCCTATGTCCGCCGCTTTTGTCCGGAGCTTTCCGCGCTTCCGACGAAATACATCCACCGGCCCTGGACCGCGCCGGCATCGGTGCTGGCCGAGGCTGGCGTATTGCTGGGCCAAAGCTACCCAGCCCCGATTGTCGATCACGATTTCGCCCGTCGCCGCGCCCTTGAAGCTTTCGCGGCATTGTCGGCCTGACCGGCGCGGCCCTTGCAGGCCTTGACCTCCGCCGCTAGCATAAAGACAGAAATCCATAGGAATTGTCATGAAAGTCACGGAATCGGTTCTCGACGCCATTGGCCATACGCCGCTGATCAAATTGCGCCACGCTTCGGAGGCCACCGGCTGCGCCATCTATGGCAAGGCGGAATTCATGAATCCGGGTGGCTCCGTCAAGGATCGCGCCGCCTTGGCGATCATTCAGGACGCCATGGAATCGGGGGCGCTGGAGCCGGGGGGAATTATCGTCGAGGGCACGGCGGGCAATACCGGCATCGGCCTCGCGCTGGTGTCCAATGCGCTTGGTTTTCGGACCGTGATCGTCATCCCGGACACGCAGTCTGAAGAAAAGAAGAGCCTGTTGCGCCTGCAAGGGGCCGAGTTGATCGAAGTGCCGGCCGTTCCCTATGCCAATCCCGATAATTACGTGAAATATTCCGGGCGACTCGCGGCGGAACTGGCGGCCAGGACGCCCGAAGGAGCGATCTGGGCCAACCAGTTCGACAATGTCGCTAATCGGCGCGGTCATGAGATGACAACGGGTCCGGAAATCTACGACCAGCTCGACGGCAACATCGACGGTTTTGTCTGCGCGGTCGGCACAGGCGGGACACTCGCGGGCGTCGGTCGGGCGCTGAAGGCGCGAAACAATGCGGTCAAAATCGCGCTGGCCGATCCGATGGGGGCGGCGCTTTATGCCTATTATACTTCGGGCGAGCTGAAATCCTCGGGAACGTCGATCACCGAGGGTATTGGCCAGGGCCGCATCACCGCCAATCTGGTCGATGCGCCCATCGACATCGCCTATCAGATCGGCGACGAGGAAGCCCTGCCGATCCTGTTCGATCTTGCCCAGCAGGAAGGCTTGCTGCTCGGCGGCTCCTCGGCGATCAATATCGCCGGGGCGATTCGGCTGGCGCGGGATCTGGGACCCGGCAAGACCATCGTCACCATCCTGTGCGATTCCGGCGAGCGCTATGCTTCGAAGCTTTATAATCCGGCGTTTTTGCGGGAGAAGAACCTGCCGGTTCCGCGCTGGCTCGAAAAATCCGCTTCCTGAACAAAAAATCGCCCTGCCCTCAAAGAAGTGTTTCACAGGACGCGCGCCACGGCTAATTTGGCGCGCGAATGAGGGAGGAAAAAAATGCCGGGCGACGCAACTGAATATCTCGTTTCCACGCAGTGGCTGGCCGACCATCTCGGCGCGCCAGGGCTGGCGATCGTGGACGCCTCATGGCATTTGCCGACCGCCCAGCGCGACGGCCACGCCGAATATCTGGCGCGCCACATTCCCGGCGCGGTGTTCTTCGACATCGACGCCATCGCCGACAAAAGCTCCGGCCTGCCGCATATGCTGCCCGACCCGGTGGCTTTTTCCAGCGCGGTGCGGAAACTCGGCATTGGCGATGGCATGAAGATCGTTGTTTACGATTCGCTCGGCCTGTTTTCGGCGCCGCGCGTGTGGTGGACATTCCGGGCGTTTGGCGTGCGCGATGTTGCGGTGCTCGACGGCGGGCTGCCCAAATGGCTGGCGGAAGACCGCCCGCTCGCCGAGGGCGAGACCATGGCGAAATCGCGCCATTTCACCGCCCGCCTCGACCACGCGCTGATCGCCTCGCTCGAAGATGTGCGGCAAGCGAGCGACAAGGCGGGCAAGCCCGCCGCGCCGCAGATCGTCGACGCTCGCGCCGCCGCGCGTTTCCGCGGCGACGAATTGGAGCCGCGTCCCGGACTGCGATCCGGCCATATTCCCGGCAGTCGCAACTTCCCCTGGGGCGACCTGCTGACCGATGGACGGCTGCGCCCGGCGGCTGAGCTGACGGCGGCTTTCACGGCGGCGGGCGTCGATCCGGCCAAGCCGACCATCGCCACCTGCGGCTCCGGCGTCTCGGCGGCGATTTTCGCCCTGGCCATGGCCACGACGGGGCGTTCCGGCGTTGCGGTCTATGACGGCTCTTGGGCGGAATGGGGCATGCGCGCCGACCTGCCGATTGGCCAAGGGCCGGCTTGATCAAAAGAGGGCTCCACACCTGAGGGGAAAAGGCCCATTTTCGCGACAAATCGACCCACGAGTGGGCCTCTAGGGCATAGACGCGTCATATCGCGGTCCTTTACAGCAAAATTTGCGTGATTTGCCTTTGGAACGGGCAAAATCACGCGAATTGCACACGAAGCGCGCTGGCTTGTCACGCAAGGCGATGTTAAGACGCTAAACGTTGCGCGCGGCCGGCACGATTGGCGCACGCCGCGCATGACAGGGAGTAGCGCCCAAGGGAGAGCGCCCGAGCATGAAAAAAGTCGAAGCCATCATCAAGCCCTTCAAACTCGACGAGGTGAAGGAGGCTCTTCAAGAAGCCGGCCTTCACGGCATCACCGTCACCGAGGCCAAGGGCTTTGGGCGCCAGAAGGGCCATACCGAACTTTATCGGGGCGCCGAATATGTCGTCGATTTCCTGCCCAAAGTGAAAATCGAGCTGGTCCTCGCCGACACAGCCGTCGACCGCGCAGTAGAGGCGATCCGCAAGGCCGCCCAGACCGGCCGCATCGGCGACGGCAAGATTTTCATCTCGAATATCGAAGGCGCGATCCGCATCCGCACCGGCGAAACCGGCACGGACGCGGTCTGACCCCCCTAATTCATTTTTTTCAACTTCCCTACACTTCACGGCCACCTCACAGAGACAAGAGGCACTGAAATGACGACTGCCAAAGAAGTACTGCAGAGAATCAAGGACGAAGACATCAAGTATGTCGACCTCCGCTTCACTGACCCCAAGGGCAAGTGGCAGCACGTGACCTTCGATATCGCCCTCGTCGATGAAGAGATGTTCTCCGAAGGCACGATGTTCGACGGCTCGTCCATCGCCGGCTGGAAGGCCATCAACGAATCCGACATGCTGCTGATGCCGGACCCGTCCACCGCCACCATGGATCCTTTCTTCTCGGCCTCGACCCTGGTCATCGTCTGCGACGTGCTCGAACCCATGACCGGCGAGCCCTATAACCGCGATCCGCGCGGCATCGCCAAGAAGGCCGAAGCCTTCCTCAAGACCACCGGCATCGGCGACACCGCCTATTTCGGACCGGAAGCCGAATTCTTCGTTTTCGACGACGTGCGCTTCAAGGCCGACCCTTACAATACGGGCTTCGTGCTCGACTCGATCGAACTGCCGACCAACCAGGACACCCCCTATGAGGGCGGCAACCTCGGCCACCGCGTCCGCACCAAGGGCGGCTATTTCCCGGTTCCGCCTGTCGATTCTGCTCAGGACATGCGCGGCGAAATGCTCGCGGCCATGGCGGCCATGGGCGTGAAAGTCGAGAAGCACCATCACGAAGTGGCGTCCGCCCAGCACGAACTCGGCATGAAGTTCGGCACGCTGACCACGATGGCCGATCATCTCCAGATCTATAAATACGCCATCCATCAGGTCGCCAATTCCTACGGCAAGACCGCGACCTTCATGCCCAAGCCGATCTTCGGCGACAATGGCTCGGGCATGCATGTCCATCAGTCGGTCTGGAAGGACGGAAAGCCCGTCATGGCTGGCGACAAATACGCCGACCTGAGCCAGGAATGCCTGTATTATATCGGCGGCATCATCCGTCACGCCAAGGCGCTCAACGCCTTCACCAATCCGTCGACCAATTCCTACAAACGCCTCGTTCCCGGCTACGAAGCCCCGGTGCTGCTCGCCTATTCGGCGCGCAACCGTTCGGCCTCCTGCCGCATTCCGTGGACCAACAACCCCAAGGCCAAGCGCGTCGAAGTTCGCTTCCCCGATCCCGCCGCCAACCCCTATCTGGCCTTCTCGTCCATGCTGATGGCGGGCCTCGACGGCATCATCAACAAGATCGATCCGGGCGCGGCCATGGACAAGGATCTCTACGATCTGCCTCCGCGCGAATTGAAGAAGATCCCGACGGTCTGCGGCAGCCTGCGCGACGCCCTCGCCAGCCTCGACAAGGACCGCGCCTTCCTCACGGCCGGCGACGTGTTCAACAACGACTTCATCGACAGCTATATCGAACTGAAGATGCAGGACGTCATGCGCCTCGAAATGACGCCGCATCCGGTCGAATTCGACATGTATTATTCCTACTGAGCTTTTCGCTCAGAAATCAGAAGGGGCGGCCGCGAGGTCGCCCTTTTTTTATGCTATTTAAAGCCCGGTCAGTGGGCTGTGACTGGGCCAGTCGCAGGCGAAGGCGCGGGCGCCGTGACCTGCTGCTGCTCCAACCGCTTCTGCTTGTAATAATGTCGCCCTGCGATGCACCCGGCCGCTGCGCCGGTCCAGGTGTGGCGACCGGCATAATGGCCAGCGATGCCGCCGGCGATCGCGCCGCGAATGCAGCCCTTGGCCTGCGCTCCGCCCGAAACGCCGAGGCTCATGGCCAATGACGTCGCCATGACAAAAGCTGCAAATTTGGTGTTCATTCCGTCTCCGATATGTTGCGCGTTCCCGCGACCCACATATGGGGAGGATTTTTTTCCGCGCCAGCGCGGGGCGACGCCCGTTGCTAGATCGGTTCGTGCGTCGCTACTGGAGCAATTTTTTCGCGGCTGACCAAAAGCGTGACGCCGAGGCTCAGGGCCAGCAGAATTGCGGCAAGGCCAAAGCTGCCGCCGGGATTGCGGCCGGCGCCGATTTCCCACGCGAGGATCTGGGTGAACGCGATGGGACCGATCATGCCGGTCATGCCGCGCAGACTGGCGAGCGCTCCCTGCAACGCGCCCTGCTGCGACACCCCGACCAACCGCGTCGCGCGCGCCTGAAATGCGGGCGTAGCCAATCCCCACAGCGCCACCAGCGGCAGCGCGGCCAAAAAGGCGGTTCCGGTCGGGGCCCAGGCATAGGCGAGAAAGCCCACGACGCCGCAAGCCAGTCCGGTCAAAGCGGTCGGAATCTCGCCGAAGCGTTTGACCGCCGGCCGCACCAGTCCCGCCGCGACAACGGTCTGGGCCAAGCCGACCAGCGCCAGAACCATGCCGGTGGTCTTGGCGTCCCAATGATAGCGGTAGTCGGTGTAGAGCACGAACAGGCTGGGAAGCGATTCATAGGCCAGATAGGACAGGAAGATCGCCAACGAGAGCAGGCCCAGCCCCCGCTCGCGCGCCAGGAATTTCATCGAGCCGAGCACATGCGCGGTCTTCCACACGAAGCTTTTGGTGCGGTTCTCCGGCGCCAGCGATTCCGGCAGGACGAAAAAGCCATAGGTTGCGTTGAGCAGGCAAAATCCCGCAGCGCCCCAGAACGGCAGGCGCAGGTCGATCTGGCCAAGCACGCCGCCAAGAGCCGGCCCGAGCACGAAACCCAGACCGAAGGCGGCGCCCAGCATGCCGTAACGCGCGGCGCGCTTTTCAGGCGGCGTGATGTCGGCGATATAGGCGCTGGCGGTGGAGGTGCTGGCGGCGGCGGCGCCGGAAATCAGCCGGCCGACGAACAGCCAGGCGAGGCTCGGCGCGAGCGCCATGATGACATAGTCGATCCCCATCGCGAAATTGGACAGGAGCACCACGGGGCGGCGCCCGAAGCGATCGGACAAGGCCCCGAGGACGGGCTGAAACATGAATTGCATGAAGGCCCAGGCGATGCCGAAATAGCCGACCACGCGCGACCCTTGGCCGAAATTACCGCCCTCGAAGGACACGATGAGCTTCGGCAGCACCGGGATCATCACCCCCACCGCGATCATGTCGAGGGCGACCGTAATGAAAATGAAGATGAAAGCCGCTTTGCCCGGCTTGTAATTCTGCATCGCCAACGATCTCCGATCGGCGTCCGCGCCGCCCAAGTTTCCGCGCGAGCCATGGGCCGCGACGTGACAGGCTGACCCTCTACCGCGCCGAACGTCGGTCAGGCAAATCAAATCCGCTGGCATGTCCGCCGTTTCGGACCTTGGTCGGAGTTTGGCGGCGCCCTAGAACTTGTATTTGGCGAAGGCGACCGCGTAGATAAGGTCCTTGCCTTTGATCTCGGTCAGGGCCGGGCCGGCGTAAAGTTCGGCCAGGATCGCCCCCAGTTGCAGGTGAAAATCGACCTGCCAGCGGATGTCGGCGGAAAGCTCGGTTCCTACGAAGGAACTCGTGGCCTTGTTGCTGTTGGGGATTTCCACCATGCCGCTGCCGTAGATGCCATCAGTGGTCGAAACGCGCCATAACGAGTCCCAGCCCAGCACGACATCCCAGCGTTGGGCCGGCTGGAAGCTGAACAGCGGGCGAATGTCCTTGATGTTGGCGGGAACCATCTGCGACGTTTCGGCGAAATAGGGCAGACGCGGATACATGGGATTGAAGGTGCCGATGGTTTTCGAATGCGCGTCGTCGCCGCTGGCGTAATTGGCGGAAAAGCCGAAGCGCGGCTTCCAGTCGATGTTTTCCAGCGTGTAGCCTGCGACAGCCGCCAAAAAGGAGGCCTGGACATTCTGCGTGCGGAAAGTCCCGGTCTGGGTGGAGGCCTCGACATTCCAGTCGAAGCCGGCCTCCTTGCCGAACAGCCGCGTCCCGATCGTTTCGATATTTTCCTTACCCGTCAGGCCCCGGAATTTCGCTTGGGTATTGCTGAAATTGAGTGCGTATAAATCCGCCTTGAGCGCCGCGAAGACCGGGGTAGTGATATAAACGCCGGACAGGTGTTGCGCCATGTTGGTCGCGTCGTCCATCGCATAGGGACTGTCCACGGTCGGCTGTACCGAGATGAAATCGACCGTCGCGTCGCCGATCCGGTCGATGACGCGGTAGCCGTCGAAATCGCGGCGCACATTCGGGCCTTCGCGCACCGCGATGAGACGCTGATAGCCATAAGCCAGCTCCTCGCGGCCCGCGCGAAAGGTCGGATCGTCACCGAAAGGCGACGGCGGGTGAAGGTCGACGAAACGCTGCATGAGGTCCCAGCGGTCCACATCGGTGGTCGAGGCAACCCAGCGATTGCCGAAAATGCGGTCGTCGCCCAATTGGACGAAGGCGCGAAAATAATCGGTGACGTGCAGATCGCCGTCGAGATTTAGCCTTTGCAGCAGATAGCCGTTGGCGGGAGGCGCATTGATGCCGAAATTGGGATTTTGATAGGTCTCGAAGCGTTCGCGGATTTCGCCGCCCAAGGTGAGGAAGATCGGTCCGTAAGCGCTTGAGCCGAGCGGGATGTATTTTAGCCTTTCCCACAGCGTCGGATCGGCTTTGCCGGCGAGATAGGAAAAATTATCATCGTAGCGCAGATTATGGAAGGGTGGGTCGATCTGGGTCGGACTTTCCGCAAAACCCGCGCTCGCGGCCAGCAGGCAACCCATTGCGCCAAACCCGGCCAGAAATTTTCTGGCGGCTCCAATTCCCATTCCAAAATCTCCCCAACCGTCGCTTTTCCGGCGCGGCGCATTTTTTTGATCTCCGCGCGCTTTTAACGATTTTTTTTGAGGAGGGATTTGAGACAAAGCAAAGGCAAAGCCATCTTACAAATTTCTTCCAACCTTGCCCCCCGGCGACGAAACGCAAGATCCTGATCCCGCTTTGTTTTTACTCCAACGGCGAGAGGACTTGGGCTTTGCTCCGCCTTGGTGTAGTAAGTCTTGGCGCAACGTCGTTCACCGGAAATCGTCGAAACAGATGTTGGACGAAAAAAGACCGTGGATTTTGAGCCTGGCGCCTGACGAACTGGCGCCGCGCGCGGCGGGCGACGCTTCGGGCGCCATCGCGACGTTGTTCGGTCTTCCGCCGAAGACCGAAATCACGCGGGATTGTTTTGCCAGCCTGCTCCATCCCGATGACGTGGGGCGTTTCGACGCCGCCTACGGCGCGGCGCAGCGTCCCGCCGGTCCGCGCATTTTTGAAACGACCTGTCGTATTCGTCGCGCCGACGACGGCGCCGAGCGCTGGATCGAACTCCATGCCCACTTCGGGCCAGAAAATGCCGCGCCTGGAAAGCTATACGGCGTCGTCCGCGACGTCACCGAGGAAAGAGCCACGCTGGAGCGTCTGACGCGTAGCGAGAGCCAACTCGGCCTGTTCATTGAATATGCCCCGGCCGCCATCGCCATGTTCGACCGCAACATGGATTATCTTGCCGTCTCGGCGCGCTGGCGCAAAAATTTTCATCAGGGCGAGCCGCGGGAAACCGTGGTGGGACTCAATCATTACGAGATGGTTCCGGATATCCCGGACGCCTGGAAAGCCGTGCACCGGCGCGTGCTGGCCGGCGCGGTCGAAAGCTCGGACGGCGAGCCCTTTACGCGCGGTGACGGCCGTGTCCAATGGGTGAAATGGGAAGCGCGGCCTTGGCGCGATGGCGACGGCGAGATCGGCGGAATGATTATCGCCAGCGAAGACATCACCGCGCGCGAGGAAGCCGAAATCGCACGAAAGCAGGTTGAGCAGGCTCTGCGCGAGAGCGAGGAAAACCTGCGCGCGCTGGCCGACAATCTGCCCGACAGCGCCGTCTACCGCTATTGCCGCGATCCGGATGGAAAGCGGCGCTTCCTTTACCTGAGCGCCGGCATCGAGACGCTCAATGGCGTGCGGATCGAGGATGCGCTGGCCGACGCCGGCGTGCTCCATCGCCAGATCTTGCCCGAATATCGGCAAAATCTGTTCGAGGCGGAAGAGCGCAGCGCAGACCAACTCTCGGATTTCACCCAGGACGTTCCTATCCGCCGGCCCGATGGCGAAGTGCGTTGGATGCGGCTGCGCTCGCGCCCGCGCGGTGGGCCCGACGGCCGGATCGTCTGGCATGGCGTGGAAACCGACGTTACCGAACGCCATGCGGACGCGGCGGCTTTGCGCGACAGCGAAGAGCGCAAGACCTTCCTGCTGGCCTTTGCCGACGCCTTAAAACCCCTGCGCGATCCGGATGACATCCAGGAAACCGCCAGCGCCGCCCTGGGCCGAAAGATCGGCGGCGATCAGGTGATTTACGCCGACATCGACGGCGAAATCGCCACCATCGCGCGCGATTGGAACAACGGCGGCATGCCGAGCAATGTCGGCGTTCACCGGATCGTCGATTTCGGCCCGGAGTTTATCGCCGACCTGCGTGCAGGCAGGACCGTGGCCATCGGCGACATCGCGGCCGACCCCCGCACCTGTTCGCCCGAAGCGCAGGCGACTTTCCGCGCGCGCTCAATCGGCGCCTTCATGAGTGTGCCACTTGTCAAGGAAGGGCGT
>Ga0302156_10003898_pt1 | contig 11238 bp, 9 predicted proteins | sample I_Bog_N3_2_FD_193503 | JGI IMG/M metagenome (GOLD analysis project Ga0302156, IMG submission 193503) | Peat permafrost microbial communities from Stordalen Mire near Abisko, Sweden - I_Bog_N3_2 | ecosystem: Environmental > Terrestrial > Soil > Wetlands > Peat | place: Sweden: Abisko, Stordalen... | reverse complement strand
TCGATCCTGGACAAACTGCTGAAGGAACGCGGCCCGGACCCGGAGACGTTGGGAATTCTGGGGAGGGTTCACAAGGACCGATACAAGGAGCTGAAAGCGGCCAAGAACCTGATGGCAACTGCCGCGCTGGACGATGCCATCGGCGCTTACAAAAAGGGTTTCGAATCGGACCCCAGAGACTACTATCCCGGGGTGAACGCGATCAGCCTGATGATCGAAAAGGGGGATCTGAAGCAGGCCGAGCAGATGTTACCCCTGGTCAACTTTGCCGTCGCACGCCGCGGCGGCGCCGCATCCAGCGACTACTGGGATCTCGCAACCGTGCTGGAGCTCGCCGCAATCGGGAGCGATTGGAAGAGCGCGAACGCCGTGTTGCCCAGGACGCTGGCCGCGGCAAAGTTTGCGTGGCACGTGCAAACGACGATCGCCAACCTCGAGATGCTGCAACAGGCGCGCGAGGGGAGCGGCACACAAGTTCCTCAACTGGTCGAAATCATCGGTTATCTGAAGCAGAGGGCGGTCGAGTTGGGCGAAGCCAAGCTGTGAGAAGCTAGGCAGGCCCCTGAAACACGATGTTCCCGTTCATCCACGTCTGGATGACACGGATGGAATCGATCCGGTCGGCGGCGACTTCGAGCGGATTCTCCGAAAGTACGATCAGATCCGCCACCATTGCGGCTTGCAACGCGCCTTTGAGATCTTCGTGCCGGCTGGCGTAGGCGGAACCGATCGTGTAAGCCGCCAAGCCTTCTTGGACACTCAATCGCTCCTGCGGATTCTCGTGGAGAACGGTGGCCTGAATTCCGGATAGAGGATTGAGTGGGAACTCCGGCCGGCCATCGGGTCCGGGATAGTCGGAACCGAAGCACAGACGAGCGCCGTTGGCCTTGAGTGTCCGAAAAGCGAAGGCCCAACGCGTCCGCTCCTCACCCACTATGTTCTTCAGCCACGGGATGGCCATGGCGTGATAGGGATTGACTTCCGCAATGATGTTCGACGCGCCAAACCTCGAGAAATCGACTGGTGAAACGAGAGACGCGTGGATGACTCGAAGCCTATGGCCTGCCAGTTTGTGCCGGGCGATCAGGTTCTCGTAGTGCCCCAACACGAACCGAGTCGCGGCGTCTCCGATGGCATGAGTGCTCACGTCGGCACCGACCGAGACAGCACCGTCCAGCATTCTGTCGAAGACCGCGGTGTCCGCCGCCGCTTTGGTTAGCGAACCGCGGCCAGAGGCAGAGCCGCTGTAAGGCTCCAGCAAGAACGCAGTACGTTTCCGCAGCATCCCATCGGCATAGGCCTTCAGCCCGATGACCTCGACCATTCCGCCAGTCTGCGCGGCCAGTGCGCGGTAGCGTGGAAACTCGCTCCATGTTTGCAACGGCAAACGGACTTCCAGCCGCACGGTCAAGGCCCCTTCGCCGGCCAGCCGGACGTACTCCGGCAAGTCAGCCACCTCGGTAATGGTCTGTGCGGTTGTGATCCCGCACTGGCGCAGAAGGGGAAGCATGGAGGGAGTGAAATGGATGTGGGCGTCATTGAAGCCCGGCATGACGAACCGGCCGTTCAGTTCGATCATCTGGGTATGGGGCCCGGCGAGACTGTCGACATCGGCATTGGAACCGATGACTGATATGCGATTGCCGGAGACAGCCAAAGCTTCGGCCCATGGACGAGACGGATCCTGCGTGTAGATCCTTCCGCCACGCAGAATACGATCAGCGGGTGAGTGGTCAGCGTGGTCGTGCGGCATCTCAGTCAAACCTGGCTCAGTGAAACACGTACGGTTGAGGCCGGCGCCGCCGAAGGCGCTCCAGGGCGTAGTCACTCAGAATCACCGAACAAGAGGCCTCCAGAAACGCCATGGATTCGAACGCACGTTCGGTAGCGGATACGAATTCCGCCTCGCTCCATGCGAGTGCCCGCGCCTTGAGCCGGGCATAGCGGAAGTAGGAATTCCAGAGTGAGCTTTTCCGCCGGTAGACGGCGCCGATCCGCGGCAAAACCTGCTGCGCGTCCTCACCTGTCTGCGTGGAGACATAATCCAGAATCGGCAAGCTTCCCTTGACAACTTCCACCACGCACTGCACGGCGAACGCGCTCAGGAACTCGCGCGATGCTGCCAATGGAAGCGAAATGAGTTGGAACGAATCGAAGTCGCGTAGAAGGAAACGATGCTTCCCGCTGGGTAGGAACTGGACGACATCGTTGCCGACGTTGTTGTTTAGAAGGCCGCGAAATGCGCCGCGAAAATGCAACTCGGCAAGCCACCGTCCCTTCTGGTCCGCGTGCCACACCGTGTTCAGGCCCTCCATTACGACCTCCGAACCAGTGAAGACTGCGCTGTCCGCCGACGGCGACACAAGCTCAGACAGCGGCAACGGTTTGGTGCCGAGAAACTTCTCCGCCCGCGTTCCACCTGCCAGTTTCAACACCAAACAGAAACGGTTTGCGGCGGGTCCGCTGGAATAACCGAATACACACATCGGAGTGGTGGCGCACGGAATGCCATAAGTCTTGCAGAAGCAGTGACCCAGCAACTCGCGACTGACAGCCTCTGCCGTCATGACTCCGAACGGGACGCGCGTCGAGATAATCCTGTCGCCTCCGAACTCCACGTGCTCGAAAGGGAAGTCTGCGGCCTCAGGCGCCGGGCGGCATCCCTTGAACTGGATTTGTTCGGCATCCCATACGGCGGACCGTACGCCCGAGGGACGAGCTACGATCCGATCTGCGTTTTCGCCGGCAGAGCCGCTGGCGGCAATCCAAGGTGTGCGCAGCGTGGGAGGAATCTCCGCCTCGGTGCCAAAGAGACTCGCGTTTTGCTCCAGGAAGATTCGTTCCACGCCGGACAGGTTCGTCGAAAAGCGTGCGGCGAAGTCGAGGGGAGAAACAACGTATCCGTCCGCCGGAACCAGATCGATCATTTCTGTGTCTTCCGGCACAGGAGCCTACCGGCTCATGAAGACCGCCGCCACATCCTCGTCCAACGCCGGTTCCGCATCTGCCGAATCCGGCGACGATTGCTGCTGCGGCATGGAATCGCGCACCGGCGGAGTTACGTCGAGCAGGGCTGCCACGCTCGCGTGGCATCTGGCGATATCGACGATGTGACCTTCGATCACGAGGTAGTCAACACCCGACTTCAGACAAGTACGCAGCGCGTCCGCCGGCGAACAGACGATAGGTTCACTCTCGTTCAAAGATGTGTTCAGCACCAGCGGCACGCCGGTGATGCGCGCGAACTCTTCGATCACTTGATGGAACACCAGGTTGTTCTCACGATCCACAGTCTGGAGGCGCGTGGTGCCATCCACGTGAGTGACCGCGGGAATCAAGCCCAGCTTCTCCGGGCGTACAGGATAGGCGAGGACCATGAAGCGATCGGCGATGGTCCGCCGTTCCATGGCAAACCATTCGCAGGCACGCTCCGCCAGCACGCTGGCGGCGAATGGACGGAACCACTCGCGCTGCTTCACTTTGTCATTCAGCAACCGCACCATATCGGCTCGCCTTGGATCGGCGAGGATACTGCGGTTGCCAAGCGCGCGCGGGCCAAACTCCATGCGGCCCTGGAATAGCGCCACCGTGCTGCCTTGCGCGATGAGACGGGCGACTTGTGCCGGCAGGTTGCTCGCTTTGGCCACCGCCTCCGGGTTAACTTGCGAAAGCAAGCACACTGCGTCCCGGGCGAAGGACGGTCCCAGGTAGGAGTGCACCATTGTCTCGACGCGTTCGCCGCCGAGCACCTGGTTCCACAAGTAATAGCACGCACCCAGCGCGGTGCCTGCGTCGTTCGCGGCAGGCTGGACGAACAGGTCTTCGAAGCCGCCTTCCTCCAGCAGCAACCGGTTGGCAACGCAGTTCAGCGCCACACCGCCCGCGAGGCACAGATTCTTACTGTCTGTCTCTGCCTTCAGCCGGCGCACGACAGCGAGAAGGGCCTCATTGGTCACTCGTTGGAGAGCGGCAGCGATGTCGCGGAAGCGGTCATCCAGTTCTTCCTCCCTGCCGCAGCGAGGGCCGAAGAGCCGTTCCAGCGACGCGCAACTCTCGACGCGAAACTGCAGTGTGCGGCCATCGACCTCGAAATTGCCGGAGTCGTCGCACTCCACAAAAGTCCGGAAGGCGGGATAGAAACGATCCGGGTCGCCGTAAGCGGCCAAGGCCATGACCTTCCATTGGCCGTAGTTCCCAAAGCCGAGGAACCGGGAGAGCTTTGTCCAAAGAAGACCCAGCGAATTCGGATACCCGAACTCAGCGAGTAAGTGGAGGCGATTGCCTTGCCCCCGGCCCAGCCAAGTGGTGGCCGCCTCGCCGATCCCATCCACGGAGAGAACAGCCGCATCCTCAAAAGGAGACACAAAGAACGCGCTGGCAGCGTGACAGAGGTGGTGCTCGATCCAGCGGAACCGATCTCGCACATCCTGCCCCAACAGCAGGCTCAGCCGTTGCGGCACTTGGCGGAGAAGCCGATAGAATCGCTCCTCACCTTCTATGGTCCCCGCACCTTCGGGAGTGGCTTCGGTGTCGACAGCTACGTTTCCGGCAAGTCGCAACTCGGGCGCAAAAGAGTAGCCGACCTCGGTGATAGCTCCTGATTCAATACCCGCTTCCGCGAGGCAATACCGGATGGATTGCTCCGGCAGCCAATGCGGGTTCTTCAAATCCGCCGGCTTTCCATGCCGCACCCGGCTAAACCGCTCTTCCTCGGCAGCCGCCACAAGCTTGCCGTTGTGGACCAAACACGCCGACGGTTCGTGGTAAGCGGAGTTGATGCCAAGTATCCAGGCGTCTTGCCGCGCAGTGTTTCGATCCATCGGCCTCTCCTAGCCTTCGATTCTACCGCCTTTGCCCCGCATGATGAGCGGGTGAGCGCGAATAGCCGGCCGGAGTAGACCACCGTTGGGAAGGGAGCCGCACAGAGATCGGCCCGGATCGCGCCCGCACGACCGCAGGCGCAGTTATGTATGGTAGATAACGAGCCAACCAATGTGCCAATGGTGGCCGCCGTGTGCCATGCTGGATGTTCTATGCGAGACCCGGAGATCATCGAAACCGAGCTGATGGAAATCAGCGCTATCGCTGAGGATACCGTCAAGTTCGAGCGCATCGTGGCCTGGTGCGCAACGCACCCCGACGAAGTTCCCTTTGCCCTGCATCAGCTCCTGGGCCGGGGTGCCAAGCGCCCGCCGGAAAGATCTGAGACCTAACCGCCAGAATTCTGCCGTCGCACAGCGCATCCATACACGACGGCCCCCTTCGGTTTCTGGCTCGGGCGGCGCTTCGGCGGCGGAAGCCTTCGTTGTGCTGGCGCCGAAGAATCGCAAAGCAGCCAACCGGCCACTACGCACGGGCTGACAGCGCAGGGCTGGCGAGATCAGGTCATAACGCCGTGAGGCAAAAGCCTTCACTTGTCCGGAACGGGGAGCACTCTGGGAATGTTCGAGCCCACGCCAGATGTATTCCCTGGGGTCGGTCGGCATAGCAGTCTAACTCTTGAGAAAGGGCAACGTTCGGCGTCTCGGTCAGACTAATAGTATCTCCCAACCGACCTCGATGCTCGCCTGAGCGGCGGGGAGGCCAAGATCAGGAGGCTAGTGTCGCTTCGGCCGATAAGGCGCGTTAACGCCGCCTATTCCGCAGAGAACCGCCAAGCCTGCACCTCCGTGGATTCGGGGCTCCTGAACACCCTTTTACCTTTTGGGGCAGGAGCCCATTCAGGTGGCTTCGGCTATCTCTTTAGTTCGATCACGATCACTTCCATCGGCTTGTCGCCGAGGTTTTCCGGCAGGTGCTTTCCCGCGGGCGCCCAAGTCACATCGCGGGCTTTGGTATTGATGTCCTGGGACGTGCCGTCCCGTAGTCTGAATTTGGCGTGGCTGTCCGTCATGAACACGGCGACCGAGGCCGGATGTTCGTGCATCACCGATTTCTCGTGTGGCCCGTACCTGGCTCGCAGTACGCGAACCCGGTCATTGTCGATCAACACCTTGTAATGTTTGGGATCGACTTTGACGGGGTCCATCTCCGTCGTCACCGCCGCGGCTGCGGGCGGCCGGTCCTTCAACTCCACCATGATGGACTCAGCCGTGTTGTCGGAAAGATTCTCGAACGCGTGCGTGACGGCTTTGAAAAAGTCAACGGCGCCCGCTTTGGTGTGTTCCTCACTGGTTTTCCCATCGGGAAACATGTACTTGGAATAGTCAGCCGTGAACGCCACCGACACGTAGGGCGGGTGCGAATGCATCGGCAGCTTGCTGTGCCCAGGCTCGCTGAAACGGAGCACACGAACTTGGTCATTTTCAATGAGTACTTTCACGCGCTCAGGCGCCAACTGGACGACATCCTGGGCGAAACCCGCGGCAGCAGACAGGGCCACGACGGTAAGTAGCATGCGCATTGTTTTTCTTGTCCTCTCTTTGTAACGGGCTCGTCAGGTCCCCTGTCAAGTCGTTTGACGAGGTAACCGAAACGGCCAATGGATGGGTCAATTGAACCGGGATTCCCCTTTGCCTCCCGGGCCGAGCCAACGATACCACGACTTACCTGCTTGTGAAGTCTATTCCCGCGCAAATGAACGTACCCGTACTTCAACAGGTAAAGCGTCCATATCGGTGCGCAAAAGTACCGATGGACCTTCGCCGTTGCGCAGAATGGCGACCACACCGGTGCCGCCGACCCCGGTTGTAACTCATAACCTAGCGCTCGCATGCGATCCGCGAGCAACGACAATCAGGAAATCGATTTCTACTTCCGCCTCCCCGGCCAAAGCTGGCAAAAGACCCGCGAATCGGCTGAAGTCAGCGGCATGCACCACAACGTCCTCGGCGGATTCCTCGACCTCCGCCCCGCCGTTTTCGCCGGCGGCTCCGGCAGCACCAGTTTCCGCAACTTCCGCTATTGGCCTGAAGCGAATGTGCCGGCATAACGAGTCCGCCTTTCTTGCTCACCGCTGCACCGTGCCCGTTCCTCTCCGCAACTCTTGCGGAGAGGCTGGCCGTGTGCGTGCCGCCGCTATGTCACGTGCCGAGAACGCGGCAGCCGGAGTGTTCCGGCCTACCTGTCCATTGTCCGCCGGCAACATACATCTCGGCCCACACCCGGGTGGTGGCGCGGCTCCATGAAGCCGCCGAACACCAACTTCGTCGCCGGCTGCGCCGTGCGTGTGGCATCAATGGCAGCCGCCGCAGGTTCCGCAGCCGCCGATCCCGCAAAAACTGCGAACAGCGTCGCGAATAGGTGCCGAAAGGCGAGGTTCTCCAAATGGAGTGTGGCTTGAGATTTGAAGGCCGTCGACACGACGGCGGCTAACACGTAAATCGCGCTGAATGTGGGACGGAGGGTTTTGGTCCAGGATGGTCTTTGAAATGCGCTTGGCAGCTTGTAACCAATTGGTTTAGTTGGTTGCGGGGGAAGGATTTGAACCTTCGACCTTTGGGTTATGAGTTCGCCAGGCGTTCGTAAGCAACAGAAACCAAAAGGCACGAGTGGCACTCAAAAGCACTTTTGGAGCCGTGGGAAACGCTTATCGTGGTCTTAAAGTGGTCTTGGAATCGGCCCCTGTTTTCCCCAAAGATTCCCCAAAGGTCACGCCTTTACTAAGACCTTCGTAGGACCATTTTAAGGACCATCGTGAGGCCTGCGATGCCATCCCGACGCTTTCCTGCCTGAACTCCTGAACCTCGGTCGATAGCTGGCCTCTTGGCACCGCTCCGGCCCTCGTGCGTGTTCCCAACCTGGCCCGAGATGGCAAGGTGGATGCCCGACCCGATCCCAGCAGAAACAGCTAATTTTCGCTCGACGCAATAAACTAATTATGGTACAACTGAATAAGCTAACAAACACACAGCACAATAAGCTAACACGAGAGCACTATGCCGACGCCGTCAGAAAAGCTCGCGCAGTCCCTGGAAATGCTCCACAGGCTCCAGAGTTCCCACGGGGCAGCAGCGATACGGTCGAGGGATCTGACGCGGACCCATCGGGAGCGTCTACTCGCAAACGGCTTCCTGCAGGAGGTCATGAAAGGCTGGTATATCCCCAGCCGCCCGGATGAGGCGAAGGGCGAGAGCACGGCCTGGTATGCGTCGTTCTGGCGTTTTTCGGCAGTCTATTTGGAAGAGCGCTTCGGCAGGACCTGGTGCCTCTCGCCAGAACAGTCGCTTTCTCTTCATGCGGGCAATTGGACGGTGCCCCGGCAACTGGTAGTGAGGTCTCCGAAAGCTCGCAACAAAGTCACCACGCTGCCGCACGGCACGTCGCTGCTGGACCTGCGCGCGGCATTGCCGGCAGCCGGCGACGTGGAGGAAAAAGAATGTCTGCGTGTCTTCTCGGTCGAGTCGGCGCTGATTGAGAGTTCGCCGAACTGTTTTTCGCGCAACGCCACGGACGTGCGCGCAGCGCTGGCGACGATACGCGATGCCTCGGGCCTACTTGCCCGGCTACTGGATGGCGGGCACAGCACGATTGCCGGCCGCCTTGCCGGGGCCTTCCGCAACGGCGGACGTGACCGTATCGCGGACGATATTACGAGGACAATGTCGGCTGCTGGGTACGATGTGCGCGAAAGCGACCCCTTCACGGACAAGCCGGCCTTCGTTTTGCTCGCCCGCGAAACATCACCCTACGTGAATCGCATACGGCTGTTGTGGCAGAAAATGCGGGAACCGATCATCCAGCGATTCCCGAAAGAGCCGGGCCTGCCGCGCAACATCGCCGCGTACATGAAACGTGTTGGCGATGCCTACGTGACCGATGCCTACCATTCGCTGTCGATCGAGGGATACCGCGTCAGCACCGAACTGATCGAACGGGTCCGCGGCGGCAGATGGAATCCGGAAAAGAACGAGGAGGACCGGCAACAGCGGAATGCCATGGCTGCGCGCGGGTACTGGCAAGCCTATCAGGCTGTCCAGAAGAGCGTCGGCAGAGTTCTGCATGGCGACAATCCGGGTGTGGTGGCAGATGAAGATCACGGATCGTGGTACCGGGAAATGTTCGCCCCGAGCGTGACGGCCGGCCTGCTGAAACCCGCCGACCTTGCCGGTTATCGCAACGCGCAAGTCTACATTCGCCGCTCGATGCATGTGCCGCTGAACCGCGAGGCTGTGAGAGATGCCATGCCCGTTTTCTTCGAGCTGCTGCGCCTGGAAACGCACCCGGCGGTCCGGGTTGTACTGGGGCATTTTGTGTTCGTCTACATCCATCCTTATATGGATGGGAACGGCCGCATTGGGCGTTTTTTGATGAATCTGATGCTGGCGTCGGGCGGGTATCCGTGGGCGGTCATGCCCGTTGGCGACCGCGCGAACTACATGGAAGCCCTCGAAAAAGCGAGTGTCGGCGAGGATATTGGTCCATTCACAGAGCTCCTGGCCGGCCTGGTTGAGAGAGGACTGGCCGGCGAACCGCTGCCGGCGGTCCCGACGGCTTGACGACCTCAACGATTAGAAGGATCAGCAGCAACAACGGCAGGAGCACAACGCGGCGGTAATCTCCTGCGCCTGAATTCGACGTTTAGCAAACCAACGGTCATAATCGGCGACCAAACGGATTTGCATCTCTCTTGTCGGGCGGGCGTTGCCCTCGCCACGAATCTCGGCCTCATAGGACTCGACGTACGGACCCAAGGGGCCGTCCTGCTCGCAGTGCCGATGTGCTCTGAAGACCTGCTTTATCGGTGTTCTCCTTCCAGACCGGCCTGTCAGGAAAACGCCGCTGGACTCCGGAATAGTCCGGGAAGCGAAGCCACTACGCTCGTCACCGGTTGCCCCAGATGAGTGACGTCGGCAGGCCGCAAGCATCGCGCGGCGAGATCAGGTTGGCCAAAACGACCTGTGGGTTTTCACCCTAAGTAAAAGGAGTTGAAATTGTCGGGCGCGCCGGATAGAGCCAAGTCCCAAGGCGAAGACCCGCATGAACCATTTAACTATTTCGGGTATTATGCATATAGATGCGCGAGACCGAATCAAGCCGAAATCTGTACGAGATCGCCGAGCCCCAGTATGGCTTCTTCACCACGAAACAAGCCAAGGAAGCGGGCTATGACGAGTCGAAGCACGCGTACCACGTTCGTGCCGGTAATTGGATTCGGGAACATCGCGGCATCTACCGGCTCCGCAATTTCCCGTCGCCGGAGCGACCCGACCTGATGCTGTGGTTTCTCTGGTCCCGCGATCGCAATGACGTCCCCCAGGGCGTCTACAGCCACGACACCGCGCTCGCACTTTACGATCTCTCCGACGTTAATCCAGCCAAGCTTCACATGACCGTCCCGAGAGGGTTCCGACGGAATTCGGCAATTCCCAAAGCCCTGGTACTCCACAAAGCGGACCTGGTGCCAACGGATTCTCAAGACCTGCTTGGCGTGCGCGCCACTACGGCTCTTCAGACAGTCGCAGATCTGATCGCGGCCGGCAAGACGGACGAGAGTATTCTCAAACAAGCCATCACTGAAGGCCTGGCACGAGGGCTGATCACCCGCAGACAAATCGAACGCGCCAAACTGCCGCCCGACGTGCGGGCACAAATCGACGCCTTCGTCGGAGAGAGCGCTAATGCCAAGCGGTAAAACCTACAAGACACCGCAAGCACTTCGCACAGCCCTCGAAGCGCGTCTGCTGGGAATCGCCAATCGCACAGGCACGGATCTGCAACGGCTTCGTCGGCGGGTTGCGTTCGATCGCCTCCTGGCGCGCATGTTCAGCGAGAAGCAAGGTCGGCCAGCCTGGTATCTGAAAGGCGGCTACGCCATAGAGCTACGGATCGAGACTGCCCGCACGACCAAAGACATCGATCTGTCGATTGCGGCGCGAGAGGCCATCACCCCCGAATCGCTGCACCGCTTGGTCGATGATGCAGCGTCAATTGATCTGGCCGATGGTTTCGTTTTCCAGGTCGGTGAGTCCATTCTGGACCTCGATGCCGCACCCCAGGGCGGTAGCCGGTTCCCAGTTCAGGCCAGAATGGCCGGGCGTCCCTTTGTTGGCTTTCACGTAGATATCGGAATCGGCGATGACCTGATTGAGCCCACCGACAGAATCGAGGGGCAGGGATGGTTCGACTTCGCGGGTCTGCCGAGGCCGGAGTTCCGCATGATCTCGCGCGAGCAGCAGTTCGCCGAGAAACTTCATGCCTACACACGTCCGCGCACCGATCGCGACAATTCGCGCGTCAAGGACTTGGTTGACCTGCTCCTGCTAATGCGGACCCAAATGGAACCGCACCACCTGCGCG
>Ga0302156_10003894_pt1 | contig 11245 bp, 10 predicted proteins | sample I_Bog_N3_2_FD_193503 | JGI IMG/M metagenome (GOLD analysis project Ga0302156, IMG submission 193503) | Peat permafrost microbial communities from Stordalen Mire near Abisko, Sweden - I_Bog_N3_2 | ecosystem: Environmental > Terrestrial > Soil > Wetlands > Peat | place: Sweden: Abisko, Stordalen... | reverse complement strand
GCGCAAGCTGGGTTAGACCTGATGATTTCCCCCGATCGGCAGATGATAGCGGTTGCAGGTCCAGCCGCGCTCGCGAGCGCCGCCGCCGATCGCCTCACCGCGAGGATCACGGCCAATCGCGGTCGCGTGGCGATCTGCCTGACCGGAGGTTCAAGCCCGAAACAACTCTATCAGTTGCTGGCCACCGACGCTTATCGCGGCCGAATTCCTTGGGATCGCGTGCACTGGTTCATCGGTGACGAGCGGTTTGTCGGGGCGGCCGACCCGCTCCACAACGTGGGCATGGCGCGGCGGGCTTTTCTGGACGCCTGCGCGCCGGCGGCCAACATTCACCCGATACCGACCGAAGTCGCTGATCCCGACGAGGCCGCCCGGCGCTACGAGCACGAGCTGCAGTCGTTTTACGGCTCCGACGTCCTCGATCCCGCCAAGCCGCTGTTCGATGTCGTGCTGATGGGCGTCGGCCCCGACGGCCATACCGCGTCGCTGTTTCCCGGCTATCCCGCGACCGAGGAGTCCGCGCGTTGGGTGGTCGGCGTGCCGCAGGCCCATGTCGACCCCTTCGTGCCACGGGTGACGCTGACGCTGCCCACGCTCGGCTCCTGCCGCGAAATGCTGTTCGAGCTGGCAGGCCCCGGGAAGCGTGCGATCTTGACGCGGCTGCTCGCAGGCGAGAACCTGCCCGCCAACCGCGCGCGTTCGACAGGCGAGACCGTCTGGCTGGTGGACGAGGCCGCGCTTCCGGAGGATTTCAGTGGCCGGTAAGTCAGCCAAAACACCCTGCGCGCTGGTGGTGATGGGCGTGTCCGGATCCGGGAAAAGCACCGTCGCCGATCAACTGGCGAGCCGGCTGGCCTGGACCTACGAGGACGGCGACCGGTTTCATCCCGCCAGCAATGTCGCCAAGATGCATGCCGGCCACCCCCTGACCGACGAGGACCGCTGGCCCTGGCTAAAGGCGATCGCCGGCGAGATCGACCGGGTGTGCATGGCCGGCGAACACGCCGTGATTGCGTGCTCGGCGCTGAAGCGAGCCTACCGCGACGTGCTGGTGCACGGCCGAAGCGACGTCCGCATCGTCTTTCTCAAGGGAACGCAGCCGTTGATCGCCGATCGTCTCGCGCGGCGGAAGGGCCATTTCATGCCACCGGGATTGCTGGACAGCCAGTTCAGCACGCTGGAGCCGCCCGACGCCAGCGAAGATCCCGTGACCGTATCGATCGACGCCTCGGTCGAGACCATCGTAGATGACATCGTGAGCCAGCTCGGGCTCGCGCCCATGGACAATGGCATGACCAGCAGGAACCGTGCATGACCCGCATCTCCCTCGTCGTATCCGACGTCGACGGCACGCTCCTGACCAAGGACAAGGTGCTGACCGAGGAAGCCAGGCGCGCGGTGCGCCGGCTGCACGAGGCCGGCATCGGCTTTACCCTCACCTCCAGCCGCCCGAGCATCGGCATGGGATTCCTGATCGAGCCGCTGGCGATCACGCTGCCGATTGGCGCCTTCAACGGCAGCTCGATCGTCGATGCCAGCCTCAAGCCGATCGAGCAGCATCTGATCCCGGCCCCCGCGGTCGAGCGCTGCCTCGGCGTGCTGGACCAGTTCGGAATCGACATCTGGCTGTTCACCAACGACAAGTGGCTCACGCGCAACGGCGACGGCGACTACGTCCCGAACGAAAAGCGCGCGATCCGGGCCGATCCGACCGTGGTCGGCGATTTCTCTCCCTATCTTTCGACGGCCTGCAAGATCGTCGGCTCCAGCGCCGACCCGGCCCTGCTGCAACGCTGCGAGGCCGCGATGATCGAGGCGATGGGCGCAGAGGCGACCGCGGTCCGTTCGCAGAGCTACTACCTCGACGTGACGCCGCCGGGCTGCAACAAGGGCACTTTCGTGCAGGCGATGGCGAAGCGTCTCGGCATCTCGACCGACGCGGTCGCCACCATCGGCGACATGCAGAACGACCTGGCGATGTTCCGCACCAGCGGCCTGTCGATCGCGATGGGCAACGCTACCGACGACGTCAAGCAGCAGGCGAGCGAGGTCACGAGCTCGAACCAGGACGAGGGATTTGCCCGGGCGATCGAGATGATTCTGCGCAACAACGAGGCGGGCTGATCCAGGGTTATGGTAACGGCAACGCTCACCGCGAGTCGTCCCGGCGAACGCCGAGACCCATACTCCGTCTCGTTGAGGCGCAGTGGCAGCAGCCTTTGCTAACAACCGGCTTCGGTGTTTATGGGTCCCGGCGTTCGCCGGGACGACGATAGATGGTTTCCGAAAACCACTTTACGATTCAGCGCTTGTGGCACATTGCCAACTCTCTCGTGCCAACCGCATGACAATCTCGTGTTCCGCACCAGGGATCGTGATTGATCGATAGCGGCATGAGGACCCCACCTTGCTGAGGTGCGACGTACTGTCGATTGTGCCCCTTGTTTTTTGAACAGGGGGATGGTGCGTTGCTTCATGATAGGCATCAAGACAAGCATGATGGGGAGAGCTACCGCCGGATCGAACTGATCAGCGGTCGCAGGCGCCGGCGGAGCTGGTCGACGGAGGAGAAGGCTCGGATTTTGGCCGAGAGTTTTGCGGAGGGAGCCAATATCTCCGAGGTGGCGCGGCAATATGGGATCAACCGCGGCTTGCTGTTCACGTGGCGGCGGCAGGTGAACGCCACGATAGCAGGCCACCACTGCGAACTGACCGATGCTGGGGCAAGGCCCCAGACAGCATTCGTGCCGATTGTTGAGATCGCGGCGAACCCATCGCCAGAACCGATCTCGTCGCCGCAAACGGGCGTCATTGAGCTGCGGATCGCAGATGTGCATCTTGTGCTGTCTGGCGCCGTCGATGCTGCGACATTGCGGGTGGTTCTGTCTGCATTGCGTGTCCCTCGGTGATCGCTGTCCGGGCTGGGTTGAAGATCGTCGTTGCGTCGCAACCCGTCGATTTTCGCAAGGGGATAAACTCGCTCGCAGCGCTGGTGAGCCAGGCGTTGAATGCCAACCCGTATTGCGGCGATGTCTTCATCTTCCGTTCCAAGAGAATGGACCGGCTCAAGCTTCTCGCATGGGACGGCACCGGCATGGTTTTGATGACGAAGTGGCTCGAGGAAAGTCGTTTCATCTGGCCGCCGATCCGCGATGGCGCCGTTCACTTGTCGGCGACCCAAATGGCGATGCTGGTCGATGGATTGGATTGGACCCGCGCACCGCCAAATGTCGTGAAGCAACCCACTGGAGTAATGTAAGAAGTGGCCGGTTTTACTGGCGATTCAAGCGAATGTGTAGTATGCATTGTGGATGGCGCTTCGTCTCGAAGATCTTCCCAGCGACGCAGCTCGGCTGACCGAGATGGTGCTTTCGCTCGACGCCGAGAATGAGCATCTGCGGACCATCGTTGCAACGTTCAAGGATATGGTGTTCGGCTCGCGATCGGAGAAGGCCGCTGTGGTCGCCGCCGATCAGTTTGCGCTCGATCTTGCGGATGTCGTGACGGACGTGACGCCAACGGCTGCAAGCGACGACGCGCCGAGCCAACCGGTGATCCTCGCCAACAAATCCCGCAACAAGGCGCGGCGCAATATCGGCGCGCTGCCGAAGCATCTGCCGCGTTGTGAGCAGTTGATCGAACCCGAGACGACGATCTGCCCGTGCTGCCAGGGCAACCTGCACCGGATCGGCCAGGATGTCAGCGAGGTGCTCGACCTGATCCCGGCCATTCTGCGGGTCCTTCGCATGATCCGGCCCAAATATGCTTGTCGGGGTTGCGAGGGCACTGTCGTGCAGGCCAAGGCGTTGCCGCGGCTGATCGAGAACAGTATGGCATCAACCGCCCTGGTGACCCATGTGGTGGTGTCGAAGTTCGCCTGGTTTTCAACCTTGTATCGTCAATCGCAGATTCTGGCCGGTCACGGCATTCGCCTCGATCGCTCCACACTGGCCGGCTGGGTACGGCGGACGGCATGGTGGCTGAAGGGGCTGTACGATCTTCAACTGCAAACCATCCACGCCGCGCCATTGGTCTTTTGCGACGAGACGCCGATGCCGGTGCTCGATCCCGGGCGAGGCCGCACCAAAATCTGCCAGTTTTGGGCGCACGCGGTCGATGACCGTTCCTGGGGCGGACCGTCGCCGCCAGCCGTGGCCTACGTGTTCGCGCCAGGCCGCGGCAAGAACGAGATCGCAGCCCAACTGATCGAGTTTGCCGGCATTTTGCAGGTCGACGGCTATCAGGTTTACAAGTCGCTGGCTGCCGACAAGCGGCCGGCCGGCACGATCCAGCTCGCCTTCTGCCTCGCGCATGCACGGCGCAAGTTCGTTACCGTTTACAAGGAAACGAAGTCGCCGTTCGCCCATGAGGTGATCACGCGCATTGCTGCGATCTACGCGATCGAGGCGCGTGTGCGTGGAACCAGCGCCGAGATCCGGCTTGCCGCTCGCCAGAACGAGACCACGCGGTTGATGGAAGACCTGAAGGCCCGCATGACCGAAGTGCGCGATGGCATCTCGGCCCAATCCTCACTGGCGGAGGCGATCCGATATGCCCTGCATCATTGGAACGGGCTGACGCTGTTCTTGAGCGACGGACGTGTGGAAGTAGATTCGAACACGGTGGAGCGTTCGATGCGCCCGATTGCTCTTGGAAGACGCAATTCATTGTTCTCAGGCAGCGAAGGCGGCGCCGAGAGCTGGGCGATCCTGGCATCGCTTCTCAACACGGCAAAGCTCAACGATGTCGATCCGCAGACCTATCTGTGCGACGTCCTCGAACGCATCGTCTCGGGTCGCACCAAGAGCCACCAGCTGCACGAGCTATTGGTCTGGAACTGGAAGGCCGCCCGCACGACGCCTGCTCAGGCCGCCGCATGAGCGCGCGGCGGCGTTCAAAGTCCCCTCCGACAAGGCATCCTCCGATGACGGAGGTGGCGATGTCCCTTGATAAGCTCGATCTCTGGCTTCAGGCTCGCATTGGCCAAGGTGGCGCCGCCACCGATTTGTCGAGGCTCGATGGCTTCGTCGCGGCGATCGTCGCCGGACCCGTCTCGATGGATCCGCGTGACTGGATCTGCCCTCTGCTGGGCGTCGCCAGAGAGGCCTTCGATCACGGCGGCACTGTGGAATTCGCGGCAATATCCGCCGTCGCGGTTCGGCACAACGTCATCGCCAACACGCTCTCGACTACTCCTCAGGACTTTGCACCGATCTTCGGACGCAAACCGAACGGCGATATCGATGCGGGTTCTTGGTGCAGCGGCTTCTATGCTGCAATCCAGCTGAATCCCTCAGCCTGGGCGCCGCTGCTGACCAAAGACGGCATCGAAAGCGGCCTGCTCTTGCCCATCCTGTTCCATTGCGTCGATCGAAATGGTCGCCCGCTGATCCCGTCGGCCCCTACCGGCGCCGAAGCCGACATGCTTCGTCGTTCCGCCCACACCGCGATCCCGGCAGCCGTCGAACTAACCCGCCAGTACTGGATGCCGACGCGGTTCAAGACCCGCCCATAACCGCACCAATGTGTGGTCCTCGCACCGCTTACACTCAATCTGTCGAAACGAGGTCATGTTGGGAGGTCCGGCATCTGGCTTTGTCTCGCAATCACGGTGGCAGCTGGCAACACTGCATCCTGGCCTATTGCAGTTGGCAGGATGCGGAGCGGGTGGGTTTCGTTCCAAAGTTTGCGCGCTATGGCCAACGCGTCGATGCCGGCGTTCTCCCACCAACGAGCCTCCTTGCCGGCGCGGTGGACCTCGCGATGATGTCCACGGCACAGCGGTACGGTGAATTCGTCACTTACTTTAAGGCCAAGACCGCGTCCCTGTGCGAAGCGCAAGTGATGGGCGTCGCAGGGTAGCCGTTCACAGATCAGGCGATCAGGCAGGGTTGTTTGGCGACAAATCGAAGGTGGACCTTGTCGCGAAGACGACGGGGTTCCGAAATAGTGAGCAAGCTCTTATCGATGCCGCGTGGCCCGGTTTCCCGGCTTGGCCCCGGACGGTCAGTTCAAACTCCTCCAGGTGTGGTCGGTCAAACTCCTCCACCCGTGAAGCAGGACAGGGATGGTTTAATTTGACTTTGTTTCCCTGGCAAGAGTTTCGGCGGCCTGCTTGAGACGATAGCTGCGACCGTCGAACTCGAGGAGATGGCAATGGTGCATAAGGCGATCGAGTATGGTCGTGCTCATCGTATTGTCGCCCAGGTAGGCGCCCCAGTCCTGCACGACACGATTGGAGGTGACGATGACGCTGCGATGCAATTTGTAGCGCTGATGGATCAGGGTTTGCAGCAGTGCGCCGGCATCGTCGGGAATGGTGCGGGAGAGGAACAGATCGTCCAATACGAGCAGATCACAGTCGATGATGTTTCGCAGCCGGACCTCGCGCTGTGCGACGGGGCTCAGCGCGTAGCGATGGAAGAAGTCATCGGTCTCGATATACTGGACCTTGTGGCTCTGTAGGATCGCCTGATAGCCAATCGCCTTGGCGATGTGCGATTTCCCTGTGCCAGGTTTGCCAATGAGCAGTGCGTTTTCGCCGGCGGCTATGAACCCCAGCGTGTGGAGCTGGAAGCTGCTCTGGCGCGGCAGTTTTGGATTGAACGACCAGTCGAACTCGGCGAGCGTAAGCTTTTCTTCGAGACCGGATTGCTGGTAACGGCGCTCGACGAGGCGGGACTGACGGCGGTCCAGTTCGTCCTGCAGGATCAAGGAGAAGGTCTCGAGAAAGGGCTGGTTGGCGCCCTGCGCCTGCAGCACGCGCGTCTGGAGCGTGTCGCGGACACCCGACAGGCGCAGTTGTTGCAAGCAGCGTTCGATTTCCGGCATGGTCATCGTCATGTGGTTGGGTCTCCGGTTGGGGTGTGAGAAGCGGTAGGAGCGCTCGTGGCGCCGGAGCTGGCTGGGGTTGCGCAGGCGCCGCGAGCGCGGATTGCAGTGACGACGTCGTCGCTGGTCGCGGTACGCAAGCCATTGTTGCCGGCCCCGTGCCGCACAGCGCGGCTGAAGAGGTCACCGTATTCGGTGGCCGAACGGATCAGCGGATGATCCTGCGTCAGCGGCAATGCGAGCTGCGGCGCCGCTTCAACCTGCTCGAGCGCCTGTTCAAACAACCGTTCGACGGTCGCGCGCACGTGCTTGTAACGGTAGATGCGGTTGCTGATGGCGTGAGCGCAGGCCTGTTCGACTAGCCGGGCAGGATACTTCCGGCTCAGCCCGACAATGCCCCACATCGCGCGTTGCCCGACCCGCCCTTCGGTGTCGAACATCTGCTGGCACAGCGCTTTGGTTTGGGGACCGATGCTGCCGGCGCTCGACATCAGGAAGGCGGTTTGCCGCGATGGATTGAACGGGCGTTCGTTGTTCGGCAGAACGACCGAACCGGGGCGCGCCATCCGAGAATGAATGCGCAGCAGCGCCTGGGTGCGGTGGTCACGGATCTCGATCGTCGAGGTGTAGATCCGCACCACGACCTGGCTGCCGATGGGCGCAGGCCGCGCGGCGTAATAGCTGCTATCGACGCGCACGGTGGTGTCGTCGCAGACGGTCCGGACAGCTTCGGTGAAGTAGCGGAAGGCGGAGATAGGCAACGGCCGCAGGTGCGGCTTCTCCTCCTGGAACATGGCCTCGACCTGGCGGCGAGCGCGGCCGTGGATGCGTTTGGAAGCCCAGTTCTCCTCCCAGTGCCTTAAGAACTCGTTCTGGGCTTCCAGCGTCTCGAAGCGCCGTCCGGCCAGCGCGGTGCCCTGGGTATGCTGGATCGCATTCTCGACGCTTCCTTTCCGATTGGGATCACCCACGCGGGCGGGATCGGCGACAACACCGTAATGAGCGAGCATCGCGCTGTAGACGGGATTGAGCTCCGGCTCGTACAGGTCGGGTTTGAGGACGCCTTCCTTCAGGTTGTCCAGCTTATGTGCCCGTCCCGGTTATGTGGCCTGTCGCCGGCAAGGCGCTGTTTTTTCTTGTAATTGGCTAGGGCGGCGGCACATCGCACGAAGGCGGCAAAAAGCGCACCCTCTGTTCCCCTACTTTTGGAATGGAGGTTGCCATGCTGGAACGCTTTTTCGTCATGCCGAAGACCGTCGATCGGATCATGGGTTGCTGGCTCGGACCGCAGATTGACCAATATGTGACTGTGCTGTGTGAGCAGGGCTATGCGGCTCGCAGCATCTATCGGCGGGTTCCGATCTTGACGTCGTTTGCGGATTTCACAGCAGCCCGCCATGTCGACCAGATCGATCAGGCAGAAGCGCTCGTCGATGCCTTTGTTGCCAACTGGCTATCTGCTCGGTGCGGGGATCGATCCACTGATGCGCGCCGGCGCAGCCGCAACTTCATTGGTGTTACCGTACGGCATTTTTTCAGCCTGGTCGTATCGAAGTCCGAGTACCGCTGTAACAGGACAGTGTGGGCTGACCCATTCGCGGTCCAGGTCCCGGGATTCTTCGATTATCTTCGTGACGAGCGCGGCCTGCGTCCGAGATCGATTCTCGCTTACCGGCACTATCTGCGCCGGTTCGAACGATATCTCGAGGACGTCGGATGCGAACTTGCCGCACTGTCATTGCTCGTGGTCACAGGATACATCACGACGGTGGCCCAGCAGTTCGGCCCCAGATCGATGGTGAACATCGCCGGCACACTACGGGTTTTCCTCCGACACGCGCACAGGGAAGGCCTTCTGCAGCGTGACATCAGCAAGCAGGTCGAGGTGCCCCAGCATTATCGGCTGGCCGATATCCCGCGATCGATCAGTTGGGATGCCGTTCAGAAGATGTTCGACCAGGTCGATCGCCGCACCCTCGCCGGCCGGCGCGATTACGCCATGCTGTTGCTGATGGTCACATACGGGCTGCGCGCCCGCGAGGTTGCGGCGCTGACGCTCGACGACCTCGACTGGAAGCGCGATCGACTGCATGTGCGCGAGCGCAAGGCGGAGCATAGCACGACCTATCCGCTGGCACCCGTCGTCGGCGAGGCCATCGTCGATTATTTGAAGAACGGACGCCCCGATGTGCAAAGCCGCCTGCTTTTCTGGCGGCACCTTGCGCCGCGATTGCCACTGACGCAGGCGGCGGTGTCGGCCATGACCAGCAAGTATCTGCACAAGGCTGGCATCCCGGTCTCCCGGCCGGGCTCCCACACTTTGCGGCACGCCTGTGTTCAGCGGCTCGTGGACAATGGCTTTCCACTCAAGACCATCGGCGATTATGTGGGGCATCGCTCCCCTTCATCGACGATGATCTATGCCAAGGTGCAAGTGGACGCCCTGCGCGAAGTGGCTCTTGGCGACGGGGAGGACCTGCAATGAAGCCCCGTCTTCCCGAGCCGTCAAGCCCGATCGCGCCGCATATTATCGCCTTTATCCGCCACAAGCGTGCCCTGAACCGGCGCTACGATGTCGAGGACAAAGCGTTGCGAATGCTCGACGCCGATCTGAACGCAAGGGGGATCACGACCCTTGCCGAGATCAACCCGGCGATCCTCGACGCCTTTTTCCTGAGCCGACCACGCACGCGTCCACGAAGCTTCAACCACTTGGTAGGAATCGTGGGCCGATTGTTCGAGTGGATGGTCGAACATGATGTGATCGACCGCTCTCCCGTCACGATGAAGCCACGTCGCCAAGGCCAGGCACGCACGCCCTGCATTCTGGATTTGCAAACAGCCCAACGGCTCGTCGATCTCGCCGCAAAGCTTCCCGACCGGAACACCGCGCCGCTGCGCGGCCCTGCCTATTCGACAATCTTCAGCCTGCTTTTCGGTCTTGGCCTTCGCGTCGGGGAGGTAGCGCGATTGCGTTGGCGGGACGTCGATTGTGACCGCGACGTCCTGACCATCCGCGATACGAAGTTCTCCAAGTCAAGGCTCATCCCCATGGGCCCGCGCCTGGCGCAACGCCTCCATGCCTTCATGGATAAGCGATTGGAACGGTTGGCCGAGGCATCGGGCGATACACCGCTATTCTCCTTCATGGGCGGACGCCCGGTGAACCCCGGCACGATCAGCCTTATGTTTCATTCACTGGCTCCACATTTGAACATAGCGGTCCCGCCAGGCGGAACGCTGCCGCATGTGCACGACCTGCGCCACAGTTTCGCGGTGGGACGCCTGCTCCGATGGTATCGGGACGACGCCAATCCGGCTGACAAGCTCGTCAAGCTGTCGACCTTCATGGGACATGTCGATCCCGCGTCGACCGCGGTTTATCTCACGATCACCGCCGATCTCATGGATGCTGCCGGCCAGCGCTTCGAGCGCTTTGCCGCGCCGATATCAAGTGGAGGCCAGCCATGACGACCGTCGGTAGTCTGGTTTACCAGTTCTTCGAGCATCACCTCAAAGCCGAGAAAGGACTCTCCCAGGCATCCATCCGAAGCTACCGCGATGGCATCCGGCTCTTCCTCCTCTTTTTGGCCAAGGCGGCCCGCCGCCCGATCAGCAAGTTGGCGCTGGCCGACCTTAGCGCGGACAATGTGCGGGCTTTCCTCACCTATCTTGAAGTCGAACGCGGCAACAATATCAGATCGAGGAACCATCGGCTCGCCATGTTGCACGGCCTCTTCAGCTATGCCGGCGGTCGGGCACCGGAACTGCTTCACGAAGCCGAGCGCGTCGCCGCCATCCCGAGGAAGCGTACCCAGCCGCCCGCAACCCATTATCTGGAACGCGATGAGGTCGAGCAGCTCTTCGCGGGGTTGCCGCCCGACGGCAGGTTGGCCATCCGTGACAAGGCGCTGCTCCTTTTCCTCTACAACACCGGAGCGCGCGCGGCGGAAGTCGTGGGCCTCACCATCGGACAGCTGGTGCTGGCGTCCTCGCCGCGCGTCAATCTGCATGGCAAGGGCGACAAGTGGCGAACCTGCCCGTTATGGCCGGAGACCGCACGGATGCTCGGTGAGATGCTGCGCGGTCGCCGGCAGCCGACGACGCCCTCGAGTCCGGTTTTCTTGAGCAACGTGGGCAGGCCGCTGACGCGCTTCGGTCTGTACAAGCTTGTCCGACGCCATACCGCAGATATTCGCGTCGGTAATGGACAAAGTGTCGTCTCGCCACATGTCTTCCGTCACACGACTGCCGTGCATCTGCTCGAATCCGGTGTCGACGTGAATGTTATCAGGGGCTGGCTCGGCCACGTCAGCCTGGACACGACGAACCGCTACGCCGAAATCAACATCAGGATGAAGCAAGAAGCGCTTGAGGTCTGCCAGGCGCCTTCGACTTCTTCGGTGGGGCCGCC
>Ga0302156_10003887_pt1 | contig 11256 bp, 15 predicted proteins | sample I_Bog_N3_2_FD_193503 | JGI IMG/M metagenome (GOLD analysis project Ga0302156, IMG submission 193503) | Peat permafrost microbial communities from Stordalen Mire near Abisko, Sweden - I_Bog_N3_2 | ecosystem: Environmental > Terrestrial > Soil > Wetlands > Peat | place: Sweden: Abisko, Stordalen... | reverse complement strand
TTGTGAAACTGAAGATATCCAAAATGCGACAGAAGCGCGGCGCAAATGCGTTGCTGCGACGAGACCTGCGCTCTTTACAATGAATTTTTCTCTTTCATCCATTTTATGGCTCTTCGCGTCTTCTTGTGGGTAAAAGTTGCTCATTTTTTGTTCAAAACGCCGGCAGCATGCAGGTCAACACTTTCAGGCGCAGGTATTCTTCATCGCGAAGTCCATACGCCCGGCGCTGGATGACGCGGATTTTGTTGTTCAACCCTTCGACGAAGCCGAGGGAGACTTTGTTCTCCGGCTTGCAATAGGCCGCGATCCCATCCCAATGACGCTCGATCATCTCGGCGAACTTCTCATAGGGATTAAGTCGCTGCCACTTCAAGCTCGCACGCCAGTTCTCGAAGAACTTCCGCGCCCATGCCTCGCTGGTGTAATCCCACAGCTGACCGAAGCTTTCCTTGAGCAGGTACGCGGTGTTGAGGCGCTTGTTGGCCGCAAGCAGGGTCTTCAACGCCCGTTTCCCCTCCAGTGTGAGATTCGCGCGGTGCGACAGAAGCGTGTATTTCTGACCCTTGATGTAGTGTCGATTCTTGCCGCTGAGCCGGTGATATTCGGCCTTACGAACCTTGTCGAGGGCCTCGCCGAGGTGTTTGATGATGTGGAATTTGTCGAACAGGATCGCCGCCTGAGGGGCATTGCTCTCGGTCGAGTTACGAAACGGCCGCCACATGTCCATCACCGCAAGGCGAATGCGTTTCGCCCGTTTTTCCCCGAGAAATCGATAGAACTCATCCATGCTGGCTTCCGAGCGGTCGGTGCCGCCAAACCAGATCGGTCGCTCGCGGATCAGGTCGCTGACCACGATGCGATACTGGTGGCGCTTCTTGATCGACAACTCGTCGATCCCGATGATCTTCGGCGCCGGTGTGCCCACACGGCGCAGTTGCTCGCGCATGTAGTGCTTGTCGAGTTCCTTGACCGTGTGCCAATCGAGGTTCAGTTCCTTGGCCACATCCTTGATCGTGCTCGCCCGGCATCGTCGCCCCCACGTAGAAGGCAAACCGCTCGGTGTAGAAGGGGTTCTCGGACAGAAAGTCCAACCGCTCTGCCTTCACTGCCTGGCATCTCCGGCAATCTACCCGCCGAACCTCGATCTCCAGGTACACCCGCATATCGCCATTGGGCAGGTCGCGGACTCGACGAGGACGCCGATCGTACCAACCGAATTGTCTCGCTCCACAGGTACCACAGACGGTTTTTTTCCCCGCCGCGTGAGGCGAACGAGGCGTGCGCGGTGGTCACCGAAGATGCCTTCGATGAACTGCCGAGGCCGAAAGCCGGGGAACGTGTATGCATCAGAGAGGCGGCGTCTTCGAGGTTCTTGGCCATCCGCCAATCGTGCCAAACATTTGGGGGCTCTGCACATGCATAAAACCTCTATAATTCTAGGCTCAGGTCAGCATCCGGTTGCCGTTTTTAATCCCGGTAGGGACGCACATTACTATGCGCCCCCCGGACAAAACCGAGCGGGCCCGATTCGGGCACTCGGCTTCCACCTTGGGTGCTTGACGAGAAAGCGTTCATCAGGCCAGGGATGTTGGATGCGCGGCTTCGGCAGAAAGTCGGTTACCAGACGCTGTAGCTTCACCCATGTCAGGCGATCCTTCTGACTGCGAGCCCGCAAGGTCCGCATCCAGTAACCGCTGATATGGTAACGAAAAGCACTGAGGCGTCGGAAGTTGGTCGGCACGGCATGGTAGGCGAAATATCCGCGTACCACTTGTGCTAGCCATCGACCCTGCTCCGGGATCGGTTCGTGTATGCGCCGTCGAAGTTCGTCTTTGAGGGACTTAAGCTTTGCCCGCATCCTATCCCGCCGCGTCGTCCGCTTGAGCTGGAAGAAACCGCGTCGGCTGCGCGAGCAAATATGCGTAAACCCCAAGAAGTTGAATGTCTCCGGCTTGCCCATCCCACGCGCGGAGCGAGTTTCTTCGGCGTTGCTGCCGAGATCAGGCGCGTCTTTTCAGGATGGAGCGTCAGCGCGAACTTTTCCATCCGCTCGCGCAGATCCGCAAGAAAACGCCGTGCCTCGTCTTCGTACTGCATATTCCGGCCCATCGTGGTCACGGTTTCCAGCGTATCGTGAACGCGAATTCCAGGGGAACGTGAACATGATTCCAGCGTGATGGTGAACGCTTTTTGGCGTTCGCTGGAATGGTGGTGACGATGCCGTGCCGGCATCGATGATAGTGAAACCGGCGATGGGAATCACCGCGTAAGCTCGCGCGAGGTCGGCTGCGGGCGCAGTTCTGGGCATGATTTGGTCCCCAATAGGACCTGAAGCCCCGTGATCAAGACCCGACGCCGTCGATGCCTGTGTTGCCAGAAGCTGTTTGGCCGCGACCCGCGCCTGCGCCATCGGCAGAAATACTGTTCCGCGGCCGAGTGCCGGGCCGCGAGCAAGCGCTCGAGCCAGCGACGCTGGCTGCGGAAACCTGAGAATCGGGAGTATTTCCGCGGCGCGCAGCACGTGGATCGCGTGCAGGCGTGGCGCGCGGAGAACCCCGGATATTGGCGAAAAGCGCCCTTGGAGGGGGCACCGTTACAAGAGACGATACGGGCTCAACCACATGATCGGAATAGGAAATCCGGCGCCTTAGCGTTACAAGAGCCGAGCGCAGGCCAAGCCTCTGATCCGAGGGAGAAAAGCGGCTCATTGCGGGAGTTTGCGTTACAAGATCCGATGTGACGGCGCGGCCCGGACGGCAAGAATCGCCGGCGATCACCACCCACGAAGGATGCGTCGCCGATGCCCAACCCGAGGATCTCCGTCAGTCAGATCAAGCAGCTGATCCAGCTGCGTTCGAACCAGTTGACGACCCGCGCGATCGCCCGCGCGCTGTCGGTGTCCCACGGGGCGGTGTCGAAGTACGGCCGCGCGGTGCTCACCGCCTGCGGCACGTGGGAGGCGGCGCTGGGTCTGGAGGAGGCGGAGTTGGAGCGACGGGTGTTTGCGCAGCGCCGTCTGCGCCCGACGCCCACCATCGTGGACCCAGACTGCGCCTGGATCCACACGGAGCTGAAGCGCCACAAGCACGTGACGCTGCAGCTTCTGTGGGAGGAGTATCAGGCGACCCACGGCGGGGCGGCGCTGCGCTACAGTGCCTTCTGCGAACGCTATCGGCAGTGGGCGAAGCGGCTGCAGCGTTCGATGCGCCAGCGGCACTTCGCGGGCGAAAAGCTGTTCGTCGATTACGCGGGACGCACGGTGCCGATCTACGGCGCCGCCTGCGAGGAGGCGTTCCGGGCCTCCCTCTTCGTCGGCGCCTTGGGCGCGAGCGGGTATGCGTTCGCCGAAGCGACGCGCACCGCGACGCTGCCGGACTGGCTCGGCAGCCATGTGCGGATGCTCGAGTTTTATGGATCCAGCCCGACGATCCTGGTGCCCGACAACCCACGCGTCGGAGTGAGCAAGGCGGATCGCTATGAGCCGGAGCTGCAGCGCTCGTACGAGGAAATGGCCAGCCATTTTGGGATCGCGGTGATCCCGGCACGGCCGTACCGGCCGAAGGATAAACCAAAAGCGGAGCTGACGGTATTGCTGGTGTGCCGCTGGGTGCTGGCGCGGCTGCGGCATCAACGGTTCTTCAGCTTAGAGGAGCTCAACGCGGCGATCCGCCCGCTGCTCAATCAACTGAACGAGCGACCGTTCCAGAAGCTGCCGGGGTCACGGCGCTCGATGTTCGAGTCGCTCGATCGGCCGGCAATGCGCACCTTGCCGCCGACCCCGTACGTATACGCGGAGTGGAAGCGCGTGCGCGCCGCCTTCGACTATCACGTCGAAATCGACCGTCACTATTACAGCGTGCCGCACGCCCTGGTCGGACAGGAGCTGTGGGCGCGCTTCAGCGTGGCCGTGGTCGAGGTGTTCCACCGCAGTCAGCGGGTCGGCAGCCATCTGCGCTCCTATCAGCGCGGCGCGCACACGACCTTACCTGAGCACATGCCGACATCCCATCGGGCGCACGCGGAGTGGACCCCGACGCGGCTAATCAACTGGGGCGCCTCGATCGGCACGCACACCTGCGTGGTGGTCGAGCATCTGCTGAAGAGCAAAGCCCACCCCGAACAAGGGTACCGGGCCTGCTTGGGACTTCTCGCCCTGGCGCGGCAATACGGACAGGGGCGCCTCGAGGCGGCGAGCGCCCTGGCCGTGAAACTGCAAAGTCCCACCCGCAAGAGCGTGCTGTCGATCTTGAAAACCGGCCGTGACCAACACCCGCTGAGGCCCACCGAAGAACTCGAACTCGACCTGCCCGCGCACCCGAACGTGCGTGGTCCGAAGTACTACCACTGAAATCGATCCCCCTACACCCGGAGCCCTCATGTTGACTGAAAATACCTTGGAAACCCTGCGATATCTGAAGCTGCACGGCATGGTCCAAGCCCTGGAAAACCAGCGCCAGACCCCGACCACCCATGCGCTCGCCTTCGAGGAACGGCTCGCCTTGCTGGTCGATCGGGAGCGACTGTATCGGCAGAACGGTCGATACCGGGGGCTGCTGCGCGAGGCGCGCCTAAAAGTCTCCCAGGCCTGCGTCGAAGACATCAGCTACAAACCCGGTCGCGGACTCGACAAGTCGCAGATCGCGGCCCTTGCCGACGGCGCCTGGATCGAGCGCGGCCAGAACTTACTCATCACGGGCCCGACCGGGTCGGGAAAAACGTGGATCGCCTGTGCGCTCGCCCATCAAGCCTGCCGGCAAGGCCTGCAGGGCCGGTATTGGCGCGTCCCACGGCTGTTCGCTGAAATCCGCACCGCCCACGGCGACGGCAGCTACCTGAAACTGCTCAAGCGGCTCGCCAAGTCGCCAGTTTTGATACTGGACGACTGGGGTCTGACCGCTCTGACCACGCAAGACCGCGCCGATCTACTCGAAATCCTCGACGATCGGCTGAACGTACGTTCCACGGTGCTCTGCAGCCAGCTGCCCGTGGACAAATGGCATGCTTATCTCGGCGAACCGACGCTGGCGGATGCGATCTTGGATCGCGTGATCCACCACAGCCACCGTATCGAACTCCAAACTGGGGGCGACTCACTGCGAAAGACATTGCCGCCGCCCGCCGCCTCGGCTCCGCCAGATGGGCCAGATGCGATACCGGAGAAGAAACCGCGGAAATGACCGTCGCCGGCGGCGGTCGCGAACGAAATTGCGGAAACACCTCCGGCACCAACGCCATCGTGAACACTTGACCCAGTGTCGGCGGTCGCGGCCGCCGACACTCACCGTGCGTTCACGATAGCGTGGAATCTGTGGTCACTTTGGGCGGAATACGCACGTACTCAAAGCCAGCGACGATATCGTCGGCGTAGCGCACGTACATGACGCTGCCGTGGGCCTGGCGCTGTCGCCATTGTTCGGCCCACAGGTCGAAGCAATAATGGAGGTAAACGTTGGCGAGCAGCGGTGAAATTACGGAGCCCTGAGGCATTCCGATCTCAGTGGCCGACCACTCTCCTTCTTCCACCACACCTGCCTTCAACCATTTGCGTATCAGGCGAATCGCGCGTGGATCACCAATCCGATGCTCGAGGAAACGGACGAGCCACTCGTGGCTCACCGAGTCGAAGAACGACCGGACGTCGCAATCCACAATATAGTTCACCTTCGTACGGGTAATCCCAAATGCGAGCGCATCCAGCGCATCGTGCTGGCCGCGCCCGGGACGAAACCCATACGAGAACCCTAGAAAATCCTCCTCGTAAATCATAGTGAGCACTTCGACCACGGCGCGCTGGACGATCTTGTCTTCCAGCGCCGCTACCCCCAATGGCCGACGTCCATCCCCTTTTGGAATGAACTTCCGCCGTGAAGGCTGCGCCCGATAGGCTCCGCGATGTACGCGCGCATGCAAATCCACTAGTCGGTCTTCGAGGGTCGTCTCATACTCCTGCCATGTCAGGCCATCGACCCCCGGCGCTGCATCCCGCTTGAGCCAGGAAAATGCAGATCGCAGCAGATCGACGTTCACATGGTGCAGTAGAGCCGTGAACCGCTCCTTCTTCCCCTGTCTTGCCCGCTCTCGTACACGTTCAAGCCCTGAAATCACACTTTCCCGGCTCGGAGTCCGGCGCGTGCAGGTCTTGTTCGTGTTCCCCTTGGCCTCCGCCCTTCGCTCCACCGACTCCGGTGATAGTCCTTCACCCCCGTTCGTCGGCCTCCTCGCTACTTCGGCGGAGTCTGACTTCTCCGGCTCGTTCATCATCGGCTATGGCTCCTCGCCTTCCCGATGCGGACCACACCACAAGACGAGTGGCCAAGCTGGAGATCTCCCGGTTCCCGTGCAAAGAGCTTCTGTGCATGCCAGGGTCTATGACCACGCAGGATCGGTCGGTCGCTCGCGATATCGCTGCCTCCCGTGTTGCCTTCCGCCTGTGGGACAGTGTCGGCATCCTGATCGAATCTTTCGCGGCTCAATGGCTGGCCTGCACGCTCCCCTGTCAACGCTTCGCCGACGTCCTCACGAACGCCTGCGCATGACTCGGGGTCGATGTGAATCGCTACATCTTCATCGCAGTGGACTTGCACCACCTACTCCTTGCCGGTCTCCCGGCGCACCCCACAACTTTCCACGAAGACCCCATTTTATTTTCCGCTCGCGCAGCCGCCTGTGCAGAGCTTCCCTAGACCGATTGAGTGCGTCATCCATCGCATCGGAACCAAGCTGGTTCGAAGTCGCAACAATGATTTTATAGGTTCATATTTTTCAACCACTTAGCAGACCCGCCCTCACTCGACATAGGCACGAAGGCGCACGGACGCGCACCAACTGCTACGTTTTCGCTACGGTCGCGATCGGCCTGTTTGACGACGCACGGCTGTCTCATATACTTGAGATGCCATGCCGCCCACAGCCGTAAAACTCCCCGCCGCGCTCGAAAAATTCGTGGCCTCGCAAGTCCGCGAGGGCATCCATCGCAGCCGTGAAGCGGCAATTGTCGCCGCAGTCTCACATCAAAAGCGTCGGGCCGAACAACTCGCCTGGTTACAGTCTGAGATCCAGAAGGGCCTCGATTCGGGCCCTGCGACTGAACTCGATATCGAAGACGTTATCCGGCGTGGTCGCCGCAGACTCGCCGCCCGCGCTCGCCGGGCACGGGGCTGATGCCGCGTCGGATCGAGTTCTCTCGTGCCACCCTGGCAGATTTCGACGCAATTTACGATTACATCGCTCGTGACAATCCGAGCGCAGCGGCTCACGTGCTGCGATCGCTCGACCACTCCATCCAACTGCTGTCGATCAGCCACGGCTTGGCAAGGTGTTTCGCCACCGCAGGCTCCAGCTCAGAATATTGACGCACGACGACTATCTCGTTTTTTATCGAGAGCGTCCCGGGGTCATCGAGATCGTCCGGGTCATCCACGGGCGTCGGAACATTCCGGACATTATTGACGAACTATGAGACCTCACGCCAGGTCGCGGCCACTGCGGGACGGACATTTCGGGGGTATGGGGTTGAAGGATGCGGTTCGGGGAAGCGTCTCCGTCCGGCCAACTGCCATTGGCTTCCGAAAATCCGCGGTCTCAAAGCTGACACTCGCGAAAGAACTTGCTCAACGTGGCCCGAGGAGCCTCCGCTTACGACATTGTTCGTGATGACCCGCGCTTTAGTTCTCGGTGGCGTTTGCGCCTCGGGGCGCTCTGCCACACACTGGCGGCGAATTGGCGGGAAATTGGCGTCACCGACAGGTGCCGATATAGTACAGATTACTGCTCTTAGACGTTGGGGGTAGTGATGTCTTTTCGATCATGGAGAGAGCAGAAACGCCTTCCTCAGGAGAAGGTCGCTGAAATGACCGGCCTGAGTCTCAGGACGATTCAACGATTGGAGGCGGGGCATCGAGTCAGTTATGCCTCCCTACGGGCGCTTGCCGCTACCTTTCGCATTGACGTAGATGCCTTAGAGCGGGAGTTGTATGCGATGAACAGTTCAACCGAGGATTTTTTTGAAATTCCCAGATGGTTGAGGCTATTGGACGGCAAGCGCTGGTTTGGCGGTCCGGGCCTGAGCCGGCGGGATTTACACATAATCGAAGCGTTTTGCGTGGCGTGCGCCATCATTGTTATTGCGGGGTCTTTCGTTGTTGCATCGAACTCCACGGCAAAAGTGCTGGGGACGATCGGTTTCATCGAACTCCTCTGCGGCTACCTTGTATCTGTGAACATCCGTATTGGCGACAAATACAGACTTTGGCGGAGTGCGGAAGCGACGCAATTGGAATCGCCGCCGCTGAATGGGAATTGGCGCGCCGAGGCCGCTGGATACGCATACCTATTCGGGGTCGGAGTCCTGGGAACAGTGATTTTATGTTGGTTAGTCTTTTAATTCGAAGTCGGCGTCTTGAGCCCGCTTGGCGGACACCTTTCTCGAGATTGTAAATTTACCGAAGGCAGACGGTGGGCAACCTTCGCCGAAAGGTCGCCTCTGTGAGGACAGATGTTGATCCGCGCCTTTCAAGTTGGTGACGCGCCACACCTGCGCCGGGTATTCATGTCTGCGGTGCATGGGCTTGCCGTCAAGGACTACACACACGAACAGGTGATCGCATGGGCCCCTGAATTTGTGGATCCGGCGCAATGGGCGGATTACATGCGGGTGATTTCTCCATTCGTAGTTGAACATGATGGAAAGCCCGTCGGGTATGCAGATTTACAACCAAGTGGCTACATCGATCATTTCTATGTATCGGCTCCTTTCGCTGGTCAAGGGGTAGGGTCAAAGCTGATGCGTCGACTACACGAGGATGCAGCAGAGAGAGGCATCCACGTACTTGAGTCCCATGTAAGTCGAACCGCGCAGCCATTCTTTCAGCACTGGGGATTTGCAGTTATTGAGGCAAGACAGCCTGTTGTGCGCGGTGTTGTCGTACCAAATGCTCTTATGAGGAAAGACCTGTGATTCCCCACCGGACATTGACGGTGGGAACGCAGGCCGTCACGGGGGTATGGTGCGGATAAACTCAAGGCGCACTCGGCAACCAGATTCGCCTGGTCAATTCGAGTCGAAATTAGGGTTCGCGGCGGACATGCCCTGCCGCCCAACTAGCCAGGTTCGCTTTGAGAAGCGCCCCTCGTGTTGTCCCGCAACGCCGAGCAGACCTTCAGGATCGCCACGACCTCACCGCGCAGCGAACCGGGCACCTCTCCGCCACCGCTGACCGCCCGTGCGATCTGGTTGACGTTCCGGCCAATCGATCCGAGCTCGGCAATGCTGCGCTTGAGGGCCAAGAGTTCGTCCTTGGGGAGGGGCGCAAGCAGGCGTAAATGCGAACGCAAGAGAACAGCGGCGTACGTGGCCGGTCGCATGCCGCGCGCCTCGGCCCGGGCATCCAGGAGCAGCCGATCCTCGCCCGATAGGCGCACCAGCATCGGCTTACCGGCACTATTGGTTCCGGAACCCGCCAACCTGGGCGACCGCGCAATGCCCATCGGCTCGACGCGAGCGCCTTCGGCGGCCGACGCGTCATCGCGAGCGTGTATTGCGCGCGTCACCAGGCGCTTGAGCCAAGCCGCTTCCGACAGGAAATCCTGATCCGCAACCGCCTTGGCCTGGAGTTTCAGCTCCCGCGGCACGCGCGTCTTCAGAGTGTCGGTGCAACTCATGGGGCCATTTTGGCCCCATTGCTAAGCCGAAGGCTATCCTGCATCTACCCCCAATACACGCCAAAACTCCCAACCCCAGCGCCGCGGCGGCGGGCACACCGCCAGCCCTCACAACGACGATCGCATCGGCTTTGACTGCGGACAACATCATCGATCGGCATCCGTTGATCCGCCACGGAGTCCTCGTCTGCGCGACGGATACCCATTGCTCTCCGGGGTAATTGCCTTTTTTGCCCAAATACCTGGCGTGACTTCGTTGCAATTCTCTCGGAGAATCGACAGTGAGTGACAACTCGTCCCAAGGCGACCGGAACCACACTGGCTGGAAAGGTCTGCTGTGACTCGCGCCAACGCCTGCGACGCTGCTTCATCTGCATTGCAGCTGCGACTCGATTTCTCCACTCCGCCTGCGAAGCAGCAATCGCGTAGGTCAGCGTCGCCGCTCGTCACCCCGTGTCCGGCAATTCCCGCCCGCTACTTCACCCGTGCGGAGGCTGCCGCCTACATCCGGTGCAGTCTGCGGTTCCTCGATGGCATGAGCCTGCCATTCATCCGCAAAGGCCGCTGCAAGGTCTACGACCGGATTGATCTCGACGCCTACATGCAGGACGATAGGCATCGAGGGCGGGCCTATGGCCTCGTTCTCCCGGACGGACGACGCGTATGCCAAAGCACTGGGTGTATCAACCGCACCGATGCCGAAGCCCACGCCGTCCGCCTGAAGAATGAGGCACTTGAAGCCCGGCAGCAGGGGCTCCTTGGGATATTCGTGTGGCAGCAAGCGGTCGTGCGATATCTCGAGGAGTTAGCCGATAAGAGGAGCCTCTCGGATGACAAGGATCATCTGAAGAAGCTCGATCCATATCTGCGATCCCTGAAGCTGGAAGCGATCGACATGACGGTGTTGCAGCCGTTCATTCGCGATCGCAAGTTGAAGGATGGGGGTATCGAACGCGACAGTGAATCGCGCCCTCGAGGTAGTTCGGCGGATCTTGAATATCGCGCACCAGGACTGGCGATGGCTCCGTGGGGTGCCGAAGATTCGGATGCTGAAGGAACCGCGGCGGCGTGTGCGCTTCTTGAGACGCGAGGAGGCGGATCGATTGATCGAGGAATTGCCGGCCCACATGAAACCGATCGTCGAGTTTGCGCTCGCGACGGGGTGTCGTGCGGGCGAGATCCTGGGGGCTCGAATGGAGCCGCGTGGATCTGGACCGGAAAGTGGCCTGGCTCGATCACGGCACGACGAAGTCGGGCGACGGGCGCGGCATTCCGCTGAACGCGGACGCCGTGGCGGCGCTGGAAGCCACGCGGGGACAGTACCCGCGCTGGTGTTTCACCTTCGGCGGCCAACGCATCCAGCAGAGCTCGACCGCATGGGGCAAGGCAAAACAGCGTGCCGGGATCGAAGACTTCCGCTTCCACGATCTGAGGCACTATCTGCCCTCCCTGACTATGTCGGGTGGCCTCAGGCAAGCTTGCGGGCAACTCTGGATTTACATATTGCCCCGAATGAATGCACCACTGGTCACCCGACATAGTTTCAGCTTCACAGGCTGTTGAGAAAGCTCAGGAGTCGATCACCTGGCCGGAAGA
>Ga0302156_10003882_pt1 | contig 11274 bp, 7 predicted proteins | sample I_Bog_N3_2_FD_193503 | JGI IMG/M metagenome (GOLD analysis project Ga0302156, IMG submission 193503) | Peat permafrost microbial communities from Stordalen Mire near Abisko, Sweden - I_Bog_N3_2 | ecosystem: Environmental > Terrestrial > Soil > Wetlands > Peat | place: Sweden: Abisko, Stordalen... | reverse complement strand
GACTTCGAGTTCGGGCGTGCCCGCCTGATAGTACCAGCGCTTGAAGCACGTCAGATCGACATCGGACGCGTCCTGCATCGCCTGCATGAAATCGTCAACGGTGACGGCGTGGCCGTCGTGGCGCGCGAAATACAGATCCATGCCGAGACGGAACGCGGGGCGGCCGATGATCGTAGCGATCATGCGGATGACCTCGGCGCCTTTGGCGTAGACGGTCGCGGTGTAGAAGTTGCCAATCGCGATATAGCGGTCGGGCTGTACCGGATGCGCCAACGGACCAGCATCCTCGGCGAACTGCGTGGCCCGCAAGGCGCGCACGTCTTGGATTCGCTTCACCGCGCGGCTGCCCTGGTCGGCGGTGAATTCCTGGTCGCGATAGACCGTGAGCCCTTCCTTCAGCGAGAGCTGGAACCAATCGCGACCAGTGACGCGGTTGCCGGTCCAGTTGTGGAAATACTCGTGCGCGATGACCGTCTCGATGCCCTGGTAGTCGGCGTCCGTCGCCGTCTCCGGCCGCGCCAGCACGTATTTGGTGTTGAAGACGTTCAGGCCCTTGTTCTCCATCGCGCCCATGTTGAAGTCGGACACGGCGGCGATGTTGAAAACGTCGAGGTCGTATTCGAGCCCGAAGGTTTCCTCGTCCCAGATCATTGCCTGTTTGAGCGAGCGCATGGCGTGGCCGCAGCGGTCCTCGTCGCCGCGGCGCACCCAGATGGCGAGGGCGACCTCGCGGCCCGAGCGGGTGACGAAGCTGTCGTTGACCGAAACCAGGTCGCCGGCGACCAGCGCGAACAGATAGCAGGGCTTCGGATGCGGATCGACCCAGACCGCGCGGTGGCGGCCGTCATGCGCAGACGTCACGCCCCGCGGATTGCCGTTCGATAGCAGCACCGGATAGCGGGCCGCGTCGGCGATGATCGTGGTGGTGAACCGCGCCATCACGTCAGGGCGGTCGGGGAAGTAGGGTGATGCGGCGGAAGCCCTCGGCCTCGCATTGGGTGAAGAAACTTCCGTTGGCAACATGTAGTCCGGTCAGCCGTGTGTTGTCCTTCGGCGCGATGCGCGTCTCGATTTCCACCGTCGCGACGTCGGGCACTTCTGGAATGACGAGCTGGCCGTCCTCGACGCGGTAGCGGTTGGCACCGAGCGGTGCGCCGTCGAGCGTTACACTGACCAGATCCAGCGCCTCGCCGTCCAGCCGCAGCGGCGCGCCGGGATCGCCGGCCGGATTGCGCCGCACGGCCAGACGCGACGAAACGCGCGTATCGGCTTCACCCAGATCGAATGTCAGATCGACCGTGTCCACCAGGAAGGTAGGCGGGCGATAGTCGGCCAGGCGCGTCTCGCGTGGCGTGCTGCCGGGAGCGGAGCTGGCGTCGAGCGGATGGGTCAAGCTGAGCCCCCGGCTGTGGCTTGTCCGACAGTATGCTCCAATTGGAAGGGATGGTTGAACACCGATGGGCCGCGGCCAGGCGGCTTTCGCCCTGGTCAGGCGCCCGCCGGGGCCGGAGGGTCTATGCCATGGGACGGCTCCCCGCATAGGATCGCATCCATCATCCAGCGAGAGGGGCAGTCATGACCGACGGCGCAATCGAGGAGGCCCGCGGCACCCGGGCCGTTGTCCGTTTCGACTCGGCGCGCTGCATCCACGCGCGGGCCTGCGTGCTTTCGCAGCCGGCCGTTTTCCGGGCCAATGTTGAGGGCGATTGGATCGTCCCCGATGCTGCGTCGCCAGACGACCTGCTTGCCGTTGCGAACAATTGCCCGAGCGGCGCGATCACGTTGGAGAGACTGGACGGCGGGGAAGCGGAAGCGCCGCCGCCGGTGAACCTGTTGCGCATCCGCGAAAACGGTCCGCTGGCTCTGCACGCCGACATCACCCTCGCGGGAACATCGTTTGGCAAGCGCGCGACGCTATGCCGGTGCGGCGCGTCCGCCAATAAGCCGTTCTGCGATGGCTCGCACGGCGCGGCCGGATTCACTGCGACCGGGGAGCCTCAGAGCGGGGAGAGTGCGCCGCTCGCGCTGACCACGGCGCTGGACAAGGTGGCCAGCGGTGAACCGGATGGGATCAATTATGCCGCATAAATGGCAGATCGCGGCGTTGCTCGGCACTCAGCGCGCTGACGGCCGACCGACTTTCGGCGAGGTCAGCCACCACTTGACCGGCTTTGAGTCTGACTTCCGCACTTTCGGTTGAGGCTTGGTGCGTGCCACGATTGAACCGCGCGCAGGCGCGTCGGTTGTCGGACGTGCGGCCTTCGTCGCGGCAAGTTTTGGAGGTCGCCCCACAGGTCTTCCAGGAACCGGCTCAGACAATCCCGGGTCGCCGATTCTGGTTTCGAGGGCGTCTTCAGCCTTCTGGCGGGCATCGCGCTCGGCGTCGAGCGTCGATATCAGTGCCCGCTTGTCTGCCTCCAGGCGCTGCGCGGTGTCACGGGCTTCATCTCGTTCGAGAAAGGCGTGACCGAGCTTGGTTTGGATATCGTGGATCGTCGCCTGTGCCTCGGTCAGCGCGCGTTCGGCTCGTTGCCGGGCTTCCTGTTCTGACCTAAGTGCCGTCTCGACCAAGGCAAGTTTGTTGACCGGCGCTGCGCCCTGCGATGATACTCCATCGGCCGGTTGATCGCGCCGGCCGACCAGAACCACAGGAACCTCACCGTCTCTTACGAAACGACGCCGCTGCGAGTATCGGTCGGTGTGTCCCGATGACTGCTGAGGGGAAGAAGTCGCCGGTTGGCGTTCCAGCCCAAGCGCTCGGCGCATCTTCAATTCGTCGCCGGCCGACGCGTCATCAGCCGCGTCGGAATGGTCGGGGGAAAATGCAGGTCGGTTGTGCATGCCTAAATCCAGTCGGCGCTTTCGAAGTCGAATGGCCTAATCACTGATGAACGGCCATGATGGCGACCGGTCGCGGTCACAATCCGGCGGTCCAGACGCTATGAAGGTTACGGAACGGCAGACTCTCCCGAACCGGCATAATGGAACGACCGCGCTTTGAGCGATAATAGATTCCAGTCCGCAAGCTATGTGCGCACTGGTCGTTGTCCGTCAAGCCCGATAGTCGTAATCCGGTTGCGCACGAGTGCCGCGACCCGGCAACCGGCGGGCTTGCGACCGTCCTGGCCGGCGCCCGATCATCTGATGCCATGTGTTTGGTGTTGGCGACCGAGAAATGTCACAAAAGGTACATTCCCAAGGTGCTGCCATGCATGGCGAAGACGATGACATAGCTCCTGCGACTGTCCCCGATTGCGAGCTGCTGCTCGATACCCTTGGCTATTGGATGGATGTGGAGGCGCTGACGCCGCCGGGCGCCGAGGAGGATGGCGAGACGGATGGCAAAAAGTCCTTCCGCGCCAGCTACGTTCCCGACCACGATTTCCCGTGGTTTTACGTCCATCGAGATCTCAACAGGACCTTCAAGCACTTCGTCCGTTTCGGGATATTCAGCCGTGAGGGCTACCAGGCAGACCTGGTCCGCTATCTCTCGGTTCCCCCCGACGAGGACTACGACACCGCGCCGCCGGTAAAGACCAGGCGCTTTGGCTTCGCCGGCGTCTTCGAAGCCGACCACAACGGCATGCCGGTCGTGGACAGCATTCGCATGCCCGCGTTTGCGCTGGCGTTCGAGAGCGTTCGCCGCCGCGAGCCGGTCGATCTCGACGGTGGCCTCGAGGAATTCCGGCGCCTGATGCGAGCCGCCTTCAATGATCTGACCGCGGCGTTCATCAGCGACGGAAAGCCGGTCGATGAATCCTTCATCGAAGCCGTCCGCGATAAGGCGGCAGAGACGCTGACGTGGCTGGACGACCGCCGGGCCGACGCGCCCGTGGCGATCGTGCGTGCGGCGGTGGACAGCATCGCCGAGGAATACCTGTCGAAGACCGAGCGGGAGGACGACGGCCGCCCGAAGCGCAAGCGGCGCACCCGGCGCCTGAAGCCTGAGCTTCCCCCGATCGACAGTTTCTATTTCGAGGACCTGCGGTTGATGCGCCGTGCGGTGCAGAACGGCAATCCGGGCCTGCTCGCGCCCTTTATCGCCGGCGTCGATGAACGGACCGACTGCACCGCGCGGGATTTCGTCGCGGCACACTGCGATGCGCAGCTGCACCCCGCCGGCCGCTGGCCCGCCGAACACGACCTGAGCTTGATGCAGCAGGTGGCGGTCGATCTGATCACGCGGACGACCGCGACGGGCGGTCTGTTTTCGGTCAACGGTCCGCCGGGCACGGGCAAGACCACGCTGCTCATGGAGCTCGTGGCGGCGGTCATCGTGCGCCGCGCCGAGGACCTTTGCGCCTTCGATCAGCCGCATCTCGCCTTCGTCGCCGACCGCTGGCAGATCGAGGCCGGCCCCGCGCCGGGGCCGGTGCACGCGCTCCGCCGCAGGCTACTCGACCATCTGATCGTCGTCGCCAGCAGCAACAACGGCGCGGTGGAGAACGTCACCAGGGAACTGCCGAACAAAGGCAAGATCGACCACCGCTTCCTGGAGGGGATCGACTTCTTCTCCGCAACCGCTGAAGCGCTGCTCCGCCGCCCGCCGCCTGACGAGGAAGTGGAGGGCGGCGAGGACGAAGACGACGAGGCCGAGGAGCCCGTGGCGGAGCGGGACCCCCGCGCCTGGGGCCTTGTGTCGGCCGTGCTCGGCAACTGGAACAACAAGCAGCGCTTCGTCGGGGTCCTCGCCAAAGTCGAGGACACGGGGCCGAACCAGGGACGCCGTGCTCCGGGCAACATCTTCCGGGCGATCGACGAGGCGCGGCGGACCGCGAACTGGCCGCGGGCGCGGCAGGCTTTCCTGCGCGACCTTGATCAGGTCCGCATCATGCAACGTGAGATCGCGGAACTCGACCGGACTGTTGCGGCTCGCGTCGCCGCGGTGAACGAGGCCGAAGGACTCTGGGAGAAGCTTGAGCAGGCCGGCCAGGCCGTCGTGATGGCCGAGGCTGATGTCCTGCGGGCGCAGACCGATCTCGCTGATGCGCAGGCGGCATTCGAACGGGCCGACAAGGGTGTCGATCTGCTCAGGGGCAGCAGACCAGCCCGGCTCCGCGTCATGGCCCATACCAGGTGGCAGGCCGCGTATGCCGCCGCGGTTGCGACCCGGGCCATCGCCGACCAGACGCTGGCGGCTGCCACGCGCTACCTGAAGGAAGCCCGGGCGGCGCGCGATGGCACGGTGGACCTCCGTAACGACATCCAGGCCCGGATCCTGTCGGCGCAGATCGCTGCCGAGGCGGCGGAGCGCACACTGGCGACAACGCTCGCCGCCCATCCGGGGCTGGTGACGGCGGTCGATGTCGCCACCGAGCAGGACGAGGTCCGCCGGCAGCAGTTGCTCCCTGGCAGCAGCGAGGCTCTGGCGGAAGCCCGTGCGCGGCTGTTCGCGTCAGCGCTGAACGTCCACCTCGCGTTTGTCTGCGGTGCGGGAGAGCTGTTCGACCGCAACCTGTCGGTCGCCCTCGACATGCTGCAAGGTCGTTCGTCGCTCCAGGGCATCCTGCCAATGGCCGCGCCGCATCTCTGGGCCACGCTGGCCCTGGTTGCGCCGGTGATCTCGACGACCTTCGCCTCCCTGACACGCACCTTCCGCCGCATGGGCGCGGGCAGCATTCCCTGGCTGCTGATCGACGAGGCCGGGCAGTCCGTGCCGCACCATGCCGCGGGCGGCATATGGCGTGCTCGCCGCGCGATCGTGGTTGGCGACCCGTTCCAGGTCGAGCCGATCATCACCCTGGACCGTAACGCCGACGCCAGACTGGCCGAGCGCCGCGGCGTGCCGGACCGGCTGCGTGCGACGCTGGCTTCGGCTCAGACACTGTCGGACGGCGCCAACCGATACGGCGCGTGGATAACCGGCCGCCGTGGCAGGCCGGTCTGGGTGGGGTGTCCGCTCACCGTGCACCGCCGCTGCGTCGAGCCGATGTTCGGTATCGCCAACCGGCTGGCTTACGCCGGCTCCATGGTGCTCGGCGATGGCATGCTCGAGACGGAGGCCAGGCTCACCGCGGAGCGGCCCCTGCTTGGCGGCAGCGTCTGGATCGATGTGGCCGTCCAGACCGGTGGACCCAAGCACTTCATCCCCGAGCAGGCTCAGATCGTCCGGCGGATCGTACTGACCTATCTCGATCGCGGGCTGGTCGGCGAGGACGATCTGCCCCGGCTCTTTGTCATCTCCCCATTTCGCTCAATGGCCGACGGGCTGCGCTCGGCGCTGGTCCGTGACCTGGTGGCACAGGGCCTGACGGCGAAGGCCGTGACCGGGTGGGCGTCGGCCTCGGTCGGCACCGTCCACACGTTTCAGGGCAGGCAGCGCGAGACCGTCGTGTTGGCGTTGGGCGGAACCAGCGATGGCGCGATCCGCTGGGCAAGTGGGACACCCAACATCCTGAATGTCGCCGTCACCCGGGCGCAGCGCCGGCTCTACCTGGTCGGCGACCGCCGTCGATGGATGCAGCACGAACTGGTGGCGGAATTGGCGGCGATCGAAGCCGTCCCGCTCGACGAGGCCGGACAGCGGCTCGGGCTCGCCGAACGTCCCTCTGGGCCGCCCGTTCAGGGAATCGCTCGCGAGCTGGATGGCCAAAGTAGTACCGGGAGTGTTGGTTTGATCTGAAGAGATTGGAGCGCCGCACCGGCAGAACGGTGTTGATGGAATGCCGTGTCTTGAAGTCAGATTAAGCCAATCCGCTATGGCTGACTCTCCCCCTGGGGCGATTTGACCAAACGGGAAATTAGCGTCAACGAATTAGTGCCACGGCAATAGTCAGGACAGGTGTTGCGGAGGCAAGCCCTGATAGCGCTGTTAATATTGCATTATGCGGCCGTCGTATAGCTCAGTCCGCGCATCGCCGGTAAACTGCTTGTTATTTGCTGCTGTCAATAAGTTGAAGTATTATTTGAACGGCGCGATAGGGCTCGCGGATCATGCGCTGCATTCGATAACCAAAATAAGAGCCTTACACAAGGCTGCGTTGAGGGGATGTCAGATGGCAGGCGTGCACGTTGCCACGTTTATCGGGGCAGGCATCTATGAAGTCGTGCTTGCGCTGTCCGACATCGATGCTGCGGTGGAAGCGATTGATGCCGAATTTGACGGTATCGGGGTGCCCAGAGGGCGTATCACAAGAACAGCCAGAACTAAGCAAGATATCAAGACAATAAAGAGCAACTCTCTGCCAGCCAATTTCGGTAAAATCGCTTGCATGATTGCGTACGTATATGTCAAAAAGCATGGCCTGCTGGCCGCGAAATACGGAATTGTTGCCGTACTGATAGACAATAATTACATTGATCAGATGCACATTGTCGATTGCAACAACGAGGCGGAATATACCGCCTTCATGGAGAGCATGCGGAAAACAGTTGAGGACCTCTGGGGCTGGACTGTTACATGGTACATTGATTTGGAACAACTGGCTTCATAGGGAAGCCTTCGCCCGTGATGAAGCCGTGAGTGCTGGGCGGCGCATCGGGTCGGGCGAAAGCATGCAAGACACCGTAACCGCTGTTGGACACGGCGTGCCGACATGGCCGGTCACAGCGCTGCGCGGCTTATGGCGGCTTGGCCTTGAGCGGCTGAACCGCTTGCGGGCACGTTCGCCAGACCGGCGAAGGCTGAGACCACATCGGTCTGGCCGCATTTCGGGCAGCGTTGCGGGTGGCAGGCTCGGCAGTATGCGCGGCCACAGCCGGGACACGGCGCAAGTCCTGCCGGCGCGACGAGATGCAACGCATCGTCGCACACCAGGCGCGGCCGTTCGGCCGACCAGCCCGCCTCGCAGGGCGACGGCTCAAGACGGCGCGCCAGCGTGTTCCAGTCCAGGGCCATCGTCCGCTCCGCCTTGCGGCGGCGGATTTGCACGGTCAGCCGGTGCACGGGCATCACCAGCTCCAGCGTCTGCACCCAGTCCACCGTGACGCGCAGCGCGTATTTGTGCGCGAGGTCCTCCATCTTGGCGCTATACTCCTGCCCGATTGCGGCAATGCGCAGCGTCTCCCGCTGGCGGCCGGCGTCGCTGGCTGACGGTTGCGTCGCCCGCATCGACGCTTCCCGGTGCAGGTCGTTGTGGTAGGCGTGCAGCCGGTCGAGGTCGCGCGCCAGCCGTCGGCGCAATCCCATCGCGAAGGGCGCCAGCGCCGCTTCCACCCGCCAGGGCAGGGCGCGCTGTACCCGCTCGACCACGCGTGCGCGCTCCCAGTCTTCCGGCAGCACCACATCGGCGGGCAGGGCGCTGTCGTCGCCGTCAAATCCCCCTGGGGCGGCCCACAACGCCATCCGGTCCAGCATCCCGTCCGGCATCGCGCCGGTCGCCAGGTTGATCGCCAGCCGCTGAATGCCCTCGCGCTTCTCCTCCGAGACCGCGGTGAAGCGAAAATCCAGCACCAGATAACGCGTCCACGCCGGGGAGGCGTCGATCAGGCGGAACGTGGCGTTGTCCAGTGCCAGCTCGTGCGCCAACAGCCGCTCGGCATCCGGCGTCTTGCGCGGGCCGGGGTCAAGCACGCGACGGCTCCAGCGGCCACGGTCGCGCACCACGCGTTCAAACCGGGCCAGCCAGTCGCTTTCGATGCCCACCCGCTGCGCACCTTCGGGCAGGGTCTGGCCGAAACCGAACCGGCAGAACTCACCCACGCCAAGCGCATGCTGCAGCGGCGGCGGCGCCAGCACTTCCAGCCCGTCGGGCTCCAGCGATTCGACCAGCCCGCCGTCCTCCGCCAGCAGGTCGGCGACGAACCGGTGCATGCGGCCTTCTTCAAGCGGCATCGAGATCGTTCCCGAACAGCGCGTCATCCAGCTTCTTGGCGTCGTCGTATTGCCGCCGTGCCGCCAGCAACTGGCCTTCCAGCGCGGCGAAGGCGGCTTCGCGGCCCTCGTCGGTGCTCTGCAGCCAGGCATCGAGGACCAGCGACGAGAAGTCCTGCGCGTCGTCGATCTCGCCCAGGATGGCGCCAACCTCGCCGACCACCAGCTCGAACATGTTGATCTTCTCATCGAGAATGCGGAGCATCGCGTCCTCGATGGTGCCCGCGGTCACCAGGTTGAACACGAACACCTCGCGCGTCTGACCGATCCGGTCGATGCGGCCGATGCGCTGCTCGATCGCCATCGGGTTCCACGGGATGTCGAAGTTCACCAGCGTGTTGCAGAACTGCAGGTTGCGGCCCTCGCCGCCGGACTCGCTGCATAGCAGCAGCTTGCCGGTATCGCGGAACGCCGCCACCGCCTTGTCCTTTTCCGGGCCTGACATGCTGCCGTCGAACAGCAGTGGCGCCATACCCTGGCCGCGCAGCAATTCGGCCAGGTGCGTCATGCTGTCGCGATGGTGGACGAAGACCATCTTCTTCTCGGCCGGGTTCTGCGCCAGCAGCTTCAGCAGGGCGGCCTGTTTGGCGCCGGCGGCCGCGGCCTGGTAGCGCGCCAGCAGCGCGGCCCAGCCCTTGTCCTTCGGATGCTTCTCCACGAAACGGGTGACCGCCGCCGCGGCGGCGGCCGGCGAGGACCCGGCGGCCGACAGCAGATGCTGCACCGCCAGCCGTGCCTGTCCGCCGGTCGCCGCGGTGCGGGCGAGGGCGGTCAGCTCCTGATAGCACGCGGCCTCGGCCGCATCCGGGACCGCGCGGATGGTGGCGGCATGGCGGCGCGGCAGCCGGAGCGCGGCGAGCGCGCGGGTGTTGCGCACCATTACCCCGCGCATCAGGCTGCGCAGCTTGTCCTGGTTGGCGGGCTCGCGCGGCTTGCCCGGCGTCATGTAGGCGGTGCGGAATTCCTTCTGCGTGCGGAAGATGCCCGGCTGCAGCAAGGTTAGCAGGTTATACAGCTCGATCAGGTTGTTCTGCACCGGCGTTGCCGACAGCAGCAGCAGGAAGCGCTTCTGCAACGCGTTCACCAGCCGATAGCTGGCGCTGGCCTGGTCGCGCAGGTGATGCGCCTCGTCCACCACCACCACATCGTAGGTGCGCTGCGCCAGCAGCTCGGCGTGTTCGCGGCGGCGTGCCAGGGCGATCGAGGCGATGACGCTTGGCTGCGCCCAGAACGCCTCGGGATCGCTGCGCAGCAGCGCGTCGTGCGTGGTGGCGCAGTCGATGCCGAACTTGGCCGCCATCTCGTCGCGCCACTGTCCGACCAGCGGCGCGGGCGTCAGGATCAGCACCCGCTCGGCCATGCCGCGCAGCATGTATTCCTTCAGCACCATGCCGGCTTCGACGGTCTTGCCCAACCCGACTTCGTCGGCCAGCAGCACCCGACCGCGATACTGCTTGAGCACCTTGCGCACCGTCTCGATCTGATACCAGTGCGCTTCCACTCCCTGCAGCACCGGCAGGCAGAGCAGCTCGTCGAACCCTTCCACCAGGCCGAGTTGGGTCAGCTCGGCGCGGAGTCGGAACCATGTCGGATCGGGCGCGGTGCCGTTGAGCTGGATGGCGTCGGGGTCGGCGAACTCGAAGGTGAGGGCGAGGGGCACATCCAGGCGTGGCAGGTCAGGGATGGGCGGCGGATCCTCGGCGGCCGGCGGCTTCGCCTTCGTCCGTGTCGGACGGGGTGCCGGTTTGGCGGCAGCTTTGCGATCGGGCGCCCGCTTCTCGCCCGATCGCGCTGCCCGTTGCTGGTCCAGGTGGGCCGAGCGGATCTGGGTCAGCTCGCGGACCAGCCAGCCGGACATGGGGTAGCCGCCGACGAACCAGCTGATGGCATCGTTCGGGAAGTGCAGCCGATTCCGCTCCAGCAGCGTCCAGGCGCGCGCGGTGTAGCCCTGCCGAGCCAGGGCGAAAGCCATCAGCAGCGTTACCGAGTTGTCGGTCTCGAATTTTCGCTCAAACCGCTTGAGGTAGCTGACCGACCGGTCTGGCTGCGACGCGAGCAGGCCGGCGAGGGCGGCCATCAGCAGCAGCGCCGGATCGGCGGGACGGGCACGAACGGCGGCTTCCGCGATGCGCAGCGACTCGGGCGAGAGATCGACCAAAGCTGGTTGAAGCCGGTCCAGCCAATATGCCCGGGTGTCCGGCGCCGGACCCGCTGCTTCCGGCTCACCGGGAAGACCAGGCAGCATGGCTTGCCTGGAGGTCCTTACCGAGGGCGCACCGCCATCCATCGTTCAATGGGTCCCTTGCCGCTGCGGCGGAATTACAACCCGATGGCGGCTCAGATGCAACATATTGATCCCGAGGCTTACGGTGCCGCAACATATTGTGGTATTTGGCTTGCGGCCTCGCCGCGACGAGCGCTGACCCTCAATCTGTTGCGGACGGACACGGCGACAAGGCCGA
>Ga0302156_10003879_pt1 | contig 11275 bp, 6 predicted proteins | sample I_Bog_N3_2_FD_193503 | JGI IMG/M metagenome (GOLD analysis project Ga0302156, IMG submission 193503) | Peat permafrost microbial communities from Stordalen Mire near Abisko, Sweden - I_Bog_N3_2 | ecosystem: Environmental > Terrestrial > Soil > Wetlands > Peat | place: Sweden: Abisko, Stordalen... | reverse complement strand
CCTGGTTGTCTATATCCATGCGGGCCGCGTTGGCGGCATCCGGCATACACTGCCCATTTTCCCGTTTTTGCTGATCGCGGTGGCGGCGGGATGTGTTGAGTTAGCCCGACGTGTGCGCTGGGTGAGGCATGCGTTGGCGTGTCTCATTGTTTTACACATGGCATCGTCAATGCATGCTTACCCCAACTATCTTTCGTACGTGAACGAGTTCTGGGGCGGGCCGACGAATGCCTACAAGTACTTGGGCGGGCCCGACATTGGTCAAGCGTACCTGCAAGTGAACGATTACATCGGCCGGCATCCAGCCGAGCCCTGTTGGCTGTTGACGGGCTGGTTCTGGAACCCGGGACTTTACGGCGTGCACTGCACTCCAATCGGCTACTTCTCAACCAGCCGAATCCCGCCACGGTTAACTGGCACCATTATTGTAAGCAGCATGGTCCTGAACAGCACTAGCTACGCAGAGGCCCGGGCTGTCGCACCATTCGCGAAGGAAAAACCCAAGGATTTTATTGGAGGCAGCGCTCTATTGGTGTACGAGGGAGATTTCGATACCCGAGCCGCAGCCAGCATGAGCGCATGGCGACATGTTGCATTAGTGCCTGAGTCTCTAGACGCTGAACTACAAGAATCCAATGAAGCCGTAACGCTCGATCCAGGCAGCGCGCCCGCCCATACGTTGCGATGCCTGCTTCTCGCCCAAGCTGAATTACAGACCGCAGCGATCAGCGAATGCGAGACCGCAATCCAGCTTGCGACAGCCGATTCGCTTCACCAAGACGAACTGAGCAAGCTGGTCGAACAGGCAGAAGCTGGTTTGCGCCACGTTAGACCACCGACCAACTACCCTCTGCCGCCAAAATAATAAGACCCAGACCTCGATACAAAACTCTGTGTTAGGGCTGCGGCCGCCTAATGTGATGGCTATCACAACCGTCTGTGACGATAGAGGCTGCTCCCACTGCATGCAATCCGTATCGTAGGTGAACAGATCGTTTCGGATCAACACAGCGCCCAGGTTTAAGGATGGATATTTCATATGAATCGCAGGATCTCCCAAGTTTTTAGCCTGCTCGCCCTCGCTGGCTTCTTCATTTTCAGCATCGGACTCGCCCAAGCCAACGAGATTTCCCATCTTTCCGGTTCTTTTAAGGTTGTCCAAAAGACTGACCTTGGTGGTAAAACACGGGTCCGGCTGGAACTTCAGTTATCCAACTCCGGACCAAGCGATCTGCTGGTGCAGCGACTGACGCTCGTCAGATCCTTACATCCTGACAAGGGCGCGCACCGGGCCTGCTCGCTCACGGTCCATCCTGGAGCATCCCTGAGTACCACGCAAGAATTCACCATGCCGCGCTCCGCGTACAGCCAGTGGAGCCGTGGAAAACACGCCACGGTGCTGGTAGCGGTCGAGAACCCTCGTGGCCGCAAAGCAATAGAAGTGGTTCGGCTGAACCGGATTTCCGGCGGAAAGGCGGACTGACCATGCGCTCCCTCAACTTTTTCGCGTCACTCGGCATCGTCGCTGCACTCGCTTTCGGCGCTCCTCAGGTATCCCTGGGCCAGTATTCGATTAATTCGATTGCGGGGGGAGGGCCAAACGGTCTCCTCGCACTCAAGGCCAGCGTCGGAGACGCTGAGAGCGTCGCTTTCGACTCCGAAGGCAATGCCTACATCGCTGAATCCGGCTACTCAAGTCAAATTCTAAAAGTGTCCGCGGCCGGAACCGTCACCGTGGTAGCCGGCAACGGCACCCCTGGATACTCAGGCGATGGCGGGCCGGCGACCAGCGCTGCTCTTTTTAAGCCCGAGGGTGTATTCGTGGACAGTTCCGGAAACATCTTCATCGCCGATACGCAAAATTCCGTAATTCGCGAAGTGCTGGCAAGTACTGGCAACATCCAAACTGTCGTTGGTGTTAACTACGATTCGAGCGAGGGCAGTGCGTGCGTCTACGGTGGCGACGGCGGCCCCGCCCTCAGCGCCGACCTGTGCTTGCCTAGCTCCGTATTCGTAGATGGCTCCAGCAATATCTTCATCGCCGATTTCGGCAATTCTGCCGTTCGGGAAGTCGTCGCCAGCACCGGCGATATTCAAACCGTCGCTGGAACAGGCGTCGCAGGCTACAACGCCGACAATATTCCAGCCAAAACCGCCCAGCTCGATCTGCCCTCAGGCGTGTTTGTCGATGCGGCCGGTAACATCTTCATCTCCGATACTTTTAACAACCTTGTCCGTGTCGTGAATCCGTCAACTCAAACGGTGGTCATCGGCACCCTTCACATTCCAGCAGGCTACATCGAAACCGTCGCCGGCATTCAATACGATTCGATGGAGGGCTCGGCGTGCCAATTCACCGTCAACGGTCCGGCCCTGTCCGAAACTCTATGCGAGCCCACGGGCCTTTTCGTCGATAGCTCCGACAATATTTACGTCGCGGATTACTACAATTTCGCGATTCGCGAGATCGTCATTGGCGGAAGCATTACCACGGTAGCAGGCACGCTGCCCACCGTCATCAATCCGTTTACGAACTGTTCCACTTATCTCACCACCGGTTGCGGCAACGGAGGGCCGGCCACGAGCGCCCTTCTCAACAATCCAAATGGGGTTCTCCTCGATGCTTCGGGAGACATCTTCATCGCCGATTCAGAGGACTTTGTGGTTCGCGAGGTGGTGTCGGGCAATATCCAGGCCTTCGCCGGCAATGGCTTCGAAGCCTACTCCGGAGATGGCGGCTTGCCCACCAACGCGGAACTAGACGACCCCGGTGCGGTGTTTGTCGATAATTCGGGAAACATCTTCATCGCCGATACCGACAACTCGGTAATTCGCGAAGTGGTGGCGGCCACCGGCAACATTCAAACCGTCGCAGGCGATGGAGTAGTCGGATACTCCGGTGACATGGGCCTTGCTACCCAAGCGGAACTCGACTCTCCCCAGGGCGTTTTCGTCGATGCTCAAGGGGACATCTTTATTGCCGACAGCGGCAATAACGTCATTCGCGAAGTATTGGCTTCATCTGGCGACATAAAGACCGTAGCCGGCAATGGCACGCAGGGCTACTCCGGAGATGGTAACGGCCTCCCTACCAGCGCCGAACTCGATGATCCCTTCGGCGTTGTTGTCGATATCTCCGGAAACATCTTCATCGCCGATACCGCCAATGACGCAATTCGTGTGGTGAACACCGGCACGTCGCCAATCACAGTTGGCGGAGCCTTAATCCAGCCGAACACCATTCAAACCGTCGCAGGCACGCCCACAAAAACGTGCGATGCCGATCCCAACCCTGGCTGCGGCGACGGCGGCCCCGCGACGAGCGCTTATCTCAGCTCTCCGGCCGGCCTATTTCTCGACGCCGCCGAAGACATCTTCATTGCGGATACGTTCGACAGCGCCATTCGCGAAGTCTCAGTCTCGACCGGCATCATTCAAACCGTGGCGGGAACCATCGGCGCAACCGGCGGCTTCTCCGGTGACGGCGGCGCTGCCACCAGCGCTCTTCTCGACAGTCCCTCCGGCGTGTTCCTCGACGCCTCGAACGACATCTTCATCGCGGACTCCGAAAACGCCGCGATTCGCGAAGTCGTAGCCGCCACTAACGTCATTCAAACCATAGCCGGAATCCCCGCCACCCAAGGCGGATTTGCCACACCCGGCTTCTCCGGCGATGGCGGCCCCGCCACCAGCGCGGAGCTGAATTTCCCTTCGGGCGTGTTCGTCACTTCCGCCGGCAAGGTGTTTATTGCAGACACAGACAACTCACGCATCCGCGAACTGGCTCCCGCTCCGCTCACAGTAACGGTTGCCCCGAGCACCGCTACGGTCGTGGTGAGTGCGCTCCAGCAATACACCGCAACCGTAACCGGAAATGCCAACACAGGTGTGAACTGGTTCGTTAACGGAGCGGCGGGCGGCAACTCAACCGTTGGCACAATCTCGGCCACCGGATTATTCCAAGCCCCGACCGCAGTTCCTTCTCCAGCCACGGTTACAATCTCCGCGATTTCCCAGGTCGACAACACCACTACAGGAACCGCCCAGGCAACGATTGCCAATCCCAGCGTAACCATCACCGTAACTGTGAGTACGAACCCGCCCGTCACGCAGGTCTATACCGGAACCGTGCAACCATTTACCGCAACCGTCACCGGAACGACAAACACCGCCGTGACTTGGTATGTCGAGGGAGCGCAAGGCGGCGACGCGACCTTTGGCACCATCGATACCTCGGGCAATTACACTGCTCCAGCCAGCGTTCCATCGCCGGCAACCGTCACCATCGAGGCGGTTTCGCAGGCGGACGCGACCGCCATCGGCGTCGCGCAGGTAACAATCGTTGCCGCTCCCGCCGCATCCCAGCCCGCGCCCCAAACTGTATCTCCCGGCGGGACGGCGAACTACTCACTGTCCTTGAACGCCAGAACTGGAAGTCCGAGCCAGCCCATCACGCTGTCCTGTCTGCCACGTTCCTTGCCAGCGGGAGCCACGTGCGTCTTTTCGCAAAATGGCCAAACGATCACAATCATTACTCCGAGCAACAACTCGGTTCCGTTTGCGCTTGCGGTAACGGTTCCGTCCGCTTCCGCTTCTTTGCAGAAGGCAGGTCGGCCATGGATTGCGCCACAGCTCTTTGCCGTCTTCTTTCCTTTGGCGGGAATCTTGTTGCTCGGCGCCAAATCGCGGAAGCAGCGTGTACGCTCGATGTTGCTGGCGTTCATCGGCGTCCTGCTGCTCACCCTGATGGCGTGCGGCGGCGGGGGCAGTTCGCCGGGTTCCACGACTTACACGATCAAGATTCAAGGAACCACAGCCGCACAACCGAACCCAGTGACGATCACGACGGCGAGCTTGACGGTGCAGTAGGGTAGCTGTGCAATAGAGTAGAACTGCTTGTCAAAATTGGTTTGTGGAAGGGCACGGCTTCAGCCGTGCCATCAAGCCAGCAAAAATGCGGGGCTTCAGCCCCTGAGGGCCAACCACCTGAGTGGTGATAGTAAGATCACTTCGCTGCCCTCGCCCACTGCTTTCCCGCTTCGACTTGCGCCCGGAATTCCGCGCCCAGCGCATACGCTTCTCCGCGGAATGGGCTTTCTCGCTCTGCATTGTGAAACGCAGCCAGCGCAAGATTCCCATGTCCCAGCTTGAGTTCGGCATTTCCGAGCATCAGATACAGCCAATGGGGTCTGTTTGATCGCTCCGCTGCGTTGTTCAGAACCTCCGCCTCCTCCGCGTAGCGGCCGTCCTGGTCATACATTCGGGCCAGCGCAGCCGGCGCATCGTCAACCGAACCGAGCTTTACCGAAAGCGCGAGCTCTCGTTCGGAATCCTTCGCATACCCCAAATTGCCCAGCGCGATCCCTTTTGCATAGTGCAAAAACGCATTCTCCGTAAAGATGCGTTCCGCCTTCTCCAGGCGTTGCATCGCTTCGGCATTTCGATCCAGCACCACCAGGATCGTTCCAGCATTTAACAGCGATCGAAATTGCTCAGGTCCTGACGCGCCAGCCGGCGGATCCGCAAACTGCACCGTCTTGCAATCGATTTCGAGGCGATGAACCAGATCGGCTGTTTCCGGCGCAACCCGTACAAACACTGCTCCAAATGCATCCAGGAAAACAGGCCGCCACCCTTGGGCGTCGCAATAGCTGCCCAGGCTTCGTAATGCGTTTCCCGCCTCGAAATCCATCGACAAAAGCAGCGTGCGAATTCCCCTTGTGTCGGCCTCGCTCGTCCACGCTGCTGAATCCAGCGCTTCCTCCAATAGGCTCGAGTTGCGCAGCAATAATGAGCCTCCGAAAGGAACCGAACGGCCATCAATATAGTCCGGGTAACCGGGCGATAGCTTCCAAACTACGAACCCTCCCGAATTGAAGTCATGGAACAGATTGCGGGGAAGTTGCTCCTTCAATACAAACGCCGCCGCCTGCTCCGGCTGCCACCGCGATTCCCCCGCGCCAAAAAGTGAGAATACGAAAGGAGTCTTGAGATAGAAACGATTCGTGATCAGGTCAAAGCTCCTGACGCCGACAAAGCCAGTGACCATCACAACCAACGCGATTGCAGCAAAAGCTTTGCTTTTTGCCGACATTTCCAAGCGTGTCGCGATTTTCCCTTTACTAAGTGAACTCAGAGTTTGCGACAGAACCGTTCCCCCAACCACAACCGTGATTGTGGCGAAACAGGCCTCCATCCGTATGGCATGGATCACAAGATAAATCGCGCTCGCCAAAAGGAGTGCTGTCACGAAGTTGCGCCTTGCCAACGCGCAGAGTACGGCGACGGATGCCGCGAATATCAGCCAAAGCACGGCGCTCTCCGGAGCGCGCCATGCGAATGCTCTCGAAAGCGCGGCGGGCGTAAGCCGCAATCCTTGCCATTCCCAAATCCACAGACTATGGGTTTGAACGATGCTGCCCTGCCGCTCGATCGCCGCATAAATGCGCCAGCCCCATGGATTGACGAGCGTTGCCGCCAGCGTAGCGATCAGCCACGGCACCGCTTCTTTCAATCGAAGCCAGGCGTCGGCTTTGCGCGCAGGCGCAATCGCATCCTCGAGTTCCAGCAAAACGAAAGCTCCGCACATGGCCAGGCCGGCAATGAAGCCCAAGTGCAGGTTCACCCACAAGCACATCAGCACCGGAAGCAGCCATAACGGGCCTTTTCCCGATCGGTGATAGTGCCACAGGATGCTTACGTACGCTGCGAAGAAGACTGCCGTGAACATCTCAGCCCGGGGTGGAGTAAGGGCAGCGATGAGTGGAACCGCCGCTGCCGCCAAGACCACCCCTGCTACCGAAGAACGGCGCAGCAGGAGCGCGACCGTGCTCACACACGCCGCGGCTCCCAACCACGACAACAGGCCATACCCGCCAATTACGTAGGACAGATAGAGCAGGATTTGCGACAGGACCGGATAAATCCACTCCATGCCCGATGCGGTATAAGAGAAAACGTCTGTCCACGGTATCTGTCCGTGTTGCACGATCCAACGCCCGGTTGCCAACTGCCATCCCAGATCAAAATCACCGAGAGTGCGCAGGCCGGCAGCCAATGCGTATAGAAGTGCCAGCACGACAAGTGCGAGTCGCGCGTAACGAAGATTGAGGATTGGACGGGAGGTTGTCGTCATGTCTTCAGTACCGCCCGTCGCGTTCACCGTGTGCAAGTTCCGTAATCGAAGTGGCAAATCTCTTGGGGAGATTCTGTTGGGATCCCTGGGGCTCTCCATGCACCCCTGTGTACCCTGTGGTTCATGCTTTTTGCTGCTGCTGCCGAATCGGATTTCCGTTAGGGTCTACTTGGGCGCAAACCCGTTACGCGGCATTACGCTCCCGACAGTGCCGTTCGGATTATGTGCCACTTCATGGCAGACCAACGCGCAAGTTCCAGTGCTGCCATTGTAAGAAATGGGCATCCCGCCGTTCGGAGCGACTACATTCAAGTCGAAGTCGACGAGCCGGTCGCCGGTCACGGTTCCATTTCTACCCGCGATTCCGTGCGCAGTGTGGCAAGTAGAGCACGTAAAACCGGCATTGATGTGGATGGAGTGCCGGGACCAGCTTGTATTCTGGATGATATTGCCCGCGAGATCATGGCATTTGCCGCACATCGCGTACGGCCCGTTTACCGTCAGATCCGGGTTGGGATAGAGGTTCGTAATCCGCTGGCCCGGACCCGGCGCCTGGCTGAATTCATAACGTCGCTCCAGAAGGTGAGGCCATTTCGATCCGTGCGGACCGCTCGGGCCCGTACCGCCGAATTCGCGGTTGTCGTCGCTGTTGTGACAATCCGTGCAAAATATCTGGAGCCCCATCAGCCGCCCCTGACTGGTTCCGTTCAGTTGCGACATGTTGGGCAGAAGACTGGGTTGGGGGTAAGTCGAGGAACTCGTGTGCGTCACGGGATGGCTGGAGGACGTCGTCGCGGCAAATTCCGAAAGTACATCGCCCGGATCCGCCGGGTTCGACACGTACCGCACCGGGAGATACCCGAGTTTCGATTTCGTTGGCTTGCCCGTAGACGTACCGTGGCAGCGAAGGCAGTTTTCATATTGGTTCACAGCCGGCACCAGAGGGGTAATTCCGTCAGCGGCCGAAATTCCATTCACTGCGTTCTGCGACGGACGAAGTAGCGGCGGTGGCGTGAACGTAGTAACTTGCTGCGCCCCATGCGGGTTGTGGCAATCGGCACAGGTGGCATGACGATTGTTGTTCAAAAGAATCCCCTCGGCCGTATCGTGCGTGTTATTCCCGGAGGGATAAGGATGATAAGAGATCTTTGAGAATTCCGCGTATACGTTCGCCACGGTTGGGGTGATATTGCTGTTGCCGTTGTGGCAGGTGATGCAGTTCTGGGTGTAAGCGTCCAGGTTGGCGGGCGCGGGGGTTGCGCCGCGCAACAGTCGCGCTGGACCGTTCGCATTGTGCTCCACATGGCAACTCGTGCATGCGTTCTGCGCGACGCTGAGATAGGGGCCCACATTGGCCGCCGGCAGAATCGCGTTTGAAATCGTGGCGTGGACACTGACCGGCCACGGCACCAGTGGGTTCGGTTCGTTGTTCACTGTGCGCGGGGTCGTTCCGTGGCACGAGAGGCACATCGCGCCTCCGGCACTGTTTCTCACCAGAAAGTTCAGGGAAATCGCGTCGCCATTTTGAATATGCGGATTGTGGCAGCTCTCGCATTCCACGTTCCCGTTGATCAGCGTCACCTTTTGCAGCGGATCCTGGGTCTGCCCTTTCGAGATCAAACTCGCCACCAGGTCGGCCTGGTCCTTCAGCTTGTTGAAGCTGAAGGGATGCGAGTTCTGCAGACTGGTCCCAAGAATGTCACTCGCGCTCATGTTGCCCTGCAACTGGATCTTGCCGTAGGGTACGGTCTGACCAGGGGCAACCGTCCCATCATGACAACTCAGGCAGAGACTGCTGGCCGCGCCGATCGGAGGCTGTTCCATCGTCTGCGTTGGGTCGGTGGTGCTGCGGTACAGCGTGTAAGTCTGTGTGGAATACGTCTGCGCCCACAGCGGTCCCTTGCCGATTCCGGAGTGCGGCGCGTGGCAATACTGGCAAGGAGGCAGACCGCCGCCCCTCAGTGGCCCTTGCCCGCCGGGGCCCATATTATGCGTTCCCAGCACATCCCCGGAAAACTGCGCTTGCAGGAAGCTTGCACTCAGCAGGAAGGCCGCAAATGCAATCCAGAACTTCATTCCTACTGGCCCCCGCCCTGCTCCCGTTTCCCGTAGTACTGAAACTCTTGCACGCGGCTGTTGTAGGAATCCGCGATGTAGACGCTGTCGTTGTGATCGATAAACATCCCCGCAGGCAGGTTGAACGCTCCCGGCTGTCCTCCTCTTGCCCCGAAGTAATAAAGCAGCTCTCCTTGTTGATCGAACACTTGCACTCGGCTCCAGGCGCCATCCACTACATATAAGTGCCCTTCGCTGTCGAACCCGATCCCTTTCGGCCGGAAGAAGCTCCCCATATCCTCTCCATCTCCGACCTTGCCCACCGCGTACTTGAACCCTCCGCTGCGATCGAACACCTGCACGCGGAAATTCATCGCATCCACCACCGCCAGATCCTGTCCATGCAGCACGATCTCCGTCGGAAAATTAAATTCCCCGTTCGCCGTCCCGGTCTTGCCGATCGTCTGCATCACGCTTCCGTTCATGTCTAAAACGTAAACCTTGTTCCGCAGAGTGTCTGTGACGTAGATCCGCTGCGCCGCCGAATCCACCGCAATCCCCGTGGGCCGCTTGAAATATCCTTCTCCGCCCTTCAGATTCCCGATGATGCGCTTGAACTTTCCTCCCGCCTCGAAAACAAAAATCCTGCCCGTCTCCGAGTCCGTCACATAAAAGTTGTCTTCCGCATCCACCGCCACGCACTGCGGCGACTTCATCGAGTTCTGATCCTTGTCGTTGCGCGCGATGAACTTATACTTATGATCGGCAAAATCGAAAATATGGATACCCATCGCCCCCGGGTCCGTCACGATCGCCCGCCCGTGCGAGTCGACCGCGATCCCATACGGCCGGATCGTCTGGTGCCGGTCCGCCGCTCCCGCCACCACGTCGAGCACCTTCCGAAAGAAGGACCGCTTCGGCGACACATCCCGGTCGGTCTCAAACGTTCGCACAAACGCCAGCTTCCGCCCGCCCTCCAGCAGCAGCTCCGGCCCCGGAGTCGCATCGTTCTTCTCAGCTTTGACTTTCCCAGCCTGCGCGGGAGCGCTCAGCCACGCCGCCACCACGATGCACAAACCGAGCCGCCGCCAATTCCCCGCAGTGCATCGTTCTAGAACGCTTTGAACCATCGTTGCAGTCCAACGTAAAAGTTCGAATAGCTCGCCTCGGGCAACCCCGACTGGCTCACAATCTGATTTAAGTTAGTATATCCCGCTGTGAACTCCATTTTTCGAAACTGGTATGCGGTAAACGCCTGAATAATGCTCGACGAGCTGTTCGTGTTGAGCGTCTGCGCCAGGCTGTCGTTGGTCGTCTTCGTGTAGCTGCTGCTGATTACCAGCCTGCGCACCGGGTTTGCCGTGAAGCTGATCGAATACGACGACCCCGTGTCCAGCAGATACGCATTGCCCGGCAGAGTCGGCAAAATTGTCCCCGGCGGCACCACCAGCCCGCTCCCCGTCAGCAGCGCTGTACCCGAGGTGTGCGAGTAATTCGCTCCCAGGTTATACATCTTGTACACCAGGTTGGTTCCGTAGTTCTCTGCATGGGCGCTCGAACCTTCCACCTCGCCCAACCCGGTGTGGAACCCGTTGAACATCGCCATCCAACGCAGTCGCCGGCTGAGGTGGCGCTGCGCATTTGCCATATACGTGTAGTTGGATGTCGTCTGCGCGGCCAGCACCGTCTGCGTATCCTGCGAGTAGCCAAAGCTTCCGCTTAACTCGAAATTGCTCCATTGCTTGCTGAAATTCGCTCCCGCCACCAGCCCCGCTCCCTGGTTCCCCCCCTCGTTCGCCTGATCGTTGACCCCGGCATAGACCACCACCGTGCCCCACAGCGGCTTCAAAAACCGGTAGTTGACGATCGCGCTGAAATGCGTCGCTGAAACCGTTTCGCCATACACCTCTTGCTGAATGTGGCCCACACTAAATCCCGCCGACAAGCTCTTGGTCAGCGCCACATTGTCGAAATTGCTCATGGCAATCGAGTAGCCGCTCGTGCCCAGGTTGACCTGCGGATTCACCGCGCCCACCCCCACCAGTTGCTGTTCAATCTCTCCCGTGAGGCTGGTGTTGTATTCGA
>Ga0302156_10003878_pt1 | contig 11276 bp, 6 predicted proteins | sample I_Bog_N3_2_FD_193503 | JGI IMG/M metagenome (GOLD analysis project Ga0302156, IMG submission 193503) | Peat permafrost microbial communities from Stordalen Mire near Abisko, Sweden - I_Bog_N3_2 | ecosystem: Environmental > Terrestrial > Soil > Wetlands > Peat | place: Sweden: Abisko, Stordalen... | reverse complement strand
CCAACACCGCGTCCAGCATCCTGTCGCCCTTTCTCAAGGACGACAGCGGACCCTACTTCCCCCGGGATTCGCAACGTGGCGCCGGCGCTCCGCTTACCCAACATCAGCGCTTCGCCATACTTCGGGAAGCGGGCACCACACGACCACACAGGGTTCAGCTTGCACCCCGCCCCGCGCCAGGTCCGAAAGCTGGAAAATGGGGCGGAACGGGTTTTCCGCACCGCCCCCAGTTTGCCAAACCGAACCCGGCCGGGAACCGGACTCGCAGACACTGGTATGCGACCGGAATGCTTAAGCCACGGTTAACGCGCCGTGGTCACCTGGTGTGCCGGCGAGTGACCGGACAGAAATTTGATTTCTGTATCGATATTCACAAAACACTACCCGGCGGCCAGAAGTTAATGTATTGGTTTAACATCAAACTACCTCGCGTGCGTTCTTTAGGGTGCCGGATCTCAACCGTTCGTTAACCTTTGGGGGGAGACTATTAATCCTACAACCGAGAATGACTCGCAAAAATCGCGTTCCTCGAGGAAGCAAGATGCCCATGCTGACCAACTTCGCCCTGTCCAGCCCCGACAAACTCAGCCCATTGCGGGCAATCCACAGCTTGCGCGAGAAGGACGTTGCGGTTTTTGGAACAATGATGTCGAGGTGGCCGAAGACGTGGTCGATGGATCGCCACGAGGGCTATGAGGGCTATCTTACGGTCATTCTGACGCCGCGAGATGGCAGCTCGGCGAACTACGTGGTCAGCCGCACGGTCGACGGCTGGCACCTCAGTGCCAACCACGATGACGACTACCAAACGCTGGGCTGCTTCGGCTCGTTGGAAGAGCTGGTGGCCGTTATGTGGGCAAGCATTGCGTCTGAGCAGCCGCCTCCGGCGCGTGCCGAAGGGGATGATCAGGCGATTGCGTCAACCAAAGCACGGGCATCGGACGCGCCTACGGTCTGCGCGACGATGGGTGTGCTAGCTGGCTCGCGCAGCGCATAGCCGCGACCCCAGACGGTCGCGACGAGGCCGTCCGCGCCGGCTTGGGCCAGTTTCTTGCGGAGCTTGCAAATGAACACGTCGATGATCTTGGCTTCAGGCTCATCCATGCCGCCATAGAGGTGATTTAGGAACGCCTCCTTGGTCAGTACCGCGCCCTTGCGCAGGACCAGGAGTTCAAGGATCGAATACTCCTTGCCGGTCAGACGAACCTCCTTGTCATCCACCATGACCAGGCGGCTGTCGAGGTTGAGCTGCAACGGACCCACACGAAGCGTAGCTTCGCTGAAGTGCCTGGTGCGGCGGACCACGGCATGGATACGGGCGATCAATTCACCGTCGTCGAACGGCTTGGTGAGGCAGTCGTCCACGCCGATGGCGAAGGCCTTCACTTTGGCCTCCGGTCGGCACAGGCCGGAGAGCATGATGACCGGCGTTTCCAGGCGGCCACTGCGCATCCGTCGGACCACCGCGTGGCTCTCTGACTCCTGCGCCATGTCGAGGACGACAATGTCGTAATCGTAATGGCGAGCCAACTCGAGCGCCTCCTCGCCGGAGTCCGTCCGGTCGACGACGGCGCCGGTCGACTTGAGCGCGATGCTGACTCCCGAGCGGCCAAAGGCGTCGTCTACCAGAAGCACGCGCATCTGTTTTCCCCACACAACCGCAGGTCGCAGAAAATCAGATCACGAAACCGTGGGCAAGTGTCAAGTATGACTAAGCACGCAAATTTATTTTTCAAGCCGTTATCATATTCTTAACCACAGTCTCCCAACGTGACGTTCAGTTCGTCAGCTGGGATGATGTCCCGGCAGCAGCGCTGTTCTGAAATCCTGAAATGGAGCCGATCGCAGCGAGAATGGGCCGGAACTCAGCGCCCACGACGTTGACCCGGGGGGCCGCTCACCGGAGCTGACCCACTGACTTTGGTCCTGCCGTCGGTAGTCCGATGGTCGACCGGAATGTTGTCCTCGGCTAACGGTTTTTTCCGCGCTTCGAGCGGTCAGCCACGCGCGGCGAAGGCATCCGGGGCATCGTCGCCGGGTGCCCCGCTTGCCGACATGGCGATAGAGGGTGGCGACCGACACGCCCATAGGCTTGGCGACGTCGCGCACCGGAAGCTTGCCCTCGTTCATCAGCGCGCGCGCCGGTGACGTCGCCCGCCTTGCCGCCCGAGGCGGCCGCCCGTCCCGCAGCAAGCCGCATCGAGTGCTTGCGGTGAAAGGCGCGCTCACGGATGCGAATTCGTCCAGGATGCGCCCCCGCTCCGGGCGGCTGCTCACGGCATAAGCTCCGCGCTGATCTCCAGCAGCTTCGCCTGTCTCAGATCACGCCGCGTATGGCGGGCAAGCATGAAGCCACCCTGCCCCCGGCATTGCGGCCGAAGCGACCGGTCTCCCATTGCGCGACCGCGCTGCGCGAGACGCCGACTGCGGCTGCGAGCGGATCCTGGGTCAGCTGCCGGTCTTGCCGGACGGCGCGAATGCGGGCGCCGATGGATAGTTACCACTTAGTCAAGAAATTCAGTATTTGAGACTCTTGCCCGGGCGAGAACCGGTTACAAATGGTCTGCCGGGAAGGCGCAGGCCTTGCCAGCCCATTTGGTGCAGTATATAGTGTCATTCTATGGAGTCGAAGAAAGCGCGTATTTCCCCCCCAAGCTGAACGCCGGCCGATTGATCTTCGTCTGCGCTTGGCTTCGGCAAATTTGCGACGACCTCTAACGTGAAACACTTCAGCTCCCGTAACTTCTCTACCGAAAGCACCCCGTCGAATACGAGTTGCTTCAACAGCCCCTGGAGAACCAGTCGCAACGCTGCAACTGCTGGATCGGAGCGGTCCGGCTGGACGAGTTCGTTCATGTGTGTTGTCCTCAGAAAATGGCGGTTCGCGTCTTTCAATCGCCTAAATTTTGGATGATCGCTCCGAATCTTTGAGCGCGCAAGGTCCGTGACGTGAATTAGCCCCCATGTTCCCGGAGTCGACCCGCATTGGCACGGCCGACCAGTTCAGCAACAAAGCGGCGACAGAGCGGCAACTCGGGGTCAAGTGATAATGGCCGCACATGGACTCGTAGCGGCTGGTCTGGTCCCCGCGGCCTAACTCCGGTCCAGCGGGATTCTCGCCTCCCTGATGAGCACCTCGTCGCACGATGACGATATCGAGCACCGCTTCGTGCAGATGCCGGATTTGGTCCCAGGCATCGGCGGCCATGCCAACCAGGTCCTTCGATAGCACCACCTTGATCTTGTCGATCAGCCCCGCGGAAACCGGCAATCGACGACCATCCTGGGCGCCAGCGCAGGGGGTCTGTTTGCTTGAAAATGCGGTTGAAAGTTGCACCTGTTTGGGCCGTTCACTCAGGATCGTGCGGCCTATTTGCGTGTGCAGGCGGTTGGCAAGAGGCTGTGCAGCCTATTCGACGGCCTCCTCATCTGCTGGTTCCGGTTCCATGTCCGCATTTCCCGACCGCATATTCAGCTCATCAATTAGATCGTCAATGACTTTACCGAGTTCGTCTGTCGCAAGCTTTCTGCAAATGGCCGCAAGCACAGACGGTGAAAAAACGGTGTAAGAAGGCAGGCTAACCGATTTTAGATGGCGATTATGGCGGCCGATTACAACAGTGTTCGGTACGTGTGACATGGTCAGGATCGCTGCCATCCTTCGTCTTGCCGTTGACGTGGCGGTGGTACTCCAACTGCTGCAGCAGTTTCGGAATGGCCGATGCGCTCACCTGATGGCCCATTCCGCACAGCGCCGTCGCCAGCTTCTGGTGGCTCTTCGAGACCCACCGCAGCGGCCCGCATCGGATCGTGCCTTGTCGCCGGTTCGAGCAATCGCTTCGTTGCCTGATTTCGCGACACAATCGCAGATCGTAGCAACCAGCTTCTTGAATCCGGGCCAGACGGTCCCGCCGCCGGACCGGGCCGAGATCGTCAAAAGCGGCTTTTATGCGAACTTGACGAACGTGCCAGTTCCCCCGTCGGCGGAGAGCGCGAAGTTACTGGTCACGTAGCTGCCGAGCAAGGTCAGGCTCGCTGTCTTCGCCCCGGCCAGCACCGTCAGCGTGCCGCTGGTGTTGCTCGCCGCTTCGGCGAACGACCGTGTTTCGATCCCGCTGTAGCCGAACCCGAGCAGGTCGATCGCATCGGACGTCGAGAACCCGCTGATCACCGCGGCGAAGCCGGCCAAGTTGCCCAGCGCCAGATCGCCGCCCGGACCGGCGTAACCGATCTGCTGGCCGGCAGCGGCCGTGCCGGAGATCACCGCCGTTCCGCCCGACAGCGTCAAGCCCGCCTGCACCACGCCGCCGGAGGACACCGTCAGGGTCGCGCCGCTGATCACCGTGCCGCCACTGACTGCGCCCCCCGAGACGATGAAGGCCAGCCCGCCGCTGCTGATGATCGCGCCACGATCGATGCCGCCCGAGTAGACGTACTCCACCCCGCCGCCCGAAATCAGCGTGCCGCTCGCTACACCGCCCGAGCAAACCATTTGGACTCCGCCGCTCGAGAGCGCAGTCCCACTTACGACACCACCGGCCGATACACTTAGGCTCCCGCCAGGGAGCACCGCGGCCCCGACAGCATCGCCGCCCGTGTAGACGTATTCCTGGCCGCCGCTCGAGAGCATCGTCCCGGTTGCGACGCCGGCCGAAATCGTCAGGTTCCCCCCAGAGCGCACCACCGCTCCGACATCGTATCCGCCCGTGTAGGCGTACTCCTGACCGCCGTTCGAGATCACCGTGCCGCTCGTCACGCCGCCCGAGGTGATCATTTGCACGCCACCGCTCGACAGCACTGTCCCACTGGTGACACCGCCCGCCATGATCGTCAGGTTCCCGCCGGAGAGCACCACCGCCCCGACGTCGTCACCGCCCGAGAAGGCATATTCTCGGCCGCCATTCGAGACCACCGTGCCGCTCGTCACGCCGCCCGAGGTAATCATTTGCACGCCACCGCTCGACAGCACCGTCCCAGTCGCGACACCGCCTGCCAGGACCGTCAGGTTTCCCTCGGATTGAACCACCGTCCCGACGCCATCACCGCCCGAGTAGGCGTATTCTCGGCCACCGTTTGAGATCACCGTGCCGCTGGCTACGCCGCCCGCGCTGATGAATTGGTTGCCGCCGCTCGACACCACCGTCCCACTGGCAACACCGCCTGCCAAGATCGTCAGGTTCCCCCCGGATAGAACGACCGTCCCGACGCCGTCGCCGCCTGAGCAGGCGTATTCTCGGCCACCGTTCGAGATGACCGTGCCGCTCGCCACACCGCCCGCGCTGATGAATTGATTGCCGCCGCTCGACACTTGCGTGCCGCTCGCGACGCCCCCCGAGGTGATCAACTCCACACCGCCGCTCGATAGCGCCGTCCCACTGGCGATACCGCCTGCCAAGATGGTCAGGTTCCCCCCGGAACGGACCACCGTCCCGACGCAGTCACCGCCCGCGAGGGCATACTCGCGCCCGCCGTTCGAGATGACCGTGCCGCTCACCACTCCGCCCGAGGTGATCACCTGAACGCCGCCGCTCGAGACCACCGCCCCGCTCGCGACGCCGCCAGCCAAAATTGCGAGTTTCCCCCCGCTGACAGAGATCGATGAAACATTGGGCTGTGTCGCCATACTGGTTGCATTGGTTGCGGTAACATCCGTCACCGTCAGGCTGTAGGAACTGCCAATGCGGGCGAGGGTGGAGGCATAGGCGGCGAGCTGTGCGGCGGAGAGGCTGAGTGCTGGGTTGCCGCTATCGGTTAGGGTTATCCCGGCGAGTTTTCCGCTGGCTTCCAGCGCCTGCAGCGCGCCGAGGTTGGCTGCGACGTCAGCGGCGGTGTCGCTGACCGCAACCAACGCAACATTGGGTTGCGCGGCCACGCCCGCAGCGTTGACCGCTGTGACACCCGTCACCCGCAGGCTGTAGGAACTGCCGATGCTGCCGAGGGCGGAGGCGTCAGCGGCGAGCTGTGCGGCGGAGAGAGCGAGGCTTGGTTTGCCGCTGTCGGTGAGGGTGATCGCGGCGAGCTTCCCGCCGGCTTCCAGCGCCTGCAGCGCGTCAAGATTGGCGGCGACATTAGCGGCCGTGTCGCTGACCGCGAGCGCCGCGACATTGGGCTGCCCGGCTGTAGTGGCTGCCTTGGCCGCGGCAACAGCCGTCACGGCCAGATTGTATGGGCTGCCGATGCTGGCGAGGGCGGAGGCGTCAGTGGTGAGCTGTGTGGCAGACAGAGAGAGGGTTGGCTTACCCCTGTCGGTCAGGGTGATCGCACCGAGCTTCCCACGGACAGCAAGCGCCTGCAAACCGGACAGGTTGGACACCACTTGGGCGGCGGTGTCGCTGACCGCGACCGAGGCGACATGGGGCTGCGCGGCTGCAGCTGCCGCGTTGGCCGCGGTCGCCCCTTTAACTGTCAAGGCATAAGGGCTACTGATACGCGCAAGAAGGTTGGCGTAGGAGGTGAGCTGGGAGGCGGAGACAGCGAACGTTGGTGGGCTGTCGGTAAAGGTGACAGTGTTAAGCTTCTGCGATGCCAGAACTTGCAATACGGCTAGGTTGACCGCCGAGCCCCCTGCAACTGCCAGGTTGTACTGGCTGCAGCGGAGTAACACGGCTCCATCAGCATTAACTTGCGCGGCGGAGAGCGCAAACGTAGGTATTCCGCTATCCGTGAGGGTAACGCTGGTAAGAACAGCCGTGCTCATCAGCGCCTGCAGACTGCTAAGGTTCGCTGCGACGCGAGCGGCAGTATCGCTGACCAAGACCCAATCGATGTTGGACCGATTGACCATGCCCGCCGCCATGGCCGCGGTAGCCCCCGTTACTCCCAGCTTGTGCGGGCTGCTGATAAGGGCGAGGGCATTGGCATCGGTACTCATCTGTACGGCGGAGACGGCGAGCGTTGGCGTGCCGCCGTCGGTAAGATTGATCGCAGTAATTGCTCCGATATGGGCCAGAGCCTGCAGCGTGTCTAAGTTGGTCACGACATCGGCTGCGCTGGCCGAGTATCCGCCGCCAACCTGCAGCCACACGGTCGCCGATGTGCTCGACCGACCCGATGCATCACTTTGGGCGATACTTATGATATTCCTTCCGTACGTGATACCAGAACTCAGCGACAGCGTCCATTGGCCTTTCGATCCGACCGTGCCGCTTCCAATGAGTCTGTTACCAGTCGAGATGGTAATCGTGTCGCCGGGGCTCCCGAGACCACAGAAAACGCCACCGGTTTGCGGGGAGCCAGAATACCAAGTGGTCTGATTAAACTGTATACCAGATAGCCAGTTTGTCAGGATCGGGGCTGTGGGGGTCGGTCCAACACCAATCGTGTAAAAGTCCTGCCATGTCGCAGTTACGTTATTAAGCGACCCCCATTCCGCGGTATCCCAGTTTGGGTTGTCACCTGTATTGAATTGTGTAATCGTCATTGTGCCAGATACAAAACTGCTGGACTGGCTTGGGGCGGGATACGATTCTATCGTTTCCCATAATTTCCCGGTTAAGGGGTCGAACACGTTGTCAACTGTCTGAAAGTTGTTTCTTACGGTTCCCACGAAGACTTGCTCAAGAAGCTGACCCTGACTTCCGTACGTCATGACAACGGAGCCGAACAGGTTTCCCCACGCAGCCTGCCATAGTGGATTGCTGCCAATGTTCTCATAGGTTATTTGCTGGCAATTAGTGCTTAGATAAGAATTCGCTTGTCCGCCGCTTGCTGTCGTATATGGGGCCAGGATGTCGGTGATAGACTCGGCATATCCCGAGATCGAATTGAATACGACGCTTGTCGACACAACATTCAAATCGGAATAAAGTGCAGACGGGTTGAAAGCGCTGTAATTCCACCCAGTAGACAAGGGATTACTGCCAACGGAGTTCGCCCCAGGATTTTTTGGAATGCCTCCAGCATATACAATTCCTGCTTCTTCGAGTGGTAGGTGGACAGCATCTTCTTTTATTATCAGATAGGAACCAGATGCCGCGTTTTGGTCGGTCTGGTTCCACAAGAAGTTCTCGGATGCAATTCGTCCTCCGGTTATGGCCGCCGTTGCTTGCGTCCAACCTGAATTAGAACCCCCATTTGCCGTCGCCGGCAAGAATACTAGCGTCTGAGATGGGCTCGTGGCGCCACTTGGAGTGGCCAGCACACTGATCTGCTGGTCTGCGAGGCGGCCATTGACCCCGAATATCTCGATATCGAGCGTATCAGGACCGCCGACAGGTTCGCTCATCGAAAGCGTTTGCAACATCGCGTTGATATCAGCCTGGGTGCCGTCCAGCACTATTGTGGTGGTACCTGATCCACTGATCACTCCTTCACCACACGCCCGTGCGGAAAACATCGCTGAATTGGCTGTTATGACCACAGCGATCCTGACATCCGCCGCGAGATCGGCTGCGCCCAACGATACGGCGACGCCGTCAATCAAAGTCGCCGCACCCACGCCCACGATGACCTGGCCAGGGGCGCTTATCGTTGCGGCGCCACTCGCCGTAATCATACTCTGCTGATACAAAGAATATGTGCTGGCGATCATCAGCGCATCATTGCCGATTGTGGACGGCTGGTTCAGCGGCAGAACAGCGTTAGGCTGTCCAGGCTGCCAACTTCTGACGAGAATGCAGTTGACGTTAACACCCGGAATCTGCGCGAGCATCGCGGCATGTTGTTGGGATTGGGCCGTCCATTGGGAGCCGGTCGTGTCTGTGCCAACACCGTCCACCATTACGGTGAGTGTCATGCCCTGGTTTTGGACTTGGCCAGAAAGTTGCTGCAACCAACTCTGCCAAGTGGCGGGCGTGGTAACCCACGGTGCATTCCATGATGTATCAGCTACCGCATAGCTGATCTTGGGCAGGTTGAGATTTTTCGCTAAAACGTCATAATCGGACCAGAATGAAGCCGCCGTCTGCGGTGATCCGCCAGCCCAAGTTCCGATTTTGACATTCGGAAAATACCTTACTATCTGGGCGACGCTTTGCGTCATATATTGTGCTTTTTGATTTAGCTGAGCCAATGTAGAATTGAGCTCAGGTTCCATATCGTCCTCAACCTGCACGATTGGAAGATTTGCCTTGACAGCCGGTTGTAACCACTGATAGGTCCAGTCCCCAGAGGGTGGGTTATCGAGTTGAGCCTCTACAACAATGCCAATATTATGAGATCTGCAATAGGCTCCGATGGCGTTTAGGAGGGCTTGGTTCTCGGCGACTATAGCTGCTGTGATGGTGACTCCATTAATCACGCGTCCTATCTGAGCAGTTGATGCCATCGCCATAGCCCCAGAACTTAGATGGAACAATGTGGCGCCAGTGCCTTGAAAGGCATTACTGCCTTGGGCAATAAGTTCTGCGTAATCATTTGCTATGGACCCGACCGCATTCGTGGTAGAAGCGCCGCCTCCCACAGACGTACTGCCGTCAAGTTGGATAATTGGCAATGAACCAGACATCCCGCAACTCTCCTGGTGCGCTCGGCGGCGAGCCCGGTAAAACTGGCCTTCGTCACCTGAATATCGTCAGCGGCAGAATATTTCTGCACCAGTACCCGTATGGCATCTTGCCCTTGGGCTAGGCCTGTCTTTTTATTCACCGGCCTTTTGCGCAAGCTAAATTACAGGGACGATGTCAACAGACCGTTAATGTGCTTACGTTATCCGCACACATACCGGATCTCTGAGAGGGCGGCCGGTACTTCCACGAGAATGCCATCGTAACGTCCTTCGATCATTGCGATGACATGCGCCAGTAGGCTGACGCGCTTCGGCGAGATGCAATAGATCGTCAGCAGGGTTCGCGGCGGCTCTCGGCTCCCTCCAGCGCCAGTTCGATCGTCCGACGATGATCAGCTCTATCATGGACGGATACGGCGTGACGCTCGCCGACCTGGAGTCTGCCGGCGTCGAACCCTACGATCTCGACCCGATCAAGGAGTGCATGACGTGATCCTTCCCGAGACGACACGCGACATAGGTTGCGGCCGAAAATGTCGGCGGCAGCGCTGCTGCGTCTGGCATGGATCAACGGAATTGCAGGCGGGGATCTGCTGCCGGCTGGGAACCGGGCGGACTGGCTGCACTGCGCCGACAGGTTGATCCGCGAGTTAGAATCACCCTCTTTACCGGAAGCCCTCAATGCGTAGAGTGGCGTTGGTCGCCGTTTTGGTGAGTGTTGTCGCGCCGGTGCCCGGGCGCGCACAAGGCGCATTACCAGATCCCGCGCGGACGCCGGGAGCGATCAATCCGGCGGTGACGCCGGAGACAATCGGCACCACGATCTGCGTGCGCGGGTGGACGCGCGCGGTCAGGCCGTCGAGGGAGTTCACGTCAGCCCTCAAGCGGCAGCAGATTCGGGAGTGGGGTTATGCCGATCGCCGCCTCGGCTCCTATGAAGAGGATCACCTTGTTCCGCTTGATTTAGGGGGAGCGCCGGATGATCCGCGCAACTTGTGGCCGGAACCGCGCGACCCCGGCGATGGCTGGGGTGCGGATCGCAAGGACGATCTGGAGCTTGTGCTGAACCAGTTGGTGTGCGGCGGGAGACTTTCCTTGGTCGAAGCCCAGGCGGCAATATCGGCTAACTGGATTGCCGCCTACCGGCGGTTCGTGAACGGTGCGGAATGACCAGTTTGTTCCAGACATTGTGTGGGCAGGCCGGCGCTGTTTGCGCGGTGACCAGCCAAGATTGCTGTCGCGTCGCAGCGCCCAGGCCAGCGCGCCGTCCAGCTTGACGGACGGAACCAGCGTGAGCGAGAATCCAACCCCAACGAACAGGACGCAAATATGCGCGCGCGCCAAGCCGCCGAGCTACACGTAAGAGTGCAGAGGCGCGTTCTCGCCGTCACTTTGGCGTTTATGACCACCGTGACGCTTGCCGGCTGCGGTGATCCGAAGGCGGCGACGAAGGCCAATTTCAAACAAGGCCTGAATGCTTTTTTCGACAAAAACTGCGCTTTGCTGACGCCGAGACGGCTGACCGTAAACCTGCTCGGGCAATCGGAAACAACGTTCCCGATCATTATCCAGACGGCGCCCATGGCGAATCCCGACACACCACGCATCGCGGCGCTGACGGCCGCGGGGCTGCTCCATCAGGGCCCGGAGCAGACAACCGTCAATATGTTTCGACAGGTCGAAGTCTCAAAGCCATACACCATAACCGATAAGGGGAAAGCCCTGTGGAAGCCGTCCAACGCCATGGGCCAGGGTTCACCGGCCGGGTTCTGCGCCGGCCACATGCAGGTCGATGACGTGGACTCCTTCACGGACCCCGTGGTTCAGGGCG
>Ga0302156_10003871_pt1 | contig 11294 bp, 9 predicted proteins | sample I_Bog_N3_2_FD_193503 | JGI IMG/M metagenome (GOLD analysis project Ga0302156, IMG submission 193503) | Peat permafrost microbial communities from Stordalen Mire near Abisko, Sweden - I_Bog_N3_2 | ecosystem: Environmental > Terrestrial > Soil > Wetlands > Peat | place: Sweden: Abisko, Stordalen... | reverse complement strand
GGAGCGCGCGTTCGCCACCGGCTTTCGCCTGGCCACCAAGGCCAAAGACGATGCGATGCGCGCTTTAGAGATCGATCCCGATTACGTCGATGCCAAGCTCATCGCCGGCGTCTACGAATATGTCGTTGGCGCGCTCCCTTGGCCCTTCAAGCTCATGATCGGCTTTGCCGGCATCACCGGCTCCAAATCCACCGGACTCGCCCTGCTTGAAGACGCGGGCAAGCGCGGTGTCATCACCAGTGCCGAGTCGCGTACCGTCATTGCGCTATTCCTGCGCCGCGAATCCAGATACAAGGAAGCCATCCAGGTGGTGCGCGCCCTGAAAGGCGAATACCCCCACGATTTCCTCTTCTGTCTCGAAGAAGCCAATCTGCGCAAGGATGCAGGCGAGGGCATGGCCGCCGTGGATTCTTACCGGCAGCTCGTAGCCGACGCCGCCAGGCCGGGCTATTTTGCTTCGTCCAAACTTGAATTGGCATATTTTGGGCTGGGCGACGCCCTCCGCGGCCAGCGCCACTACGACGAAGCCGCACAGGCCTACGAACAAGCGGCCTGGACGCGCGGCGTGGGCTCGGAACTCAAGATCCGTTCGCTCCTCGACGCCGGCGAATGCCACGACATCAACGGCCAGCGAGCGCTGGCGACGCGCGATTACCAAGCCGCCATCGATACCGGCCCCAACACCTCTCGCGCCGGCGAGGCAAGAAAGTACCTCCACACTTCCTACCAGGGAAACTGAAAGAAACAGCGGAGCTAGCGGAGTTGGCGGGGTTAGCGGAGCTAGATGCGCTGGCGCCGTCGCGCGGCTCCCGCAGATAGCCTGGAGACTGCGAAATGTTGCTATTCGTCTCGATCATTGTGCGCGAACAATGCGCAAAGCCCGCGTAGCGGGCGTCAGACGTTAGCCCCAGCCGTGAGGCTGGGGTACGAATCGCAAAGCCCACGCCAGCCCCCGCAGGGGGCGTAAGAACTTTTCAGGTCAAACAGATCGCGGCCGCCCCGGAGGGTCGGCCGAATCGCCTGCACTCCAAATTCTTTCTCATTCATGCGATTCCCCTGGGGTACCAGCCGAAAAACGGAACCGCCGCGCCCCAAACCTCGTATCCTCAATTGAGTTGAAGATCGTCCTCGGAGAACCGGTCATGACCGTCTTTTGTCAGCACTGTGGATCTGGAATGCCAGGAAGTGCGCATTTCTGCTCGACCTGCGGGTCGGTCATTCCCGCCATGCAGCCCCTCCCCGGCCGCCCGCTCATCCGCCCCCGCTTGGGCCGCCAGATCGCCGGAGTCTGCATCGCCATTGCGCATGCCAACGGATGGGACGTCTCTCTGGTCCGCATCGTCGCGGTAATCGGCCTCATTTTCTCAAGCGGCCTGGTCGGTGTGGCCTATCTCGCTGCCTGGATTGGAATTCCAGAGGAGACGCCACCCCTGCCGGGAATGTATCCTCCAGGAGTATGAACGGCGTCTCGCTTTCTGACGGCTCGGGCCTTGGATTCACCGACGCAGGCACCGGCCCACCGGTTGTCTTTCTGCACCCCACCCCTCTCGACCGCGATTACTGGCGTCCTCTGACCAAGGAACTCGCGGGCATTCGCTCCGTGGTTCCCGACCTGCGCGGTCACGGTGTCTCCGCGCTCGGTTCCGATCTGCCGGCAGGCGCTTTCGACCTCGTTCCCGACGCTCCCGTGCTCACGATGGGCCAGTTGGCCACCGATGTGCTCGCCCTGCTCGACCAGCTCTCCCTGCGCCGGGCCGTCTTTGCGGGCTGCTCCATCGGCGGTTACGTCATGCTCGAAATCTGCCGAAAAGCCCCCGAGCGCATGACAGGCCTGGTCTTCATCTGTTCCAAGCCGCAGCCCGATGCCCCGGCCAACCTCCTTCGCCGCGCGGAAACCATCCAGCGGGCGCGCACCGAGGGCGTCACCGCGCTCTTCGACGGCATGGCCCAAACCCTCCTCAGCGAAACCTCCCGCCGCGAGCGCCCCGAGATCGTCGCCGAAGTGCGGGCTCACATGACCCTCACGCCCGAAGCCGAGGTTGCCGTCCAGGCCGGCCTGGCCACGCGCCCCGATTCGCTTCCCACTGTGTCCACCATCCGCGTACCCGTTCTCGCCATTGCAGGCGCGGAGGATACTGCCGTCACTCCCGCGGACATGGAAGCATTTCGCTCCGCTCCCGGCGGTTGCGACTTTCACGTGCTGGCCGGTGCCGGTCACTTTGCCGCATACGAGCAGCCCCGCAAGGTCGCCGCCCTCATGGCCCCCTGGCTGCGGCAATTCGATCTCTGAAATTTGCCGCCTACTGTGTCCCATCCATTCACCCGATTTTGGGCGAATGGGTGAGATCGCACGCCGCGCTGATAAAATCGGGCACGAAGTTACAAGGTCTTTGACCGCCTGACGCAGCACAGAAGCTGGGGTGCCCCGGTCTCGATTTTGAGACCGGGGAAACGAGAATGCACCCATGCGAATTCGACTAGACACTGCTCCGAACAATTACTGGAGAATCCTATGCGCAACGACTCGATCTCGAATCCCGCCCGCCGCAACTTCCTGCGCGCCGTGCCCGCCGCCGCGGCCGCCGGCTTCACACTCACGCGCGCGCCGCTCGTGGCCCCTTCGGCTGCGGCGCAAGACGCGAGCGCCCCCGCGCTTCCGTTCAGGCTCTTTACTGCGCAGGAGATCGCGGGCGATCTCAAAGCGCTCGCCGCCAATCCCGGCAACAACAATCTCGTGCAGGAGAAGTCCTTTGTCGTAGTCCTCACCACCGAGAAGGCGAAGACCGCGGCAGAGTTCGAGTGGCACGATCATCGCGATCACATCTTCCAGATTCTCGATGGGTCAACGGTCTACGAGCTAGGCGGCACGCCGAAGGGCGCGCACAGCAAGGGCCTCGGCGAATGGCTCGCGCCCGAGTCGGAAGGGCACTCAAACCTGATCTTGAACAAGGGCGACGTGCTGGTAATTGCGCGCGGCACACCGCACCGCCGCATCACCGCTTCGAGCGTCACATTTTCACTGATCTCGCCGCAGGGAACGGTGACCAGCTTTTCACCGGTAGCTTGATTGCTGTAGCGGCGAAGAAGAGCGACCGGCTACGAGCCAGGAGCCGCTTTTTCAGTTCCTGCGCATCTTCGAAAGCAGCCGCAGCATCTCCAGGTACAGCCACACCAGCGTCACCATGATGCCGAACGCCGCGTACCACTCCATATACTTGGGAGCGCCGACGGTCACGCCCTGCTCCACAAAATCAAAGTCCAGCACCAGGTTCAGCGCCGCGATAGCGACGACGAACAGGCTAAAACCAATGCCAATCAGCCCGGAACCAAAGACAGAAGAGAACGCGGTAATGTGGAACATGCTGAGCAGCCACGTGAGGAGATAGAAGATCATGATCCCGCCCGTAGCCGCCACCACGCCCATGCGAAATTTTTGCGTCACCTTGATCACGCCGGACTGGTAAAGGAACAGCATCACGAACAGAGTGCCGAACGTCAGCCCCACGGCTTCCAGGGCAATACCTGGATAGTGCGCTTCAAAGACTGCGGACAGCCCGCCCAGCACCAGGCCCTCGAGCAGCGCGTAGATCGGCGCAGTTACAGGCGCCCAGGTCTGTTTGAAGATCGTCACCATGGCGACAATAAATCCGCCCAGCGCGCCCAGCATTAATTCCGGTGCGACAGTGGCCATGTCGTGCGTCTGCATGAATTGGCTCCACGTCCACGCCGCCGTCGCGATCGCGCACAGCAGCAGAATGCCGGTCTTGTTCACCGTGCCGCTCAGCGTCATGCGCGCCGAGGCGTCCACCAGACTGCCGCCGTACTGGCTGCGCGCAGCATCGCTGAAAGTGTTCTGGCCAAGCGCCGGATTCGAAGTCTTGAACAATGCCATGGGTTTTCTCCGTTGTTCGAAACAGATTTGGTGGATTGCCAGGTTGTGCAGCCGCCTGGCTCGCTGCTTTCATTCTAAATATAACGGCGGAACGCTGCCATATGCGTCGTTTCAGTTCTCAATCGAACGCCGACAACCCGTACGCGCTCTCATACCGCGCCACTGTCAACCTCAGATTTTCAATCGCATCCACGGTGCGAATGCCGCCGCGCGCTCCCTGCGCCATGCAATTCATCGCCGCGGCCGCGCAGGAGAAATCCAGTTGACGTTCCAGCCCCCACTCCTGCATCAGTCCGTAAATGAACCCGGCGCGAAAGATGTCGCCGGCCCCGGTCGTATCCACCACCGGAACGCGATACGCAGCGCAGTGCACCAGTTGTTTGCCGTCCCACGCCAGCACGCCGTCCTCGCCCAGAGTCGCCGCGCTCAGCTTGCAGCCATAACGCGAGAGCATGTGCCGCAACGCGCGCTCCAGGTTGTTGTCATCCATCAACCGGCACGAAAAATCCTTGCTGACAATCAAGTAATCGACATTGGAAACCAACTCTTCGATGCCGGGGTACGTGTCATCGAGATCGGCCACCACGGGAATGCCCGCGGCCCGCGCCCAGCTTGCGGCCAGTGTCGCTGCCGCCGTGTCGTGCCCGTCCAGGTGCAGCAGGCGCGCATTGGTCACCCACTCTCGACGCAATTCCTCGGGCTTGAGCGTCATGTGCTCGTCTCGCCGGCAAAGCACGGTGCGCTCTCCGCCCGCGTCCACAAGAATGAGTGATTGCGGGCTCACACCGCCGGCCACTTTGATCAGGTGCGCCTCTGTCCCCGCGCGCCGGAACGCCTCTTCGTGCAGCCGTGCCGCATCGTCGTCGCCCAGTTTGCCCACGTAGCGCGTGCGCAATCCCCACTGTTGACAGGCCACCACCGTCGTCGCCACCTGCCCACCCGGCATCACGCTCGATGCGAAGTACTCCAGCTTCGAGCCGCGTTCAGGGTACGCAGGCAGAGGAATCAGCGTGTCGGTCGCGTTCAATCCCACGCCCACCAGGTCAACTTGAGGACACTCAGTCATGCAATCTTTTATTGTAATGGGCGGCAGGGGACGCCGTTGTGCGCATCGCCACATCGGGTGCAATCTGTCTTCGTTACGGCCCATCCAATGCTGTACGCTCTAAACAGCATTTTCTTGTCTTTGGAAATGATCCGTGGCTGAATCAACAATCCCATCCCCGCGCCCGTTTTCTTATCCGCAGCCCGGCGCTGCCCTGCATTGCGACGGCGTCTCGCTTGAAGCTCTTGCACGCCGCTTCGACACGCCGCTCTACGTCTATTCGGCCGGCCAGATCGTGGCGCGGTTGCGCCTCTTTCAGCAGGCTCTCGCCGGCCGGGACCATCTTGTCTGCTACGCGGTCAAAGCCAACTCCGCGCTGGCCATTCTCAAGCTGCTCGCGCAGAACGGCGCCGGTTTCGACATCGTCTCTGGTGGCGAACTCCAGCGCGTGCTGGCCGCCGCACCGGATGCCGTCGGCCGCGTGGTTTTTTCCGGCGTGGGAAAAACCGCCGCGGAAATCGACCTCGCCCTCAAGACCGGCATCCTGCAATTCAACGTGGAAAGCGAGGCGGAACTCAAGCTGCTCGCGGCCCGTGCGCGCAAATTCAAGATCCGCGCCCGCTTCGCATTGCGCGTCAATCCTGACGTCTTCGCCGACACCCATCCCTACATCTCGACGGGCCTGCGCGAGCACAAGTTCGGCATCGACATTCGCCACGCCCGTGCAATTTACAAGGAAGCCGCCAACGACCGCTGGCTTGAAGCGCATGGCGTCAGCGTGCACATCGGCTCGCAGATTCGATCCGCAGTCCCGTTCGGCGCGGCCATTGAGCGCGTCAGCAAGCTGGTGCAGCAGCTCGGCCGCCAAGGCATCGCACTTCAATCAATCGACGCCGGCGGCGGACTCGGCATCGACTATCACGCGGGCGCTTTTGACGCGAAGGCAAAAGTCGAGGAGTACGCCTCGGCCCTGGAACACGCCCTCGACGGCTTCAAGGGCCGCCTCCTCATCGAACCCGGCCGTTTCCTTGTCGCCCAGGCAGGTGCCCTGTTGGCGCGCGTGCTCTACGTCAAGCGCAATGGCAAAAAGACCTTCGTCATCGTCGACGCGGCCATGAACGACCTCATCCGCCCGGCGCTGTATCAGGCCTGGCACGAGATCGTTCCGGTACGGACGAGAACAGGGAAGGGGGCAGGGAAGCCGCGGATCGTCGATGTCGTTGGTCCGGTCTGCGAGTCAGGCGACTTTTTTGCGCGTGACCGCAAACTCGCGCCCGTAGACCCCGGCGACTTGGTGGCCCTGCTTGATGCCGGTGCATACGGCATGGCGCAAAGCTCCAACTACAACACCCGTCCGCGCGCCGCAGAAGTCCTCGTCGAAGGCAACAAGGCGCGCCTCATCCGCCGCCGCGAAAGCATAGAAGATCTCCTCTCGCCCGAGGTGGTTTGAATTCGCGCGCATTCTGCCGCGTGCGATTGAGCTTGCGGAAGAATGATGCGCTGTCATCCTGAGCAAAGTCTGGCGCAATGCGCCAAACCAAGTCGAAGGATATGCGGTTGTCTCCTTCGACGAATCAATACATTTCCTTTGCGACCATCCAGAAATCGATGCCGGAACCGCACCCTTCCTGCTATGGTGTTTTGCGGGAGATTTCGCCATGGGTTTTCGTTGTGTGTGTGCCCTCACCCTGCTGGGCTTTGCCTGGGGGATTTCGCCATCTGCCCACGCTGATTCGCTGACGGTGAAAACCGCGCAGGGCATCGTGCACGGCAAGCTCGTGAACGATGGCCGGACGCAAGCTTTTCTCGGCATTCCCTTCGCCGCGCCACCCGCCGGCGATTTGCGCTGGAAGGCGCCGCAGCCGCCCGCACACTGGAATGGGGTGCGCGATGCCACCAACTTTGCCGCGCGCTGCGAACAGTGGCCCATCTGGGCCGATTACATTTTTCAGGATCAGGGCCCGAGCGAGGATTGTCTCTACCTCGACGTCTACACGCCGGCCAAAGCGCGCTCCGCGCACCCGCTGCCACCGCACTTGCTGCCCGTAATGGTCTGGATTCATGGCGGAGCCTATGTAGCCGGCGGAAGCTCCGAGCCGCGCTATTCCAACTCTCCCCTCGTGGACCGCGGCGTCATCCTGGTGAACATCAACTACCGCATGGGAGTTTTTGGTTTTCTGGCCAGCGAAGATCTGCGGCGGGAGGGCGGCGGCGCGGCAGGCAACTACGGCCTGATGGATATGGTCGCCGCGCTCGAATGGGTGCGCGGCAATATCGCCCAATTCGGCGGCGATCCCAGCAATGTCACCATCTTCGGCGAAAGCGCAGGCTCGTTCGCCGTCAGCACGCTCATGGCGTCGCCGCTGGCGCAGGGGCTCTTTCAAAAAGCCATCGGAGAAAGCGGCGCGCCCTTCGGCAGCGTGCTTGGCGTAGATCCCGTGGAGGTTCGCGCAACCCGCGATCAGGCGTGGGTCGAATCTCTCGGCGTAAAGAACCTGGCCCAGTTGCGCGCGCTGCCCACCGGCGCGCTGATCGACGCCGCAAGAAAAAAAGGTGCGATAGGTTTTTCTCCCGTCATCGACGGGCGGCTGCTGACGGAGGCAGTTCCGAAAATCTACGCGGCCGGCCATCAGGCACACGTACCGCTTCTCGCTGGATGGAATCGCGACGAACGCGCAGGCACGCTATCGAAAGACATGACTGCGGAAAAGTGGAAGGCCTTCGCCGCCGAGCATTTTGGCGCGCATGCCGATGAGTTCCTAGCCGTCTATCCGGGAAAGACCGACGCCGAAGCCATCGCCTCTGCCGACGCCTATACCACCGACCAATTTCTCGGCGTCGGGACCTGGCAGTGGATCGAAGCGCAGGCGAAGACGGGCGGCGCGCCCGTCTACCGCTACCACTTCGAACTGCCTGCGCCTCCGAGCGAAATGCATCCTGACGGAAAATACGCCTGGCACTCCGACGATCTGGAGTATGTATTCGGCACGCTCGATGTGCGCCGCGGATCGGTATGGCGGCCGGAAGATCGCAAACTGACCGAAGAAATGATGGACTACTGGACGAACTTTGCAAAGAAGGGCAACCCCAACGGGCCAGGGCTGCCCGAGTGGCCGCGCTACGACAAATCCGGCGCAGTCATGCATCTCGATCGCGAGTCGCACGCCAGCCCGGACAACACGCGAGCGCGCTATGAATTTTTGTTGGAGGGCGCGTCAACCGGCGGCCAGCACTGAGTACCGGTTGGCGCCTCCAATGCAGAAGTCGCGATGATATGGTGTTGCGGGAGGATATTCCATGCGAGTCCGGGCAAGAATGCCTTGCGCACTGGTGTTGGCATTGATGGCAGTTCAATTTTCCGCACCGGCAAACGCCGATCCGTTGAAAGTCAAAACCGAACAGGGCAACCTTCACGGCAAGTTGATCAACGTTGGAAAGGTGCGCGCCTTTCTGGGCATCCCCTTTGCCGCGCCACCGGTTGGCGCTTTGCGCTGGAAGGCGCCGGAACCAGCAGCGCATTGGAAGGGCGAGCACGATGCGACGAAATACGGAGCGCACTGCTTGCAGACTCCGTTTGAGGATATGAGCTTTCAGGATGCGGGCGCGAGCGAGGATTGCCTCTACCTGAACGTCTTTACGCCGGCCAATGCCAAGGGCAGCAGCAAACTGCCGGTCATGTTTTGGATCCATGGCGGCGGATACTTCAGCGGTTCAGCATCCGAACCGCGGCACAACGGAGATTTTCTCCCCGGCAAGGGTGTGGTGCTGGTAACGATCAATTACCGGCTGGGTGTGTTTGGCTTTCTGGCGACAAAGGAATTGATGCAGGAGAGCGGCGGCTCGGCTGGGAACTACGGATTGATGGACATGATCGCGGCGCTGCAATGGGTGAAAGCGAACATCGCGAAATTCGGCGGCGATGCGGAGAATGTGACCATCTTTGGCGAGAGCGCAGGATCGTTCGCGGTGAGTACGCTGATGGCATCGCCCATGGCACAAGGGCTGTTCACCAGGGCGATTGGTGAGAGCGGCGGGGCGCTGGACGACCAGCTCGGCGGCAGAACACTGGCCCAGCAGACGCAGGCCGGTGACGACTGGGCTCAGTCACTGGGTGCGAAATCGCTCGCTGCGCTGCGCGACCTCCCGGCCGAAACCATCCTCCAGGCGTCGCACAAGTCCGGGGCGCCAAGGTTTTCCGAGATCATTGATGGGAAAGTGCTGACGGAGCCAGTCGCAGCTACGTATGCGGAGGGAAAGCAGGCGCATGTTCCGCTGCTGGCCGGCTGGAATCGCGATGAGGGCAACATGGAAGCCGCGAAAGGAATGACGGTGGCGCAATGGCAGTCACAAGCCGCAATGAATTTCGCGGATCATGCAGCGGAGTTTCTGGAGCTTTATCCGGCAACAGACGATGAGCAGGCAGCGCGCTCTTCCATTGACTATTCCGGGGACACGTTCATTGCCTTCGGCACTTGGAAATGGATTGAGGCCCAGGTGAAGACCGGCGAGGCGCCCGTCTATCGCTATCATTTCGAGTTGGCCGCACCGGTCAGCAAGTTTGATCCCGACGCCGCCGCCTTTCATTCCGACGACATAGAGTATGTTTTTGGGGCGCTGGACACGCGGCCCGGAGCCGTGTGGCGCGATGAAGATCGCAAGTTGAGCGAGTTGATGATGGACTACTGGACGAACTTTGCAAAGACCGGCGATCCCAATGGGCCGGGGCTGCCCGCGTGGCCGCGCTACGACAAAACCGGCGCAGTCATGCACCTCGATCGCGAGACACACGCCAGCCCTGACACGACGCGAGCGCGGTATGAGTTTTTGTCGGGTGAGATGCCGGCCGGTCGTCCCTGATCAAATCCCGCAAGGTTCTACTGATTCACGCCAGACGCAACCACAAAACCGGAAGTCTGTGAGGGAGCCGGGTTGGGCGTCGGAGCGGCGAAACTTGAACCCTTGGCATTGATGGCCGATGAGTAATCGGGGCCGAGTCCAAGCTTCAACAGGGCGCGCGAATCAGGCATCAGCTTGGTTTGCCATCCATTGTCTGCCTGATACTTCTGCATCGCGGCTACAGTCGAGGCGTCCCACTTGCCGGTGGCATCACCCGTCAGGTAGCTTTCGCGGATCAGCGCCTGCTGAATCTGCGTCACCCGCTCTGGGTCAATGGCCTGTTGGCCGCGCGTGTGGCGCGCTGCTGCTTTGTGCTTCGATTTCGACAGCTTGTGCGTGCTCGCCAGGCCGCTGGTCGGCGACCGGTGCACGTTTGTTGCGAAGGCGGGCGGCGCAACAAGGGCCGCAACAACCAAAAGTGCCGCAGGAATTCGCGATGAAATCATAGCTTTTCCGCCTGAATAATCTGCCCAATTTTTTCCGGACTATTCACTCAAGTGTAGTCAACGTACCGCATTCCGGCAAGGAGAAAAACAACTAACCGAGGCCATGGGGCTTACTTTGGAAAGGGCGCCGGGCATTCCTAGTCGCATCCGGCGCCTGTTTCCATGGGTTTACAAGGTTCCGCCAATGATATCGATGCCCAACTCAGGATGGTGCGGGTCGATCGCCTCGAAGACCACATCGTCGCCCGTCTTGAGCTTGCCTACCACCGCATCGAACTGCTCTTTGGTACCCGTGGGCTGCTTGTTAACGCGCGTGATCACGAGTCCCGGTTCCACTCCTTGCAGGTCGGCGAACGAGCCGGTGTGGACCGATTCCACCTGCACGCCGGATGCGTGGATTTTCGCGCTGATTGCCGGCGGAAGATCGCGCACCACGACGCCCAGCTTGGCTTCGCCGGCGTCGCCTTCGCCTTCCTGGGCCGTTTCAGGTTGCGGATTGGTCATTTCCGCAAACACCTTGTCGCGGTCGCCGATCGTCACCGTCGTATCCATCGGCTTGCCGTCGCGCATGTATCCCAGCCGGATGGTCGATCCCGGTCTGCGACTGGCAATTTCGTTGACCAGATCGTCGCCGTCTTTGATCGACCGTCCATCCACAGTCGTGATAATGTCGAGCGCCTTGATGCCCGCCTTATCCGCTGGGCCATTGGGCTGAACCAGTTGCACCAGAACGCCGTTCTTGAAACCGTACTCGCGATTGACCGCGCCCGGAAGTCCCTGGCGGAACTGGATGCCGATCGAGCCTCGCGTTACCTTGTGCGTCGCTCCGATCAGGTCGTTGTACACCGCAACCACCGTGTTCGAGGGCATGGCGAAACCGATTCCCTGGTAGCCCGCCGATTGCGTGTAGATGGCCGTATTCACTCCGATGACTTCGCCGTTCATGTCCAGCAACGGTCCGCCGGAGTTGCCCGGATTGATGGCCGCGTCGGTTTGAATAAAGTGCTGGAACTGT
>Ga0302156_10003870_pt1 | contig 11295 bp, 10 predicted proteins | sample I_Bog_N3_2_FD_193503 | JGI IMG/M metagenome (GOLD analysis project Ga0302156, IMG submission 193503) | Peat permafrost microbial communities from Stordalen Mire near Abisko, Sweden - I_Bog_N3_2 | ecosystem: Environmental > Terrestrial > Soil > Wetlands > Peat | place: Sweden: Abisko, Stordalen... | reverse complement strand
CGGCTTTCTCACCGGCCGCCACGCCGTCGTCGAGGACCCAAAAATCCGCGACCGCATTCTCGCGCTAGCCGACGAAGCCATCCACGAAGCCGACTGGCGCCTCAGTCGCAACCAGAACGACATCGATGCCCTCTACGCCCGCGGTTGGGCCCGCTCCCTCAAATGCACCTACATCGCCATGGTCCAGCGCAGCTACGTCGCCGGATTCAAGCTCGCCCTCGCAGCCAAAAACGATCACGCCCGCGTCCTCCAGCTCGACCCCGACTACATCGACGCCAAACTGGTCGTCGGCGTCTACGAGTACGTAGTCGGCGCTCTCCCCCTGCCCTTCAAGCTGCTCATCGGCTTTGCCGGCATGTCTGGCTCAAAATCGCGCGGCCTTGAGATGCTTACCGACGACGGCAATCGCGGAATTGCCACCAGCGTCGAGGCCCGCACCACCATCGCCCTCTTTCTCCGCCGCGAAGCCCGCTATGCTGAGGCAGTCAAAGTCGTACAGTCCCTCCGCCAGCAATACCCGCGCGACTATCTCTTCAGCCTCGAAGAAGCCAACCTCCGCAAGGACGCCGGCGAAGGTATGGCCGCCGTTGCCGCCTATCGCGACATCCTCGCCCTTAACAAGCCCGGTTATTACTTCTCCGCCCGCATGGAGCTAACCTACTTCGGCCTCGGCGATGCACTCCGCGGCCAGCGCCACTTCGCCGACGCCGCCCAGTCCTACGAGCAGGCCGCCTTCACCCCCAACGCCGGCGCCGAACTTAAAATCCGTTCGCTCCTCAACGCCGGCGAGTGCCACGACCTCAACGGCGAACGCCAACCCGCCCTCCGCGATTACCAGATGGCCATCGACGCAGGCCCCAACACCTCCCGCGCCGATACCGCAAGAAAATACCTCCGCACCGCCTACGTAGGCACCTGACAGGCTGCTGAAAAACTCCTTCGGGCGATAGGCCGGGGATTTATCCCCGGCATAAAGGCAATGGAATCAAAGCGGGCTTCAGCCCCTGCGGTATGCTTTCCAAGGTTTTCGCCTGAAATTCGGCCTTTTTCAGCAGCCTGTTAAAGCCCAGGAAATGAGCCGGGCTTTACAGCTAGCGAAAAAAACTCCAACTTGATGTAGATGTGTGAAGGGGCACAACTTCAGTTGTGCCATAAGACCAATACAAATCAACTCCGGGCTTTAGCCCGAGGGGATGCATCCGCAATTCCGACCTGGACATTCGACTTTTTCACCGAGCTGTTCAGCCATGCCGATCGAGCCCATAAAATGAGATGGGCTTTTGGCCCCTGCGGGACCCATACTTCGAAAGCGAGACACACGGTTTTCCAGACCATAAAATAACCCCCATGGAACCCAATCCCCCTCCCATCCGTATCTCCACCATGGCCAGTTTCCGGAGGACCTAATCATGGGCGTCTATTGTCATCGTTGCGGCACTCAATTGCCCGTCAGCGCGCGCTTCTGTTCAGCTTGCGGCGCGGGCGTTCCAATCGGGGAGGCAGTGCAGGGAAGACCCCTCGTTCGCCCCATCTTCGGCCGTAAAATTGCCGGCGTCTGCATCGCCATGTCCCAGGCCTACGGTTGGGATATTGCCCTCGTCCGCGTCTTCACCGTCGTCGGCTTCTTCTGCAGCGGCGGAATCGTCGCCGTCGCCTACATCGCCGGCTGGATCGGCATCCCTGAAGAATCCATCGCCGCCCCCGGGGTTTATCCTCCAGGTATATGATTCGTGCTTATTACTCGACCGGAGCAGGTCCCGCAGCGAGGCTTGAATTTCGTGAAACTGGAACGGGGATGCCGGTCATTTTTCTGCATCCCACGCCGCTCGATCGCGAGTATTGGCGCCCGCTGATTGAGGACCTTGGTGGTGTCCGCGCCATCGTGCCCGACCTCCGCGGACACGGCAGTTCAGAACTGGGCACTGGTCTCCCCATCGGCGCCTTCTCCGCAGTCCCCGACGCTCCCGTCCTCACCATGCAACAGATAGCCACCGACATCCTCGCGCTCATGGACCACCTTGAGCTCCCCGAAGCCGTCTTCGCCGGATGTTCCATCGGTGGTTACGTGCTGCTCGAACTCTGGCGCATCGCGCCCCAGCGCATCACCGGCCTCGCCTTTATCTGCTCCAGGCCCCAGCCGGACAGCGAAGCAGCCCGTCAAAAGCGCGCAGCCAACATCGCCCAGATCCGAGCCGACGGCACATCGGCTCTCTTCGACGGCATGGCCCACGCCCTCACCGGCAAAACCGCCCAGGAACGCAACCCAGCCATGGTCGCCGAACTCCGCACCCGCATGACCCTCACCGCAGAGGCCGCCATCGCCGTTCAGGCCGGCCTCGCCACGCGCCCCGACTCGCGGACTACCATCCCAACAATCGATGCGCCCGTCCTCGCCATCGCCGGAGCAGAAGACACCGCCATCACCCCCGCCGAAATGGAGGCCTTCACGTCCGCGCCGGGTGGATGCGAGTTCCATCTGCTCCCCGATGCAGGCCACTTTGCCGCCTACGAGCAACCGCAGAAAGTCGCCTCGCTCATGGCAGAATGGCTCCGCCAGCCCTAAGCCCGGAAAGCGGCCAACTCTAGATTTGCGATTGCACACGTAGATGTCTGAAGGGGCACAACTTCAGTTGTGCCATAAGACCAATAAAATCAACTCCGGGCTTCAGCCCGAGGGGATGCATATGCAATTCCAGCCTCGACGTTAAACTTCTTCACCAAGCCGTTCAGTCGTGCCATACGCCACTTTAACCAAGGAAGGGACGAGCCTTCAGCCACATCCTTACTGCACGTCGTGCGCCTTAGCCCCCGCCCCACTCACCGCGGCACTCCCGGTCGGCACAATAATCGGCCCCCCCGTAGAATTGGTTGTGAAGGGTCCAGTACTGCTGGTCAGCAGCTTGTTCAGCACCGGCATGTTCCCGCGCTGCGTTTCCACAAAGTCCACGCCTTCGTGGGTCAGCGTGAAAGCCGAGTTGTCGGCCCGTGTAATATAACCCTTCCTCGTCAGATACCAGGTCGTAAACTCCAGGTAATCGCGGGGAAAACCCATCTTCTCTTCCACTTCCTGCAGCGCCACCGCGGGATAAGACGGATTTGTGCGCCGCCGATAATAAAGCAGCGCCAACAACGCCAGGCGACGGTTCAGCTCTCCATCGATGCTGTCCATGAAGTCCACCTGGTTCGAAAGCGGATCAGGTTCGGCCTCTTCCTTCTCGCACGCAGCATCGTATTCCGCCCGCAGAGCCGGCGACGACAAGACATCGTACGCCTGCTTCAAAATAAAGAACTTTTCCGCATCGCCAGAGTCAGGATTGTCAGGATGGAATCGGCTTGCCAAGAACCGGAATACTCGGTGGATCGTATCGGGCTCCGCATTTGGATTGATCTGCAGGAGCTCGTAATAATTTGCAGCTTTCATTCATTCGTCCCCAGAGACGGCCTAGCTATCTCGTTCTTTTATCGGTAGGAATTCTAATTATAGTTAACTACTATCCGGGCTACCCTCCCTCAAAAGGCATGAGACTCTACATCAAACGTAACCAAATCTGCGCCCATTCAGGATTCCCAAGGTAATACCCAAATCTCAACTAAACCCTCGGCTTATCCAGAACTCACCCCAACTCCGCGCCAGGGATCTCATACGCATTCTGGTGGCGTGCCCCCTCAGCCCTAATGGCCTGGATCGAATCAACCCGCCCAATCCCGCCCCGCGCCCCGCTCGCCATGCAGTTCATCGCCGCCGCCGCACACGCAAAGTCGAGCTGCTCTTTCAGCCCCCAGCCCCGCAGCAACCCGTAAATGAAACCCGCATGGAAAATGTCGCCCGCTCCCGTCGTATCCACCACCGGCACACGATAAGCTGCGCAGTGATGAAACTCCCGCCCATCCCACGCCAGCACTCCATCCTGCCCCAGCGTCGCCGCCGTCAGCCGGCATCCGTAGCGCACCTGCATCCGCTTCAGCGCCTGTTCCAGGTTCGGCTCGTCCATCAGCCGCCCGGGAAAATCGCGGCTCACAATCAGGTAGTCAATGTTTTCAAGCAGCAATTCCACCCCGGCATACGGCTCGTCCAGGTCGGCGATCACCGGGATCCCCGCCTCCCGTGCCCACCCGGCAGCCTCCGTCGCAGCGGCCGTCTCAAAACCGTCCACATGCAGCGCCCGCGCATTCACAATCCAATCCCGGTTCAATTCCTCCGGCTGCAGCAGCATCCGCTCTTCGCGCCGGCAAAGTACCGTCCGCTCTCCGCCCTCATCCACCAAAATCAGCGACTGCGGGCTCGTTCCACCCGGCACAGTCACCAACCGCGCCTCCACCCCTGCGTGCTCAAAAGCCTCCTTGTGCAGCCTCGCCGCGTCGTCATCTCCCAGCTTGCCCACATACCGTGTTCGCAATCCCCAGGTCTGGCATGCAACCATGGTCGTCGCCACCTGCCCTCCAGGCATCACCGTCGACCCGCAATATTCAGTCTTCGATCCCCGCTCCGGATATCTCACCAGCGGAATCAGCGTATCGGTAGCGTTCAGCCCCACGCCCACCACGTCCACAATCGGCAGTTCAGCCATCACGCCATTGTAAAGCGAGCCGTTATAGGGCCAGCCCGACTCTAGCTTAGAGCGTGTTTCATAAATCCGCTTTGTATCAGTCATCCACCGGCTTCGCCGACCCGCGGAATGAAACTGTAGCGCCGGTCTCCAGGCCGGCTGTAGTGTGGGCGTCCTCGCCCGCGCATGAGGACTTTCGCAGCGCCATGTTTCTTTCTGGCATCTATCCCAGATCACCCCAGCTTTGCAGATCTCATCTCTCGCAACCGTCTATTCCGACGCCTGGTGGTGATAGCCTTGAACCATAAAAATCCCACCCCGAGAAACGGAAGCAGGAAGAGCAAAAGATCCCAGCGCCCCAGCAGCGCCGGCGTCACCTCAACATTTGTACCGGTCTCGCCGCTGATCTCCTTGCTTGACAACGCAACCTCAACCTTCCAGGTTTCCTCCTTGTCGAACGGAGCCTCTGCTTTAAATTCCACCCGGTCGCGGAGTCTGTCGCGCCACGCGTCATATGTCTTCACCGGCAAACGTCCGCTCACAGGCTGAACGCTGACCTGCACCTTCATGTCAGAAGGCACTGACCCTCCCTTCGGCGCATCGATCACGATAAAAAAGCTCCCCGTCCCAACATCCGGATTGCTCCATACCTCGACTGTCAGAGGGCCAATTTTCCGGTCCTGCATAATTGGGTACGGCGGTCCAATATGCGCCCACATGGCAGCGCTTCCGCTCAAAAAAAGCAGCGCGACCGCAAGCCATGTACGCCATGCAAACCCATTTCTCCGCGTACTCAAGCCACCCCTTGTACTCGTCTCCCACCGTCGTTGCCGACCCACGGGAGATGAGACCGTAGCGCTGATCTCCAGATCGGCTGTCGTGAGGGCGTCCTCGCCCGCGCTCTCGCAGAACGGCCGACCTTGTTTCTTATCAGTCGTCCACCGACAAAGCCAACCCGCAGGAGATGAAACTGTGCCCCATTCATCGAGCGTTTTTTGCTCGATGAGTGCGAGTCGCTGAACGTCAATCATCAAAGAACTCTGGTTCTGTTTCTTTCTAGTCGTCCACCGACAAAGCCAACCTACTGAAGATGAAACGGTGCCCCATTCATCGAGCGTTTTTTGCTCGATGAGTGCGAGTCGCTGAACGCCAATCATCAAAGAACTCTGGTTCTGTTTCTTTCTAGTCGTCCACCGACAAAGCCGACCCGCAGGAGATGAAACTGTGCCCCATTCATCGAGCGTTTTTTGCTCGATGAGTGGGAGTCGCTGAACGCCAATCATCAAAGAACTCTGGTTCTGTTTCTTTCTAGTCAATCTATAAATCCCCTTTGCAGGCCGCACTGAATCACCCCGCCATCATAGTTGCCCGCATATCCATCGGCTGCGTAATCAGCCAGACAGCCGCAAGCAACAGAAGCATGCATACCACCGCCCACGGCACAAACAGCCGCACCGGGTGCTCTGCCGAGTCCTCTTCCGCAAAACGCCACAGAACCAGAAGCGATCCCGCCATCCCCAGCAGCAGAAATCCAAACTCGATCGGCTCCACCATGTACAGTGGCAGGCCGACAAGCGTCCATTGCGGCGCGCCAAAGATCGGCCAGCCAACATCGACGAATGCATTCTGAGTAACCGGCACAATCGTATACAGGCCGGTCAGGAAGTGGTACCCGTAGTGGGCAAGCCACATGCCGAAACCAAGCGGCGCCAGGCAATACGTATAGCGCACGGCAAGCGGAAGCAGCCCCATCTTGACTCCGGTCCACGCGCGCGAAGTCCATGCAGCGAGTCCAAGCAGAATCGCAGGTTCAATCAGAAGGAAGATTGCAAACAACACACCCAGCACCGTAGCTTCGCTCGTAACATGCAGCAACCGCCCCAGCCACTGTTCAACCACATACACCGGGCTCACCATGCCGAACGCATTCATGAGCGCGCCAAAGCAAAACACAATTGTCAGTGCGGCAATATCCTTCCGGCGTGAAAGATGGCCTATTCCGGATCGCCGCGGGTCCTCCATCAACTCACTGGCGGGCAGGCGGCTTAGTATCCCGACGTTGTCATGCGGGCAGGCCTGCACACAGTCCAGGCAGAAGGTGCAGTCCATATTGCCAACCTTGCCTGGCTGAAAGAGTGCAAGCTCGCATCCACGCTGAAGAATCACAAATTCAGATGCCGGCGCACGCCTGCCACGAATACAATCCCTCGTGTGACAGCTTGAACAAACCTGCTGATCGCGCACTTTCACTTCCAGCGGAGAAATCGTAGAAGCCAGAAAATTGAACTGGCCAATCGGACATACATACTTACAGAAGGTCGCGTGTTTGAAGAATCCGTCCACCAACAGTATTGCCAAAAAGTAACCAACAATGATCCATGCCGTCAGCCATGGCGAGGACCACAGCCCAATCAGCTCATAGAAGAACAGAATCAATGCGAACAAAATAACCGCTATCCATTTGTTGCGAAGCTTGCGCGGCCAGTTAAACCGAGGGTGAATCCATCGCCGCATCAGGTCGCGCACCAGCATGAAAGGGCAAGCCATGCAAAAGAAATTCCCGGCGCAAAGCAAGATCAGAACCAGTGCGCCGCGGAAGTGTACCCAGGTCAAAACTGTAGCCAGATTCTTCGGTGAAAGCGACGGTCCAAAGAGCCCATCCGCAATCATGGCCATGCTGACAATCAGCATGGGAATCTGCAACACAGTTCGAGAGGTTCGCCACTTGAACAACCTCCCTATGACAGGAAACCTGAGTAAATCGAACGGCGGGGCATCAACAAAATCTGAGTCAGGTTCAAGCGAATTGAAGGGAGCCCTTGGCAAGCTGCTAGTACCGTGACCGCATAGTTTTGAGATTCCACGAGTGTAGCGCCGGTCTCCTGACCGGCTGTCGTGTGGGCGTCCACGCCCGCACCTGTTCGAAACTGGTGATCTTATTACGCGGTTTAAGCATTAGTTTGGTACCACGCCTCTCACGTCCATCTGCCGCTCCATCTTCTTACCGTCGGCGAGCGTGATATGCAACAGCACAACCCAATCGCCCGCCATGTCGAATGCGATGCGGGCCTGGTAGTGTCCTGGTGCGGTTTCGGTTGCGGCTTTGAAAAAAGGCGCCATTCCAGGATGATTCATATCCGCTTCAACCAAGATTGCAGCTTTGGCAACGGGAGCCGCGGTTCTATCGGAAAGTTGCACGGACACCATAGCGTCGCCAACATGCACTGGCTGCGGCGTAATCTCCTCTTGTATGGAAATACCTTGCGATAAGTCAGCAGTGTGTCTGCAACCGCTAGCGGCTAATGCGGCCAAAAAAGTAAACAAAATAAGCGTTCTCCAGGCCGGAGAATCTCCCGGTTGGAGTCCTCCGGCTGGATATACCCTCATTCAAATTTGCCTCTTCTTACCGCGAATATTCAGGCGTCCTAAGCTGCTTCCCGGCAGGGCTCATTTTTGTGCCATGAGCAGGTGCAGTTAGCATGCTCCTGCGGTTCACTCGCCGGCGGAAACATGTGATAGTACATGCCGATCACCATGGGTATGAAAACAACAGAATTGTAGAACAGGTGCAGTTCGACCCGCGGGAAGAAAAACTGGAGCACGCTGAAGGGCACCGGCTTTCCTGCCAGATTGTGGTGCAGCGTGGCTTGCCCGAACAGGAGCAGATGCTCAATGTGATGCCAGAATTGAATCACCAGCGCGATGGTCCACCAGGTCCGCGCACGTCCCGTGAAGCCTTTGCGAAGGACCCACAGCCCAATCAACATCACAATCGCATACCCGTAATGCAAAGTTTCCGATTTGATGAGCCACGGATACCAGAATCCGAGAATGCCATTGGCCATTGGCCGCGGCCACCCCATGACCCAGATCTGGTAAGCCTGCGCCAGATGTTCTCCCCAATGCAAAAGAACAATGGCCATGAAAATCTGCAGCGCCCGCTCATGCCAGCGCGTGTTAAGCTTTTCGTAAATGCTTGGACCTGCTGAAGATACAAGCGCAATGCGCGGTATGCTCGAACTTGAAGTCGCCATAGGAATATACCTCAGGGGGAAGTTGGCACAGGGGTGGGACGCCTCTATGTTATGAAAGTCTAACCCGAATTTCCCCAGCCAGTTGGATGAATAATATCTCAACCTTTCGATGGATTGGGTCAAATTTATGCGACAAATCCTGCCACTCGTTTGTAACTCGACGTAAATCGGAGGATCGCCAAGTGCCGCGCCACCTCCCGGCAAATTACCGCTTCTTCTTCGCCATACCGTTCAACTCCACCGCGGCCTTCACCAGCGCCTTGAACGCCTTCCCATCCACCTTTTCCCCTTCGTGAATATCGATCGCCGTCCGCGCGTTGCCCTCCAGGCTTGAATTGAAAAGTCCCTTCGGATCGGGCAGACTTGCCCCTTTGGCGAACGTCAGCTTCACGACAGCCTTGTAAGACTCCCCCGTACAGATAATCCCGTGATCCGACCACACCGGAGTGCCCATCCACTTCCACTCCTCAATCGCCTCCGGGGCTGCCTCCAGAATCAGCCCGCGCATCCGCTGCAGCGCCTCCCCGCGCCAATCCCCCAGGTCGCGAATCCGCTGGTCAATCAGCAGGGAAGCACCCTCTCCGCTCGCTTGTTCACTCTTGGCCATACCTATTCCGCCCCTTTCATTTCCCTGGGTCTGTTAGACGCCTCCACCCAAAAACTGCACCCACCAACCGCACCCAGACACAGAGATTACCATCCAGCGGGCAGTTTCATCACCTAAGAATCAACGCATGATCTCCGTTTCGATGGGAAGCTCGCCAACCCTTTTCCGCCTTTCTTTCGGAGCGGCTCCCACCCATGCCAAATACCAGGAAATACATGCTTTACAGGTCTCCGGCCAAAACCTCGGTTCGCAGCAAGCCGACTCCCAAAGACTACCCGGCAACTGGCCTCGGCATCTAGACCATATGCCGGTGTCGATCCCGCGTTCGAGATTAAAAAGTCCAGGAGTTTTCCCCATGAAAATCAGCAGTATCCTTCTCGTGTCGACGGCAATGGCCGTGTGCGCAGCGTCGACCCAAGGGCAGTCCTTCGTACAGACGACCCACCCCGGCATGTACACCTACAACCACGCCGACCTCAATAACGACGGCCGCGAAGACCTCGTCTACCATACGCAGACCGGGTTCGCGGTTGTATTGAGCACCGGCCCCGGCACCTACGCAGCACCCGTCAGCTACAGCGTTCCGGACATGCTTCCCGCCGCCACCGTCACGCTCGACCTGAACAATGACGGCAAGCTGGACGTGATTGCCTTCAACGCGTTTGATTCCAAATTCGATGTGTACCTCAACACCGGCAGCGGCGGCCTCGCATTTCAAAAGGAATTCACAGCCCCAGCCAATGTCAGCGATATGGTCGTGGGCGACCTCAACCACGACGGCTATGCGGACATCGCCTTCACCACCTTCGACGGCAACCTGAACGTGTGGTTCAACGACCACAACGGCGGCTTCACCCCAGGGCCCATAACCCCCGTCCCGGGCATCTCGCAGCTCAGCATCGGCGACTTCGACGGCGATGGTGCAGCCGATATCTGCGCCACCAGCAACCTGGGGTCATACCTCTACTTCGGTGACAACACGGGCAACTTCACCGTGGTCAACGCCACTACAGCGCACGGTCCTTATTACTACCTTATGGATCTCTACGGAGATGGAAAAAGTGATCTCGTGGGAGTGGCCGCGGCCGGCAGCGATGGCCTTACCAACACGTACTACAAGGACGTGTGGATCGTATACGGGAACCAGTTCCGCGACATCATTGAACAGAGCATTCCTCTCAACGGCTATGCCGTGCCCTGGACCTGGGGCGACGTTCCAGAGAAGAGCCCGAGTGTCGATGTGGCCGACTTTAGCGGCGACGGCCTCCGCGATTTCGCGCTCGTCGAGGCGGAGAATCCCGACGGCACCGGCACTCGCTCCCTGGTGGTCCTGCTCAATCAGCTCAACTACTATGCTCCCGAAATCACCATCTATTCCAGCCCCGATCTTGACTTCGGTATAGCCGCCATCCGCGACAGCGACGCTCGCCGGCCCGGTCTGCTCGTCGATACCTTCGCGAATCATACGGAAACCGCCCAGTTCTTCATCGGTGACGGCACCAGCGGCTACTTCGGCGGGTGCGCACTTCCCAACACCGCGATCGGCATCAACGTCTGTTCGCCCACAACCTACACTTCAACCTCGGCCACATTCAGCGCCAGCGCCGCAGGCCAAACCACCATGCGTAAAGTCGAGGTCTGGGTCGACGGGGTGAAGAAATACCAGGAACTGGCGCGACACAATTATTCCCATTACGGCTTCATGGACGGCACGGCAACGCTATCGCCCGGAAAGCATGAAGTAACCATCATTGCTGCAGGCTACGACAACCTGGAAATCAAGAAGTCCTACACCATCACAGTGCAGTAAGCGATGAGCAACAACCCCACACAGCCAGAGGCGGCACGCCTCGCCGTTCTCTGGCTGGACGACCCAAATTTGGGGTTTCACTGTACACGCTCATCCCGCGGTGCTCGAATTTAAGTGTTCAGGTCGGTCGAAGCACCTGATCGCGGCAAGTGCGGCTTTGTAGAGTCGCAAGCAGCCGCTAAATGGAGGTGCAATGAAAGCTCCTCGTTTCCAGTCCCTCTCCAAAACACGTCGCGACTTCAACGTCGCATCCGCTGGATTCTTTTCAGTCCTCAAGATAACCCCGCGCACAATCGT
>Ga0302156_10003868_pt1 | contig 11296 bp, 10 predicted proteins | sample I_Bog_N3_2_FD_193503 | JGI IMG/M metagenome (GOLD analysis project Ga0302156, IMG submission 193503) | Peat permafrost microbial communities from Stordalen Mire near Abisko, Sweden - I_Bog_N3_2 | ecosystem: Environmental > Terrestrial > Soil > Wetlands > Peat | place: Sweden: Abisko, Stordalen... | reverse complement strand
ACAAATGGACATATTTATCCAGCAAATCATCAACGGATTAGTGCTCGGCAGCATGTACGCGCTGATCGCGTTGGGATACACGATGGTCTACGGGGTATTAAACCTGATCAACTTTGCGCACGGCGACGTGCTCATGATCGGCGCCATGGCAGGCTTAAGCATAATCAAGTTCCTGCAAGCAGTCGCGCCCGGCCTGCCTGGCATCGTCAAGCTGATCATCGCCATCGTTGGTGCCATTCCGGTCTGCGTGATCGTGAGCCTCATCATCGAACGCATCGCCTACCGACCGTTACGCAACGCACCGCGTCTGGCGCCGCTGATCACCGCCATTGGCGTGTCGATCCTGCTGCAAACCATCGCCATGATGGTGTGGGGCCGCAGCCCGGTACCGTTCCCGCAAATCATGCCCTCCGACCCGGTCCACATCGCCGGCGCACTGATCTCACCGACGCAAATCCTACTGCTGCTGCTGGCCTTGGCCGCCATGGTCGGCTTAGTCCTCGTTGTTGAAAAAACCAAGATGGGCCGCGCCATGCGCGCCACCGCCGAAAACCCCCGCATTGCCGGCCTCATGGGAGTGGACTCCAACCGCGTCATCGTCGTCACCTTCGCCATTGGTGCCGCGCTAGCGGCCATTGCCGGCGTCATGTGGGCCGCCAACTACTCCAGCGCCCAATTCGCCATGGGCTTCGTACCGGGCCTCAAAGCCTTCTCGGCCGCAGTGCTGGGCGGTATCGGCAACATCTACGGCGCCATGCTCGGCGGCATCCTGCTCGGATTGATCGAAAGTCTCGGTGCCGGCTACATCGGCGATTTGACCGGCAACTTCCTGGGCAGCAACTATCAAGACATCTTCGCCTTCGTCGTGCTGATCATCGTCCTCACCCTGCGCCCCTCGGGCATCATGGGTGAACGTGTGGCCGACCGCGCCTAAGTTAAACAGATCTTAAAGAAAGACCACCAATGGCCTTCCTCACCTTCGACAAAAAGCGCAACCCGCGCGCCACCAACATCAGTCTGATCGCCGTGGCGCTCCTGTTGATCGTCTTCCCCTTCTTTGCCAGTCAATTCGGCAACTCCTGGGTGCGCATCATGGACATGGCGCTGCTCTACATCATGCTCGCGCTCGGCCTGAACATCGTGGTCGGCTTCGCCGGCCTGCTCGACTTAGGCTACATCGCGTTCTACGCCATCGGCGCCTACACCGCCGGACTGCTGGCCTCGCCGCAATTCGCTGACGTGCTGCAATCGTTCGTCGACACCTACCCGGCGCTAGGCCACTTCCTGGTCATGCTCTGTGGCAGCGACATCACCCAGCACGGCATCCACCTGCCGATCTGGGTGATCGTGCCGCTCTCGGCCATGATCGCCGGCCTGTTCGGGGCCATTCTCGGTGCCCCCACGCTCAAGCTGCGCGGCGACTACCTAGCCATCGTCACACTCGGCTTCGGTGAAATCATCCGCATCTTCATGAACAACCTCAATGCCCCGGTCAATATCACCAACGGCCCGCAAGGCATCAACCTGATCGACCCGGTACACATCATGGGCGTATCGCTGGGCGGCGTACCCGGCTCCGGCTCCATGGTCAAGTTCCTGGGCCTGAGCATGCCCTCGGTGAACGCCTACTACTTTCTGTTCCTGCTGCTGTGCATTGTGGTCGTGTTCTTCTCGCTGCGCCTGCAAGACTCACGTTTGGGGCGCGCCTGGGTCGCCATTCGCGAAGATGAAATTGCCGCCAAAGCCATGGGCATCAACACCCGTAACGTCAAACTGCTGGCGTTTGCCATGGGAGCCTCCTTCGGTGGCGTCGCCGGCGCCATGTTTGCCTCCTTCCAAGGCTTCGTCTCGCCCGAATCGTTCTCGCTGACCGAATCGATCGCAGTACTAGCCATGGTGGTGTTAGGCGGCATTGGTCACATCCCCGGCGTGGTGCTCGGCGGCATCATCCTGGCGGCCCTGCCAGAAGTGTTGCGTCATGTGGTCGAACCACTACAGATGAGCCTGTTCGGACGCGTCTGGATCGACGCCGAAGTACTGCGCCAACTGCTCTACGGACTGGCCATGGTGGTCATCATGCTGACCCGCCCGGCTGGCTTGTGGCCCTCGCCACGCCATGAAGATCGCCCCGAAGCGGACCACCCGCACGGCGACGACCCGATTGACGTCGTCAAAGCCTGAGCCCACCCGCCCACAGAGGAATCAAGATGAGCAAAACCCTGTTGAAAATCGCCGACGTGAGCAAACGATTCGGCGGCCTGCAAGCCCTCTCCGGTGTCAGCCTGACGATCACCGAAGGCCAGATTTACGGCCTGATCGGCCCCAACGGCGCTGGCAAGACCACCTTCTTTAACGTCATCACCGGGCTCTACCAGCCCGACACCGGCACCTTCGAGTTGGCCGGCAAACCCTACTCGCCCTCGGCCCCGCACGCCGTGGCCAAGGCTGGGATTGCCCGTACCTTCCAAAACATCCGCCTGTTCGGCGACATGACGGTCCTCGAAAACGTCATGGTTGGCTGCCACGTGCGCACCAAACAAACGCTGTTTGGTGCCGTCTTCCGTTACAAGGCGGCCCGTGACGAAGAAGCGCAGATCAAAGAGAAATCGCAAAAGCTGCTCGACTTCGTGGGCATTGGCAAATTTGCCTCGCGCACGGCACGGCACCTATCCTACGGCGACCAACGGCGGCTCGAGATTGCCCGCGCGCTGGCCACCGAACCGCAACTGCTGGCCCTGGACGAACCGGCGGCCGGCATGAACGCCACCGAAAAGCTGGGACTACGTGAGTTGCTGGTCAAGATTCAAGCCGAAGGCAAGACCGTGCTACTCATTGAACACGACGTCAAACTGATGATGGGCCTATGTGACCGGCTCACGGTACTGGACTACGGCAAGCCCATTGCCGAAGGCGTACCGGCCGACATCCAGAAAAACCCCGCCGTGATCGAAGCGTATTTGGGCGCCTCACACTAAGCCGCCAGGACAAAGACAATGACAACAAACATACTAAAAATCGACGACCTCAATGTCGCCTACGGCGGCATCAAAGCAGTCAAAGGCGTGAGCCTGGAAGTCAACGAAGGCGAGCTGGTCACCTTAATCGGTGCCAACGGCGCCGGCAAGACCACCACCCTCAAGGCGGTTACCGGTACCTTGCCGCAGTGCAAGGTCAGTGGTGAAATCAGCTACCTGGGCCAAGCCCTGAAGGGGCAAAGCTCCTTCAATCTGGTTGAACAAAAGCTGGCGATGGTACCGGAAGGACGCGGCGTGTTCACCCGCATGAGCATTCAGGAAAACCTGCTCATGGGCGCCTACACCAGCGACGACAAGCAGCAGATTGCGGCCGACATTGATCACTGGTTCACGGTGTTTCCGCGCTTGAAGGAACGCGCCGCGCAGATGGCGGGGACCTTGTCGGGCGGAGAACAGCAGATGCTGGCAATGGCACGGGCCTTGATGAGCCATCCCAAGCTGCTGCTGCTGGATGAGCCATCGATGGGCTTGTCGCCGATCATGGTGGAAAAGATCTTTGAGGTGATTCGTACCGTGTCGGCGCAGGGCATCACGATTCTGCTGGTGGAGCAGAACGCCAAATTGGCGTTGCAGGCGGCCCATCGTGGTTATGTGATGGAGTCGGGGTTGATCACCATGAATGGCTTGGCCAAGGAGATGCTCGATGATCCGCGTGTGAAGGCGGCTTATCTGGGTGAGGGCTAATGTTTGCATGGGGAAATGTCAGCAAGCACAGTGTTGCTGAAAATACCGCTAGAATAGGCCCGCTGGGACCTCTGTATCATTGCGTGTGTATCTGCGCAATACAGAGGTTTGCAGTTCTATCATTTAGGAGTATGTCATGCTAAACAAGTCTATCCTTTCCTCTTTGCTCGCCGTGGTGGTGAGCGTGAGTGCCTTGCCCGTGGTTCATGCACAAGACCGTGATCAGGGACGCGGAGATTATCAGCACGATGATGATCGCCGCGGTGGCGACCGTCACGAAGATCGTCACGATGACCGCCGTGCACCAATGGCACGTGAGGATCATCATGAACGTGAGCGCGGCGCCGGACCGGAGCATGCGTATCATCGCGGCGACCGTTTGCCACCTGAATATCGCGGCCACCAATACGTCGTTGATAACTGGCGCGAACACCGTCTGAGCGCACCGCCACGTGGCTATCATTGGGTTCAGACTGGTGGTGACTATGTGTTGGTTGCCATTGGTACCGGTGTAATTCTGAATTTGATTTTCGGCAATTAATTGTTATCCGGCGTCGCCGGTACGGTTCTTAGCAACACCCGCCCGCATGTCTGGGGCGGGTGTTTTCATTTGTGATACAGGAAATGCTTGAAAATATTATTTTTTAAATTTTAAATTTTACGAATAATATTCGTAACATTGTGCGTAAATGCAGAATTAATATTGGTCTATACCGCATAGAATCGCTTCCATCCAACCGCCCTTTTGTTCGCCGATTCTGTGAGACAACAATATGAATAGCCCACTTCCTTCGCTCGCTGCGGCAGCATTTTCCGCTTTCCATCAAGAAGTCATGCCAGCGCCGAGCGCCTTGCGTGGTGCCATTACTGCCGCTTACCGGCGCGATGAGCACAGCGCCGTGCAATGGCTGTTGCAGCAAGTGCAAAGCAACGCGAGCTGGACTGGCGCAACGCAGGACTTGGCGCGCAAGCTGGTGCAGGCGGTGCGTACCAAGCGCACTCGCGCCTCCGGTGTGGATGCCTTGATGCATGAATTTTCCTTGTCTTCGGAAGAAGGTGTGGCGTTGATGTGTCTGGCCGAAGCGCTCTTGCGCATTCCCGATCATCAGACCGCCGATCGCTTGATTGCCGACAAGATCAGCAAGGGTGACTGGCGCAAGCATCTGGGCGAATCGCCGTCGCTGTTCGTCAATGCGGCCACCTGGGGCTTGCTCATTACCGGAAAACTGGTCGGTACCAATAGCGAAGGTGGTCTGGCCTCGGCGCTCACGCGACTTATCAACAAGGGTGGCGAACCACTCATTCGCAAGGGTGTTGATCTGGCCATGCGCATGCTGGGCAATCAGTTCGTCACCGGTCAGACCATCGCAGAAGCACTCGCCAACAGCCGTGACAATGAAAAACGTGGCTATCGTTATTCCTATGACATGCTCGGCGAAGCTGCGCTCACCGAACACGATGCCGCCTTTTATTACGACTCCTACGAAGCCGCCATTCACGCTATCGGTCGCGCCTCCAATGGTCGCGGCATCAAGGACGGTCCTGGTATTTCGGTCAAGTTGTCCGCCTTGCATCCGCGCTACTCACGTGCGCAACATGTGCGTGTGATGAGCGAGCTGCTGCCGCGGCTGCAACAGTTACTGGTGCTGGCCAAGTCTTACAACATTGGTCTGAACATTGATGCCGAAGAAGCCGATCGTCTGGAACTGTCGCTCGATCTGATGGAAGCACTGGCGTTTGATCCTGCACTGGAGGGGTTTGACGGGCTTGGTTTCGTGGTGCAGGCGTATCAGAAACGTTGTCCTTTCGTGATCGACTATCTGGCCGATCTGGCCCGCCGTAGTGGTCGCAAGTTGATGGTGCGTCTGGTCAAGGGCGCGTACTGGGATAGTGAAATCAAACGCGCTCAGGTTGACGGCATGGACGGTTATCCGGTCTATACCCGAAAGGTGCATACCGACGTCTCTTATCTGACCTGTGCGCAAAAACTGCTGGCCGTGAGTGATGTCATCTATCCGCAATTCGCTACCCACAACGCACATACCCTGGCGGCGATTTACACCTGGGCGCAGCAGCATCAGATCGACGATTATGAATTTCAATGCCTGCATGGCATGGGCGAAACCTTGTATGACCAAGTAGTCGGCGCTGATCAGTTGGGCAAAGCTTGTCGTATTTATGCACCGGTCGGTTCGCACCAGACCCTGCTGGCTTACCTGGTACGCCGACTGCTGGAAAATGGCGCCAATTCATCGTTCGTCAATCAGATCGTTGATGAAGAGGTCGCCATCGACACCTTGATTGCCGATCCTGTGGCCAGCGTGCGTCAAAGCGGTGGTGCGCCGCATCCGCAAATTGTCTTGCCGCGCAACTTATACGGTGCCGAACGCAGCAATTCGGCCGGCCTCGATCTGAGTAATGAAAATGTCTTGCGTGAACTCGACATTGCTTTTGGCAACTGGTCGGCGTATCAATGGCAGGCCACTCCTTTGTTGCATGGCGGAGTAGCAGCGCCGGATCAGGCACACAGCATTGCCAATCCGGCCGATCACCGCGATATCGTGGGGCAGGTCAGTGAGGCCTCGCGCGCCGATGTCGAGCATGCCTTGTTCGCGGCTGAAGTGTTTGCCGCGCAGTGGCAGGCCACCGTGCCGGCCGATCGCTCCCTGATGCTGGAGCATGCTGCCGATCTGTTTGAAAGTCACATGGCCGAGTTGATGGCCTTGGCCGTGCGCGAAGCAGGAAAGTCGCTGCCGAACGCGATTGCCGAAGTGCGCGAAGCCGTCGATTTCCTGCGCTATTACGCTGCGCAGTCGCGCCATGACGGCAATCAGTTGGCATGGGGGCCGGTGGTCTGTATCAGCCCATGGAATTTCCCGCTGGCGATTTTCATTGGTGAAGTCAGCGCTGCGCTGGCCGCCGGTAATGTAGTGCTAGCCAAACCTGCCGAACAGACGCCGCTGATCGCCCATCGTGCTGTGCAATTGTTGCATCAGGCCGGGGTGCCGCGTGCAGCGTTGCAATTCCTGCCAGGACCGGGCGAAACCGTTGGCGCCTTGCTGACCGGTGATACCCGCGTCAAGGGCGTGATTTTCACCGGCTCGACCGAAGTAGCGCAACTGATCAATCGCACCTTGGCGGCACGCATCAAGGACGCCCATGGCGACATTCCCTTCATCGCCGAAACCGGCGGTCAGAATGCACTGATTGTCGACTCCAGCGCCTTGCCCGAACAGGTGGTGCAAGATGTACTGAGTTCGGCTTTCGACAGCGCCGGCCAACGCTGTTCTGCCTTGCGCGTATTGTGTCTACAGGAAGATATTGCCGACAAGACCATGACCATGCTCAAAGGCGCCATGCAAGAGTTGCGCGTAGGCCGTCCGGATTGTCTGGCCATCGACATCGGTCCCGTCATCGATGTCGAAGCGCAGCACCGTTTGCTGGCACATATCGAAAAGATGAAGCAAAGCGCGAAGGTCTATCAGTTACCGCTGGATGCTCGGCATGAACACGGCACCTTTGTGGCGCCGACCGTGATTGAAATCGATAGCATTGCGCAATTGGAACGCGAAGTCTTTGGCCCGGTGCTGCACGTACTGCGTTACCGTCGGGACGACTTGCCGCAACTGGTCGATACCATCAACGCCAGCGGTTACGGCCTGACGCTGGGTGTGCATTCGCGTATCGATGAGACCATCGAGTTCGTCACCCAACGCGCGCATGTCGGCAACATTTATGTTAATCGCAATATTGTCGGTGCGGTCGTCGGCGTACAACCGTTCGGCGGCGAGGGTAAGTCGGGTACCGGTCCCAAGGCCGGCGGTCCTTTGTATCTGAAGCGCCTGCAGCGCCATGCCGAGCCAAGCGTGTTTGCGCAATCGAGCGTCACACCGGACATGTCCGTAGCGCTCCAGGCCTTACTTGATTGGGCCGCTACCCATGGTCATTCCAAGCTGTGGCAACTGGGTGTGCAGTATGCCCGCGAAAGTTTGTTGCATAAGACGCTGACGTTGCCAGGACCGACCGGAGAACGCAACACCTTGTCGTTTGCTGCACGCGGCAAGGTGCTGTGTGTTGCCAATAGCATTGCCGCGTTGCTCAATCAATTAGCCGCTGTGCTTGCCACCGGCAATATTGCCGTTGTCAGCAGCGAAGCAGCGACCTTGATTCCGGCCGGCCTACCTGAGCAGGTGCGTGCGGCAATCGAAGTCAGTAGCACGCTTGATGCGGTGGATCTGCACCTGGCGCTGCTTGATGTGGCGCTCATTGCACAATGGCGCACACGTTTAGCTGCCCGTCAGGGAGCACTGATACCATTGCTGCCGACCACCGATGATGCTTCGATTGCCGTCTGGCGCCTGGTTGCCGAACGCGCCTTGTGTGTCAATACGACGGCCGCAGGCGGCAATGCCAGCCTGATGACCTTGTCCGTTTAAGCCAGCCAACACTGCTAGCCACATGACTATGCCCACAGCACGCTGTGGGCATAGTCTCGTTCGTGTTGCCAAAATGCTAAATTCTGTCGGCGTTGGCCCCACATCATGCAATGTGGCCAGCGCGTCTTCTGCCTGGTGCCTTGCGCAAGCGGCGGCAGCTTTCATCCGTCGCTGTTAACCAGCCCTGAGGATGAAAATGGATGGCATTTCACATGCCAGCGCAGTAAGCCGTTTCGAGACGGTCGTTACGCTCCAGCCTGGATTGGATAGCAATCCAGAGCAGCGCGATCTGCAGCACAACCGTCATGGGTCAGACCTTTTACAGGCGTGAATTTGATCGTGCACACAGCGCATTGCAGCACGCGGTCATTCCTGATAATGGCACCGATCAAACAGTCCAGACAGGTGACTCAGATCTTTCTTTTCGGCATCTCGCGGCATTTTTCGATGAATTAAAACAAACCGGAAGCCAGGGATTGAGCTTCCGCCTGTGGCGCGATTGGAAAAAATGGCGCTGTTGTTTTCCGTTTGCAGCACACCGTTGCTCAGTCATATCGCCGCATCTCCCCCCTTGATCGCTGAATTTAAAAATACCCGGATAACGTCGCCGGAGGCATTGCGAAAATTTCTGACGCACAATCAGATTGCGTTTGTGGTTGCCAAGGACGACAAATTCTTGCACAACGAAGCGCCCGAAAATCAGTGGGGAGAACGTCTGGTGAAAGGCGCATACCAATGCACGCTGAGCGAGCTGCTGCGAGCGCCATACCGCCTGACACTGGAAACTCAGCATCAAATGAGCAGGCCCTCGGAAAGTATCGTGAGGCGTTAACAGGATGAGGGGCGGCGCTGCACACACGGCATGCACGCCTTACTCCGGGCTCCGGTCCAGATACGCAGGGCAGCGTAAAATAGCGCATCTGCAAGGAGATACTGCGCGTCTTGCAATCGGCGCGCCTGTCCCCATTTCACCCCAACAAGCAACAATGGCATTTCAGCAGCATCCTTACATTCGAGGTATTAGCATGGAACAATTTCACGGCACCACCATCCTTTCGGTGCGGCGCGGCAATGTTGTAGCGTTGGGCGGCGATGGGCAGGTAACGCTTGGCAACGTTGTCATGAAAGGCACTGCACGCAAGGTGCGTAAGCTCTATCAGGGCAAGGTTTTGGTGGGTTTTGCCGGCGGTACTGCCGATGCTTTTACGCTGCTGGACCTGTTTGAATCCAAACTCGAAAAACATCAGGGCAACCTCATGCGGGCGTCGGTGGAACTGGCCAAGGAATGGCGCACCGATCGCATGTTGCGTCGTCTGGAAGCCATGCTCCTGACCGCCGATCGCGATACCACACTGGTCATCACCGGTAACGGCGACGTGCTGGAACCGACCGACGGCATCGGCGCCATCGGCTCCGGCGGTACCTTTGCGCAGTCAGCGGCCAAGGCCTTGCAGGAAAATACCGAGCTTACGCCGGCCGAGATTGTCAAAAAATCATTGGTGATCGCTGGCGAGCTGTGCATCTATACCAATCTGAATCACATCATCGAAACCCTGGATTGAATCCAGTATTTTCCGACTGTATTGCGAAGAACAACATCATGAACATGACGCCCAAAGAAATCGTTTCCGAACTGGATAAACACGTGGTCGGCCAAAGCCGTGCCAAGCGCGCCGTTGGCATTGCCCTGCGCAATCGCTGGCGACGTCAGCAGGTTGCCGAGCCGCTGCGGCACGAAATCACGCCCAAGAATATCCTCATGATCGGCCCTACCGGTGTTGGTAAGACCGAGATTGCCCGGCGTCTGGCCAAGTTGGCCGATGCGCCTTTCATCAAGATCGAAGCCACCAAGTTCACTGAAGTTGGTTATGTCGGTCGTGATGTCGACACCATCATTCGTGACCTCATCGACATCGGCATCAAGCAGACTCGCGAAGCCGAAATGCGCAAGGTGCGCGCACGTGCCGAAGACGCCGCCGAAGATCGTGTGCTTGATATCCTGCTGCCGCCGGCGCGCGATTTTGGCTTTACTCCCGACAACAGCAACAGTGCGCCCACTGCCCCCGCTGACGCACCGGAAAATAAAGACAACAATACCCGTCAAACCTTCCGCAAGCGTTTGCGTGAAGGTGCGTTGGACGACCGTGAAATTGAACTCGATCTGGCCGAGATGGCGCCGCAGATGGAAATCATGGCGCCGCCGGGCATGGAAGAAATGACCGAGCAGATCAAATCGATGTTCTCGGGGATTGGCAACAATCGCAAAAAAACCCGCAAGGTCAAGATTCGCGAAGCCATGAAACTCCTGATCGAGGAAGAAGCTGGCAAACTGATCAATGAAGACGAGTTGAAGCAAAAGGCGATCACCAATGTCGAGCAGAATGGCATTGTGTTTCTTGATGAGATTGACAAGATTGCCACGCGCTCGCAGACCGGTGCCGAAGTCTCGCGTGCCGGCGTGCAACGGGACCTACTGCCGCTGGTGGAAGGCACCACGGTCAATACCAAGTACGGCATGATCAAGACCGACCATATCCTGTTCATCGCGTCAGGTGCCTTTCACCTGGCCAAGCCGTCGGACCTGATTCCGGAATTGCAAGGACGCTTCCCGATCAGAGTAGAACTCGACTCCCTGTCGATCGCCGACTTCGTGCGCATTTTGACTGGTACCGACGCCTGCCTGACCAAACAATATGCGGCCCTGCTTGCCACCGAGGGCGTCACCGTTGAATTCGCCGATAGTGGTATCCAGCAACTGGCGGAGATTGCCTATGCAGTCAATGAAAAGACCGAAAACATTGGTGCTCGTCGTCTCTACACGGTGATGGAAAAGCTGCTGGAAGAAATTTCCTTTGCTGCCGGTGAAACCGGTACGCAGACGATTGTAATCGATGCCGATTATGTCAACGAACGGCTCAGCGAGCTGGCGGTCAACGAAGACCTGTCACGCTACGTATTGTAAGAAAGGCAACAGAGGAGGGCCGGGCGATGATGGCTAACAAAACGCTAGGCAGCAGGCAGAAACTGAGTTTTCGTATCGAGCCGTCGCAGCGCATGACCAAGCCGCGCAATCCTCTCGCCGTGCTGGCCAAACAGCGCGCTGCCGGGCCACATGGTAAGAGCGCTGCGGCCTTGCGTCAG
>Ga0302156_10003863_pt1 | contig 11305 bp, 8 predicted proteins | sample I_Bog_N3_2_FD_193503 | JGI IMG/M metagenome (GOLD analysis project Ga0302156, IMG submission 193503) | Peat permafrost microbial communities from Stordalen Mire near Abisko, Sweden - I_Bog_N3_2 | ecosystem: Environmental > Terrestrial > Soil > Wetlands > Peat | place: Sweden: Abisko, Stordalen... | reverse complement strand
CCTAACCTCAGGGTCTACAGTGTTTTACAGAAGGAGTTGGTAGCGTTACCGGGGCTCGAACCCGGACTCTCCGCCTTGAGAGGGCGGCGTGTTAACCAGTTACACCATAACGCCATAGTTCCAAGGAGGGTGTTCTCTCCAGTGCAATCCTCTGAGTATAGCAGCGGTTCGGGTGCGGCTCAAGGCGGGCGCTTGCCAGTGCGGGCAGACTGGTTCTACCATCGCGTTCTGCTCCTTTCGAAGAAGCCGCCCGGCCCGGCTTTGCCTGGCTGGCACCGTGGTTGATTCGAGGCGATGCAACGGGCCCGATTGCAACTTCTTCCCGGAGGGGTGACGCATGAAGTTTCCCGTTTTCAGCAACGGTGGCCGCAAACCCGGCAGTCGCGCACACTCCCTGCCACTCACGGTTCGACTTGCAGTTGCAGCTTTGCTGGCCGTATGTGCACTGGCGCGGGCGGAGGCGCAGGACATCCGCGTCGGCGCGACCTATGTCTGCAACGGCGAGCGCATCTTTGCCGAGAGCTGCAACATGCGCGACACCTCCGACACCTCTACCTGCATGGTGGGGCATCCTGACCATGTCAACTCCAACGGGCTGATGCAGTACACCACCATGACTCGGGGTGCGCTGAAGCAGATGCTGCCCAAGTGCACCCAGCCCTCGGCCCAGCAGATTGCCGCGGCCGACGCATTCCAGAAGAAGCAGCAGGCGCTGTACGATGCCAGCGTGGCCAAGGCCAACCAGCAGATGCAGGCTCCGGCCCAGCCGCAGCCGCGGCCCGGAGCGCAGGCCGCAAGCTTTGGCCAGCCCACACCACCCAAGAACGCCGAGGAGCGAGAGATGCGTCGCTGCGTCTCGTCCGGGCGGCCTGCTTCCAGCTGCACGGGCAACTCTCTGCTGGGCGCCTTCGGCCAGATGCTGAGTGCAGTGCTTCCGTCTGCAGGCGCGACAGGCCCCAGCGCCGGACCGACGATGGCGGGCGTCTTCCAGGGCGCCGGCGGCTGGCGGCTCGATTTCATTGACGGCGGCGTGCTGGTGAGCTGTTCGTTTCTATCGCCGAACCAGGAGTTCTACACCCTGAACCTGATGGGGGCGCACCCGGTGCTGACGATTGACACCAGGCCCAAACCGCTGTTGCTGACGCTGAGGGCAGACGGCAGCATCGTTGGTCCGCCGGGACCGGTCACCATCGACGGCGTGATTGCGGGCGGCTCGAGCGGCGGCAGCAGCTCCACTCCTGGCCGCACGGAGACGTCAACTTACACCACGACCGACCGGATAGGCGCGAACCAGGCGGGCGCTTACCCCGACGCGCAACTGAGCAATGCGGGCGGCGGAATGTATGACGCCACGACAACGCACACCCAGAGCACCTATGTGCCGGGCACCTCTACGCCTACGCAGACGAATTTTGTGCCCAGGCGCGCGACCTGTCCGGCGATCAGCCTGTCGTCCAAGGGCGCGGGCGAGGGCATCCAGACGATGCAGACGGACCTGCTGAAGTCGCTGGTTGGGGGCGACAAGGGGCCGCCCGTACCGGCGGGCATCCGCATGCATGGCATCTTTGCGGCCGCGTCCACTGGCTTTAGCGTGGAGTTCTACCCGGAGTCGGCGATTCTCGGATGCGGCCCGGACGCGGCGCGCGCTTACCCGTACATGGTGCAGGCCGATACCGGCAAAGCTGTGGTGAAGATCGATGCGCCGGATTATCCGCTACTGCTGGCGTTCCGGGCCGACGGCTCGCTCGACCCGGGCAGTGCAGAGTCATACCAGGTCCACGGGCGAGTGGTGGTCGGTCAGGACGAAGACGGCAACTTCGCCTTTGCCCCGATGGAGCAGACCTGCAACCTGGCAGCGCTGTCTCCCAGCAAGACGATCCCGGCCGCCGCTAGCACTACGGGAGCTATGCTTGCGGCCAATGGAGGCGGCGCTCTCTCCGTTCCAGGAGCAACCGGGGGCAACGCCACGCTTTCCATGGTCGCCGGATTTCCCGCCGGCGCCGTGAATCCATTGGCGACGAAGCCGTACACTCTGCTGCGCGACAGCTTCGAGTCGATCCTGCAGGGTGTGGGCATCCCAGTCCCTGCAGGAACGACGCCGTACAAGGTACTGGGCCAGGTATGCCAGACCAACCAGGCCGATTGCCAGAAGGCTGTAGCGGCCATCAAGGCCAGCGCTGCCTCGGCGGTGCGGTCCGATGCAACCGGCAGCGGCACCTTTCCCGCCGTTGCGCCCGGCACTTACTATCTGATGATTACCGCGGCCTACAACAACCACACGCTCTCATGGGGGCAGCCGGTACAGTTGAAGCCCGGTACGAATTCGTTCACGCTAAGCCCCGGCAACGCCACGCCACTGAACTAATGCGCGGCCTTGCTCTACAGGCCCAGCTTCTTCACTTCGTCGTTGTAGTACTTCCGGTAGAGGATCTCCCACTCCTGCGATCCCTCCAGAATGATCTTGCGCTGCGAGGCGATCTTCAGGCGAGCTGCCGCATCCAGCTTGGTCTCCTCGGTCAGCAGCTTTTCCAGGGCCTTGCGGGCTTCCTGCCGGATGGTGTTACGGTCTTCCAGAAAGTCGCACTCGGGAACCTCGGCCAGGGTGTCGGCTATCGTGTGCGCCAGCTTGTTCACTTTGTCGCGCGAGATTCTCACAGTACCGCCTTGTACTTGCGCGCGAGCTCATTCTTGACCTTCTTGAACATCTCCGGGTAGCTCGCGCCGGTCTTCCGCATATCTTCCTGGAACGCGTCCAGAATCACGCGGACCTCTTCGTTGATGCGGTCTTCCAGCGCCAGCTCTTCGATCATCGCCGCCGTCACTTGCTCGTTCAAGACCGCTGGCTTCGCCGTCTCGATCATCTTTGCGTCGACCAGGTGCTTTACTGTCTGGCGCGCCAGATACCCAACATAATCTTTAGAAAAAATCATCGCTTTCTTTCAGGATACACCAGCCTCGGCAGCCCCGGGCAAGAACGCTTTGCGTCCTGGGCTGCCGGTCGTGCATCATGGAAACGAAACGAACGTGCCGTTAACCCGGTTTCGGCCCACCGCACTTCCGGGAAATGCAGCCCGTCCGGTACATTGCCTCCAGCGACCGCATCTCCCGCAAAGGAAACCCCTATGGAGTCATTTCCGCATCGCCGCTCACAGCCAGCTGCCTCCTGGAGCCGGGAATGGAGCCGAGCATGGCTCATTTTGCTCACATCGCTGCTCCTGGCCGGCAGCCACGCCGGGACGGGCACACCCGCACAGGCGCAGGCGGCCAAGGTCCCATTCGTCCCACGGCACATCTATTCCGAGACCGCCGACCCGAAGGCCGACATCGCCGCGGGATTGGCCCTGGCCAGGCGACAGCATAAGCGCGTGATCCTCGACTTTGGCGGCGACTGGTGCGGCGATTGCCAGGTGCTGGACATCTACTTCAACCAGGCTCCCAACGCCGACCTGCTCCAGAAGCACTTTGTCCTCGTCCATGTCTGGATCGGCCACATGGATACCCACATCGATGTTGCGGCCAAGTATGGTGTGCCCATCAACCGGGGCGTGCCCGCCCTCGCGGTCCTGGCCGCGGACGGGGCCATCCTCTACTCGCAAAAGACTGGCGAGTTTAACAACATGCGCAACATGGACGCGGCCTCCGTGACCGAGTTCCTGGAAAAGTGGAAGAGCTGAGCGCAGTACGCCCGGACAACGATCCGGGATCTCCCCAGCGGGCTGCGGAGCCGGCAGCACGGGCGCGCCGCTGGCGCTCCACGATTCATCGTCTTCTCCGCGGCTATGCTGTGATGTCGCGAGCCGTACATCGGACGGTTCTTTCGGTCGCGGCCCACGATTGTTTCAACGCCGCGCAGTCGACAGCGTACTCTGCCATCGTTTCGCTTTTCCCCGCTCTGATTGTGGCGGCAGCGGTCATTGGATTGCTGCCCGATACTGCGCCGGCGCGCTTCCAGCTTGCAGCCTTCTTCGATCGTGTCCTGCCGCCCGGTGTCAGCCCGCTGCTGGATGCGGCATTCCAGAACTCGCCCGAGCACACACACTCCGTCCGCGCTCTCGTGACGGCGGGATTCGTCAGTTTTGCCGGTGCGAGCAACGTGATCGCCACCTTAATGGAGGGCCTGCGCCGCGCCCATGAACTGCCCCGCAATGCATGGAGCTTCTGGGCCCGCCGCCGTCGTTCGTTGGAGCTTGTCCCTCTCTGCCTGATCCCGATTGCCGTGGTTAGTATGTTGGTCATCTTTGGCCACGCCGTTACAGGATGGCTCACCGCCAGCATCGGCCCAGGTGTGCGGTCGTCGATTTACGCCATGACTGTTCTTCTGCGCTGGGTTCTGGCGCTGGGCGCAAGCATAGGCGTCACCGTGATGCTCTACCATCTCGGCGTGCCGGAGGGAAAGCTGCGATCGCGAACCGCGGGCACGCGTTCGTGGAGGATGGTGCTGCCCGGCGCTGTGCTGGCCACCGCGATGTGGTTCATTACCACGCTGCTCTTCGGCTGGTACGTCACGCGGTTTGCCAACTACTCGGAGGTCTACGGATCGATCGGAGCGGGCATCGCGCTGCTGTTCTGGTTGTACATCATCTCGCTGAGCGTACTGTGCGGGGCGGAGTTCAATGCCCAGTTCAACAGCCAGTTCCGCGCCCATTTTGGCTCGGCCAGGGCGAACTCGGCGAGGACGGACGCGCCGCAGGAGCTGGAGTAGACTCACGCTTCGCCCCACAGCCAGCGTTCTGCAATCGAGCTCCAATGTTCCGACCGGCTGGACGAATCGCAGGCCTGCAACCGTTCCGGAGCACGCACACGGAACCGACTTGTCAGTTGAGAGCAGCTATCCTATCGGCTTTCCTTCCAATAATCCGTATCCGGCGTCACCACGCACGTTTCGGTGGGCACAGGTAAAATGGGAACAACTCGTATATACGGTCAGACCGGCCCCGCAGAGCGGCGCATAGAAGCACCTACCTCACAGCTCCAGCACAAGGATCACGAACTCATACATGGAAACCCCAAATAACTCCGATGTGGCGCGCGTATTCCCCGGCTTTGCCGGCATGAAGCACAACCGCCGCGCGAAGATCGTGGCAACTCTTGGACCGTCGTGCAGCACGCCCGAAGTCTTTCGCAAGCTGGTGCAGGCCGGCCTGGACGTGGCCCGGCTGAACTTCTCGCACGGGTCCCACGCACAAAAGGCGGACCTGATCAAGATGGTCCGGCAGGTTTCGATTCTGGAGCGCAAGCCCATTTGCATCCTCGCCGATCTGCAGGGTCCCAAGATCCGCACTGGCAAACTCAAGGATCACACTCCTGTGCAACTGGTTGCGGGTGAGCACCTCACCATCACGCCGCGGGAGATCGCCGGTACCGCTGCGATGGTCGGCACCACCTTCAAGACGCTGGCTGAGAATCTAGGGCCGGGCTCGCGCATTCTTCTCTCCGACGGACTGATCGAACTCCACGTCGACCGCATCATGGGCGTGGATGTCGTCTGCTCGATTGTGAATGGCGGTATGCTGGGCGAAAACAAGGGCATCAACCTGCCGGGAATTCCGGTCAAGGTTCCGTCGCTCACAGACAAGGACGAGGAAGACCTCATCTTCGCAGTGGAGCAGGGCGTGGATGCATTTGCTGTTTCGTTTGTGCGCACCGCGGACGATGTACGCCATGTGCGCCGGCGCCTGGATGCGCTCAAGTCCGATATCTGGATCATTGCCAAGCTGGAGAAGCCACAGGCGGTCGAGCATCTCGATTCGATCCTGGAAGTGGCCGACGGCATCATGGTCGCGCGCGGTGACCTCGGCGTGGAAGTTCCGCCAGAGAAGGTGCCGGCCATTCAGAAGCACATCATTCGGCGCGCGGCAGAGTATCGCAAGCCCGTCATTACGGCCACCCAGATGCTTGAGTCGATGATCGATAACCCGCGACCCACGCGGGCGGAGGCCTCCGACGTCGCCAACGCCATCTACGACGGCACGGATGCTGTCATGCTCTCCGGCGAGACCGCGGCCGGAAAGTACCCGGTGGAGACCGTAGCCATGATGGCCAAGATCGTCTCCGAGACAGAACATCAGATTCGCCTTGACCCGCCCGCGCGGCGCAGGCCCCACTCCACCCGGTTGTCAGTCGCAGAGACCATCTGCGAGTGCATGGCGCACTCCGCGGAGGACCTGGAACTAGCCGCCATCGCCATCTTTACGGAGAGCGGTTCTACAGCCCGCCTGCTCTCGAAGTACCGTCCGGAGCCGCCCATCTTCGCGCTGTCGCCCTATGCCAGGGTCATCCATCGCAGTATGTTGCTCTGGGGTACGTTTCCTATCCTCTGTCCGCATGCGCGCGATACCGACAAGTTGGTCAGCATCGCAGAAGAGATTCTGGAAAAGGGCAACTATGTTCACCGCAACCAGGTGGTGGGCATCGTCGCTGGAACGCGGACCAAGTCCGGCGCCACCAACTTCATGCGCCTGCATATGGTCGGCGATCGCGATGTTAAGGTGAAAGCGAAGAAGGCTCCGGCGAAGAAGGCGAAGGCCAAAAAGAAATAGGCAGTTGGTTGAACCGTTGCGGAGAATGCCTCGTTTTCCGCAACGGCCCGCGGCCTACAATCAAAGGTTATGGGGCGCATTCGCATTCTTTCCGACCAGGTGGCCAACCAGATCGCCGCCGGAGAAGTTGTCGAACGGCCCGCCTCCGTCGTCAAGGAGTTGCTGGAGAACTCGCTCGATGCAGGCGCCACCCGGATCCGGGTCGAGGTCGAGGGTGGCGGGCGTAAGCTGATCCGCATCGTCGACAACGGCTGCGGCATGGTCAAGGACGATGCGTTGCTCGCCTTTGAGCGCCACGCCACCTCCAAGCTGCACACCTCGGACGATCTGCTCTCTATCCGCACCCTCGGCTTCCGAGGTGAGGCGCTGCCCTCCATCGCGAGCGTCTCGCGGCTGACTCTCGCGACCCGCGCGGCGGATGAGGAAGTTGGCATCGAAGTCGAAATCGCCGGCGGTCATATCCTCCGCGTAGACGACGCGGGAATGCCCGCAGGCACCACCATCGCCGTGCGCGACCTGTTCTACAACACTCCCGCGCGCCGCAAGTTTCTCAAGTCGGAGCAGACGGAACTGTCCCACATCGCCGCGCTGGTCACGCACTACGCGCTCGCCCGCCCCTCCCTTCATTTTGAGTTACATTCTGCCACGCAGGCGCTGCTGGTGGCGCCTGCGGTGGCCTCCACCGGCGACCGGCTCTACCAGATCTTCGGGCGCGATGTGGCCTCGCTGATGCTGACGACTGCTGCCGAGATCGACTTCGCCCACGCCGGCCTTCCCGAACCGCCGCCGTGGAAGCGCGAGCAGGATTACACGCCGCCCGACCCCGGCTTTCTGCGCCTCTCCGGCTTCGTCTCCAAGCCCGAGCTGCAAAAGCTCAATCGCAACTCCATCTACGTCTTCGTCAATCACCGCCTGGTGCGCGACCGCCTGGTGCTGCATGCGTTGACGGAGGCATACCGCAACATCATTCCGCCAACGTCGTTCCCGGTGGTGCTGTTGTTCCTGGAGATGCCGCCGCAGGAGGTCGACGTGAACGTGCACCCGGCCAAGACCGAGGTGCGCTTCCGCCAGCCAAGTTTCGTGCACGACTTTATCCGCGACAGCGTGCGCACCACCCTGATGACGGCGCGCCCAGCCGCGAGCTTTGCCAGTGCTTTGCACTCGGCGCCCACCGCGGCCTCATCGTTGTTGATCGATGTAAGCCCTATGCCGGGACCGCCCGGCAACACCGTCTTCTCGCCGCGTCCCGAATCGGAGCCCGACCCCTCCGCTGCCGATACCGCAAGCTTTACGCTGCAAGCGCCGAGCATGACCGAAGTGCCGGGCCGCTTTGCCTTCTCCGACCAGGGCATTGCCGTGGGATATGAGGCAGAAAACGGCCATGCCACTGCGCGCGACAGCAACGCCACCGACGCAGGCGGAGAAGCGGAGACGCTGAACGCCCTCGCCACACTCAAGCCGCTGGGGCAGTTGCGCGACTCGTTCATCCTGGCGGCCAACGACGAAGGGCTTTGGATCATCGACCAGCATGTGGCCCACGAGCGCGTCCTGTTTGAGAAAATTCTGCGAGCACGCGAAGTGGAGCAGGTGCAGCGCCAGCGGCTGCTGATGCCGGTCCTAGTCGACCTGCTGCCGGCGCAAATGGTCTCCTTTGCCGCCATCGCGCACGAACTCGACCTCAACGGCTTCGAGGCGGAGCCCTTTGGCCCCCGCACCCTCGCCATCAAGGCGGCGCCGGTTGGCCTGGAGGGCCGTGAGCTGGAACGTATGCTGGAAGAGGTGCTGGCCGTGCCCGATCGGGAGCAGCAGACAGAGAATGCCGAGACCCGCCGCCGCCGCATTGCTGCCTCCATCGCATGTCATGCCGCTATCAAGGTGAATATGCCCCTCGAACCCCAAAAAATTGACTGGCTGCTCACTGAGCTCGCAAAAACCGAGCATCCCACCAGCTGTCCTCATGGACGCCCCATCGCCCTGCGCTACTCGCACAAGGACATCCAGCGCGCGTTTCAACGTATTTAGCTGCGAATTGACACCGTCCTGGCGAGCAATCGCCCACTATCCCCACTACAATAGAGCTATAGCTATCGGACGCTCCCAGCACTTGGTTCTTTGAAAACCCCAGGCCTGAACCTCGGCCCTGAATCCAGAATTTCTCCGTCGCCCGCGCGAAGGATTGCTGCCGCCTTCGCTCCGTACGAGCGGGCCGCCCAGCAGGAAGGCATTTCCCATTGAGTAACCCCGTTTCCACCGGCACCACGAACCCGGCTATCCCGACTCCCGTGCAACTGGGCGACGCCCGCAGCAAGCAGTGGCACCAGCAGGGCGAGGCTCTCCTGACTATCGAAAACCTGCGCAGTTGGATCAACGCCGCCGGGTTGGTTCTTTACGCACCGCGTCCGCAGATCGCTGCGCCCGCTCCGTCTCTGGTAGAGGCGGTGCTGGGCGCTCCCAACTCCAGCCCCACGCTGGACGAGTCGGCCGCTGCTCGCAGCCTGCTTGCGCGGCTGATTGCGGAGGGCCTTGCCGTGCCGCTGAATTTGCTCGGAGCCGTCAACGGAGCCGTGGGCGAAACGCCGGACTTCGTTGCTTCGACCGCCGTATTCTCCTACGTGTTCACGCTGCGCGGCGACAAGGCCTGGAAACAGCCGCCTGCAACCACCGGCGCATTGAAGGTGTCGCACCTTGCGCTTGCGGTTCACGAGGCACTCTCGCAGCGCGGTCCGCTCTCCGCGTACGACCTCACTACCGAGGTCGGCAAGGAAGTGACCGAGGCTGCCGTGCTGCGTGCACTTGCGGAGTTGTGGACACACCTGCGGGTGCTGCCCCTGCCGCAGCCCGACGGTCGCCCGGCACTGTGGGAGCTTGCGACGGCGCGCTTGACCAAGCAGATCAAAGCAGGCGCGAATGCAGGCCAGCCCTCGGCGTTGTCGGCGCTGATCTCGCTCTACCTTGGGCAGGCGGTCGTTGCCTCCGAGGACGATATCGAGAGCTTCCTGTCGCCGCTGGCTTCGCGCTCCCGCATCCGCGATGTGGTGCATGCGCTGCTGTCAGCGCGGCAGCTCGACACGCTCGCGGTGGAAGGGCGGACCATGGTGCACGTCGCTGGCGCCTTGCCGGAGTTCCTTGCACCGGAGCCGGTGCCTGCGGCCACGCCTGAGACCATCGAGGTTGCGGAGGTCGCGGCTGCGGCGGATGGAGCGGAGGCGGACGGCGAAACTCCGAGTATTACCAAGTATGTGCCCAAGCCGCGCAAGATCGGCACCGGGTATCTGGCGAAGGCCAAGCCCTCGAAGTTCGCGGAGAAGCCGTCTCCGGGCGCCAAGCCGGAAGGGGGAAGGCCAAGGTTCGGCGCCCCTGCCAAGGCTGGATTCAAACCACGCTCCAGTCCGGCTCCCGACCGTGAGCGCCGCCCCTTCCAAAAGCCCGCCGCCCCCGGCGCCCCGCGCGGATTCGACAAGCCATGGGACGAGGACAAGCCGCGCAGGACGCTCGCGCCGCGCGGGGAAGGCGAAGGCGGTGCCCGTCCGCCGCGCAAGTCCTTCAGCAAGCCAGGGACCTTTGGCCGCAAACGCGAAGGGTTCGAGGGTAAGCCAAAGTTCGGTGGCGAGTCACGTCCACCGCGCCGGGACTTCGCTCCGCGGCCTGACCGTGGCGAGGGTGGGGAGCGGCCGAAGTTTGCCGGTCCGCGATCGTCCGGCTCCTATGCACCGCGACCGCGCGGAGACAGACCGCAGGGGGACCGTCCGCCGCGTGCGGAGGGCTCCGGCTTCGCGCCGCGCAAGTCCTTCGGGTCAAAGCCCGCGGGCGGTGGATTCGGGTCAAAGCCTGCGGGTGGTGGATTCAAGGCCCGGCCTGGCTTCTCGAAGGACAGAGGCGACCGCCCGGCATACAAGCCGCGCGAAGGCTCGGATCGATTTACCACAGCCGACAGCGGCAAGCGCGTCTACCGCAAGTTCGACGCGCCGCGCGATCGTGAAGAGAGGCCTGCGCGGCCGTACTCGTCCGATCGCCCGGCACGGCCTGCGAGCGCGGGCGGATACGCGGGTAAGCCGAAAGGCGACTTTGCGAAGAGGAGACCGGACGGAGACTTTACTTCGCGAAGGCCCTCCGGAAAACCCGGCGGCAGCGGATTCGCCGGCAAGAAGCCCTTCGGCAAATCCAGCGACGGAGGATTCTCCGGCAAGCCGACCAGCACGTTCGCCAAGTTCGTTGGCAACAAGAAGCCATTTGGCAAGAAGGCGCCAGCACGCAAGTACAAGCCGAAGGAAGACGAGTAAGCCCAATGCACGACCTAACCAACCCAACGGCTCAAGCTGCAGCGCCTTCCTCTCGTCCCCGGCCTGTAATCGCCATCGATGGCCCTGCGGGCGCGGGCAAGAGCACTCTCGCTGCGCACCTCGCGCGTCGCTTCGGCTTCCTGAACCTGGAGACCGGCGCCATGTACCGGGCCCTTGCTCTGAAAGCCATCGAGAACGACTTCTCGTTCGACGAAGAAGAACCGCTGCTCGAGCTTGCGGGGACCACGCGCATTGAGCTGCAACCGCAGTTGGAAGGCAATCGCGTGCTGCTCGATGGCACCGATGTCTCCCGGCGCATTCGCGAGGCAGACGTTACCTCCGCGGCCTCGCGCGTGTCGATTCATCCGCGCCTCCGCGCCTGGATGGTGGAGCAGCAGCGCGCCCTGGGCGCGCAGGGCGGCGTGGTGATGGAGGGCCGGGACATTGGCACGGCCGTATTCCCCGACGCTGAGGTGAAGATCTTCC
>Ga0302156_10003859_pt1 | contig 11312 bp, 9 predicted proteins | sample I_Bog_N3_2_FD_193503 | JGI IMG/M metagenome (GOLD analysis project Ga0302156, IMG submission 193503) | Peat permafrost microbial communities from Stordalen Mire near Abisko, Sweden - I_Bog_N3_2 | ecosystem: Environmental > Terrestrial > Soil > Wetlands > Peat | place: Sweden: Abisko, Stordalen... | reverse complement strand
TAACGTTGGGGCGATTTTATTCGTTGTGGCCGGTGACGAGCTGCGGTGTGGTGGTGATCTGGATGCTCGACGACGTGACGGGAGTGGGCGTTCCGTTGAGAACGGTGGAGGTTTTCGCGTGCCAGGAACGGGGAAGCGGAAAATTGGCCGGGTAGTCCTGGTTCCAGACGATCCAACTGTCGGAATGCGGTTGGTGAAGAGCGCAGACCCAGGTATGATCGGCGGAAAGGTCGCAGGACTTCATCTGCGAGCCGACCAGCCAGGTCTGAAGCATGGCGTAGGCGCTTCCAGCCGGGGTCAGGGCGAGGTTGTCGGCCTGGGTGGTTTCAATGACCGAGAAGCCGTGGTTATCCCAGGCGTACCAGTAGAGACGGCGGACGCCGGCGGCCCAGTTGAGGATGTAGGCTCGGGCGAGGTAGGCGGCGCCGAGTTCCGGCGAGGGAAATGGCTTGGGCTTGGACCAGCCGGTTTCGGTGTTCCACAGGGGCAGGGAGCCGACGTGGTGGGCGTCCATGGTCTGGCGGATCTGGGCGATCAGGGGGACCTCTTTTTCCGGCGTATCGGCGTAGAAGTGGTAGCCGATGACGTCGACGTACTGGCCGCCGCCCTTGTCGAGGAACTCGTTGAGCCAGGTGTTGCCGTCGCGGCTGGCTGTGGCGGAGGGAGAGACGATCAGGGCCTTCGGATCGATGGATTTGACGATGGCGCGGGCGCGCCGGGTGAGTTCGATCAACGTCTCGGTCTTGCCGGTCCAGAAGATGGGGAAGTTGGGTTCATTCCAGATTTCGTAGGCTTCGACTTTGCCCTTGGCGCGCGTGGCGACGGTGCGGACGTAGTTGTCCCAATCGGCGAGTTCGTGGGGCTCGGAGGCGCGGCCGGGGCCATAGACTGAGTTCTCCGCGGGCCGGGCGGAGGCCCAGGCGGGGGAGAGCGCGAGCGGCAAAATGACGGGGACATGGTGCTGCTGGGCGAGCGAGAGAAACAGGTCGAGGTTGGAGAAGTCCCATCGTCCCGGCTGCGGTTCCAGGTTGGTCCAGACTGCGTGCGCGTCCCACAGACGCCAGCTTCCCAGGGGGACGGTTGGCCAGGGGGTGGTGGACCCGGCGCGATGGATGTGCATGCCAAAGAGGGACTGCGGAATTGGCTCGGCGGGAGGCGAAAGGTGCAGGACACTGGGCGGGGCGACTTGCGCGCTGACGCCGGGCGAGTGCGCAAGGCAGAGCATTGCCGCGCAGAAAAAGACCCAGAAGGCGGCGAGAGGCTTCATTGTGGTGATCCCTTGACGAGGCCGTACGTTTTGAGACAGGCTACGATGCCGTCGCTGAAGTTTTCGACCATGGTCTCCATCGTATATTGGCCGCCGGCTCGGAGTGCTCCGGCGCGCAGGCGGGCGAGGAGCGCCGGGTCGGCGAGGGATGCGACGATGATGTCGGCGAATGCCTGGGCGTCGTGCGGCGCGATGCGGCCGTTTTCGCCGTCGATGATGTAGCTGATCTCGGGCGGGTGAGTTTCGCGGGCGGTGACGAAGAGCGGCAGGCCGGCGGCGAAACAATCGACCACGGCCAGGCCGGCGGTGCCGCCCAGGATGAAGATTTCGGCCATGCGGTAGTACAGCGCGCTGTCGCGGCCGAATTTGGAACCGAGGTAGTGAATCCAGGGGTCGTTGACGATGGCGTTTTGAAGCCATTCGCGCTCGGGCCCGTTTCCGATGAGGACGAGATGAAAGGCTGGGCACTTCTGCTTGACGCGGCGCGCGGTTTCGATAAGGAAGGGCAGGTCTTTGATCTGCTGCATCATGCCGCAGTAGAAGCCGATAACGCTGCTGGGCGAGCCGGTAAGGGCGAGTTTTGCCGCGGCGACCTCGTCATCCGGAATGCCGCTCATGTCGCGGCGGAGTTCGGTGGTGTCGGTGGCGTTCTGGACGGTGGTGATGCGCGCGGCGGGCATGCCGCGCTGGACGAGATAGTCGGAGATGGTCTGGGTGTAGGCGAACCACCAATCGACTCTGGTGAAAAAGAGGGCCTTGACCCATTCGGCGGCGGGGGAACGGTCGGGGTGCATGTTGGGGCCGAGGCCCCAGAAGGCGACTTTCTTCAGGCCGAGAGCGGACATGAGCAATAGAACCGGATTGATGAGGAACTTGACTTCGGGGCCGACGATGACCAGGTCGGCGGCGGCGATCCGCTTCCACAGTGGCTGATAGATGAGCCGGTTGAGGAGCCAGTACGCCTTGACCTTGACGCCCCAGGCGCTGGGCAGCTCCGCGCCGTCGTTGCGCGCGGCGTGGGCGGCGTTGGGGTCACTGCAAGCGACCGTCAATTCAACGCCATTTCGAGATAAACGGTTGTGTAATTGAGAGAAAAACGGAAGCCGGTAGCGCTTCACGACCTGCTGAATGATGATTACTTTGGCCATTCCAACGCTCGACGGGAAACCGGGGTGGGGTGTTTGCCGTACAACTGGAACTCGTTGGCGACTTCGAAGTAAATCTCCTCGAGCTGCGCGGTTTGCTTTTCAATGTCAAACAAGCGGAGGACGCGTTCGCGGCCGGCGAGACCCATCTTGGTGCGCAGATCGCTATCGCGGGCGAGCAGCGCAATGTGGGCGGCGAGCGCCCGCCAGTCGCGCTCTGGGGCGAGGAAGCCGGTGACGCCGTCTTCGACGGCTTCGCCGATGCCACCGGAGCGGAAGGAGGCGACCGGTTTTTGCATGGCCTGGGCTTCGATGTAGACCATGCCGAAGCCTTCTTCTTCGCCGGACTCCTTGCGGATGCTGGGAGCGGCGAAGATGCGGGCGCGGCTCATCCAATCGCGGACGGCTTCGGGGGATTGCGCGCCGAGAAAGCGGAATTTGCGGAGGGTGGATTGGGCGAGGGCCTCGAGTTCGACGCGCAGGTGGCCGTCGCCGAGGATGACCAGTTCCAGGTCCGGAGAATCCTTTTGCACCTCGGCCATGGCGCGGATGAGGAAATCGACGCCCTTGCGCTCGGTGAGCCGGCCAACGAAGAGGACAAACCCCTCGGGTGGCTCGGATGCTTCGGATTGGCGAGGGTCGGGAGAAAAGAGGCGGGTATCGATGCCGATGTAGTGCAGGGTGACTTTTTCCTCGGGGAAACCCTGGGCGAGGAGCTTGGACCTGACAAATTCGGAAACGGCGATGATCCGGGACGCGCCTGTCCACAGGACTGGACGGCGGGCAAGATAGCGGCGATGGCCGAAGGGGACTTTGGCATTCTTGACTTCGGTCGCGGTGGCGTCGGAGCCGTGGAAGGTGACGACGAGAGGGATGCCGAGGTTTCTTGCCAGGGGGAGCGCGCGCAGGCCGTCCGCGCCAAAGTGGGCATGGAGGAGGCTGGGATTGCGGGCGCGTAGTTTGCGGGCAAAGCCGGGGGCGATGCCGGTGGTCTTGAAGGCCAGCTCCCGGAACTTGCCCGCGGAAGTGCCGGTGTTGATTACGCAGGTCGTGTCTTCGGGAAGCTCCAGTCCCTTGACGCGGCGCAATCCCGCGAAGAATGGGGAGTATCGCTTGAGCGAAGCGGCCTGCGCCCGGATAAAGGTTTCCGAGGGATAGAGCAGGTGATCGCAGTAGATGATGGCCGTGGGGAGGGGTACGGTCATGCAAATTCCTCAGTGGGCGACATCGCCTGGTCCGCTTTCTCCGCTTCGGCTGCTTCCAAAGCGCGTTCGCGGTCGGGGCTTCCGGGGAGAACCGAGAGCACCGTGGCCACGAAGACGGCCCAATCGAGATTGTTGTGATAGAGGAGGACGACTTCGGTGACGTTGCGCAACAGATAGTAGATGACCAGCGCGAGCGGAAAGAGATCTTGCGGGGATTGGCGGAAATCGGCCATGAGCGCCGCGTAGAATCCGCCCTCGATGAGGAACCACAAACCGAGGAAGAGGCCCACGAAGCCCAGGGAGACCATGATCTCCAGAAAGCCGTTGTGGGCGAACATGGGAGCCCAGTGGATTCTGCGGGCAACTTCGTAGTACTCCTGCGAACCGCCCGACCAGAAAGCGCCATAGCCATAGCCGAGAAATGGGTGAAGCAGGATAACCGGAATCAGAGCGCTCCACAGTTCGGCGCGGCCGGTGAGGTCGGCGGAGCGGCCGAGGACAGCCTGGAAGAGCCCGGTGCCGAGGCCGACGGCGAGGCATGCGGCGATGCCGGTTGAGACCGAGATGACGATGGCGCGAACGGAGAGCTTGTTTCTTCGCCGGAGGCGGTTGAAGACGAGGACGATCGCCCAGGCCCCGAGGAGCGCCGCAACCGGGGAAGCGGAGCTGGACTTGATGAGCAGGAGCAGATAGAGGGCGAACCAGGGGAGCTTGCGGCGCAGGCGGCCTGGGAGGAAACACTCCACCAGACAGCCGAGGCCGGCGTACGCGCCGAGGCCGTTTTTCTGATTGAAGACGCCGTTCCAGGCGCCGAGATAGCGGAAGTCACTGGAGATGCCATAGCGGGGCAGGAAGACGGCAAAGATCAGGCTGCCCACGGCGAGCACGCGGAGGATAAAGCCGAGGAGGTGGAGACGCTCGGCGTTGGTGAATCGCGTGGCCAGCAGGACTCCGATGAGCGTGCCGCCGCACACGGCCAGGGCTCTGCGCAGGGCCAGCGCTGGATTTTCGGCCCAGAGCGCCGAGAGGAGGGCGAGAACGATCATGGCGGCCAGGGGTCTGGAACGCGTGAGGGCGGGCTGGATCTGTTTGCGGTGCATGATGGCCCAAATGGCGGCAATGGCGTAGAAGACGCCCAGAGCAGCCTCATAGCCGGGCGCGCCGTTGACGTAGTCGAGATTTTGCTCGCCAAAGAAGAGCGACAGAATCGCTCCCGAGATCGCGATGGCGGCCGAGCCGACGATGATCCGGTCCGCTTTTGTGTTTGTTTCCATGTTCATGCTGTAACCGCCGCCTTTGCTTTGACCATGTACGGCAATCGAGGCGCCCGACGGCGCATTCCAAATTGCCCCGGTCGATGAGCGCGATTTGAAACTGTCAACTTGTCTTTCGGCTTGCCGCCGCATTCAGACGGCGCTTGGCGCGACGCCAGACATGGCGGATTGTGTGTCCGTAGTTCGGCTTGTTGAATTGCAGCAGCTCGGCTTCGCTCCAGATTTCGGGCCCGCCGGGAACAAATCCCTGAGGGGTTACGACCCATCGGGAGAGGTTTCGCCATTGAGAGGGGTTCAGATCGGGGAAAACTCTCTTTTGCAAGTGTACATACATGAAGTCGCGGCGGCGGATTTCCCCATCCTGGAGGAAGACCTGCTGCATGCGGCCGTCTTCGAAGAGGAACGCTTGCCGGGGGTGGTTGAGCTCTTTGCGGGTCAAGCGGAAATCCGGGGATCGGGGAACGATATCGGCGAAGGCGTAGTTGTTCTCAAACTCCGGCACTTTGTTGTGGGACATCAGCTTTTCGATGCCGAGGTACTCGTCGAAGTAGCAGTAGTCTTCATTGAGGAAGACCTGCCGGTAGTCGACGGTGGGGTGAGGCAGCCGGTAGAGGCTGTTGCCGTCGCCGTCGTTGCGGTAGAGGCTCATGTGCCCGCGATGGTAGAGGCGAACGTATTTGTCGAGCATCTCATCGGTGATGAAGGCGGCGAGGTTGCCGAAGTACAGGTCCAGATCGGTGTGGCCCCAGAAATCGTTGTTCTTGAGCAGATCGGCGAAGGCGAGGCCGAAGACGGGACGGAAGTCGCAGATTTTGAAGGCGTAGTTGAGAGCGACTTCAAAGCCGACAGCGGTGGAGAAGCGATCCTTGAGCTGCTTGAGCGTGGTTTGCTCCACGCGCAGGTTGGCGGGACGAAAGGGCAGGTCATTCGGCCGGTCGGTGAGCAGAAGAAAATCGAAGCCTGGATTCATCTCGCAACTGCGGAGCCAGACGGAAAACCATCCGGGAAATTTGCCCAGGTAGACGGCAATGATGCAGGCGCGGTGCTTTGCGGGCAGGATTGTCTTGCTTGCATCCATCATTGTGTGCTCAACTCCCATGCTGCGGATCGGTACAGTCGCCACGCTTCGCCTTTCCAGACCCCTTTGCGGGACGCGGCTTCAGGCCACGGCGTCTTTGCGCGCGTCGGCGGTGGAGCTCACGCGAAGACGATACGCGGAGAGGACGCCGAGCAGAAAGCGGCGCAGCTTGTCAGTGTGCGCTTCGGTCACGCGGGACAGAAGGTAGGCCGCTGTCACGCTCAACGCGACGGCTCCCGCGATTGCGCCCCATTGCCAGGCGTGGTCGGGAGCCATGCCCCATCCGGTGCCCGTGTAATACATGAGGGCCGCGCCGAAGACCATCAGGACGGGGGTATGAATGCAATAAAGGGAAAAGGAAAAAGAAGCGAGCGTGGTGTTGGCTTGTTTGCCCGGGGGCGGGCGGAGAGTGTTGCGGGCTCTCATGGTGACCAGCATGTTGGCGAAGAGAATCCCGATGATGAAGTCGATCAGGAACACATAACCGACATGGGCGTCGACAAAGGCGCGTCGAACGAGCAGGCGGTCGGCCGCGAGCGCCGCGAGAAACAACCCAGCGGACAAGGGGAGCGATCGCATGATCGGCCGGGGGATGATGGCGACAAAGACACCCGTGATCCAGATGACCATGTACGGGGCAATGAGGGCGTATTCCTTGTTCTGCATCACCGAAAGGATGGTGAGCAGGCCCACAGCCGCGGCGAGAAAAGCGCCCCGCCTCCATTTGGAAGCGGCTGTGACGGCGAGCAAAAACAGCGGCCACAGGACGTAGTACCAGAATTCGTTGAAGAGCGACCAGAGAGCGTTATCGTCGCCGAAGGGTTTGCAGGCCGCCGTTTGCAGGAAGGCCGCGTTGCAGACAAGCGTGCCGGGCTGCAAGGTGCGCAGAATGTCTTGCGGGTAAACGCCGGAGCCGATGCCATGAAAGACGAAGATGCCGAGCGAGTCGAGGAGGAAGACGGCCAGCAGGGTTGGAAACACGACGATGCCGAGCCGGGAGAGACGCTTGATGAGGTATTTGGGTATGTCGAGAGCGGACGATTTCCTGGAGTCCTTCCAGAGCCCACCGCCGACGAGATATCCGCTGAGGACGAAGAAGATCATGACCGCCTGGCGGCCGAAACCGCCGAGGAAGGAAAGTAGGTAATAGGCCGGAACGCGATGCGCGGCATCGACCGAGGTAATGGGCACGATGAAACGATTGGAACAGTGATTGAAGACGACCAGAAGCGCGGCGATCCAGCGAAACAGATCGAGCCACTGGGAGAAGGCAAGCTTTCCCTGAGTCACGGACGCTTCTTCGAGCAGTCCGTGGCCGTGGATGGGGGCGGTTGCAGCCGGTGCATTGGGGGTGTCGGCCTGTTGCAAATTACGCTCCTCTCAGCGTCCGAGGATGGGGTCCGGTGTCTCTCCAGCCTAACTCCCAATCGATGCCGGGAGAGTTGCTTTTTGCAGACTTTCGTTCCGCGCGACGCAAACGATGGCGATATAGATGCTGAGCGCGAGCAAACCATCGGAAAGGATGCTGGACCAGGCCGCGCCGCGCCAGGAGTACGCCGGGATCAGCCACAAGTTGATGAGCACGTTAAAAAGGGCCACGCCAGTTTGAATGGAACTGCGGAGCCACTGGTATCCGGCGCCGGTGAGGCTGTCGGAGAGGAAATAGTGAATGGCCTTGATAAAGGGCAGAGGCGCGAGCCAGCGCAAAGCCTCTGTGGTCTTCGCGTATTCCTGACCCAGGACGTAGGGGACGATGCCGGCGCAGGCCAATATGGCGAGGCAGACCAGGGTGGCGTAGCCAAGTCCCTTGAGCAGGAGGGGTTTACCATACTTCCAACTAGCGGCGATGCCTTTGGCGCCGTGGCGGAAGAAGTGCGGGTAAGCCGCTGTGGTAAGCGCCTGCACCGGCGCGAAGCTCACGTCGATGAGGCGGTAGGCGGCGCCGTAGAGGCCGGTCGCCTCCAGGGTGCTCATGCGGGCGAGCATGGTTTTGTCGATGTCGTTGTAGATGGTGGTGGCGCTGGTGCTGATGGAGAAGTAGAGGCCTTCGCGCACCTCAAACCAGGATTTGGGGAGATTGAGGCGCGGCGCGCCCAGCTTGGTGGAGACGAGGATGGCCGCCGTGGTGGCGACGACGGCGGTGCTGCCGAAGTAGACGTAGCCCCACTGCAGGGGCGAGGGAGAATGGTGGAAGAGGTAGAGCAGCAGCGCACCGATGAGGCGGGAGGTGCTGATCATGACGTTGATGGCGGCTGTCCACTTGAGTTGGTCGAAGGCTTGAAACGCCTGTCCGGAGATGAGGATGATATTGAGTCCGATGATATCGGAAGCGGCCACGAGGAGCACCAGCCGTCCGGGAATGGAAGCCGGAAGCGTGTAGTGGTAAATGAGCATGACCACTGCGATGAGGATGCCGCCGAAGAGCGCGCATACGGAGAGCGCCGCTCCCCACATGTGGGGAAGTGTGCTGCGGTCGCGAGCGACATTGCGCACCAGCAGATTGCCCCGGCCGCCGGAGCCGAAGGGATAAAAGATGCCAACCAGAGCGACGACCCCGACGAATGCCCCGTAATTTGAAACGCCCAGGCTGCGGGCGATCACGGTAAAGTAGAGGGCCTGAACGACCAGCCTCGCGCCCTGGCCGATCGTGATCCAGAGAGTATTGCGGGCCAATGAGTTCTCAGGTTTCAGCTTCAACACAAGTCCTTTCCATGGAGCAGGCAGCGAAGGCTATCCGAACAGCTGCTCGGCTGTGGGTACGATTCCTGTGGTTGGAAATCGGCGCAGCCCGGTGGCCTGCATGAAAACCAGAAACACATACGCGGGGTTGAGGTAGAGGTAGCGCTTCCACAGGCGGGCAGGCTCGGCGACCAGGCGGAAGAGCCACTCCAGGCCGTAGCGCTGCATCCAGGGCGGCGCCTGAGGCAGGAGGCCGGCGATGAACGGAAACGCCGCGCCGACCGCGAGGATGGGCATGGAGAGAAGCTCGCGAAACTCGAAGGCGAAGGACTCCTGACGGGGGCAGCCAAGGCCGACCAGGGCGATCTGTGCGCCGGAGGCGCGGATGCGCTCGGCGAGGGGGCCCTTTTCCTCCGGCTTGAGACGCCGGAACTTGGAGGGTTCCGCGCCGGCGATGCGGATGCCGGGAAACCGCGCGTTCAGGGAATCCGTGAGGGATTTCAGGATATCCGGTGTGCCGCCGTACAGATAGATGGGTGTCCCCTCAAGAGCGGCGCGCGCGCAGACCCTTAGAGTGAGGTTGGGACCGTAGACCCGGTCTTTGAGCCCTTTGCCGTGAAGCAGGTTGAGGACCCAGCGTACAGGTTGGCCATCTGGCACCAGAAGTTCAAAGGTATTGAGCCGAAACTTGTGTTCGGCATCCATCACGCCGGTCATGACGCCGTGGACGGCGAGGGCGGAGACCGCCGCTCCTCGCTTTTCCCGCGCGGCCTGAAAGACATACTCTTCCGCCGCTTCGTAGTCCACTGCGTCCACCAGGATTCCGACTACATTCCCTTTGCCGCGATTGAGCACTCTTGGGTCCACCTTTCCAGGTTGAATTCGTAGATTTCCCGCAGGATTCCGGGGACATCGTACTCGGGTTTCCACTCCGGATAATGGCTCTGGAAGCGGCTGAGGTCGCTGATCCACCAGATGTGGTCGCCGCGCCGGTTTTCGTCGACGTATTTGGTGTGGAAGGGCTTGCCGGTGATGCCTTCACAGAGTTCGATGGCCTCGAGCATGGAACAGTTGCTGTAGCGGCCGCCGCCCATGTTGTACACTTCGCCGGAGCCGGGGCGCTTGAAAAACTCATGGAAGGCGCGGATCAGGTCGGCGCTGTGGATGTTGTCCCGGACCTGTTTCTTCTTGTAACCAAAGATCGTGTAAGGGCTTTCGGTGACAGCGCACTTCATCAGATACGCGAGGAAGCCGTGGAGCTGGGTGCCGGAGTGATTGGGTCCGGTGAGGCAGCCGCCGCGGAAACAGGCGGTTTTCATGCCAAAGTATTTGCCGTACTCCTGGACGAGGACATCGGCCGCCACCTTGGACGCGCCGAAGAGGCTGTGCAGGGTTCGGTCGATGGACATGGACTCGGGAATGCCGTGCTCATAATAAGGATGCGCGGAATCGATCTCCCAACGGGTCTCGGTCTCGACCAAGGGAAGGTAGTTGGGCGTGTCGCCGTAGACCTTGTTGGTGGAGGTGAAGATGAAGACGGCGTCGGGTGCGAACTGGCGTGTGGCCTCGAGCATGACCGAGGTGCCGTTGGCGTTGACCGTGAAATCCATGAAGGGATTGGTGGCGGCCCAGTCGTGCGAAGGCTGCGCGGCGGTGTGGACGATGAGTGCGATGTCCTTGCCGTAGCGCTCGAAAATCTTGGAAATCGCGGTAAAGTCGCGAATATCCGCGTCGTAGTGGGTGTAGTTGGGGAGATCTTTCTCGAGCCGGCTCCTCTGCCAGCGGGTGGATGCCGCTTCGCCGAAAAACTCCGCGCGCATTCCGTTGTCGATGCCGACGACATCCATGCCCAGCGAAGCGAAGTAGGCCGAAGCTTCCGACCCGACCAAACCGGCCGATCCGGTTATGATGGCAACACTCATCGTGTCCCCTTTCCAGGAAGTGGTTTATGAAAATGATGACACAAAAGCAAAAGGCGACCCAAAGCGGACGCGCGGGGCTGCGGGGCGGTTGCGGGGTCCGTTTGGTTCACGCCGCACCTTCCGTGGCGAGTGCGGTCTGGGCGCGCGCCTTTTCGTAGATCGCCATGAGCGATTCGTAGTTCGATTCGGGACGGAACTTCGTCTCGTATTCGAGGCGGGCGTTGCGCCCCATCGCGGCCATTTCGACGGGATGCTCCCAGGCCCACGCAACCTTTTCCGCCAGGTCTTCCGGAGAGCCGGCGGTGAAGTGCAATCCGGTTACTCCATCCGTGACGAGTTCCCCCATGGCGCCCAGGCGGGAAGCCAGAACGGGAACGCCGCAGGCGAAGGCCTCGACAATGACCAACCCGAAGGTTTCGTACCAGATGCTGGGGACGATGAGGAATCGGGCGCCCTTCATCTGCGCGCTGACCTCGGGACGCTTGAGAATCCCGAGAAACTCCACGCAGGTTAGGCCTGCCGCCACCGCCGCGGAGTTCAATTCGGCTAGTTCTGGGCCATCGCCGGCGATGCGCAGCGGAATTGCCGATTTCAGGAGACTCCAGGCCTTGACCACAGTGCCCGCGCCTTTTTCCGGGGAAAGGCGTCCGACAAAGAGAGCGAAGGAACCCTCGCCCTCCCGCTGACCTGGGTCCTGGGCGACGAAGTTGGGCTTGACGTGGATGCGCTCCGCGGGAAGACC